>Ga0210241_100106_pt1 | contig 63431 bp, 57 predicted proteins | sample ChrtobMetP5a_8mM_FD_155488 | JGI IMG/M metagenome (GOLD analysis project Ga0210241, IMG submission 155488) | Chrysochromulina tobin associated microbial communities from unialgal haptophyte culture, Seattle, Washington, United States - P5a_8mM | ecosystem: Host-associated > Algae > Haptophytes >...
ACCCCTGGGACCTGTTCTGTTGTGTCAACCGTGTGGAGGTCATCCCCTCGTAGTGAGGAAGAGCTCAGTGAGCTACCCGAGTGTGTGTTGTGTGAACGCCTGGTACGGCGCGCGGAGCGCGGCGTGAAGTCAAAGAGCTCATCAACACACCAAAAACACACCCCGTTTTCCCCACACAGGGGAGGTCACTTGTGTCTTTTTACCGGACGGGCGGTCAATTGGTTCGCATCAAGTTCTCCAGGTCCGCATCATTCACGCCCACTCGGGACGCTTCACACCGCCCACTTGATAGCGGGTTTGTAGGGGGACGGCCTCATCCCGTGTAAGTCCCGGACCCGGCCGCGCCAGGGTCGATCAGGAACTTGAACGAGATGGGCACATGGACAAGAGCGATGATTATGCTTTTCGCAGAGCTGTGGGTGGTGCAGACGAGCTTCGGGGCTGGGCTGCATTCACCTGTGGGTTCGTCTCCCTCGATGGATCCTCTGTATACGCTATCCACCGACAATGAAGACTTGCGCACCAGCCTTTCATCCTTTCTCTCAACGCAATGTACAGCCGCCGAGCAATCGACTTGGAAAGGCTTCAAGGCCCTCGGTGCAGCAGTCGCCTGGCTCATGTAACGCCTGGAAGGTTCGAATCGGCGTGAATCTTCGCAAGGCTAAAGTCGTCTGCTCGACCATGCTCTTTGCTATCCTTACCAGATCTGCCTCTCCCAAGGCCTCCAGATCTGTTCATCCTATTCACCCTCTTCGTCTGCCTCTCCGAACAGGGTGAACAGGCCTCCAGGCGACGTGTGCAGCGTTGTGATGGCAGAGAGGCGCGCGGACGAGATTTGTTTTCATCCTCCACCCGTCCCTGTGCGCCGAACCAACACGTTCCCAGAGGAATGCATCGACCCCGCGGCATGCGTGGAGGTGTACCACCTTCATTGCCATTTCGACGTGACATCAGAGCTGGCCGCGCTGGAGCTCCTGTGAGTGGTTGCCCTACCGGCGCTGCACTCAGCCTAGTATGACTGATAGGCGCATGCCTGCCTGTGCTCCGCAGGGAATCGACGAAGCTTGTGGTCTTGCGCTCAGGCTGCGTCCCGTTGCACTCGCACGTTTGGCACAGCAAGAACGGGCCACATGATCCGTGGAGCTGGGAGCTCTGGGTGGAGTCCACGGCCGGGCTTGGCGCGGCGCTGGAGCACATGATGATGCACCGAACAGCCGGGCTGTACCTTTGCGCGCACCCGGATACGGACCAGGAGCACACTGACCACGCGGGGCGGATGTGTTGGGTGGGGCCAGTGGATCCCTCGCCACTGGACATTGGCTTCTTTCCGGAGGCGCCTCCGCATTACCAAGGCCCAAGACGAGCCGCACGCGTGAGCAGCAAGGCGGCAGTCTTTTCGATGGGCCAACGGTGGCCCCGACGAGAGGATGGCACTGTCGAGGACGCGACGTATGGTAGAGTCGATCGTGCAGCCGAGGGACATTCCATTTCTCGGAGCTCCTCGGAGGCCCAAGCCTCCACCTCGACGGGCATTCATGAAGACACAACCATCGGCTCTCGCGTGGCACCTCCCGCTGTTTCCGCCCTCGAAGGTCGTGTCGGACCTCTCGCGACTGGAGCGAGCTTGCTACCGCCTCTCTTCTTGCCGCATGGCTCGCCACCCATCCCTATCGAAAGATGCGCCTCCGAGACGTGGCTGCGGTCCGCCTCTGCGCGGCTGCCGTTCAAGCCGAAGGCGATCATCTTCATGTCTCCGCACTTCTCCACCGAAGGCCAGTTTGCCGTCTCGACGTCTGCCTCACCTCAGATCTTGTACGACTTTGACAAGGACACGGACCCAGCCAAGCTGCAGCTGCTGCAGCAGCTGCGATACCAGTGCTCCGGGGCACCCGAGATAGCGCGCCGAGTGGCCGAGCTGCTCCGTGGTGCCGGGCTCGCCTGCGACGAGGATGGGGCGCAGGGACTGGACCACGGCGTGTGGACGCCGCTCTATGTCATGTTCCCGGCGGCAGACGTCCCTGTGTGTTGCGTCTCTGTCCGCAGTGACTTGAGCGCGCAGATGCATCTGAAGGCCGGTCGCGCTCTGCACCCCCTCGTCGCCGAGGGCGTACTCATCTGCGGCAGCGGCGAGGTCGTTCACAACGTGCCTCTGATGGGTGCGCGCGGCTCTCCGGTGGCCACGTGGTGCACCGAGTTTGAAGGCTGGCTCGAGTCCACCGTTGGCGTGGGCCACGGCGTGAGCGAGCTGAGCCAAGCAGAGCAAGATGCGCGACTCGTAGCGTGGCAGCAGGCCCCCGGCGCCGACGTTGCTCACCCAGCTGACAGCCCGGGAGAGCACTTGATGCCTTTCTTCTTTGCGTATGGTGCAGCGGGGGAGGGCGTGATCGTTCGGTGCCTGCACAAAGAGTACTTGGGTAGCCTCCCGATGGCGGCTTATGAGTTCCAGCCCCTTGTGCTCAGCACGCCGCCCGGGCCAGTGTAGTGGCTTCCTTACACAGATCATGTGCCAGAAAAGTGCGCCGGGCGCGCGGGCTTTGTTGTACCTTTGTGCACAGTCGAGTGTCTTTGCATGCTGACCCAATCCCAAAACACAGTTTCGCAAACAAATCTCTCAGCACAAAACCAAGAACCAACCTCTGAAAAATAGCTCTCGGACCGGCCGTATCGCGTATGGCTAGTCCGGAACTCCGAATAAGTTGCACACCCCGTCCGAACTCGATGGGGCGGGCGGGCTTCCCGTCCCCGTCCCGTACGTTCGGGAAAGCCAACTGAAGCCCGCGCCTAGCCACCTCATGCGAGGCACCAAGGTCTCACCACAGTGTGCCGAAGCAGCGCTCATTGTAGGCGTAGCCCGTGACGGGCGCCTCGCCTTCGCCCACTTGCAGCGAGAGTTCGCACAGGCGGTTCTCCATCTTCATCTCCATCGATCCGTCGCCGCGGCCGCCGAGGATTGTGTGCCACCGCGCGATCTCGCGAATGCGCGCCTCGGCGCGCTCGCCGCCGAGGACGCCGAAGGCGACGTCCTGCTGCTGGTACGTGTCCTCGCACGCCGACTCGCGCAGCGCGCCGCTGACGTGCGCCTCAGCTGGCAGCAGCTTGAAGTAGTTGTACTTGTCATCGCCGAAGGTGGCGTCCGCCGTCCACAAGATATGCGGCGGCGATGGCGCGAGCGGCGACACCCCGCCGTCGGCCGAGGCGATGCCGTGGATAAAGCGCCAGCCGTTGTGCCGCGGGTAGATGCCGTGGTAACGCTTGGAGTAGCCGTAGCCCTGCAGTGGTGCGCCGCGCCACCGCGCGACGCGCGCCGTCATCTGCGGCCGATGGACCACCGGCCGGTCGGCGTCGCTCTCGAATCCCGCGGGCATCCAGCCGTACACATGGCCCTGCGCCGCCTCGATCACCAGCTCCGGTGCGCCCGACGCGCCCGCGGGTACGCCCGCGCGCGCGAGCAGCGCAGCGGCCGCCTTACTCGACGGCCGCAGCGTGATGACGACGCCGTCGGCGCCGCTGTCGGCGATGGCCACCTCGCCGTTCTCGAGGCGCAGCGCGGCGGCGGCGCCGCGGCCCGCCGGGCTGTAGTGAGGCACGTACGTGTTGACGAGCTCGAGCGGACCGCTGCCGGGCTCGGTGAAGTCGTAGGCCCACGCTGTGGTCGACTGGAGCGAATTGGTGTGGAAGACACGCAGCGCCACAAAAAGAGGTCCGAGGAAGAAATGGTACTGCAACGAGTCGTGCAGCCCGGGCCGTGGCTCCGCCAACCACGGAAGCGGCGGCTGTGCCGCCGAGGCACCGTGGAGGATCTGCGCGGCTGACGCCTGCGTAGCCGCCACGCCGTGGGCGGCACAGCCCAGCGCGGCCGCGGCGGCCAAGGGCGGTTCGGAGGCTTCTCCTTGAGACCGCTCAGAGGCCGCGCGGGGCGCCTGCGCGAACTGCGCGCCGTTCTCGAGGATTCGTACGGCCGCCGGCGCGCCCAGCGGCCGCTTTGCCAGCTTTGCGCGCGCAGCGTGCAGGTGTGCTTCGCGGCGGCCAGGCTTGCGGCCGGTGATGCGCACGCCGCCGACGCGCCCGCCAGCGAAGAGCTCGGCGATGGCGGCGTAGAAGTGCGCGCGCGACTCGAAGGTGGAGCGGCCGTGCAGCGCGACTGCCTCCGCCTCGGTCGCAACGTACTCGCGGCTGCGCGCGGCGGTCCAGTCAGCCCACAGCGGCGTCATGTCCTTGGCTTCCATGTCGACGAAGCCGACTTGCTTCAGCTCGTCGAGGTACGTGGCGAGCGAAGTGACGCTCGGCGCCTTGACGAGGTCGACGAGGGTGGCGGCCTCCGCGGCGGTGGGCGGCCGGAGGGCTGCGAAGTCCTCGATGACGAATGTTCCGTCCGTCTTCAGCCGCGCGAAGAGGCCCTCGAGCAGCGCGGGCCGGTTGGGGACGTGGAGGTTAACAAGCAGGCTTACGAAGTGGTCGAAGTTCTCGCCGAAAGGCTCATACGGCGCCGGCATGCGCATCGAGCGCAGATCGGCGCCGTTACCTTGGATAAATTGTACGCGCTTCGAGAGGTCGTGGACGCGCGAAGTCAGGTCCGCCGCCGCCTCGCACAGGTCAGCCTGCAGCTCGACGCCGACCACGTTGCAACCGGTCGTTGCGGCGAGATACCGCGCAGGACCGCCGATGCCGCTGCCGACGTCGAGCAGCTTCGAGCCGGGAGCCAATCCTAAGATCTCGGCGACCTCGTCGCACGCCTGCGTGCCGAGGTAGTGGTACTGGTCAAGATGGCCGAGTCCAATCAGGTCCTCGATGCTGAGCGGCCCGGCGGCCTTGCCCTTTTTCTCGAGCACATTGTGCACCGACTTGATGCGCCAATTGTACATAGAGCCGTTCATGTTTGTGGCCGCCGCGACCATCGAGGACGACGTTAATGCCGCGGGCATGGTCGACAGAGGCCGCATGGCCCGACGCAAGGCTGGACTGCGCAAGCGCAAGGCCATCTTCAGCGTCGGCAGAGCGAAAGAGCCGCGCCAGTTCCGGTTCGGGACCCCAGAAAGTAACTCGAAAAGGAACGGAAATTTCTTTTGGGAAGCCAGTCGCGACTCCTGAGTTTACAGTTTTGGTCTTTTGCGTTTTGGAAACCCCGCGCCGCGTGCGCCAACGAAGCTTTAAAGTCACAATGCTAAAGTCATCACGCAATGCAATCAGGCAGGCGAGCAATATTGAGCGAGAGCTATCTTGGTAAGTTGGTATGGTGCCTCGCCTGTATCTCCCCTAGAGCATTACCATGTGAAGAGCGAGCTACTGGATTCTTGGTACCGGTAAAAAGTATAAAACAATACCATGAGCGAGGGTGGCAGCGGAGCACCAGGTCGTGTGGAACGAGCCCTGAGAGCATCGCTGCGATGACGGGGGTACCAGCCAAGGCTGTTGAAAGCGTTAGGTCGGATTGGGGGCTATTTTTGGGTTGCGGGTGGCGATGATACGCAAAAGTTGGCCATTTAGTTGGGCAGGCCCATTTCGGCAAAAGTGGCCAGTCGGCCCGCGCCGTTGCCCGATGTCGGCAAAGGCAGACGCGGAGGCGGCGGCGGCGTTGCGCGAGCTCGGCGCGACGCTGAAGGCGTCGAAGAACGCGCCGAAGCTTCACACGCTGAAGGTTCTGCACGGGCTCGGCCTCGACGAGGAAGAGGACGAGCTCGAGCTGAGCATGATGGAGGAGCTCGCCACCTTGGTGAAGAATGCGGATGGACCGGCGGGCGATAAGGTGAAGTACGAGCACGCGGTCAGCTCGATGGTGAAGCGGTGGAAGCTCTTCCTGGCGCTGAACGACGTCGGCGAGCAAGCGCCCACGCTTGAGATGGTGAAGCTCTTCGTCGGCTTCATGTACACGTACCGTCAACGTGCGAGCAAGACCGGCCGTCAAGGCTTGGGAGACTCCATGGCTGACATGGCGCAGTACATCCTAGCTCAGGTGGGCAGCTTCATGGCCAATGATAGCCATGCATGGTTGCTGATGATTTGGCAGTTGAGGGCCACTGATGGCCACAGCTCATGCATGAGAAGGAGCTCACGCGCGCGTACTAGATGTCCAAGGGCCATGAGAGGGCATCACAGGGTGATCACAGGGTGATCAGAGGGCAATGAGAGGGCCATCAGAGGGCATCACAGGGTGATCAGAGGGCAATCATAGGGCATCACAGGGTTACAAATATTCTCAGGGTGATCAGAGGGTCATCAGAGGGTGATGAGAGGGTCATCAAAGGGTCATCAGAGGGTCATCAGAGGGCCATCAGAGGGCCATCAGAGGGTCATGGTAGGGATCATGAGAGTCAAGCATAGGGATCATCCCTATCACTGATTGCCCTCTTGGCCACTGATGGTAGCCTTCTGAAGGTAACTGAGCGCCTCTGAGCTTTGCTGCAGGCGGTCTTCGAGAGGATGGGCTACGCAGAATGGGTCGGGCTGAGCACGGAGGACAAGAAGGTGAAGAGCGCACCGTACCGCGAGCTTATCAAGGACACCTGGGCAAGGTTCAAGCGCTCGAAGCCTGAGATGCAGAGCGCCTCGTGAGTGGAACACAGCTCGAACCCTGATTATTATAATAAGCTTGTTCGGAATCTCAAGGGATGCTTGCATGGGTGTGAACAGGCACCCGTTCGTGAAGGACAAGTGGGACGAGCGTGCTTACTTCCTCGTCCAGGACGTGCTCTACGAGGGCATGGACGACGGCCACGTGAGCGTGAATGCGGGCATCTCAGACCTGGCTATCCTTGCGTTCATTCGAGCGACGTGTTCTCGGCCGGGGGCGCTGTCGAAAGATTGGTTTGACATGAGCGGCGCCATCGCAAAGTGGGCAAGTGTCGGCGGCGAGAACGTGATGAGTGTCAGCGCCTTGACGTTCTCGCGGGACGGGTTCTTGATCAAGCTGCCTGATGGCACGATCGAGAATGGCGCTCAACGTGGCGAGATCGACATGACGAGGATCAAGGCGTTGTACGAGGAGGCAGCGGCTAGCGGGTACACGTACTCAATGTCACTCACGCCTGACACGGTGGCGGAGCCTCGGCGTGCGATCGACCTGATCATCCTGTACTGCTGGCGACGTGCACTATTCAAGGTTCAGTACGAGGGCATGAGCAAGGCCGAGATAGCTTCGGCGCTGGCGGCAAGGAAGGAGAAGTCGGGCCACGAGGGCGGCATGCCGATTGGCGCACGGATCGATGCTGCCGAAGCGGTGACTCGCTTCCTCGAAGGCGAGAAGGCTTTTCTGCCCGAGCTTAAGGGAGAGCCGCTCCTCGTGGCACTAACGCGTGCGGGTGGCTTCGGGCAGGACGAGATGAGCACGAAGCAGATCCTCTCCGTCTTCCAGCGTGCCGCGCAGCAGACGGGGTTCAGGCCTGGGAGCGGCGGGGTAAATAACCTGCGCCGGGGCGTGATGGTGGGTGTCCAGAAGGGATCTGAGCGCGCGGGCTTCGATCCGGCGATGCATGCCAAGAAAGTGGTCAACCACCGGCAGTCGGGCCACGGGTGCCGCGAGGTCGTGTACGAGGACACGTTGGCAACGACGGATGCGATGGCGTTCTTGTGTGGGCGCGTGCCGCAGCCAATTGAGAGCCTCAAGAACCTGTCGAATCTGCGTGTGCCCGAGCTGGCCAAGTTTCGCACCTATGCCGACGTGCCCAAAAAAGACCCGGTGCAGAAGCTGCTTTCAGACAGCCCGGAGCTCAAGCAGCTGCATGCGGCCATCACAAAACAAGAGGTGGTCGTCCAGGAGCTGGAAAAGTTGATCGTCAAGCTCGAGAAGAAGCCAAAGAAAGAGCAAAAGGCGATTCAGGATAGGCTCGAGGCTGTCCAGAAGGCGCTCGCGATTCTCGTTGCAGAAGAGGCACGCATGGGGCGCTACCTGAGGGAGCTCGTCCTGTATGAGAAGCAGATGCAGGTCTACAAGGCCGGTGTCGAGGCGCTCGAGTCCATGCCCCTGCATGAGATGCGCATGCGGCTGGAGGTGAACAGCTATGAAGGTGTGACGCTGGAGAGTGTGCTGCTGCGCTACGGCTGCGACGACGAAGACGTGCCTTTCGAAGTCGAGTCGATCCTCAACGAGCGCATCTCCGGTAAGGGCAAGACGGTGCACACTCAGTATCTCGTCAAATGGAAAGGGTACAAGGAGAGCCGGGCAACATGGGAGAGCAAAGAGAGCATTCTGGACGAGAGCCTCATCACAAGCCTGAAGGAGAAGATGGCGATCGCGGCGGGGCCAGCAACCGAGCTCAAGGCAGCACCTGAGAAGAAGGCGGCAGCGATCGCGGAGGAGCCGGAGAAGCCGGCAACCGAGCTGAATAGGTCCAAAGACGACGAGAGGGTGGACGAGAGGGCGGCGGCATTCTGGGCGGAGCAGAAAGCGTTGCTGGAGGAGTTGGCCGCGACTGTCCAGAAGGCGACCGTGGAGCGTGCTGTGGCGAGCAGTGGAATTCCGCACGAGAGCAAGACGGCGACGCCTGATGTAGCAATGCGGGTACCAATGGCACCATACTCCGTGCGCAACATAGCGTGGCAGAAGGAAGAGGCCCTGGCTAAGAGCTTTCTTGAGCTGTGCTCAATGGGAATGATGAAGAGTGCGGCAATCTTGCGGTTGTCCAAGGAGCTCGACGTTCCAGCAGAGACGATTCGCAAGCAGTTCCAGCAGAGACGATTCGCAAGCAGATCCGACGCGCGGAGAAGCGGTTGCGTGAAACGATGGTGAACGTGAGCCTCATGTGCAACGACCAGAAGATGGAGGTTCTGTGCAAGTCCGACACGACGCTGCTTGAGCTGCAGGTGATCGTTGCCGGTCGGCTAGAGCAACCTGTGAGTAAGCTCAGGCTCGTCTCCGAAGGCGAACGCATGGCTGGGAGCGAGACCGTGGCCTCGGTGCTCTTGCGTGGGCCGAGCATTGAGGTCTTCCTAGAACAGAGCGGTGGCGGTGGCACCGTTCAGGATGGCAAAAGTCAGGACTCTGCAATTGTGAATTGAGCTCTCTCCCGGCGGGGACGTTGAGGACCTCTTGCAAGGTGGCACAGAGGTGGACGCAATCTCTCTGTGCGGAACTGAGATCGACGTTGTCTCACCGAATGGGCCTGAAGTCATGATCGACAAAGAGCAAGCGGCGGCTCCTGCGGTGGGCGCTGTTACGGGCACGCCGCAGAAGAGCACTGTGCGTGTGGTGCCCTGGCTGCCGCGTCAGCTCTGGGAATCTGATGGCGCGTATGAGAGCCGTGTGCAGTTCGACGAGGCCCGCTTTGGGCCTGCGCCGCCACAAAGTGAGTCAGAGGGTATGCGCCGTGCTGCCCGGTCGATGGCGAAGGCCAATGCCTCTGTGCTCGGCTGCAGCTACCCGGCGGAAGACGAGGTTGCTTTCTCGTCAACGCCAATCAAGCGACCACGGGCGGCAATCGAGACTGACTTAGAGGAGGACGAGGAGATCATTGCCATGTCGCTGGAAGCGCTCAAGGCGAAGCTCGAGCAGGTCCAGGCGGAGGCTAAGATTGCCATCGCAAGCATCGGTGCGCACGACCTTGCACAAGATGAAGTTGAAGACGGCGATGGTGAAGACGGCAAGGATGATCGCGTTCGTGTTCGTGCTGCCATCGATCTTTTGCTAGACGGAGAAGGCGATCGTCCAGCTTTTTCTGTTGATCTCTCTCAAGACGGAGAAGGCAAAGACGGAGGAGGCGAAGACGGAGAAGGCGAAGGTGATCGTCGGCGTGCGTTGGTTGTTGATCTTGCGAAAGACGGAGAAGACGGTAGCGAGGGCGGCGAGGGCAATGGCGAACATCCCGACGGAGATGAGGATGGTGATGACAGCAGGTATGGCAGCTTCCATCCAAACGTCGCCCAGAGCGCGGCACTGGCCGTCATGGAGGCAGGCAAGAGCGTCGTCGTCATCGGTGCCGCCGGGACGGGTAAGACAGCACTGATCCTCGGCAAGGTGAAGGATCGTCTGCGGCGCTCGAGTGGCAAGGTGCTGTTGACGGGCCCGTACAACACCCACGTGGACAAGCTGCGCACTGACGTTAGCAGCGATCCAGAGCTAGCAGAAGCCGTAGCAGCTCGTCGGATTATCTTCAAGACGACGGCCGCGGCATTCTCGTTCCCAACGCGCGGGATAGCTAAGCCCCTAGAGCCGGGACACACACGGGCACACGGACACACAGACGAACCTCACAACCATCCCAACCCACCAACGCACCCGAGCGACCGCGAGACGACCGAATCAGCGGCCGACACCGCCGACTCAACGGCCGCAGCCCCGGAGCCGGTACGAATGCAATTGTACGAATGGCGACCGCAAGATATCTGCGGTCGTATACACATGTGAAGTCTGTGTCAAGTCAAGACTATACAGTACATAAACAACAAACAACCAGACAGAAGCCTATCGAATGTGCTCCGGAAGCGCTTGGTAGGATGTGGAACTTGACTTGACGTGAACTTGGGCATCGACCTGTGCGGGGTTTTGCATGCGGTCCATCGCTCAAATGCTGGCGCTCGTGCTGCACTGCCAGGATTGCGTGGCGACTCCTGTGTCGTTCGTGAAGCGGCTTGCGGCGCTCCCAAGAGAGCAGCCGCTGCTTTTTGGCGCAAGCGTCACTTGCGTCAAGACAGCAGCCGCTGACGTATTGACGCAGACCGCTGGCCTTGGCAGAGGATGGAGCGAACTGGATTGGCGGCGCATTGGCGTCTTTGCATTGTTCGGGGCACTGTATCTGGGCGGCGTGCAGTACGCCCTCTTCATGAAGATCTATCCGCGGCTGCTGCCCCTCGCCTCGACGTACGCTGCAATGAATTGGAGGGCGAAGCTTGCGGATGGCCGCGGGTTCGCGTCGGTGCTCGCGCAGGTCGCACTCGATCAAGGTCTCCACTGGCCGTTTGCAGCGATCCCATGCTTCTATCTTTTCAAGGGTCTTGGCGAGGGCGAATCGATTGGCGCCACGGGGCGCGCGCTGCGGCAGAATTGGTCATCGGATGTGCTCGCGTGCTGGGCTTTCTGGCTGCCCGCGGACGCGGTGAGCTTCGGCGTGCTGCCGCTTCACTGGCAGGTCCCCTTTGCAGCGGCGGTCAGCTTCGCGTACACGTCATTTGTGAGCTTTCGACGGGGTGAGCGGCTCGCGTCGGAGTGATGCGATCGCTCCGATCGCTTTTGTACCATTGTAGGAGCACCACTCTCTCCAAACGCTTAGTCCTATCGTGAGACTGGTGCGATCGCGTGGCGCCGTGAGCCGGGAATGGCTTGGCTTGGCGGAGTCTGAAGCAACAGGCCTACTAAGAGGCCCCCTACGGAAGGCCAAAGAATGTGGTGCTTTTGACACTTCTTCGAAAGATCGCGGATATTTCGCGCAAACCGCGGCCTCTGAGCGCTTCAATGCTCGCCGCGCTCGCCTTCAGCGTGGCATCGTCTTCGGCGGCGTTGGCCGTGCAGTCCGTTGCACTCAAGCGGCCGGTTGCGATTAGCGCAGCTGCCGTCGAGAACGAGGGCAAGACGCTCGCGATTCACTTCAACGACGGTCTCAAGTGCCGCTTCCATTCTCTGTGGCTTCGTGATGCATGCCGCGATGACGCGCACGTGGCGAAATACGCTGGTGAGCGCCTGCTCACCGCCACGCCCGTCGGCCCGTCTGGTGTGATTCCCAGCCGGCTGCGCGCGTCGGCGGCTGAGGTGCACGATGGCGAGGAGCTGCGCATCCACTGGGACGAGGAATCGATGTGCAAGCATGAGCTTGCAGTGGACCCGCCGACCGTCTCCATGTTCCCGGCGGCCTTTCTGCGCGCGTACGCCGAGGTCGTGGCTGAACGCATTATCGAGCCCGAGCAGGCAGACGCGGCGCAGCCCTCCGTTGGCGATGCGCTCAACGACGAGCTCGCGTGGCTTCGGCCGTACTCTGCTTTCCAGAATGCGCCAGCGCCCAGACCCGAGGAGATGTGCCTGTGGAAGAACGACGGCGGCCTCGAGCTGCCCGTGTACGACCATGACAATGTCCTCGACGTCGAGTCGACGGCCAACCTGCGCATGCTTCAAGACGTGGTGAGGTACGGAGCTGTAATCATCGACGGATGCGCCAACCCGGGCGTCGAAGGACTGCACAACTTTGCTGACAAGGCGCTGGGCGGGCTGCAAAAAGACCCGACGCGCCCCAAGGCGCACTGGAAGATCGTCAAGAAGGACGGTGCCACGTCTGTCTCGTACGACCACCTCAAGCGCCTCAACCAGCACACAGACTCGTCCATACCCCCGCATGGCCTGCCCGCGCTCTGCCTTCTTTTCCACTATGCCGAAGGCACCGGCACCAATACGCTCACTGACGGCTTCGCCGCCGCCGCCCAGCTGCGCGCCGAAAACCCCTTGGGCTATGCGCTCCTCGCAAAGTATGGCTACGATGGCGAGCGCGACTTCGTGGCCTCGCGCGCCGACTCGACGCAGCAGTTCAACCGGGGTCTGGTGGTGTCCACGCAGGTCCCAATGCTGCAGCTCGACGATGCAGGCGAGCTCAAGCGCATCCAGTACAACGAGGTCTTCCGCATGCCGCTCTCATTACCGTACGACATCTTCCCCAGGTGGTACGCCGCCTTCGACCGCTTCGTCGAGCTGCTCCACTCGAACGACTTCGAGAGGCAGATCCCGATGAGCAAGGGGCGCTTCATCCTGATGCAAAACTGGCGCGTGCTGCACGGCCGCGCGGGCGGGCGCGCCTCGGCCAACCGAGTGCTTGTCGGCGGCACGATCACACGCGAGGCGTTCTACTCGCAGGCGCGCCGTCTCACGCGCGAACGGCGCGCCTTTGCCGACGTGGCGCAGGAGGAGGAGCTCGTCTTACGCCGACGCGCTGACTGAATGGAGGGGCGAGAGCTCGCCGCCGACGCGCTGACTGAATGGAGGGGCGAGAGATCGCCGTATGGTGTAGCGGGGGAGGGCGTGATCGTTCGGTGCCTGCACAATGAGTACTTGGGTAGCCTCCCGATGGCGGCTTACGAATTCCAGCCCCTTGTGCATAGCACGCCCCCCGCGCCCCCGGGCGGGTGTAGTGGCTTCCTTACAGATCATGAGCCTGAAAAGCGCGCATGGCGGCGGGCATGTCGTACAAGTGTCCTTCCTTTGCATGCAGACCCACCCCAAAAAAGAAAAAGGATGTCCGCACCAACCGACCTCTCAAAAGTGATTTCGAGCCGTGCCTTAGCCGTGCCATCCGTGTGAGTGACGACCATCCATGGGCCGCAAGCGCTGCAAAATCACAGCGAAGGACATAGCTCAGTACTCGTCTCTAGGTGCCTTCATCGCTGAGCTGATCAAAAACGTCTCCGACAGCACTGGCTCCGAGTTGCAAGAGGACGCAGCAACTGCACTGCGCTCTCTTGCACAGCAGTCACATCATGAGCACGTGGACGCCATATTTGCAGCGGGCGCGGTGCGGCCGCTCATCGCGCTGCTTCGCACATCCGCCTCGGCCAATGCGCAGGCCTCCGCTGCGGGCGCACTTGCCGCGCTCGCACACGAAAAGCCAGAGCACCAGGCGGCCATCGTCGCGGGCGGCGCAATCGCACCACTCGTGCGCATACTGAGCGCAGGCGGCACCAAGGCGCAGGAGGAGGCCGCCTCCGCGCTCGCGTCGCTCACCTCGGACAGTCTCGTCGAGGCGCAGCGCGACGTGATGCGCCAAGGCGCCGTGCATCCGCTCGTCGTACTGCTTGCGGGTGGGAGCGCAGCTACACAGGCCTATGCCGCGCAGGCCCTCGCCAACATGGCGCGCTGCACGAACGCCGACGCACAGACGGTCGTCGCCAAGGCGGGTGCCATCCCCCCTCTGCTTCGGCTGCTGAGCGACGCCAGGGCGCAAACGCCTGCGGCCGGCTGCCTCGCCATGCTCGTGAGCAACAACTCTGGCGTGCAGCAGCAGGTAGCGTCCGCGGGCGGCATCCCGCCGTTGCTCGCGCTCCTCAACGGGCGCAACATCGAGGCGCAGGTGCAGGCGGCCGCCGCCCTCTCGGAGCTGGCCAAGGAGAACCCCGACATCCAGGCGCAAATCGTGAGAGCAGGCGGCATCGGCCCCCTGCTTGCGCTCTCCGGCTCGTTCCGCAGCACGGCGGCGATGGCGCTCGGCACGGCGGCCCTCGCTCGGCTGGCCCACCAGAATCCGAGCAATCAAGACGCGATCGCTCGTCAGGGCGGCATCAAGGCCCTCGTCGACAACCTCGGCTCGCCCCACGGCAGTGAAGACCCGCGCGTGCTCGCGAACGCGGCCACGGCTTTGATGGAGCTCTGCCGCTCCAACCATGCCAACCAGGCCGCCGTCGCGAACCACACGGAGGCGATCTCGCTGCTCGCGTCGCTGGTCAAGAACAGCATGCATATGAGCGTCAAGGCCGAGTGCGCCGGGGCCCTTTGGTCTCTCTCGCAGGACCCGAAGATCAAGACGATGATCGCTCGCGCCTTCGCCATCCCGCCGCTCGTCGCGCTGCTCAGCTCGACCGATCAGCGCGCGTGTGAGCAAGCCTCTGATGACCTCTGATGACCTCTGATGACCTCTGATGGCCTCTGATGGTGCTCAGCTCGATCAAGCAGCGCGCGTGTATTAAATTTGGCACTGCAACCCCTCCCCCGGATGGATTTGGCAGGTGAACATGCCTCGTTCGCGCTCGCGTCGATTGCACTCCAGAATGGCGACAACATGGTGCAAATCACCGGGATGCTCGTCGAGGTGCTCGTGGATGAGGCCGAGAAGGCCGCGCACGTGCGCGCCGTGCGTGCGCTGGAGGCTCTCGTGCAGCAGAATCCAACGTTCCACGACCGGATCGCCAAGGCAGGCCCGATGAATGCGCTCGTCGAGCTTCTGAAGCATGGGATCGCACCGGCGAAAGATTATGCGCTCTGGTCGCTCTCTCTCTCGATCACGCGCGCTGACCAGCCTGTGATCGCGGAGGCGGGGGGCGTGCTGCCTCTCATCGCACAGCTCGCGGACCAGCGAGTCCTCAACCAAGAGCAGGCGAGTCATCTATGTCCTCTGATGACCGCTGACGACCTCTAATGACCGCTGATGACCTCTAATGACCTCTGATGACCTCGAATGACCTCTGATGACCTCTGATGACCTCTAATGACCTCTGATGACCTCTGATGACCTCTGATGACCTCTGATGACCTCTGATGACCAGCGAGCAGGTGAGTCATCTCGCTCTGATTGCGAGTCATTGATTGCGAGTGATGGCCACTTCCATGACGTGTGATGACGATCGATGGGTCATGAATGGGGCGATGGCGATGGATGGACACTGGGTGTCTATTGGGTGTCACACCCCTGTCGATTGATGGCGATTGATGGCGATTGATGGCGATTGATGGCGATTGATGGCGAGTCCGAGCTCGTCCTTTCCCCCGAGTGCACAAGTGGCGGCTGCTCTGATGACCTCTGATGAGCTCTAATGAGCTCTGATGAACCTCTGATGACCTCTGATGAGCTCGTCCTTTCCCCCGAGAGCACAGGCGGCGGCTGCTCTGGCCAAGCTCGCGCATGAGAACAAGGAGACCCAGGACCACATCGTGCGGTGCAGCGGCGTCAAGCCGCTCATCAAGTTGCTCGAGATGGGCCGAGGTCTCTTGCCATCGCCGTTCAGCTTTGCCCGGGTAGTCTCCATGCAGGTGGCCAAGAGCTTACCGGGTGCATCTGCGGTGGAGGACGTCGCCGAGGGTGGCAGCTTTCGACGCAGCAGAGTCGGCCACTGGAGAGCCTTGCAGGCCGACCTCGCGGAGGCGACGGCTCAATTGGACGAAGATCCAAACGTCAAGTACCGCTCTGCACGCCAAAACGCCGCATTCGCTCTGGCGAGCCTCTCTGACGAACCCGCGGTTCGTCACATGGATGTTCGAAGTCGACGGAACCTCGAAATGTGCCCAAGAGCACGTTCGCTGATTGCCGCTGATGACCCATGATTGCCTCATCATCAGGCACGTGACGAGATCGTTGGGGCGGGCGGCATCCGCCCTCTGGTCCTCGCGCTCGATGACGATAATCATCAGACGAAGCGGTTTGCGCCCACGGCCCTCGCACACGCGCCACACGCCACTTCATGGCCCACGACGGCGCTCTCTGATTGCCGCTGATGATGACACGTTTGAGTGTGCCCCTCATCAGGTTTGCGGCCACGGCCCTCGCACGCCTCTCGAAGGCGCACGAGGCGACGCAATCGGCCGTGGCCGAGGCAGGTGCCGTCGTGCCTCTCGTCTCCCTCGAACATCGCGCATGCAAGTGCTCACCACGGCGCCTCCTCGCCATGCTCTCCCCACAGGTGCCATCGTGCCTCTCGTCTCTCTCCTCGACGGGAAAGAGGGGCCGGAGGCGCAGGAGGCGGCCGCGGGCGCGTTGCTGTGCCTGGCGGATCACGAAGGCGCTCGGCTGGCGATCACGGAGGCCGATGGGATCGGGTGGCTCGTGATGCTCCTCGGCTGCGAGAACCCACGCGCTCGACAGCACGCCGAGGGTGCTCTCGTGCGCCTTTCGATCTCCGTCTCGAACCGCGTGCTGATCATTAAGAAGCTCGTCGACATGCTGCAAGACGCAGGCACTTCCGCGCAAGAGCAGGCGGCTGCCGCACTCGCCAAGCTCGCACGCGAGTCGGCCGACAATCGCAAGTCGATCGTGGACGCGAACGGCATCGTGCCGCTTCTCGAGCTGCTGGACTCGACGTCGATGAAGGCGAAGGAGAACGCGGCGGCTGCAATCACGCAGCTCGTGCGCAAGGGCGTCGAGAGCAGTTCGCAACAAGAGAAGCTCTCCAAAGATAACCAGTCGGTCATTGCGAAGGCGGGCGGCATCGAAAAGCTCGTGGGCGTGCTGATCGGCTTGCAGGTGATTGCCCTGATTGCGTCGGATTGCATCAGATTGCAAGTGAGAGAGTGGCGTGGTCGTCTGCCAGGGGACCCCTCGCGCAGGCGATTGCACCTGATAGAATCTGATTGCATCTGATTGCATCTGATTGCATCGAACCGCATGCGCGCCTGTCAGGGGACCGGCCTCCAAGGCAAGGAGCTCGCCACCGTGCAGCTGTGCAGGCTGACGGCGGAGGCCATCAAGGAGATGGCGTTTGGGAATGCCAAGATCCAGACGGCAGTCGCCGAGTCGGGTGGCATCGCGCCGCTCGTCTCCATGCTCAACTCGAGCGATGCCGAGATGCAGGCCAATGCCGCGGGTGCGCTCGCCAACCTCGCACGCAACCACCAGATCAACCAGTCGGCCATCGCGAAGACGGGCGCGGTCGGCCCGCTGTGCACGCTCGTGCGTGAAGGTACGTTGATTGCCACTGATGACCTGCCTGGCATGCAAGTGCTCACCACGGCGCGGTCGGCCCGCTGTGCACGCTCGTGCGAGAAGGTAGTGCGGAGACGAAGGACGAGTCGGCGATGGCGATCTGGGCCATCTCGACCGACAACGCACCCAACAAGGACACGATCGCCAAGCTGGGTGGCATCGACCCGCTCATCGGGCTGCTCCAGAACGGATCCTCACAAAAGTCGCTCGATTGCGTCGCGGGCGCCCTCACGTCCCTCGCGCACAAGCACCTGGACAACCGCGACTACATTTCCAAACGGCTCGTCAACCTGCTCGGCTCGTCGTCCGTGCGCTCCGCTGACAAGGCTGTGCGCGTGCTCACGACGTGCAAGGCGTTCACTCATGGCTCGTCACCCAACCAGATGGCCATCAGCAAGGCCGGGGGCATCTCGCCACTCATTACTTGGCTCGCGTCGACACACATCACCGCGTGCGCCCAGGCGGCCATGGCTGTCCTCTCAATGATCCTTCATAACACGACCACCCAGTCCCAGTTCGCTCGATCCGACGGCATCCCGCCGCTCATCAACTTGGTCAAGAAGGCCTCCCCAGACCGTCGAACCGTCCACGCCGAGCTCGCACAAGAGTATGCGTGCCGCGCGCTCTTCCATCTCGCGTCACAGGCCGACAACCGTGCGCTCATTGTCGACTCGCACGTGATGCAGCCTCTCGTGCGCATGCTCACGGCCGAGACTGAATGTGCTCCGGAGCTCGCGGCTATGGTTCTCGTACGTCTCTCCCGCGGCAATGTGGACGTTTGTAACGACTGTGCGAGTAAGGGCGCCATCGTACCCCTGGTGAAGCTCGTCTCTTCGGGGCTGCACGGCGCGCAGCAGCAAGCCGCCGCCACGCTCGCTGAGATTGCCCTCGTCTCTCAGAACCGCGACGCCATCGCCAATGCAGGCGCGATCGAGCCGCTCATTCGCTTAATGGACTCGTCCACCGTCGGCTCGCCCGAGACGGCGGCGCGAGTGCTCGCCCACCTGGCGGTAGAGGACGACAAGATTGATGACTCGGGGAGCCTCGTTGCTCGAAAGGCCAAGGCAGCGGCAGCGGCCAAGGCGGCGGCAGCGGCGGCAGCAACGGCGGTGGCGGCGGGCGGCAAACCAGCCGGCGCGCCGAGCGCCGCCGTGAGCGTCGCCGAGGCATCGGATGCTGAGACGTTGGCACGCGAGCTCACGGGTGCGTCGGAGCGGCGCGCGCAGATCCACGTCCTCGGCGGCGTGTCCCGACTCGTGGCCATGCTCGACGGATCGCTCATGATTACAGTCAGCCAGAGCACGCTACGAGTGCAGGCAGAGCAGGCGGAGCAGGCCAGGGCGGCCATGCAGGCCAAGGAGGCGGCGGACGCCGACGCCGGCGCCGAGCCGCTGTCATCCTCGGATGCTCTCGAGGGGGATCTCAAAACAAGCAAGGTCAGGCGGACCTCCGCCGAAGTGATAGTCGAGGCTAGCGAGCTGGAAGCGTTGCTCAGGGGCACAGCATACAAGCCGAAGTCGACGCACAAGGTGTGGTCGATAGCTCCCAATCTCATCGACGTCGACGAGAACGGGCGAGCTCGGGAGCAGATCCAAATCGCCACGGCCAATAAGATGGCGATGCAGGAGCAGTCGGCCGCCGCGCTCGCAGAGCTCGCGAAGGTGCGTTCATTGATGTCCCTGATGACCCTCGATTACGTTGATTGCCACTGATCCGCCGTGCTGGCGGGTCTCGCGAAGGGCAACGGCGAGCTGCAGGATGCGATCATCTTGGCGGGGGGAGTGCCTCCCCTGCTGGCCTTTATCCGCATCGGCTCGTCAGTGGGGCAGGAACATGCGGGGCGCGCCATCTGGCATCTATGTGCGGACATTGAGAATCAGAAGACGATCGTCAGGTGGGTCGCAGCACACTTCATCCTCTGCTGTTCGAGGACTGATTGAGTGCTAATTGAGTGCCTCCGAGTGCCTCTGACTGCCTCTGCGTGCGGCGTGATTGCAGGTGCGGCACGATCACCGAGCTAGTGATGCTGGTGCGGGCAGGCTCGCCCAAGGCCCAGGAGGTGGCCGCCGCGGGCCTCTCCGAGCTCGCGCGCGGCGGCGTCGCCGAGCTGCTCCGGCAGCAAGAGCACAAGGTTCATCAAGAGGAGCTCCAGATGCAGGAGGAGGAGAAGGCGCGGCGCTTGCAACTCAGGAAGGGAGCTGTCTTCTCGACCGCTGGGGCCCTCACTGGAGACCTCCCCTCAGCCGCCGATGGCTCGATGACGAACCCCGCGCAAGGCGACCCAGGTGCTCCGCAGAGCGCATCTTCCGAGGATGTCCTCGAGGACGGTAGCGCCAATCGACTCCAAGCGATCGCGGATGCGGGTGGGATCGCGCCGCTCGTCAACCTACTGGGAGTGGGAGCCACGACGCGTGCGCGAGAGAATGCGGCGGGGGCGCTCTGGCATTTGGCGCTGGACGCTTCGAATCAGATCGCCATCGCACGCGCCAATGGCATCATGCCACTCGTGATGCTCCTTGAGCACGAGGCGAGTGCTCTCTGATGGCTCCTATTTGCTCCTCATTGCTTCCGCTGATAGCCCCTGAGTTACCCCTGATCCCCCAAGATCGCCCCTATGCGTGTCCCTGATTGCCGCCGAGTGCCACCGAGTGACTTTCTGATTTGTCTGGGCTCCCGCGCGCACCGCAACTGCGCCGCATACGCACCGCAGGACATTTATCGGGCAGAGGGGACTTTGATGGACGATGGCATCACGCCACGCGCGCACCAGCACGCGTCGGATGCGCTGCAACGGCTCGCGGATGGTAACCCAGAGAACCAGGCGGTGATTGCGAAGCATGCAGTTTCGCTGCTGAGCAACCCGAGCGCCGGCGCGCAGAGGCGTGCCGCCAAGACCCTGCAGACGCTTGGTGCACGCAACCTCGGCTCTCCGGTGCTCATCGTCAATGCTGGCGCGATCTCGCCTCTGGTCAACCTGCTGGCGCTCGGGATCACTGCGGTCAAGGAAGAGGCGGCGAGCGCGCTCGCGACACTCTCACTCAACTCGCCCTCCACACAGCTCGCGATCAGCACGGGCATCATCACGCTCCTCGGCACAGGCAACGCCGAGACACAGGAGCACGTCACCGGGCTGCTGCTTACACTCTCCCAGGACAACGACAATCGCATGGCAATCAGCAAGGCGGGCGCCATCCCGCGGCTTGTGACGCAGCTGCGCACGATGGCCTCTCCCGCGGGCGCGCGCTCTCAGGAGCTCGCCGCCGCCGTCCTCGCGCGCCTCTCGGGTGACTCCGATAAGAACGTGAGCGCGATTGCCACCGCCGGCGGCGTGCGCTCCCTCGTGCCCCTCCTCGCGTCAAGCTCAGCGGCGGCGCAGGCGCACGCGGCCGCCTGCCTGTCGGACCTCTGCCGCACATCGCTGCGCAACAAGAACGCGATCCTAGCCGAGAACGGCATCCAGATGCTCGTGACGCTGCTGAGCAACCCGCTGAGCCACTCGAACACTAAGGCCGAGGCGGCCGGCGCTCTGCTCGCCCTCTCGTCCGGCCAACCCGAGAACCAAAAGGCAATCGCCGACGCCGGCGCCATCAAGCCACTCGTGGCGCTCCTGGGCGATGACGATAACTACGCTCGCAGGAAGGCGGCGGGGGCGATCGCGGCAATCGGCTACCGCAACACGGCCAACCAAGATGCCGTCGATAAGTTCAACGGCATCGAGAAGCTGATCGCGCTGCTCGGGCCGACGACGAGGCCGAGGGAGTCGTCGGTTGGACGGAACCGCTTGGTGACGCGCGACGTCCCCCTCCCCCCCGATACCGAGGGAGCCGGTGGTTCGAGGGAGCCGGTGGGGCGAAGCCGCTTGATGTCAACCGATGTAGTGGGGGAGCTGGTGGGGCGAAGCCGCTTGGTGTCAACCGATGTCGTGGGGGAGCCGGTGGGGCGAGGCCGCTTGATGTCAACCGATGTCGTGGGGGAGCCGGTGGGGCGAAGCCGCTTGGTGACTCGCGACGTCGTGGGAAGTACGACGTTGGCCCTTCCGGAGGAGGGAGCATCAACGGGCATCGCTCCCAGTGCGGTGGCGCCGGTGCAGCTCTCAGCAGCGGCAGCTGGTCCGACCGCAGCTGTTCCGGTCGATGACGAGGTCCGCGCCGAGGCGGCGGCGGCGCTCGCTGTGCTCGCACGCAAGAATGCCAAGATTCAGGACAAGGTCGCGAGCGTGGGCGGCATCGAGCCGCTCGTGGCACTGCTACAGGGAGACCATGTGTCAGAGAGGGCGAAGGAGGAGGTACGCTGATTGCCACTGATGACCTGCCTTGCATGTAAGTGCTCATCGCAGCGCCCTCGACCCACTCGTGTGCGCACCAGGCGGCCGCCGCCCTCTGGTCGCTCGCGAAGCAGCACTACGCTAACCAGATCAAAGTGGCCGAGGCGGGCGGCATCGCGCCTCTCGCGGCGGTGATCGGGCTCAATAGCATACGTGCACAGGAGCAGGCGGCGGGCGCGCTGGCCGCGCTCGCGCTCGACAACCCGCAGAATGTGGTGGCGATCGCGGGGCTGCTCGTGTCGTTGGTCATCGGTGTGATGGACACGGACGGTGATGGGAAGGTCTCGATGGCCGAGCTCGCGTCGCGAGATCGCGCTCCGAAAGCGGCCGCGGCGCGAGCCGAGCGCTCGCTGGAGGAGAAGCAGGCCTCTGCCAAGGCAGCTCGCGCCATCTCGTACCTCGCACGCGCCCACCCGGCCAACCAGGCGGCCATCGCGGCGGCGGGTGGCGTTGGGCTTCTCGTCTCGCTGCTCGATGCGGAGGAGGGCGGCGTCCTCAAGCGCGCGGCGCCGAGCACAGCCCCCGAACGAACGACGCCTGAACGTGGCACGAGGGAGCCTCAGAAAGAGCCTGAGGCCGCAGGTACGTTCAGCCATGAGCAGCACCACAAGGAGCTCGCGCGTGCAAGTGATCACCACGGCGCCCGATCGCCCTTCTCTCTACTTCTCTCCCCACAGGTACGTTCAGCCATGAGCCGCACCACGAGGAGCTCGCGATGGTACAAAAGGATCTCTCCTCCGCGATCTGGCACATGACCAAGAATAGCGAGCAGAACCAGATCGCCGCGAAGGAGGCGGGCGCGATCATGCCGCTGATCGCGCTGCTCGAAGGGAACCCGATCGTCCGGCCGGACGTCGGGGGAGCTTTGTGGTCTCTCGCAGCCCACGAGGCCAACCAGGTGGCGACCTCATTGCGTCTGATTACGTCTTGCTGCGCGTCTGATTGCATCTGATTGCATCTGGACGTCTGATTGCGTCAGGTGGCGATCGCCGAGAGCGGCGGCATCGTGCCGCTCGTCAACCTGCTGCGAGCGGGCGGGCCCGAGGTACAGCCCGAGGTGCGCAAGGCGGCGCAGGAGACAGCCGCCGGAGCATTGCATGCGCTCGCCAGGGCGCCCGCCAACCGCGTGTCCATCGCCGACGCTGGAGGCATCCCTCTGCTCGTGACCCTCTTCGACATCGCGGACGGGTCAGACGAGAGCAAGGAGCAGGTGATGACCACTGATGACTTCTGATGGCCCTTGATTGCCTCCGGGGTGGCCTCTCATTGCGAGGGTTCGACGTGTGGTTGGAGCAGGCTGCTGGCGCGCTCCTCACGCTCGCACTGCACAACGTGCCCAACCAGATCGCGATCTCGACGGAGCTCATCGAGATGCTGCGAGGTTACCCGAGCACCTGCTCTGCCAAGGCGGCCGAGCACGTGACCCAGCTGTTGGGGAGCCTCGCGCAGGACGACGAGAACCGCGGCGTGATTGCCAAGGCGGGCGGCGTGCCCGAGCTCGCGCGCCAGCTCGCGCTCGGCTCCGAGCCGGCGATGGCGTCGGCCGCCTCGGGCCTCGCGTTGCTCGCTCTCGGTTCGCGCGCGACGGTGACGCAGGAGCTCGTCAAGCTGCTCGCGTCCGAAGACGAGGCCGTCCGCCAGCGAGCCTCCTCGGCGTTGCGAGACGTGGCGGCCGGTGAGAAGATGAACAAGGCTCAACGACAGGGGAGTAAGTCCAACTCGGGCGGAGGGGGTGGCTGTGCACCGCTAGTCCGATTGCTTCAAGATGGTCTCAAGGATGGCAACGTCGAGGCCCAGGAGTACGCGCATCGATGGCCTCTGATGGCCTCTGATGGCCTCTGATGGCCTCTGATGGCCTCTGATGGCCTCTGATGGCCTCTGAATGCCTCTGATGGCCTCTGATGGCCTCTGATGGCCTCTGATGGCGACCCTCATCAAGCGTGCCCAGGAGCACGCGTTCTGGTCGCTCTCGAACATCGCGCATGCAAGTGCTCACCACGGCGCCTCCTCGCCATGCTCTCCCCACAGGTACGCGCTCTGGTCGCTCTCGAACGTCGCCGAGTCGGTCGCGTCTTGGCGCTCGGGCGATGCCGAGGCGATCGTGTCGGCGGGCGTGATCCAGTCGCTGATCCGATCGCTCGTCGAAGGGCGCTTGAGCGAGGTCGCCCAGGAGCACGCGGCGCGGGTGCTCTCGGGCCTCGTGCCCCTCGGCACCAATGCGCAGGTGCGTTCATGACCTCGGATGGCCTCGGATGACCTCGGATGACCTCTGATGACCTCTAATGACCTCTGATGGCCTCAAATGGTGATGACACCTGATGACCTCTGATGGCCTCTGATGACCTGATGACCTCTGATGACCTTTGATGAAATGGCGTCTGATGACACCTGATGACACCTGATGGCATCTGATGGTCACTGATTGGGTCTCGTCCCTTTGGCTCCAATTGCGCAGGCCATCAAGGAAGGCGGTGGGATCGAACCCCTGTGCCAGCTTCTCCGCCGCGGGAACCCGAGCGCCAAGGTACGCGCCGCGACGACGCTGGGGGAGCTCGCGCATGAAAGTGCTCACCACGGCGCCCACCACGCCATTCTCTCCCCACAGGTACGCGCCGCGACGACGCTGGGGGAGCTCGCGCTGCGCGCAGGCGCGGCGCTCGACGTTGCGAAAGCGGGTGCAATCTCCGCCTTTGTTTCGTGGCTCGTCGACCCAAACCTAGGGCAGCCCGAGGTGGCGGCCGCTGCCCTCTCGGACATCGCGCTCGACAACCCGGACACGCAGGCGCAGATTGCCGAGGAGGGCGCCATCGAGCCGCTCGTCGCGATGATCGCCCAAGGCACGCGCGCCAATGCGCTGTTCACGCGGCCCCTCGCGGGCGCCGTCGTGGAAGCCGTCGTTGAAGCCGTCGTGGGCGCAGGCACAGCGCACCCTGCCAGCTTACCGGTACCGATACCGGCTCCGGCACTGGCATCTGAACCGGTGGAACCGGTGCCCCCCTTGTTACCCCCCTTGTTACCCCCCTTGGCCCTCACTACCAGCGTCGTCGCGAGCGTCGTCGTGAGCGCTGCCGGCGTTGGTGCGGAGGAGATCGGCGTACCGGTACTCACTGGAGCCTCTCCCATCGAAGCGGGCGCTGTGGTGGGCGTCATGGCGGGCGCTGTGGCGGGCATTGATGAGGCGGGCGTCGTGGCGGGCGCTGTGGCGGGCATCGACGAGTCGGGCGTCGAGACGGGCGCTGTGGCGGGCGCGGAGCTTCCAACGCCCCGGCTGGCGACGTCGCAGACCGAGAGCTCGATGCGCTCGCCACAGCGCTCGCCACGTGCCGGTCAGCCACCGCGCTCGCCACGTGCGCCCCGATCGCCACGCCAGCCTCGCTCCGCGCAGCCGACGTCGTCCTCGCGCGTCGCCGGTGCTAGAATGGAAGGCGGTGCGCTTGCGCTGCAGGCGCCGACGCAGGCGCCGCCACAGGCCGTGTACACCGTGCTGTCGACCCCGCCGACGAGCACGCAGGTCGCCGCCGCTCTCAAGCTGTCCAATGTGGCCGCGGGTGCGCTGGCCACTCTGGCTAAAGGGCATCCGGTGAACTCGATCACCATCTCGGAGGAAGGCGGTCTCTTGCCGCTGATCGAGCTGCTGGCCCCAGGCGCGAGCAAGGAGTGCCTCTGAGAGCCTCTGATTGCCTCGGAGTGCCTCTAATTGCCTCTAATTGCCTCTGATTGCCTCTAATTGCCTCTGATGGCCTCTGATTGCCTCGGAGTGCCTCGGAATGCCTCTGAGTGCCTCTGATTGCCGTTCTCATCAAGAGTGCCCCTCTGATCGCCCTCTGCTGATCGCCCCAGGTGCGAGCAAGGGGACGCACGAGCACGCGACGCGCGCGCTCTGGCACCTTGCGGCGATGGACGAGATCCAGGCGGAGATCAAGGAGAAGGGCGGGCTCGCGCCCCTGATTGCGTTGCTCGGAGATGAGAACGAGATCCTCTGCCAGCAGTATGCGGCCGCTGCTATTGAGGCGCTCGCGCGCGACCACCACGAGAACCAAATCGCTCTTGCCAAGGCAGGCGCCATCGGCCCACTCGTGGCGCTCCTCGGCTCGGTCAACGTCAAGACGCAGGAGCATGCGGTATACACGCCGACCTCTGATGACCTCTGACGACCTCTGACGACCTCTGACGACCTCTGACGACCTCTGATGACCTCTGATGACCTCTGATGTCCTCTGATTGTCAAAGTCAATGCATGGTCATGTGGTATAAGCGCCACTAAGATTGCGTGCCGATCACTGTGAATGTGTGGTCTGATCGTTGGTCTGATTGCGGTCAGATTGCGACAGATTGCGCGGCACTGGTTGCGGGCGGCGCCGCCCTTCTCTCCCTCGCCTGAGTGCCGCTGAGTGCATCTGAGTGCATCTGAGTGCATCCGAATGCATCTGAGTGCATCTGAGTGCATCTGAGTGCATCTGAGTGTCTTCCTCATCAGGTGGGCGCTCTGCTCTACCTCGCCTCGCACGACGCCGAGTCACGCAACGCCGTCGTCGCCCGTCTCGTACTCGTGCTAAGCTTGCGCAACGCGGCCGCGCAGATGAAGGCGTGCGCCGCTCTCGCCGTCCTCGCCGCGCGCTCGGGCGAGAACCGCAAGGCCATCACCGCCGCCAACGCCATCCTCCCTCTGGTACGCGCCTGCTGGGCAAGTGCTCACTACGGCGCCTCCACGTCCCTCTCACCCCTATCTCCCCCTATCTCCCCCCGCAGGTCCGCCTGCTGGGCGACGGCCGGCGCACGCGCACCGACACGCCCCAGGAGCGATCCGCAGCCGTGCTCGCCGACCTCGCGCGCAGCGGCGACAACAAGTTCGCGATCGTCGAGGCGGGCGGCGTCGGGCCGTTGGTCGCGATGCTCGTCGACGGCTCGCGCGAGGCGCAGAGCGCCGCCGCGGGCGCCATCTGGCACCTCGCCGCACTCGAGCCCAACAAAAAGGTCATCTACTACGCGGGCGCGATCGTGCCGCTCGTGGCGCTGCTGAGTAGCGGCTCGACCGACGCACAGACGTACTCGGCGGGCGCGCTCTGGCACCTCGCCTCCTCTGCCGACAGCAAGGCGCAGATGGCCGAGGCCGGCGCCATCCCGCCCCTCGTCGCAGTCCTTCGCTCGCCGTCGGCAGAGGCGCGCGAGCACGCGGCGGCAGTCCTCTCCACGCTTGCGCGCGGCCAGGTTGCGAACAAGCGCGCCATCCTCAAGGCCGCCGGATTGCCGCCCCTCATCAAGCTCCTCACCGACCCTCGAGTACAGTCCCAGCAGTACGCCGCGTGCGCGCTGTGGGGATTAGCGGAGAGCGAGGAGCTCAACTGCGCGCGCGAGATGGTGGAGGAGCACGTGATTGCGCCACTCATCGAGATGCTGCAGGCCAACCACCCCTCCACACGCGGCTTCGCGGCCGCGTGCCTCGTCAGCCTCTGCGCGCAGCCGGAGGCGCAGGTGGGGATCAAGCAGGTGGGCGGCGGAGAGCCGCTCGTCAAGCTCGCGCGCGGGCAGCCCTCGTGGCTGCGATCGCGCGCCGTCGAGATGCTCGAGATGCTCGGGATCCCCGTGCCCGAGCCCGACGACACGCCCGTGACGGCGGCCAAAGGCTCGCCAGCGGGCGGCACCGTTACGGGCGCCAACTCGAACTCGCCGCGCATGACGTTTCATTCCAAGACCACGTTCCATGTCTTCTCGTTCCAGGCCAGTAACTCAAGTAACTGGCTGCGTGAGGTACGCGCACAGGCTGACCGCGGTTGGTGAGCCATCGGACCGCGCGTGGGAACGACTGTAGTTGGAGGTGTTTCGAGAACGGTACCGGTAGGCACACGTGTTAAATAGGAAGCCTCGTACTACAGTGAAGATTCAAGATCGTACCGCGTATCGAAAGACGAAACCGCGCCGCGGCCCCGCGCGCGGTTTTATACCGTGAACAGGACCATGCCTGGGGACGGTCCCCTCGCCACGTGTACGCTGCCCGTTGGCATGTTTTACTTACTTACTTACTTAAGGACCATCCTGTTCTCCCGAAAGCGCAGTATTAAAGCAGAGTTACACTCGTTTCCCACGACACTCCGTTGTTCACCGCATTGACTTGTGCTAATCTTTCGGAAATCAGTAGAATCCCACGTGGCATGCTGTCTTTTCTTGTGAGAAAAAACGGGGTTCACACAAGTCAGTCAGGCCCGGGCGCGAGCGAACGACGAGAAAAGCGACGCACTGGGCAAGGCCCTGCGGCCGAGCGGTGAAATGACAATGCATCACGCCGCAACCATGACTCTGGGGGTCGCTCTTCCAACGTGGGCGAAGGAGCTGTGCCGGATGGCCGCTGATGAGCCTGAGAGCCCGGCATGGCAGCATGGCGGCATCAAAGTTGTGGTGGCGCTACTTGACGCTGGTGTCGCCGCTGCTGAGAGTGCTGCGGGCGCCCTATGGAATCTGTCTAACGCCACCAACGAGGATGCCATACGCGAGGCTGGCGGCATCCCGCCTCTTGTGGCGCTGCTTGGAGCGGCCGACTCTGCGGCGGCAGGTGAAGCTGCAGGCGCGTTAATGAGTCTGTCTGTCAACGTCACCAACATGGATGCCATACGCGAGGCTGGCGGCATCGCGCCTCTCGTGGCGCTGCTTGGAGCGGGCGCCGACTCTGAGGCAGCAGGTAATGCTGCAGGCGCGCTAGTGAGTCTGGCTGTCAACGCCATCAACAAGGATGTTATACGCGAGGCTGGCGGCATCGCGCCTCTCGTGGCGCTGCTTGGAGCGGGCGCCGACTCTGAGGCAGCAAGATACGCTGCATGCGCGCTATGGAATCTGTCTGTCAACGCCACCAACAAGGATGTTATACGCGAGGCTGGCGGCATCGCGCCTCTCGTGGCGCTGCTTGGAGCGGGCGCCGACTCTGAGGCGACAAGATACTCTGCGGGCGTGCTAATGAATCTGTCTGTCAATGCCACCAACGAGGATGCCATACGCGAGGCTGGCGGCATCGCGCCTCTCGTGGTGCTGCTTGGAGCGGGCGCCGACTCTGAGGCAGCAGGTAACGCTGCAGGCGCCCTAATGAATCTGGCTGACAACTCCACCAACAAGGATGCCATACGCGAGGCTGGCGGCATCGCGCCTCTCGTGGCGCTGCTTGGAGCGGGCGCCGACTCTGAGGCAGCAGGTAACGCTGCAGGTGCGCTAATGAATCTGGCTGTCAACGCCATCAACAAGGATGTTATACGCGAGGCTGGCGGCATCGCGCCTCTCGTGGCGCTGCTTGGAGCGGGCGCCGACTCTGAGGCAGCAGGTAACGCTGCAGGCGCCCTAATGAATCTGGCTGACAACTCCACCAACAAGGATGCCATACGCGAGGCTGGCGGCATCGCGCCTCTCGTGGCGCTGCTTGGAGCGGGCGCCGACTCTGAGGCAGCAGGTAACGCTGCAGGTGCGCTAATGAATCTGGCTGACAATGCCACCAACGAGGATGCCATACTCGAAGGCGTGGCCTGCGCAGGCGTATCCGCAGCCTTCCACACCCGTCTGCACCGCAAGCTCGAGAGGATCTCAACGTCGCGCCTGATAGCGGCTGAGGCTGGCGACAATGTGCCTGCCCTGGAGCGGGCCATCCGCCACGGCAATGCCCTATCACTGCCAGCGGATACCTTACGCCGTGCAAGCGAGCGGCTCGCGGAGATAAATGGCGAGGCAGCACTGCAGGCTCGGCGCGAGTCGCTCGGGCTTGGCGCACTGCCGCTGCCCAATGAGTTTGTGTGTCCGATCACTTGTGAGAAGATGAAGGACCCGGTCGTCGCATCCGACGGCAACAGCTACGAGCGCAGCGCCATTGCCACGGTGCTTGCAACTCGCCACCCCCGGAGCCCTCTGACACGCGAGCCGCTCGAGCAGACGCTCTTTGCGAACCGCAACCTCAAGAAGCGGATTGAGCAGCACGAGAAGGAGGTGCTCAATGCTGCCGAACAAGCCGTAGCAGTACACGTAGCTGAGGTTCACTCGAAGCGCGGTGCGGAGGCTGGGGCCTCCTCGAGCTCTGAGCCGCCGGCCAAGCGCACACGTGGTCGTGGGCAGCTTTAGATCAGTCTTCAGGGGAGCGTGTGCACGGCACCTGCTCCGCCCCGTCCCCCGAGATGTCCTTCTGCGATCCGATCGGATACTGTGTGGTGTCGAACGGACTTGCTGTGCACGTTACACTAACCGAATACACAAGTCAAAATGTCCGATGCACACAACGAGAGCACGATACCGTCCTGGGTCCATACCCGATACCGGCCTCGAGCCCCGCCGCGCGTCCGGACCCCCGCATCATGCGCCAAACGCCGATCCGTCGATCCGACGGGACCGGACCCACATCGTGCGACATCCGACAACGCCGACCGGACCGACGACTGAGGAATGACCACAGGAACCGCCAAAAGGCCCGGCCACATGGGTAGGCCCGGCCACATGGGTCCGCGTCCGGTCGCATGTGCACACCGCTACAGCCTACACACTTTCTAACGACATTGCACGGTAACGACATTGCACTTCTGCACCAGGAATGACGAATTAACTTCGAGCACGGCATCGGAGGCCCCATCGAGCAAGTCCTTACGTGTAACCGTGTCTTCATCGTACTCATACTCGCTGTCTGCGCCGCTATCTTCATCGTCATATTCGATACGAGCGCCCTTGCGACGGCACATCAGCGCGCCCCCGAGCGAAGGGTCCGGCGAGCCTTCGAGATTTGTCGAGAGCCCTCTGCCGTCCTCGCTGAATCCCAACTTCAAGCAACCATCTTCTTCGAACATGTCGTCCTTCAAAGACACGAATATCCTGAGGCTCTTCACACGCACAGGTGTCCAACGGGGTGCCTCAGCGCAGAGAGAGACTCGGACCGGGCTGTTCTGTGCACCCGCCTCAAGTTTGATGTACATCTCTTTGCCAGCGACGGTACAGCACGCACTCTTGAGCGCCACAGCCCGATCGCCGACGAGCCTCTGCGCTCGGATACGGAACGTGACATCCATTGGTTCCCACTCCCGCTCATCCTTAAGCTCTTTGAGATAAGTCTGCACGAGGCAAGCGTGCTCGTGAGCGAAGGCTGAGTGATGTGCGGCAGCCTCTTCCCTCGTAAAAGACTTCCGGCATCCGATGCCGTAATGAGGGCACCACATTTTGATCTTGGGGCATGTCTTCAGATGACCCGACAACTCGTCCGTCGCTTCATCGAAAACACGGAAACGAACATTTCGACCGCAGTCAAAGACCAGGTTTTGTCGCGGCTCGCGTATCGCAGTTCCGATCGCAGAGCGTTTCATCTCCTCCTTGCATTCGTAACATATCACCATCGTCTCTTGACACGTCTGCGCCTTGTGCTTGGCAAGCAGGTCCGCTCGAACCTCGATGCCACAACCCTGGTCACATTTGACCTTGCGGCGTGGGCATGTTTGCTGGTGTGCGTCAAGTTCATTCCTAGATGCCTTCACGCCGCAGCCAAGCGGGCAATCAACGGCCTCAAAGGGGCATGCACGCAAGTGTGCTTGCAAATCCTTGAGCTGGCCCCGCCACAGACATTTGCTGGGCTCTTGAGAAGACGAGGAGGCGGCTTTCTTGGAGCGCTTGGGTTTGGGCTGCTCATCGCCAGCGGCTTCACCGTGCGGGCAGCGCACGTTGAGCTCGTCGATCATGTTCTGAATAGGGCGGTTGAGCGCGAATGCAGTCAGTGGCTCACATCGGCAAATTGGGCAGCGGAATGCTGGCTGTTGCTTGGAGGCTTCTACACATGCAGCACAAAAGGTGTGGCCTTCGGCACACACGGTGGTGGGCCCGCAGAGAACATCTTGGCAAATTCCACATATGAAGTTGACATCGACAGGCTGCACGAGGAATGTGGTTATGTCGTGCCCCATCGATCGATCGTTCGCCCTCTAGTCGTCGACGGAACGCGTGCGAATTGCGGGTCGTCCAGGGGGGGTCGTCGTCGACGTCGTCCTGCAACGAGTCACACAGACGCCATTCACATTCACACATAAAAGTGTAGCGGCGTCTTGTCTTTGAGGAAATACGAGGACTCGAAGAGAGCTTTATACTTATTTCCGAAGGGGGCCATAACGATACCACAGTCAGGTTGCCGGCGATTTCACGCCACAGCCGCGCGTGTCGACTGTCGTCAGACACGGTTCCGGCCGCGACCGATTTGTAGAAGACCTCATAATACGGTGCGGTACCGTACTGATCACGTACCGTCCCGGCACCCCCCTTCAGGTACTGAATCACACGTAATTAACACGACTCAGAATATCTCGGGTCTCGAGCGGTCCTAGCCCCAGACGTTCTGAACTCAATGTCAAATCCTCCAAACTCCCGTCCGGCGACTTGGACGGCGCGCACAGCCCCAGCCCGAGCCGCATACCACCGCCTCCCTTTTCCGCGTTTGCCTGCTCCACTGTTCAGTGCCCTGTCAAGAGACAACGCATGATGTCACCACCCTTCGTCGTCGTCGTCGTCGTCGTCGTCGTCGTCGTCGCTCTCCGCGGCTCCGGCACTAGCCTGCACCGGCCTAGTGAGGGGTAGCACGTTGTCCGCCTTCACTTTGATCTCCTCGCCGGTCAGAACGATTTGGACCATGTAGCGACCCGCGTACGTGCCGAGAATCTTCGCGTTTTGGCCGTTGAGCTCCTTACGGCTTACGATGCCCGTCAGCATGACGTCGGTCATCGCGTCGAGAAGGCCAAACGCCGTTGGGTAAGCGTCTTCCGGAAGCGGCGGTACGGCCGCGTGGATCTTGCGCAGCACATCAGATGGAAGTGCCGGTCTGCGGCTGTACATGAGGCACTGGACGAGCATTTTGCGCGCCTCATGCTGCGACCTGCGCGCTGCCGTAGCTCGCTGGAGAAGCACCGATGCCGGCTTGTTGCGTCTCGACTGCTCCGAGGCGGCCGACTCTCGTTTGACAACCCGGAAAGGCGCTCGCGAAGCCTCGAAATCGAGCATGCTCTGCACGTCGGCCGTATTCGCGGCCGTGTTCCTGTCGAGCGGTGTGCACCCGTCCAAATCTCTGAGATTGGGGTCGGCGCCACGCTCGAGCAGCGCACGGCAACTTGCCTCCGAGCGGGCATTGGCGGCAATGTGTAGCGCCGTATGGCCGTTTTCATCCACGTGGTTGACATCGACATTCGCATACTTGAAGAGGGCCTCGATGCCAAGTGTCGTCCAATTCTCGGGGTATAGCGACGCGGCCACTGCATGGTGCAGCGCGCAGGCCTTCTCCACATTCGCTCCAGCTTTGAGCAACTCCTTGATCTCGTGGGCAGCCACCTCGCCATAGTTACCATTGATGCTCGCCCGCTCAGCCGCGCTGCTCAGCTTCTTGTCGACCTCGGACAACTCCTTTGGCAGCGGCTCGTTGACCGGCAGCAAGACGTCGAGCGACGCCACCGCGTCCGTGGGCAGAGGCGCAAGCGGCAGTTGGTCTCGCTCGACGTACCAATACTCGGTATTGAGCTGAATGAGTCCAACACGCGCAAAGTAGCGGTAGAGGCGCGTGCGCTCAGCGTCGCTGCGCTCCTTACGACGTTCTCGCTGCTGGTCCTGGTGATCCCACGGCGCGACCGTTGTGACCATGAGCGACCATCGGTCGCCGAGGTAGCGGAGGAGAGCGAAGATGAGCTCGAGGCCCAGGTCGCGGCCGCGGTAGCGCTGTAAAATGTGCACCTCGTCTAGGTGCAGCAGACCGCCGACTGCGGCAGCGCGGGCGCGGTTCTCATCGCCGATGGCCTGCTTCATGATTGCACGCAAACTACCATCATCATTGATGATGCTGCGGGCCACGTTGATTAGTGCCGCGCTGCGATCATCACACACGCGGTACAATCCTTTGCGCCTCTTGAGGAGCAGATCTGCGCTGATGACGCCTACAGTTTCTTTAGTGGCCGTGTGGATCATCTTGCCGTACAGTAGTGCGAAGTTGGGCAGGTCGTAGTCGGTCTCGTGGAAAATGAAATGGAACTCACCGGTGCTGCTTGGAATGCTTCCCGACTTGATTGTTTTCGAGTTCTCGTCCTCATTCTCGTCGTCGTCGTTCTCGTAATCCTCGTTCTCGCCGTCCTCGTTATCCATGTCGTCCGACCGCCCCCCGACCCCGAAGCCGTAGCCTTCGCGTGGCAGCTCGTCGGGCGTTCGGTATCGGCCGAACATCACGAGCGCGCTTGCGATGGTCGTACAGCCAAATGAATGCGTCATCCTCATCCACCCACGATTCACACCCGCCTCATTGTCGGGCGTCAGGCACAGAATTTCGAAGAAGTGCCCGCTACGACGCCTCGGCGACGTGTGGAGGCGCATAAAAGCCTGTGCCGCCCAGAGAGCGCGCGGCCGTGCGCGCGTCATCGGTGACCCCGTAGACACCGCCGTCGACACGTGCACGGAATGGCGGCGGCCGCATCGGGTACGACGCCCATCCTCTTCCAGGACCAGTTCGAGGTCAAGGACTTGAGCAGAAAGTTCGAAAAGGTCACGCGCTACAGCTGCCGCCTCTCCGATGAGGGCTACGACATGAGCCTTGAAATGGACATCAACTCAGACATCTTCCCTCTCGAGCTCAACGACCGGTTCACGCTCGCGCTCGCGAGCACGCTGGCCCTCGATGGCAAGCCCGACACCGGCGTCTACGATCAGAGCGGCATTCCATCGCTCGCCGATCAGTACGACTACGTCATGTACGGCAAGCTGTACAAGTGGAAGCAGGAGCAGCCCAAGGCGCCGATTGAGGTGCAGGTCTCGTTCGGTGGGCTGCTCATGCGATTAATCGGCGACTCGCACCACCTCGAGAAGCTCCACCTCGACAGCCGCGTCTACCTTCTCATCCGCAAGATCAACCAGGGCGGCGCCGACATCGACATGTCATAGCCGACGTCCTCGGCGTACCACGCATCTTGCTCGCCGTACGATCGCCCGGCGCGCGTGGCGAAGGTGTCGCATTCGGTGCTCGCGATCTTTGTTGTGTCGAACGGCTGTGAAGCGGACGCCTCTCTCAGTTTATGGTAGAAGTGGGTAGAAAAGAGTGAGGGAAAAAGACCGTGAAGCGATGCGGCTGGGTGTGAGTTAGAACTGGAGGAGCTCTGCACCACGCCTCAAGTTAAGTCAAGTCCTAGTCACTACATACACAACAGACAACCTAAAAGGAAGCCTCGAAGCCTATCGAATGTGTGCTCTCGAGGTTACATGTAGCATCGAATGTAGCAGTGGAGGTGAGAGTCGACGGAGAGGATGAGACCAACAGAAGGATCACGAGAGCGGGATGTTGCGCACGAAAACAACATCTTTTGGTCAAATCTCGCCGCTCGAATCTCCAGATTCTTGTGCACACGAAAGGCTCACTCTCCCGTCGAGGTGCGTCAATGCTTCGCCGAGCCGATTCTCTCGCCGCGGCGGCGCACACGGCCGGCAACGCACCCACGCGGCGCACCGACTGCTGCCCTGCATGACTGACATGTTCCGTCGTCGCTCGCGCGCAGTTTCCACCAACCCATCAATCATGCTCTCTGTCGTCGTCGCTGGCGCCATTGCCTTCTCGCCCAACAGCGCGATCTCGCGCTCGTCCGTGAGCTCGCGCGCGGCTGTCTCCATGGAGGTCAAGCCGGTGGTCATTGGCATTGCGGCTGACTCCGGCTGCGGCAAGTCCACCTTCATGCGCCGCCTGACCGCCATCTTCGGCGGCAAGTCGAAGCTGAACGACATTGGCCGCGAGACCAACACCCTCGTCTCGGACATGACCACCGTCATCTGCCTCGACGACTACCACAAGTACGACCGCCAGGGCCGCAAGGGCAACCCCGAGTTCCCCAACGGCATCACGGCGCTCGCCAAGGACTGCCAGAACTGGGACAAGATGGCCGCCGACGTGTCGGACCTCAAGGCGGGCAAGACGGTGTCGAAGCCCATCTACAACCACATCACGGGCGCGCTCGACCCGAACGAGATGGTGAAGCCGACGCCCATCGTCATCTTCGAGGGCCTGCACCCGCTTGTCGACCCGCGCGTCAAGGGCATGCTTGACATGTCCGTCTACCTGGACATCACCGACGACGTCAAGTTTGCCTGGAAGGCGAACCGCGACATCGCCGAGCGTGGCGCTACCATGGAGGAGGTGCAGAGCCAGATCAACGCGCGCAAGCCGGACTTCGCCGCCTTCGTCGAGCCGCAGAAGCAGGAGGCCGACATCATCGTGCAGGTCCTCCTCTCGGACTTGATCGATGACCCGACCGGCAAGTTCCTCAAGGTCAAGCTGATCCAGAAGAAGGGCCTCACCGTCGAGCCCGCCTATTTCTTCGACGCTGGCTCGACGATCGAGTGGACGCCCAACAAGGAGAAGCTCACCACCAACGGCCCGGGCGTCAAGATCGCGTCGTACGAGGACGAGTGGTTCGGCAGGGCTGTCCAGGTCATCGAGATGGACGGCGAGTTCGCTGACCTCGAGGAGCTCGTGTACATCGAGTCCCACCTCTGCAACGCGGGCACCAAGTACTACGGTGAGCTCTCGGAGCAGATGCTCGCCAACAAGGATGCGCCCGGCTCGCCCAACGGCACCGGCCTCTTCCAGACTGTCTGCTCGTTCAAGATCCGCGAGGCGTACGAGAAGCTGCGCAAGTAGATGCGCGGCTGAACGGCGTTCGTGTTTCGTGTTGAGGCCGGGCACGGTGGGCTCTTTTCGCATTTCGGACTGAGGGAGCAGGGAACTGCACTACTATATGAGCTCAAAATAAAAAATAGGCTCACACCAGTACATGCCGCAGGACCGAGACACAGGGGCAGCCACGTCCAGACCCCGCGGTCTGGCCACGGGCCGGCGGGCCGCCGCGAGAAACCGATCAGGCAGCACGGCCCGGGGAGGCCCGGGGATCATAGAACGACGAGCCAAACTCGTGATCTATCGAACACCGAAGGCTCATAGTTCGTCTCCAAGGGGCTGGATCGTCACGCGGACGATCTTGCTCAGGTTGGGGAAGCTGGAGTCGAGGTAGGAATTGCCACTCGACTTGATCTGGCCCTGGTTGGGCTCCTCGCCGCAGTTGTGCACGCGCCGCATGACGTCCATGCCGTTGCCCTCGACCTCACCAAAGGGCGCGAAGCCCATGCCGTCGAGCCGCGCATTGTCGACAAAGTTGATGAACAGCTGCGTCGTGCGGCTGTTGGGAGCGCCAGTCTTGGCAAATGTGATATAGCCCGGCTTGTTGGACTGCTTCACCGGCTCATCCATGATGGGTTTGGCGTTCCACTTGGCGTTGGTCTCAACCTTGCCGGATAGGCCAAACTGCGCCATGAACCCCGGTATCACGCGGAAGAAGCGTGTGTCATCATAGAAGCCCTCCATGACCAGTTCCTTGAACCGTGCCGCGCCGATCGGAGCCCAATCTTCGTGCACGAGTACCGAGAAGCTTTCAGCGCCGCCCTCTGTCTCTAGCTCAAACCTGGCTCGAAAGTCCCCCTTTGCACTAGCCACCGTGGCGAGCAACACGAGCGCGGCCCGCATTGCGTGATGAAATACGAGATGGAGAAATGTGCCAAATTTGGGGGGGACGGTGAAGACACGTGGTCACACCTTGACGCTGTGGGAAGGGCCCCGCGCCGCCTTCTTCGGAAGTTCGAGTCCTGAAACTAGTCCAGAGCAGGTCAAGCGTCCGAAATGGCGAGGAGAGCGCCTCTGATGCTGCTCCTCTCATTGGTGGCATCGTCGGCGGCCGCGGGTCTGCAATTCGGCCTCGGCGACGCGGCCGCCGACGAGGCCGAGGCATCTTCGGCCACACCCTTGCTTCGTCCGCAGTTGACAGAATGGTGGAGCAAGATCCTGGGCGGTCCTCCTGCACCGCCGCTGGAGGCGCTGGAGGACCGCAGCGCTCTCTGCTCTCAGTGGGCTGACGCGGGCGAGTGCGCTTCGAATCCGAGCTACATGTTGCGCTGGTGCTCGCTCAGCTGCAGCAGATTCGTCACCCCTCCGCCCGCGCCGGTCCTGCAGCAGATTCTGGACGCTAGCTGGACCGCGCTTGGAGGTGGCAGCGTGGTCACGCCAGTCCAGGAGCTACCACAGGATCTTGATGGTGGCAGCGGCGCCAGCAACGATGCAGTGCCCGATGATTCGTGCAAGCAGGGTGCAGCGGAGCACGCCGAGACGGGCAGCGTCGGCGGCAGCAGCAGTAGTAGTGAGAGCCTGAACAATAGCAGGAGCAGTAGCGGCAGTTCGGGCAGCAACGGCAGCGCGCCGCCGCTAGCCGCGGCGGTAGTAGCGGCAGTGAGCCGCGCGCAAGGCGATCGGCAACGGCGTGTGCGCGAGGCGTTCGTGCATGCATGGAGTGGTTACACCAAGTACGTGCGGCGTGCCGATGGCCTCCTGATGGCCTCCTGATGGCCTCCTGATGGCCTCCTGATGGCCTCCTGATGGCCTCCTGATGGCCTCCTGATGGCCTCCTGATGGCCTCCTGATGGCCTCCTGATGGCCTCCTGATGGCGACTGGTTGCGCCCCCCCGCAGGTACGCGTGGGGTGCCGACGAGCTCGAGCCGACGAAGCGGCGCGGCGTCGCATCGTTCGGCATGGGACTCACCCTCATCGACTCTCTCGACACGCTCCTCGTGATGCAACTCGATGACGAGGCAGAGCTCGCGCTCCAGTGGATCGAGCAGAGCCTGAGCTTTGGCGAGCAGGAGGAGATCAACCTGTTCGAGGTGACCATCCGCGTCTTGGGCGGGCTGCTTCAAGCATGCAAGTGTGCTCACTACGGCGCCATCTCTCCTCTCCACAGGTGACCATCCGCGTCTTGGGCGGGCTGCTTCAAGCATGCAAGTGTGCTCACTACGGCGCCATGCTCCTCTCCACAGGTGACCATCCGCGTCTTGGGCGGGCTGCTCTCCGCGTACGAGGCTACGGGACGCTCCTCCCTCCTCGACAAGGCCGAACAACTCGGCCAGCGCATGCTATTCGCGTTCCACACGCCGTACGTCCGATGGCCTCTGATGATAGCCTTGATTGCTTCCCTCATCAGGCGTTCCACACGCCGCAAGTCCGATTGCCTCTGATGGCCTCTCATTGCCGCTGATGACCTCTGATGTCATCCTTGATTGTTTCCCTCATCAGGCACGGTCTGCCCTACGGCACCCTCGGGCTGCGCAGCCGCACCCGATACAACCCGTCGTGGTCTCGTGGTGCCTCGACGGTGGCCGAGGTGCAACTGATTGCACCTGATTGCACCTGAGTGCACCTGAGTGCACCTGAGTGCACCTGAGTGCACCTGAGTGCACCTGAGTGCACCTGAGTGCAACTGAGTGCAACTGAGTGCAACTGAGTGCACCTGAGTGCACCTGATTGCACCTCCTCGACTGTGGCCGAGGTGCGCACCTCGAGATGGGCGCCGAGGTGGGCACCCGCGGTCTGGATGGGCAGCATGCATGTGCTCACCACGGCGCTGCATCTTCCCCACAGGTGGGCACCCTGCAGCTCGAGTTCCGAGCGCTCTCGCGCCACACAGGGAACCCGGCGTACGAGGCAGTGGCGCAGCGTATCATGACGTACCTACGCCGGCTGCAGCACGGGGTACCCTCGAGCAGCACACCGGAGGGGGGCGCCTGGCCGTCCGACTTGCCGCGCGGGCTCTACCCCATGTTCATCTCGCCGGAGACTGGCCAGTGGATGTCGCAGGAGGTGACGCTCGGCGCGCGCGCCGACTCGCTGTACGAATACCTCCTGAAGCAATGGATCCTCTCCGGGCGCACCGATCAGCGGATGCGCCAAATGTATGACACGTCGGTCGAGGCGATCCATGCGCGCCTCGTGAGGCGCGGCGGCCCAGACCGGTGTGGTAACTGCACGTACCTGGCACGATGGAACCACCGCACCGGAGAGTATTCACACACGATGGACCATCTCGCCTGCTTCGCCCCCGGTATGCTTATCCTCGGGGCGGAGGGCACGCGCGCGGACGCCGATCGTGAGCTCGCCGTCGAGCTCATGCACACTTGCTATCGCATGTATGCGGATAGCCCATCGGGCCTCGCTCCCGAGATAGCCGCCTTTGGTCACCGGACACACGTGGTCGCCGCGGAGCAGGCGAAGCACTTTTTGCTGCGCCCTGAAACTTCAGAGAGCCTTTTGATCTTGTGGCGGCTCACCGGGGATCCGAAGTATCGCGAATGGGGATGGCACATCTTCGGTGCCATCGAGACTCATACAAAGGTTCCCACGGGGGGATACGTGCCGCTCAAGGACGTCACGCTCGTGCCTCCTCCCCAGGATGAGGTACGCCAACTGCTCCCGAGTGGAACGTGCATGCAAGTGCTCACCACGGCGCTCCGCCCCGTGCCTCCCTCTTCCCCACAGGGTGGTCGCATGGAGTCCTTCTTCACCGCGGAGACACTCAAATACCTCTACCTGCTCTTCGGCGACGGCTCCGAGTACCCGCTGAGCGAGTACGTCTTCAACACCGAAGCGCACCCGCTGCGCATTCACGACGAGTACCGGTACGGAGCGTGGGGCTCCCTACCCGCCGAGGACGAGCTTTGCATGCAAGCGCTCACCACGGCGCCCTCACTTCCCCACAGGTACGGAGCGCGCTGGGGCTCGCTACCCGCCGAGGACGAGCTCGCGGCAGAGGCACCCGCTGTGCCGCGCCCAGACGCCGCCACTCACGCCGCTGCCGCTGCGGGCAACCGCACGGCCGAGGCGCAGCTCGAGGCGGCAGATCGGGCAGCTGATGAGCTGCAGGATCTGCGAGGGCGTGTCGAGCTACGTGCGGCCCTCATCCGTCAGATCCCCACCACGCACTGAGATCTCAATCATCCAGTGTTGCGGCACCGACCGCACGAGATCATCATCTCCGACCGCACGGGATCATCATCTCCGACCGCACGAGATCATCATCACCGACCGCACGAGATTATCATCTCTTTCTCTGATCCTTATTGTCACGGCGATCGGTCACGGCGGTCACTCTGTCAGCTCGATACTCGCTCATGTGATTCAGCTTCATTCCTTTGATTCTTTGCTGAAAGTACTATTCGACAACATACAAGCCGAGGCGTCCACTCCGGATCGACGGTTCGTATGTGTGTCGTTGAAAGCATGTGCTATCGTATTTGCATGATTGTCTCGCATCGATGTATACGGTTGCGGCGCGCGGGCGGTCGTGCCGGTCCCAGTGAAGCGTTAGTCGGCCCTGAGGGCGTCGCGCAGCATGAGGGAACGTGCAGCGTCCAGCGATAGAGCCGAGCTTTCCGCGCGCAGCACGCCTACGCTACCAGGCGGCTACGCGTCCAACTCCGGAACTCCTCCACCTTGCACTACCTATTTGCAGCGTCTCACCGGGGTCACCAAAACTTGACCCTAGTCGATACCGAACGGAGTCTTATTTTTCGCGGTGAGCACTGTTTTCGAGCGGCGCGCGTCCTCCGCGGCATCGAGGGGATGATGCAGGAGCTCCCTCAAGAACACGGTCGCATACACCGACGCAGGCAACTCAAAGCTCACCCGCCACGCGAAGCGTTTGCGTGCCGAGCCGCCGTCGGCTTCATCGGGTGCTCGGGACGGCGCCGTCGACGTGGCAGTGGCTCTGGGCTCGAGGGCATCCAAATCCAAGCGCTCGGGTGCTCGGGACGGCGCCGTCGACGTGGCAGTGGCTCTGGGCTCGAGGGCATCCAAATCCAAGCGCTCGGGTGCTCGTGACGGCGCCGTCGACGTGGCAGTGGCTCTGGGCTCGAGGGCATCCAAATCCGAGCGCTCGGGTGCTCGTGACGGCGCCGTCGACGTGGCAGTGGCTCTGGGCTCGAGGGCATCCAAATCCGAGCGCTCAAGCACGGCGATCGGGTCGGTGTAAGAGAGTACGGCGCCGCTCAAGCGCGACGCGAAGGCAAGCAATGGACGATACCCGCCAGGCAGGTCGAAGAGGCCTGCCTGAAACCACCTCGCGGCTGGGAGCTCCGAGCTCGCGGCTGGGAGCGCCGTCGTGGCGCCGAGCCGGAGATCGAGCCGGAGATTGAGCTCGGACAGAACCCGAGCGTACTCGGCGCCGGCGCCGTGCGCGGGGTAGGTGACGGAGTGACCTGATGGGGAGGCAATCAGTGGCAATCAGTGGCAATCAGGGATATGGGAAGGTGTGAGTGACCTGATGCGGAAGGCAATCAGTGGCACTCGGGAGATAAGTGGTGAAAAGTGACCTGATGAGGAAGGCACTCAGTGGCACTCAGGGGATACGTGGCGAAGTGACCTGGGAGTGGCAGCAGCACGTCCGCAAGAGTGTAACGGCCAGAAGCTGCCTCCGCCGCGCTGAGCACTTTCACAGCAGGCGGCAACAGCGCGCGCGCCCGCACGGCAGGCCCGACGGAGACCGAAGCGACAGCGCCGCCGCCATCGTCCTCGAACCCGTCCGCCGCTGCCGAGCCTTCGACGTCGTCGGCGCCTTCAACGGCGTCGGCGCCCACGACGGCGCTCACGTCGGCGCCCTCGTCCTCCGTGATCGCGCCGTCGTGGGCACCTAAATGGGCGCCGTCATGGGCACCGCCGCCGCCGGCTGCCGCCCACACCAGATCGCCTTCGATGGGAGCGCTCGCATTCATTCCCCACACCAGATCGCCTTCGATGGGAGCGCTCGCATTCATTCCCCACACCAGATCGCCTTCGATGGGAGTGCTCGCATTCATTCGGATGCGGTAGCTGGCGGCGCGATTGAACGCGAACGACTGGAGCGCATTCACGTAGAGCAAGCGCTCCCGAAAAGGGAGGCGCCAAAGAGTCGTTTCCGCCGCCGCGTCCTCCAATGCACTCGCCTCCAGGGCGCCAGCCGATGCAGCGCCGTGGTGAGCACTCGCATGCGCGGCCGATGTGGCTACCGCTGATGGCCGCGCGCCGTGGTGATCACTTGCATGCGCGGCCGATGCGGCACCGACTACCGTAGCACCAGCCGCCGCCGTGTCAGCAACTGCCGTGTCAGCAACTGCCGTGTCAGCAACTGCCGTGTCAGCAACCGCCGTGCCTGCAACTGCCGTGCCTGCAACTGCCGTGTCAGCAGCCGCCGTGCTCGCTGCCGACAGTCGAGCGGCATAGGAGCTAAGGAGCCTCTGTGTGAGCGTCTGGCCGCCGCGCCTCGGCAGCAGGCGCAACGCTGCCGCCGCGTCCGCGGTCGCGCCGTAGTGAGCGCGCGCCGCCCGCTCAGCCGCCGAGAGGCCGGGCGCGGTCGGGTCGAGTATGGCTTGGAGTCCCCGACGGAATGCCCCGCGTAGTAAGAGGGCACCGACGGCATGCGTGGCCACGCCCTCGCCGCTGCCGAAGCGCTGCAAGCCAAAGTAGTTGACGAAGCCGCCCGCCGCGACGCGCGAGAGGGCGGCACTGCATGCGCCTCGCAGTGCCTCCTCGCCCAGACCCTCGCCCGCGACGGCGCGCCCGCTACGGCGCCACGCCACCTCGCCCAGACCCTCGGAGTTGCCAAATATGGAAGCCGTTCCATCGCCGTCTGCCTCGCCAGCCGCTCCACCTGCCGGCGCCTGCGCGTGCGCCTCGTGGCAAGTGGACGTCACCTCGAGGTCGCGCAGGATGACCACAAACTGATTTCCACGCGCTTGGTCGAGGCCGAGCGAGCGATCGGCGGCCGCGAAATGCCCGACGCGCACCCGGCTGCCAGCGGCTGTCCACTTGTCGTTCACGCGCAGCAGTTTCGGCGCGTCGATGCCGCGGCCAGTCACGCGTTGCACCGTCACGGCTCGCTTGTCCTTGGCGCCGGCGACGGCGAGGCTCGAGAGAGGCACGCCAGCTGCGGCCGCTACCTGCCTCAAGGCATCTGAGGTCGTCCGATTCTCTTTGCACATTACGAACGAGCACAGATGCCTGTGTGCCAAGGGTGCCAACGCGTCTGCCTGCTGTGGCACGTCGGTCAGTGAAAGGGCGACTCCATCTTCTGCCAGCTCCCGAACGTGGAAATCAATCCATCGCGACTGGAAGAGGCCGGTCGGGTGGAGCGGAAGGGGCGCGCTCGCGTACGAGTCGATGCCAACGCTTCGTTCGCGCTCGATGCCAGAGAGAGCAGCCACAACTTCAGAGGTTCGTGGTCTCTTCGGCATCGTGGCGCAAACGAGAACTCAATCAAGTTTCGGCTGTGATCTTGAGTGGTGAGGAACTACTACAATTGAATGTGCCCCAAAAGCTCACTACGACGCTCGAACATTACCAAATCGGGGTAAGAGGCCGATACCAAATCAAGAAAGCAGAAATGGAGAAGGCTTGCGGGCGGCGCGTCCGCGTGCGTGGGCGTGAGGGCGAGGAGGTCGAGTGGTCACTCAAAGCAGCGCGGCGAGCGGGACGACTCAATGATTGGCTCAACGACCTCGATCCGTCTGAAGACACCGTCTTCCCCATAGACGAGACGGCCACAACCGTGCTGCGCACACTTGGGGCAATGTGCGACGACGACGATTGGTCAGCCTCACGCCTCGATGAGTGCTCGCTCACACAGCTCGCTGCTCTTATCGAGGGCGCCAGCAATCTCATCGCAGAGCAGGCGCTCGAGTATGCTCAGACTGCTTTTGCTCGGCGATTGGATGGCAAACGTGCCAACGAGCTGCGTGAGCTGCTCGGTGCGGTGGACGACTTTGAGAGCGATGAGGAGCGCGTGGAAGCCCTTGCAGAGCCGGCTTTCACGCCGGATAGTCCCGTGCCGCAGTCTACCACCGCGGGGCCGCCCGCGTTGCCCGTGAATGACGACGCTGCGGAAGCTGCCTTGGCCGAGGTCGACCTGGGCACGCTGATCGAGCTCAAGGGCGTCAACCGAGCGTGGCGTGCGCTCGGACGCCGAGCGCTGTGCTCTAGGCTGTGCAGGCGCAAAGGTCACGCCGACCCTCGGCAGCTGGACGAGATCACGGAGCTCAACCTGCAGTTGCTCATCGGAGCCAGCCGACCGTGGGAGGCGGTGAGGGCAGGGCGGCTGCTAGTCCACCTGGAGCGGCTCACGGGGTATGGCTTTGTGGTCGACGTGGCCGCGGTCCGATTGGTCAATTTGGACGATGACGGCGGCGAGGAGGAGGAGGAGGAGGAGGTGGAGGAGGAGGAGGACACGCCGTTGCCCCTGCTTCGTGGTCCGGCCAGGCACGCGCTGTGCTGCTGCGTCACGGGCGGCGAGGGTGAGCCACCACTAGCACTGCTGCTCGGAGCCATTGCCTGCGCTGGCTCTGGAGAGATACTCGGTATCCCTGTGGAGGAGTTGCGCGCCGATACGCTCAGCGGTCTCGATTTAGATCTCGCTCCGAGCGAATCTCGTTCCGAGCAATCTCGCTCCAAGGGAATGATCGGCCCCGAAGGCGCCATGCTCATTGCGAGTGTCATTCCAGTCACGGCGGTGTTCGAGCTGAACCTGAGCAGCAACAAGATCGGCGACGCCGGCGCCAAGGCCATCGCGGGTGCCCTGTCCTCGGGCACAGCGATGGTCACCAACCTCTACCTTTATAACAACAGCATCGGGGATGAGGGTGCCAAGGCAATCGCGGAGGCGATGAAGGTCAACGCGGTGATGACCAAGTTGTCGCTCATGGGGAACAAGATCGGCAACGACGGTGCCATCGTGATCGCGGAGGCGCTGAAGGTCAACGCGGTGGTGAACGTTCTGCACCTCTGGAACAACAGCATCGGCGACGACGGAGCCAAGGCGATCGCGGAGGCGCTGAATGTCAACGCAGTGGTGACCAACCTGCAACTGGGCCTGAACCAGATCGGTGCGGAGGGTGCCATCGCAATCGCGGAGGCGCTGAAGGTCAACGCGGTCCTGACCAAGCTGAGCCTCTCGGAGAACAACATCGGTGCAGAGGGAGCCATCGCGATCGCGGAGGCGCTGAAGGTCAACGCGGTCGTGACCAAGCTATGGCTCAACAACAACAACATCGGTCCGGAGGGAGCCATCGTGATCGCAGAGGCGCTGAAGGATGCGGTGAAGGGCCGGAGTGGATTCCAGTTGCATCTGTAGAATGATTGCGGCGGTGCGAGCACTGTGAACATGTGTGGATCGCTGTTTTGTGTTCTGTGAAGGTTTTTCCTACTGAATGCCCGGTCTGGTCAGGGATTGGGGAAGGATAAAAGGCAAACCAACTCAATACCTCTACATGTACAATAACGGCAGCAAACTCGCAAAAGAACAGGAGCTCGTGACGCGTCTCGTCCTGCCACTCCTGGTAGGAGCGGGAAGACAGGTTTCCTGTGGTGCATGTGGTGGGCGGTTCGTCAGGTATCACCATCAGGGGGGTGCACCGACAGTCGAGACGCGAGTAGAGGGGGTCGCGGGCGGGCGGAGCGCGCGGTGGGGTCGGCACGGTCGCCGGTCCTCCGCTCTCTCAACACGCCCGCCTTCGCCCCAGCACTATGTTGAAACCGACCATAGGCTAAAACTACCTGTGTGAGAGCTTGAGTGAGTTCGGAAACGCTCCCCCCGAAGGTCAGAATCTCCCACGCCGTTCGACGTGTGCGGGCACCACACAATAAAGAATAATGATCTCGTCGTCTCGAAACGACATTTGGACATAACGGATAAAACTAAGGCTAGAGCGGCGACGCACCGGCGATAGCGGATTAAGCGACCGGACGCCACGAGAGGACTGGAGGAGGTGTGGGTGCTGTTACACACGGGACGCCTATCCCTATGTGCGTCCGACGCTCCAACGAAGTGACAGCATCACATTAGACCGATGGCACCGATCTTATTCTTAACACCGATCCTCGCTCCTCAACCTCATGCGGGTCGTGCGGGTCCGTCATACACGACCACCCGACCGTCGGCGTCGGCCGTCGCACCGCCGCAAGCTGCTCCTGTGCATGCCAGCCCCTGCTCCAACACACATGCGGTCTCATCACGTACAAGGTACAACGTTCAAACTCGTCACGTATCCGACGTGCATGTTAAAATCGTACACAATGCGCCTAGCAGCATGGCCCGCACGCGCTCGACGGCTACGCCGTACGCGGTAGATTGGTCCGCAACACGACCCAGGCGCCATGGTCGCATCTGTGCGGTGCGCGACGCAAGCTTCGAAAGCATATCTCGGCCCGCGAACGCGCGGCGTGAACTGCAGTTCATAGGCCACTCATACGGCGAACGAAAGAGTATCCATGCAGGAGGTTGTGCGAGGTTGCGGAAGCAGTGGCCGGAAAGAGGACCCCATGCAAGAGAGGGTTTCGTCAGGACCCCACCCCATGCTGGAGAGGGTTTTGTCAGGACCCCACGCTGGATAGGATTCGTCAGGACCCCATGCTGGAGAGGGTTTCGTCAGGACCCCATGCATGATTCCAAGTGTGGCGCCCTAAACAAACAGGCAGCCGTGGAGTGGCGGCATGGCCTAAAAGCCGCCCATGCGCGCCGCCGAGGGTGCACGCCCGGGCGAGCGCCCTGGCGAGCGCCCTGGCGAGCGCCCTGGCGAGAACATGCCCGAGTCGCCTACAGGGGTGGACGCGCCCGAGCCCATCTTCTGCATCTCGCCCGCGAGATAACGCGGAGGCTTGAAGAAGTTGTTGAGCTCATCTGTCGAGCTGAACATCATCGTCGAGGCCTCGGGCGTCATCGACCCTGGCGCGGAGACGCGGCCCCTTGGCTTGCTACCAGCTGGCTCCGCGGCCGCTGCACCCGTACCGACGGCCGCCGAGGCGCTGGGCGCCGTCTTGGGCGCCGCGCCGTTGGCGGCCGCCGTCTTGGGCGGCGGCGCGCCTGCCGTCGTCGGGGCGGTGGAGGGCGCGCCAGCGGCGCTCGGTTTCGCGCCGGGGGGAGGGGGCGCCGCCTTCGTGGCGCCCGGTACGGCGCCGCCCGGTCGCGCCGAGCTCACTGGCGAGCTCGCGCGCTTCGTCGGCGGCAGGGCCGGAGGCTTGACTGGCGCCCCCCCTTTGGCGCTCGCGTCGGCGGGCGGCTTGACAGCCCCCCCCTTACCGGTCGGTGCGAGCGCCGTGTCGAGCGCGTCGAGCGATGCGGCCGCCATTGCGGCCGTCATGACCTCATGCGGATCCGCTGTCGTCGTCGCGGGCATTGCCGCACCGTCCTTCTTAGGCGGCGCCATAGTGGGCGCGTCCGCCTCCAACGCGGCGGCGTCCGATCCGTCCGCCTCGGCACGTGACGAAACGGGCGGTGTGCCTCCCTTTTTCTTCTCTGCCGCCTTGTCACCCCCCTTCTTCTTGACATCCCCCTTCTTCTTCTTTGGCGCCGCATCATCTTTTGCCTCCTCTTTCGCCGCCGCTTTGGCCGAGGTCTTGGCGTCTGGCGGCGCACTGGGCTTGCCCCCGCCCTTGTTCGCGACGAGCGAGGCGAGCGAATCGCGCGTCTCGAGCCACACCTGCCAAATTTGGAGCGAGCATGCATGCAGTCAGAGATCAGGTGGAGGCCAGTAGAGGCCAGTAGAGGCGATCAGAGGCCATCAGAGGCGACTTACTTCATTCGCCGCTTGCTCGATGGAGAGCCCCTTGAGCACATTGCGCAGCATGCAGTCGAGCAGCTGGTGCAACTTGAGCAGCTCGAGCGGGCCGTACAGCCCGACCGCGCAACGTCCCAGGCACTCGAGCCACCCTTCGTAAGGCAGTCCGGTAGGCAGCCATGAGGACGACTCACCCGCGAACATATCGAGCGAGTCGACGAAGGCTTCCATGGCCTGCTCACACGAGCGTTGCCGCGGGCACCGATCCGTCAATAGTGGTCATCAGTGGTCATCAGTGGTCCTCAGCTCACTCGAGCGTTGCCGCGGGCACCGATCCGTCAGAGGGCATTCAGAGGGCACTCAGAGGGCACTCAGAGGGCACTCAGAGGGCACTCAGAGGGCACTCAGAGGGCATTCAGAGGGTACTCAGAAGCCAACCACACCTGCTCGAGCGTCATCGAGAGTTCAAAGCCGGAGGCGCCGAGCGGATGCACCCACTGCGCATCGGTCACGAGCCCCAGCTCCAACATAAGTGCCTCGAAATCCGCAAGCGAGATGCCGCCTCCTTTGAGCCACCCCCTCGAAAGGAAGACCTTGCGCAGCTCCGCGTCGTGCAGCTGTAGCAGCTTGAGAGTATCCGCGTCGGCCCAAAAGGTCATGCGGAAGCCCGGGGCCATGTCGCGCGCGACAAGCGGTTGGAGGCAGTCGAGCGACCTCTGCACGCGCGTCACCACCTCAATCGAATGGCCGCGAGAGTCTTCGCGACGAGCGAGGACCTGATGAGGGAGGCAATCCGAGGGTCATCAGTGGCCATAAGTGGTCATCAGTGGTCATCATCAGTGGTCATCAGTGGTCATCATCAGTGGTCATCATCAGTGGTCATCATCAATGGTCATCATCAGTGGTCATCATCAGGGCTGACCGAGGTGCACACGAAGGCCTCGAGGAACTCGGGGAGCGACATGAGCCCGCCGTGCAGGTGGCGACGCTGCGCATTCTCGAACTGGCTCGCCATGAGCAGCTGCTGCTGGGGCTCGGTAACCGACGAGAGGCCAACCTCTTCACAGAAGAGGAGCCACTCGTGTAGCTGCAGGCACGAGAGGGAGAGCAGCCCTTCGCTCGGCTGGATGTGCAGCTTCGCATACGAGCGGAACACGGAGCAGAGCGAGGGCAAGTTCTCCTGGAGCAGCGCGTGGATCCGCGGCAGGTGCTCAGCAATCCCGGGCAGGTGGTGCATCTGCAGCTTCGCCTCGAGTAACGCCCATGCATGCACGCCGGGTCGGGCGGCCGTTGCGCGCGGCTCGAGGGCGCGTCTCAAAAAGGCCTCGGCTTCGTCAACCGACACCTCCGACGGAGCCTCTCCGTTTCGGAGCGCCGTGACGAGCGCTCCTTGGGCCGGGCTCGCTGGTGGGCGGGTGGGCGCACGAGGGACGGAGCTCGCGCCGGAGCTCGCGCCGGCAGTGCGCCGCTCCTTGTACAGGCGCGCACCGTGCTCTTGGATCGTGAGACGCACCTGCCAAATTTGGAGCGAATATCAGAGCCAGTCAGTCAGAGTCAATCAGAGCCTATCAGAGCCCATCAGAGTCCATCAGAGCCCATCAGAGCTCATCAGAGTCCATCAGAGTCCATTAGAGTCCATCAGAGTCCATCAGAGCTCATCAGAATCCATCAGAGTCCATCAGAGTCCATCAGAGCGTGAGGCGCACCCACGCGTCGACGACACGAAGCAGCAGCGTGGCGCAGAGCCGGCGCTGCAGGTGATTCGTCATCGAGACCGCGCGGACGGTGAGCGCGTGCAGCTTCTCCCAACGGCCAAACGCGCCCTTGAGCCGGGCCGCTCGGGTGGTCGTCGTGCGCGTGTACTCGGAAGCGTTCGCAAAGTCTTCGGGCGAGACGCGCGCTATGTACCACGCGCTAATCGACGTCATCAGCTGTGGCGCGTGGCTCCAGTAGCGCCAGTGGGAAAAGGCCGAGTGCTGGTTGAGGGGCAGGTGCGGCCGGAGGATGAAGCCGGCTTCGTTAATGGCCTGGTTCCACTCATGTAACCACAACTTCCAGCTGTGGAAGAGGTGCGTGAGCTTGCCGCCACGCTTCCTGTCGCGGAACTTGGCCACCAGACCGTGCCCCTCCACGACCGAGTCCGAGGTATACTCGCGCCAAGCTGTGAACATGCGCAGGTACAGATTCTTTCGCATGCTCGGCAGCAGACCATCAAATCGCGGCATGCCGCCGCCGCCGCCGCCGCCTCCCGCCTTGACAAACTTGGCCATTCCGGCGAGCGCGGTAGCTTGGCGCGAAGGGCGACCCGCATCGGCTGCCCGCCCCGGGCGCACCATCTGCGGCCTGGCGGACCGAATTTCGTCACCTTGGCCGAGTTTCGTCACCTTGGCCGAGTTGGTCGCGTCTGCCAGGGCCACGGGCGGCATGCCCGCCCCGCCGAGAGAGCGCGCCCCGCCCGTTGGCGGCTGGTGCACCAGCCGCCCAGCTGCGGCGGCGGGCGGCTGGGAAGATCCCCCCCCCTGGGAAGCTCCCCCCCCCGAAGCGCCAGGCGCTGGTGCCGGCAGGGCGGCGGCGCCAGGCAGGGCGGCGGCGGCTAGGGGGGCTGTGGAAAGCCACCCATGGGCCTCGCGGGCCGCCAGAGTCGAGGCGGAGCGCCCCCCCCCACCCCCGCCAGCAGCAGTAGCAGCAGTAGCGCCAGCCCCTCGCTTTGCGGGCGACGCGGCGCGCCCATAATTGCGCCTCGAGTCCGCGCCCAGCGACGACGGCGTCCCAGGGACCATCATGGCGCCCATCGCGGCGCCATCGGACCGAGCGCTCTGCAAGGGCGCGCCCAGCATGGCGCCCTTTGCGGCGGGTGCACCGCCAGGCTTCCACATAGTCAGAGGCTTGGGCGGCGGGGTGTCCATGAAACGGCTGTATAGGTGGTGGATGAGCGTCTCGACAGCTTTGGGCAGCGGCGTGGGCTTCGCGTGGGCCGCGCCGAGCGCTGAGACCGGATTCGAGCGCAGGTACGCCATGTGCACGAGCGCGTGCACGAACTGGGGGAGGCGCAGGACCGTCTGGCCGACCTTATTGGTCACCGCGGCGTGTTCAAAGAGGGCGGCCGCGCGCTGTGCTCCCATGGTACGCGTCATCAAGTTCGCATCGCGCACAAACGACTCCCAAGCCTCGATGAGCATACTCGAGTCAGGGCTGCCGTTCTTATTGTACTGGCAGACGAGATCCGAGAGCTGTGGTGAGCTCGTGCATGCAAGGCAGGTCCTCAGTGGTAATCAGCGTACCTGGCAGAAGAGATCCGAGAGCTGGGGCAGATTCGTGCCGAGCAGCCGAAACAGGGCGCGCGCCTTGCCTTCGTACCCGGGCAGACCGCCGAAGTCGAGCTGCGTCCAGATGCCCATCCAGAGCTCCATCTCCGCCTGCAATTAGACGCAATCGGACGCAATCGGACGCAATTAGTGGACCATCAGGAGGCCATCAAGGAGGTCATCAGGAGGTCATCGGGGAGGCCATCAGGGAGGCCATCAGGGAGGTCATCAGGATAGTCATCAGGGGCAGTCACGTACCTCATTCAGCCCTTCGAGCGTGGGCTCAGCCGACGGATCAAACTCAGGCTTGTGGGGTTTGGCCCCGAGAGCATCGACCGCGTTCTCGACCTTCTCGTTGTCGAGCAGGATGAGGAAAAAGGCAGCCAGCCGTTGGCTCATCGACATGCCCGGGATGGCGCCGTATTTGAGCGTCGCGAGCCTGGCGAGCAGCTCGGAGAATTGGTCGGGGGAGAGCGCGCTCACGCCCGCTCCGTCGCTCACGTAGCCATGCCCGAACGTGGCGGCGTCATGGGCCGCTTGCTCCACTTGCTCCTTGCTCAAGCTGCACGTGAGCGCACGACCGACCTTCATCTGGATCGTCGTCTGGCCGAGGATCGATCTCTCCTCCAAGATGGCCATCAATCTCGGGAGCGAGATCGCAATCTGCGCAATCTTCTCGGCGGACACCACCGAGTAGCCGACCCCTTGCACCCCCCCGAGCTGGCCGTAGAGATTCGTCAACTGCACCTGGCGCTGCTCGAGGAGGGCCTTCGAGGCCTCATCAGCCTCGAGATCGTGCGAGAACTTGAGAGACGGATCTCGCGGCGAGAAGCGCAGCACGCAGTTGTGCAGGAACCGCCCGAGGCAGTCCGGCACTTGGATCAAGTACGCGGCCATCAGCCCCCGCGTCAGCCGGCCATCCTCATCGCGCCTCCATCGCGGATTAGCGCGCTCGACGGCGCAGCGCACGATCGCCTCCACGAAGCATGCAAAGCTCATCGTCGCGGGCGCCGTCACGGGCGCGGTCGCGGGCGCGCCTTGGTCGACCGAGCTCGCAATCTCGGCGGCAATCTCGGCGGCAATCTCGGCCCCTTCTTCGTCGGCCGCACCGGCGGCAACCTCGGCGGCTCCCTTGGCACCCTGGGCTGCTTTGGCCATGCTCACGGTGAACTCGAAGATGTCCTGCGAGCGCCATCAGAGAGTGCATGCGCCATCAGAGAGTGCGCGCCATGAGGCACTCGGTGAGGCAACCAGCGGTCCAACAGCGGTCAGCCAACGGCCAGTCAACGGCCAGTCAGCGGTCAGCCAGCGGCCAGTCAGCGGCCAGTCAGCGGTCAGCCAGCGAGCCATCAACGGCGGCATGCACCTGCACTCTGACGTCGCTAAAGATCTTGGTGAGCACTTTCGAATCATCGGCCCACTGGAGGAAGCCCCACGGCGTCATCGAGCCGCTGAGACCAGTCGGCTGGCCGCCGTACCCGCGGCTATAGTAGAGGAAGATGGAGAGGAGCGTCGGCCAGTTGCCACTCAGCTGCTCGAACACGCGCCCATCCCAAATCGGGAAGCCTGGCAGGTCGGACAGGTCCATCTGCTGCCAGATGGAGAGGAACGACGCATGCTCGCGCTGCCGATTTGGATCCTTGGAGGTGGTTGAATCAGGCATGAGCGCGCCGACGGCGTCGAAGCGCGCCGGAGCGTAGGAGTCCACGTGGCGGTGGATGGCCGCATGTATGTCCGACCGCCCGAGGAGAACCTGCCATCACAGCATGCATGCATCGGTGGCAATCAGCATGCATGCATCGGTGGCAATCAGCACGCATGCATCGGTGGCAATCGGCATGCATGCACCTCGATGAGAGCCGCCGTCTTGCCCGCCGTCGTGAGCACATTGACCGTCCCAAACTTGGCCATGGCGCAGCGCACGACAGCTTCGAGTAACGCCGCGGGCGGCAGCTTGGCAGTACATGCCTGCGTCTCGAGCGGTATGTTAGACTCCCCGTCGGCTGATGAAACCAGTGCGTCGGTGAGCAGCGTGTCGAGGAAGGCCTGCCGAGCGAGATCGGAGCGAGATCGGATCGAGATCGGAGCGAGATCACCAAGCAGGCGGCCATCAGTGAACGAGCGAGAGGGCCAAGCAAGGACCCATCAGCGGTATTCACAGCCAAGCAGAGGACCCATCAGCGGACCCATCAGCGGACCCATCAGCGGACCCATTAGCGGCACTCACAGACCGTCCGTCAGTCATCAGCGGCACTCGCAGACCGTCCGTCAGTGACTCAGAGGCCATCAGAGGCCATCCAGAGGCCATCACCTGCTTGGCATCCACCACAGAGAAGGAGGATGTGAAGCCCTTGGTCACATAGTTGCCAAACTCTCCGGGCTGCACCGGCGTGGCGGTGGTTTCCCACACGCGCAGCTTGAGCTCGACGTTGCTGCCCACGAGCATGCAATCCTCCATCGCTTTGACGAACGGCACGATCTCAATGCCATCTGCCTCGCCGCCCGCGACGGCGCCCGGCGCCATCCCGGGCGCCTCCTCGTCTTCCATGTAGCTCTCGGTCGGCTTCGACGCGAAGAAACGGAAGAGCTCCTCTGAGTTCTCTCCAAGCACGCGCTGCAGCTCCTCGTCCTCTTGGAAGGTCTTATGGGCTTCGAGCAGGTTCCGTGACTTGGCGAGCGGGAGCACGTTCGCGTTCAAAAAGTGATGCAAGGCATGCTCGACGGTTACGAGGCGCGGCGCGGATTTTTTCATCAGGTCGAGCCGGTCTGTATTGGAGCGCTGGAAGGCGCACATGACCATAGTCTGCAGGAACTCGGGCAGCGACAGCCCTTCCTCGTGCATCTGGAGCGGTCATCAGGGCGGTCATCAGTCATCAGGGCGGTCATCAGGGAGGTCATCAGGGTGGTCATCAGGGAGGTCATCAGGGCGGCGCTACGGCACCTTGGGCGCATCCATAAACACCTCCGCTGCCCGGAACCCCGAGAACGACTTGGTGATTGCGTTGCAATCTAGGATGAAATCATTCCAGCCGTTGAGCTCGACGAAGCCCAACGAAAGAGGGAAGTGACCCAGGGACGAGCGTGCATAGTAGCCGAAGATGCCGACCAGAGGGGCGACACACTGCGCCAAGAGCTCGAAGACGGATTGCTCCCATAGCGGATACCCCTGCGAGCCGTCATCAGGGAGGTCATCAGGGAGGTCATCAGGGAGGTCATCATCAGGGAGGTCATCATGGAGGTCATCCCAGAGCGGATACCCCTGCGAGCCGTCATCACAAGCCATGAGGGGCCATCAGCCGTCATCACAGGCCATCGAGGGGGCCATCAGCCGTCATCACAGGCCATCGAGTGGCCATCAGCTGTCATCACAGGCCATCGAGGGACCATCAGCCGTCATCACAGGCCATCGAGTGGCCATCGAGTGGCCATCGAGTGGCCATCGAGTGGCCATCAGCCGTCATTAGCGGCACTCGGCGGCACTCAACAGTGAACTCAGCGACAATGAGCGACCACGGAGGGCCATCCAGCACGTACCGGTAACGACGAGAGCTCGATCTGCTTCCACGCCGCAATCAAGATGGAGAGCTCCGCTTTAGGAAGGTCCTCCGGCGGTGGCCATTCCGAAGGTTCGAACCTGTCCGACTGGGCAGGCGTCATCGCCTCAATGACGACCGACTCGACCGTGCGCCGCTCGAAGACGTTTTGGAGGATGCCGGCGGTTCGGTCGGCGAGCGACAGGTGATCAAGCGCGCCGTACTTGATCTCGCCGCATCTCGCGAGCCACTCCTGGAAGTGACGAAGCGCCGAGAGCTGGCGCGAGAGCGAGCTGCCGCCCGAGATTCCCGTCGGATCGAACTCGGGGCCGAGGCACGCGATGGCGGGCAGCGCCTCGACGAACGCCTCGGTCGCCTGTTCGATGGGTGCGGTCGCAAGCACCGTCATCAGAGGATCATCAGAAGGTCATCAGAGGGTCATCAGAGGCTCATCTGTTCCACAGAGAGCTCTTCATGAAGGGCGTAATCAGAGGTCATCAAGGGCATTAGCGTACCTGTTCCACAGAGAGCGCCGCCAGCACTGGCTTGGTGCGTTTCGGATCAGTCACCCCCGCCTGTGGGCGCACCGAACATTGGCCTAGGACACCGCATTGCTCGAGCCAGCCTAGAGCAGTCGAGCAGTCGAGCATGGAGGACGAGACACTCTTCTTCGGGTCGGAGTCGTCGTCCGGCTCGGGCAGCGAGGGCAACTCGACCGTCAGCTGCACGAAGGTCTCTTGCAGGATGTCTTTGTAATCCTGCGTGAGGGTCTGCACGCCGGCATCCTGGGCCAGCCGTGCTCGGAAGCGCTGACTCGAGTCGCGCTGTGCGAGCGGCAGCACGTGGTTGTGCAGCGCGGCAAGGAAGCACTCCGGCAGCGTCCGCACTCGGAACTCACGGCGCGCCACCTGCCCAATTTGGAGAGTGCATGCATGCAATCAGAGGCCATCCGTCAGCGTCCGCACTCGGAACTCACGGCGCGCCACCTGCCCAATTTGGAGAGTGCATGCATGCAATCAGAGCTCATCACGGCGCGCCATACCTCAATCTGCTCGGTGTTACCCTCCTCGAGGAACGTGTTGGCGCGCCAAAATGAGAGCTTGACGAGCGCCGCGAGGAACTGTCCGAAGCTCGCGAAGGCGGACGGGCCAGCTGCGATCGTGAGCTGGCGCATCGTACGTTCATTGCCCTGCGCGAGCGCGTGCACGTGGTGGTGGTGGTGATGACGGTTGGGAGAGAGAGAGTGGTCATCAGGGGTCACCAGGGTCAATCCGTGCTCGTCCTCAGTGGTCCTCAGCGGTCCTCACCAGCTTCTTGGAGAAGAGCTTGCAATCTCGTACGAATGCGAGCCACTCGTGCTTGCCGATGACCAGAGTCATCCCCGAGGTGTGCTGCTTCGATCCGGCGCCGCTCGCGACGGCGCCGATCGCGTTCGCGCCGGCGCTGGCCGTGCCCATGCCCGCGCCGAGCAGCCGTTTAAGCGTCTGCTTCGCATAGTACGAGAAGATCCGTAGCAGTACGCCGAGGTTGTTGGAGAGGGCAGAGAAGACTTGCCGTTCCCAAAATGGGAATCCAGGCAGGCCGGCGAGCTTGAGCTGCGGCCATAGCTTGAGCCACTGCTCCCAGCTGACGCCAAAGCCCGAAAAGGAGGCGCGGATCTCCTCGAGGTACGGCAGCAGGTACGAGCGGCTGCTCAGCACCTGGCTGATGGTGGTCGTACCCTCTCGGCGTGCGAACGGCAGGATGCACTCATACAGCAGAGTGTACAGGCTCTTGGTGATGCCCGCCGCGTCGGCCAGCCGACCGGCCAGGCGAACGAGCGCGCCGTAGAACTGCACTTCGTCGAGCACCGGCGCGCTCTCCTTGACGCCGCTCGCGGACGCCGCGAAGGCCTCATCCACCTCGCTCAGGCCGTCGATGCCGCAATCGGCGCACAGCTGCTTCCAGGTGGCGAGCGGCATGGCCTTGGCATTCGGCTGTGAGTCCTCGATGGCGAGCTCTCCGTCCGCTGGCGCGACCAGTAGGTCCCTTTCGGATGAGTAGCACAGGAAGACGGCGCGCAGCTCCATCTGCGCCGTCCGAAGCTCGCGCACCACAGCCTCCCTGGCGTCGTTGGGCAGGACGGTCTCGTCGAGCGAAGCGAGCAGCTCATCCTCGAAGTCGATCGGCTCGGGCTCGATGGCTCCGAGCTCACCGCCGTCAGGGCCGCCTGCATGGCTAACCAAGGCCGCCGTCTGGACTTCCTCCTCTTCCTTGCGAGGCATTGACCGTCCAGCGCGTTCGAGAGGCCAAAAGGCTGGAGTCTGATCAAGACAACGCGCCCGGAAGGGTGCTGTTCTGCTGTTCAACAAACGCGCAAAGATACAACTTCCAAACGTATACCAGCAATGACCGGCCGAGACGGCCGGTCAATCGAGAACCGCCTCACGGAGTCATGTGAGGCACGGTGGGCTAAGCCCCCGCGGCTATCTAGGGCCCTAGATACGAGGGTAGGTCAATCCCGAGTGGACCCGAGGGCCTTACAACACCCCCCTAATATGACTAGGACGCAAGGACGGTGATGTGAGCGTCGTCGACATAACGCTCTACTCTTTGCGCATCTCGACTTCATCCTCCATCTTTCCGAAGCTCCTGCTGCCCCCGCCGCCGAAGAAGAGCGGCATGATTTTGGAGAAGAAGCTAGGCTTTGGTTTGGCGGCAGCCTGAGCGAACGTCTCCATCTGCGAACGCGCTGTGGTGAGCTCTCCTGTGAGCTCACTGATCTTGTCCGCTTTCGCCTGATCAGTAAGGTAGGACGCATGGCCGGAGGCAAACGACCCCGCCTTCAGCTTGGCGACGTCGTCGCTGCACTTGTCGACCACGAGCCGAAGCGCTTTGACTTCCTCGCTGACCTCCGCCGTCCTGAGTTCCTTAAGCGATGCGAGCTGCTCCACGATGAAAGCGAGCATCTCACTGTCCGTTGACGTCGAGGTGGGCAACCCAGCGCTGGGGCGGCGACTCTTGGGACTCTGGTGGCGACCAACGAGTTCCGCGCCCGAAGGTGAGCGGCGACCGTCGAGTTCAGCGCCCGAAGCGGAGCGGGGAGCCCTCATCTCGTGCACCCCCTCCAACACATCCTCGGCGTCATTGCCGCCGTCGTCCTCTTTCGATTCGGCGAACTTGTCGAGAAGCACAACGACGACGAGGTTGATAAGCACGATCGACGTGAGGAGGACGAAGGAGGCGAAGTAGATGCTCGTCGAGATCGAGTTCGAGTACAGCCCGAACACGAGCGGCCGAGCGACCGCCTCCGCCCATGAGTCGCCCGTCATCACCTGGAAGAGCGTAAACATGGCGCGCGTAAAGCTGCCAAAGTACTCAAACCCATACGCGTAGCCACGCGGCGTCACCGAGGTCACGTTAAAACTGAAGACGACCTCATTCAGGTTGGCGCCCGCATACATCACCGGGTGGGTGCCGCCCTTGCCAAAGTCACGGAAGAGCTCCACTGCCAGTATAGCGTAGACGCAAAAGACGACGAACAGGATCACAAATGCGTTCATGACGCCGGGGATCGCGCCAATGAGCGCGGTGATGATCTTATTGAGCGACTCGACCCTCTTAAAGAGACGGAATATGCGGAACGCACGTAGCAGCTTGAGCTTATTTAAGGGCGGCGGGGGGTCACCCGACATCAGCGCGATACCCACCACTACGATGATGAAATCGAACACATTCCAGCCATCCCTCCAAAAGGCGCGCACAGGGCCACCGTAACCGTACATGTTGAAGAGCAGCTCGATCAAGAAGGCGATGATGAAGAACAAGTCGGATCCGTTCCAAAAGTTTGCATATCGTTGGCTCCTGACGTCCGCATCGATCTCCTTCTCGACGATGTTGATACCAAAATTGGCAACAATGAGAGCCGCCACAATGCCCTTCGTCCATGAGTTGGTATAGAAGGCTCGCATCTTCCCTTGATGCGGTAGCGGCTTGTTGGCACCGAACATGGAATGCTTGCAGATCTCCTCAATCGGTTGCTCTGCGATAATGGGCGCCTCTAATGTGCGAGCGACCGCCACGATGACCGCGAACTGTTCGAGGTTCAGTTTACAAGCCTCGGGGCCCGCTACCTCGGCGATCATCTGCTTGGCTTGCGCCCGCGTCGTAGCGACTTTCAGATCCTGGAGCACTGTCCGTAGCTCCCTGCTGCTAATGTCGCCGCTTTTGTCTAGGTCGTACTTGGCAAAGACAACCTTGATGTCATCGGATACCTCTACGTGCCTGTTGCGGCTAACAGCGGACGCTATAGCGCTTTGGGCCATCCGGTCACGCCGAGCGGAGTGGCGGTAGAAGCGCCCGAGTCCGGGACCTCCGTAATTTATGACGGTAAGCACGAGGGTGCGGCACGGTTCACACCCTTCACGAGAACACAATACAGACCCGCATCGCGGGCGCGATGTAACCACATCACCATGTCATTCCTCATGCTTCTTTTTTTCGGCGGCACGTCTGCCTCGTGATCTGCCTCGCCGCTCTCGTCGTGCACATTTCGGCGACGGTACGTAGCGTTTTTCCCGTGTTTGCAACGCGCTTACATGTAGCTTATTTTCCGCGTTTAGTTTTGGCGCAAAAACGAAAACTCACTGCGCGCGGGCGTTTTTTATGGGGTGCCGGGCGAACCAATGAGCGACATTCACGCAAACAACATTCAACATTCAAAAAAAATGAATGTTGAATGGTGAATGCTGCATTCAACATTCAACATTCAACATTCAACATTCGATTTCCCCCCCCCCGAATGTTGAATGTTGAATGAGGTCATTCAACATTCAACATTCAACATTCAACATTCAACATTCAACATTCAACATTCAACATTCAACATTCAACATTCAACATTCAACATTCAACATTCAACATTCAACATTACAAGTAACATTCAACATTCAACATTCATGGTGAATGGTGAATGCTGCATGGTGAATGCTATGGTGAATGCTGCTTGACTTGACTTGCTTCCAACAACCTCAAAGTTGTTCGTGTTTCTTTCCTAATTTGTTCCGGGTCAATCTGTGCGGGTCGGTCATCGCTCACGGTCGCCGTCCTGTCTGCTGTCTCAGGTCATCGCAGCGAGCGGGTGGGTTCGAGCGGCCCGACAGCCAGTAGGCAGCAGACAGCCAGAGCATCCGTGGCCAAATGCCACCGGGAGCACGTCTCGACGACAGCGATGACGACGATGAGAGTGAGCACAGTGACGATGATAATGGGCGTGCAGCTGCTCGTCGTCGCCGGGCTGCACGGAGTCTTGACCGCGCTCGAGATAGATCTGTGGACGACGATGAGCGGCGCGAGCGGCAGCATGCGCGAAATGAAAGCGAGTATCGCGATCGAGATGATCGTCGTGATCGTGGACGGGATCGGGATCGTCGTCATGATCGTGTTCGGCGGTCGAGATCTGACAGCGGCGGCGAGGAGCAGAGGCGCCGCACGTCAAACAACCATTCCCGCGGATGGACGTCTGAGCGCAACAGCGGCGGCGCCGCACGCGGCCGCAGCCGCAATCACGACGGCAATTCCACGCGCCCCTCGAGTGAGGTGCGCAACATTCATGTCCGCCAAGGAGAACCTTGCGTAGACCGTCACGGCGATGTGCTCGGAAGCGGGCTGATGCGGCCAATGGACTCCGCTCAGCAGCGCTCCCTGACGGTCCGCATCACATCGCGATCGGACAGTGATTCGACCGTAGCCCTTAAATTAGAGGACATCCGGCACGCGATACAGTCCCCAATGGCAGGTCTCCAAGCCGTTCGCAACGTGGCCCCCACCATGCTTCTCATCTGCAACCGCGACAAGTACCTCCACGAGGACCAGAGGGGCAGAGAGCTGTTGTGGGTGCCACGGTCTGGCACGGTCACAATCCTCTTCATTATCGCTGAGGCTGACCCGGCTGAAGATGGCGGCCGCCCAGCTGCGCCACGTCCACGGCCGATGCCAGAGCAAGGGCAGCAGCGATCGGGAGCAGCACCGGCACCACAGCCGCTGCCACAGGCGGAGGAGGAGGAGGAGGAGGGAAGTGACGAGTCAGATTCAGATGACGCTGCGTATGAGCCATCGCCGCCACGGCGGCAGCAGGCAGCACCGCCAGCACGTCCAGCTCGGGCGCCACCAGCACCGCCGCCGCCGCCGCGGCGGCAGCAGCCAGCAGGAGGAGCAGCAGCAGCAGCAGCACAGCGGCCTGGCGAGTCAGATTCAGATGACGGTATCTGGGTGCAATCGCCGCCACGGCGGCCGGTAGCACCGGCTCAGGTGCCACCAGCTCAGCCTCAGGCGCCACCAGCTCGGCCGCCACCAGCTCGGGGGGGCGCGCCATCAGCTCAGCCGCCACCAGCTCGGGTGCCACCAGCTCGGGTGCCACCAGCTCGGGTGCCACCAGCTCGGGCACCATCCCCGCGACCTCCAGCTCGGGCGCCGCCGCCGCCGCCGAATCGGCCGCCGCTGACGAGAGCCGAAGGAATGAGCATCAGCAGCAGCGATGATGAACGCATTCTCGGGCTGCCGTTTGATGCGCGTCGTGCACAAGTGCTTCGTGATGCCCAACCAGTGGTCGACGCTGTCATCAGAAGCTCTACCGTGCGGCGCTACGTGAACCAGCTTATCGAGGCAGCGGTCGCAACAGAACGCCAGAATGTGGCGCGTTCGCGTGAGCTGGAAGCTGCCAGGGCGGCCGGGCAGCTTCGAACCATGGTCAGTAACGAGCATCAAGCCCGCGAGCAGTTTCAGAGGGAGATTACCCTGGAGCTCCAGACGTCGCTCAGACAGCTCGTACATCTCCGGGTTCGTGAGGAAATTCCGGCTGCAACGGCAGGACTCCGGGCGGAGACGGCTGCACGCGAGCAGCAGAATCTAGATGCCGATCGAGCAGACAGGCGCCGCATGACAGGCATTTTAGATGACATCCAGCTACAGCTCACGCAGCTCCGCAGGCGGTTGGAGGAGCTCGAGGCGGGCGCAGGCAACGGCGCCGCATCAGCACCATCCCCGTCACCTGTGCCGCAGTTCTTGCCTGATCCCGCCGGACGCAGAGTCAGCTTCGTTGACCTTGCCCCCGCACCTGAGGCTGAGCCTGGGCTCGAGCTGGCGCCTAGGACTCTTGCGTCAGAGTGGCCAGACGCTTCGGAGTGGCCAGTTGCTGAGGATTTACCTATCCTCAGCGAGGTCGATGAGAGCTGCAGCAACGGCTTAAGCATCAGCAACGATCATTCTGGTGACGGACGTGGCGGTGGCGGTGGCGGCGGCGGCGGCGGCCGCGGTGGCGGCGGCGGCGGCAGCGGTGGCGGCGGAGGAGGAGGAGGGGGAGGAGGAGGGGCTGGTGGCGGTGGCGGCGGAGGTGGTGGAGGTAGTGGCGGCAACTGGGGCGGCGAACCCTCTGCAGTAGCGCGGAGGCTCGCGAACTTGCTCAGTCAGCTCCCCAGGATGCCCTCTTACTCGCACATCTATGTCCCTCTCATGCACGCCATCCTGAACCACACCGAGCTGGAGGCTGGGTATTACTTTCTTTCGGCTCAAGCGTGGGCCACACACGATCCTGAGTGGGGCACTCTGGTTCAACTATATCAGGAATGCTTCATCCAGGCCGATGTCGGCCTGCTCGTCGGTTCCGGAGACCAACAGGGCATCAGGCTCCGGGTGAGCGACGGTGGCTCGAGCATCTTGCAGCTGGGTGTGCTTGAGCAATTTAATGAGCACGAGCAGTCGACGAGACCAGATGGCGACGGTGACGTATCCTGGCCGTACATCCGGCGAGCACCCGATGGGACTGCAGTTTGCTACTTCCATGACACGGGAGATGATATGGTCCCATATGATCAGTGGCCACTGTTCGTCGCAGGTCAGGGGGTGACGCAAGAAGGTTTCCTTTCCCAGCACCCTCTCCTGTTTGTGCGACTGTTAGAGATGATCCGCAGATGGATCCACGACCTGATGCACGCGCCGGGTGGCGGCGGTGGGGATGGGGGTGGCGGTGGCGGTGGCGGCGGCAGCGGCGGCGGCGGAGGCGGCGGGCGCGGCGGCGAGGGCGGCAGAGGCGGCGGTGGCGGCGGCGGCGAGGGCTCTGAGGGTGGCGAGGGCCACGGTGTTGAGGGCGAGGGCGACGGTGAGGGACCCGAGGGTGGCAGTGGTGGCGAGGGCGAGGGAGGCTCGCCCGCCCGCGTCGAGTATGGCGACATGGCGTATCCTGTCGGCAGCCCTGAGGCACGGACTTATCGCCAGGCCCGGCGCCATGACCTACTTCACGGACCCGCACGAGGGAGGCGAGAGGGTCTCCAGGCGTTCATGGTAAATGCGATGGGAAATCGACCCGCTGCTGCCACAGCCGAACTAGAACTTCCAGACGCTCCTGACGCTCCTGACGCTCCTGACGCTCCAGACGCTCCAGACAACACCTCCGCTGCCGCCGCCGCCGCCGCCGCCGCCGCCGCTGCCACTGCCGCCGCTGCCTCTGCCGCCTGCTTGTTGGCCAACCGGCAGAGACGTGCCATGGCTGCGGACGCACGTGCGGCTGCATTTGCTTCTGAA
>Ga0210241_100112_pt1 | contig 62241 bp, 54 predicted proteins | sample ChrtobMetP5a_8mM_FD_155488 | JGI IMG/M metagenome (GOLD analysis project Ga0210241, IMG submission 155488) | Chrysochromulina tobin associated microbial communities from unialgal haptophyte culture, Seattle, Washington, United States - P5a_8mM | ecosystem: Host-associated > Algae > Haptophytes >...
GGGGGCGGTTAGTATACTTCTCCTGGCAGCCCCCTGGCGCGCCCATCTGGGGGTTCACCGCCCATGTCGGCGGGCGCGCTCCCTCCCGAGTTCATATTTGGGTCTCGCCGATCTTCTCTTATATAGGCTGTTTCTCAGCTCTCTGCCTGCATGTGTCTCAGTTGAGGCCTGGCCTGTATTGTATTGTTTTGTCTTCACGGCTGTACTGCTTACGTGTTGTGTGTATTAACATGAACGTTGTGAGAGGTCTGCGACAGGTCTGCGACTTGAGACACTACGAGAGAGCCGCGCGGAAGAACATGGTCTATGCCGAGCCGCGCAAGGTCGATTCGAAGTGGTTCACGAAATTTGAGTCTGGCCTGCCCGACCTTACGGGTAAGGTTGTTGCGATCACGGGCTGCACCACGGGCACGGGCTTTGTGTGCGCGTTGACTTGCGCACGTAAAGGAGCGCATCTGGTGATGCTCAATCGCAAGTCCTCCAGGAGTTCTGACGCCGAGCGCCGCATCAAGGATGCTGCCCCAGGTGCGACTGTGGAGACTATCGAGTGCGATCTAATGAGTTTCGCGAGTACGCGCGCAGCGGCGGCTTCTCTCACGCAAAAATTCTCGGTTAACGGCATCGATGTGCTCTGCTGCAATGCTGGAGTCATGGCGCTCGAGGACGTAGCGACCACGGATGGCTTCGACGTACAGATTCAGACCAATCATCTCTCACACTTCCTCCTGACGAAGGAGACGTTCCCTCTTCTCGAGAAGGCGGCATCGTTGCGCGGCGAGGCCAGGATTGTCAACCACTCGTCAGGAGCGCGCCACATGTCGCGGGGGCTCGAAGATAAGTACTTCGGCCCGAATGGTGGCCATCTCGGTGGCAACTCAAGCTCGATGCTCTGCGGCGGCGCTCGCTGGGTACGCTACAGCCAGACGAAGCTCGCAAATTCTGTGTGGACACAGGCGCTTGCCGCGCGGCTGGCGGCTGCTGGTTCGAAGGTCAAAGCGGTTTGCGCCGCGCCCGGCCTCGCCGCGACCAACCTGCAGGTGACGACGAACCAGAACGGCGGCATGAAAGAAACGTGGATTATGCGGTTCGCCCAGTCTGCAGAGGACGGGACGATGCCGCTGCTACAGTGCTGCATTGGCAGCGGCGTCGCGTCGGGCGCGTTCGTCGAGCCGTCTGGTGCCGGCAACATGTGGGGGCCACCGACGGAGGTCAAGCTGACGAAGAAGGAGAACGACCCCGCCACTATGGAGATGCTCTGGGCAGCCAGCGAGATCGCCTGCGGGGAGTGGAAGCTTTGAATTTCGGCAATAATCGGCCCCTCTTTCCCTCTGTGGGGGGGCATGTATGTACGGATCCGCGATACCGGACGTGCTTTCCTCTGGGGACGCATACGTGATAGCGGAGTCAAGAGCGGACGGGCACCAGAGCACCAAGTCGCACAGCGGGATGGCGGAAGTCATCACACCCGCTGCCGCGGTAGGTTACGAGCACAAGTGGAAGTATGAGATGTAGGGCACATATCTCAGATGCAGATGGCAAGGAAGATCGTTCCCGCGGGCACAAGGTGGGTTCTAGCGCCGAAGGCGCTAGATTAGTTGTCTTCTGGGGCGAGCAACGTAACTGGGGCGGAGGCGCGGCTGCCCTTCGAGCAGAGCGCGCCGGCGGGCGGGGTATGAACCATACGCATGCATGCAGGAGGATACATACCATAAAGCCCACAGTCCGAACAGTTACTGTGGAAAGGAGGCGCGTGACCGAGCGTTTGGTCAACCCTTCTGTCCCCGGTCCATTGACATCGTGAGTGTAGAGAGTGTCGTGGTTTTTCACCTCGGCACGGGACCGAGAATGGAGTTAACTTTCAAACTTTGGGTATTTTTTGCTTGCATGGCTCTGTTGTGTTGTTCGCAGTTCGGTACGGCGTAGCGGCGTCGGTATAGAAGTTCATCTATCGCCCGCGCCCGCCGTCCGATTCCACGCCTGCATCGCGCCGAGCCACGCGCGCCACGCAGGATCCGAGCAGAGCCCACCACAATACCGTGGCTGACTCGCGGCCTCGCGACAGGTGAGTTCTCTGCGCATACGCGCCTGCAGGGACTTGGGCCGCAGCTTGCCGTACTGATGCACCATCGCAAACGGGAGGCCCGTGGCGATACCGCCGCTGCTCGCCAAGGGATCCGAAACCGCCGCTGCCACGGGATCTGAAACCTCCGCTAAGGGATTTGAGGCCGCCGCTCCCACAGCGCCGCCGCCCTTGTCAGACGAGGGTCGTTGGCCACCTTGACCGAGGGTCATCAGTCGTTGGCTTCGAACGGTCCAGAAGGTCGCGTGCTGGTATCCAAAATGACGGCCGGCGCGCGCCCCGTTGCCATGGAGCACAGGCCCGCCGAGGAGCGCGAGCACACGCGTGCTCACGTTCAAGCCGGCGAGGCCCAGGTGGAGGCTCTCACCTCGGCTGTCACCTCGGCTGTCACCTCGGCTGTCACCTCGGCCCTCAGAGCTTCGCGCTTTGTTGAGCTCATTGTGTACCCCTTGATCGAGGACCCCGTGATCGAAGCCACGCGACTCGTCGCGCCCGTACCTGCGCGTGAGGCTCTCGATGCGCCCAGCCTGGCGCAGCCGGCCCATACGTTCGCGCAGCGCGAGCAAGTACAGCTCGATCGGATGCGCGTGACCCATCGTGAATCCCGAGCAGCGCCCCGGTGCCTTCTGCGTGCGCTCGAGCACACGGGCGCTGGAGAGCTGACGAACCCAGAGCGCATTGGCGGGCTGTTGGCCGATGGTGTCCTCGCGGCTCTCCTCGGTGAAGTACAGGTGCTCGCGCTCGTCACGCGCCTCGGCGGCGGCTAAATAGGCAAACGGATCGCTCTGAAAGATGACATCCGTCGCGTCGACGAGTAAGACACGTTCAGGCCGGCCGGCCGACGAGGCCGTCAGAGTGCGCAGGTGGTTGAGGTAGGCCGTGTAGCGCGAGTGCTGGAGGGCCGAGTGCTGGAGGGCGCCCGCCCTTCGCTCAAGGTCCACCTCGAGCCGCAGCAACTCGACCCGCGGATGCACGACGTGCGCCGAGAGCAGCGCGGTCGACTCTGGCGGATGAGTGAACAGATAGAGACGCGCTGAGGGCACGTTGGCGACAAAGGAGCAGACGAACGCTCGAAAGAAGGGACTCGACTGCAGAAAGGGACTCGGCGAGTGGTCCAGTGTTGCGTAGACCGCGTTCGGCGGCAGCGGCGGCAGCGCCAACGGTTCGGAATCGTGGGTAGCGGCTGCCAACTGCCTACCCCAACTGCCAGCGCCACGCGCTTTACTCCTGTCCGCCCTTGGCCTTGGGCCTCTGACATTGCTCGCCCGCAGTGGTGCCTGGCGCTTCGTTTGGTAGTCGTCTACATCTCTCACGTCCCTCGCGGCCACACATTTCGTGCCTTGCATGACGCACTCGCCCGCGCACTGATGTGAACGGCGGTGATCCAAGCACTGAGCGCAGCTTGGAGCGTGATCGCCGCCGCCGCACGACACGCCAGCGGAAGAAAACCACGCGTCGCCCATTTTGGTAAGCCGAACCTTGTCGGCGAGCTCTGGCCATTTCGGTGCTGTCATTCCAAATGACTTGACACGGTAAGGGTTCACCCGACGAGAAGCGCAACTGTGGCCCATCCAAAATTGCTCGCAAAGGCAGATGGCAGGGAACTGCGGCGAAGCGAGATGGGCCATACAGCGGCCATGGCCCGAACAGTTCAACTGGCACTGTTCAACTGGGACGGTGGCCAGAGACGAGATCGACGGGCCTAGCGGCATCGCCGCTCAACCCTGATTGCCACGCGCACGTCGGCCTCAGGTCGCAGGCCGCAGGTCGCAGGATACGAGCTCAATGGCGAGCCCGCAGATTCGGGCACGGGCGTGTGAGCCACCAACGCGCGATCTCTCCCGCGCCCGCGCTTCGAAAAATTCGTGAACTTCGTTGAACTCTACACCGTTCACGTGAATTCTCGGTCGACCTTGCGTTTCCCGCGGCCAACGATACAGACACAACTAAACAGTCGGCGATTGCGATTCGATCTGCCCGGGCCCACCAGACGCTGTGGCTGTGTGCATCCACCAGTGCCTTGCCCCCACCACCCCACGGCCTCAGCCTCACGGCGAGTCGCTGTAGCTGCTGCCCGATGGGCGCCGTGATGGGCTGCCCTGTTCGACTCGCCGCCGCGGCTCCTCCGGCCTCATCGGGCGCTCAGGCTCGCGGCGTTCACTTGTGACACCCCGCGGGCGCCCATCGCCCTGGTCGCGCCCCTCGTGCCCATCACGGCGCCCATCGCCCAGCCGTTGGCTCAGCTGCGCACCGCGCTCGGCTGGGCGAGGTGGGCCTTCACCACTGAGCCCACGGCCCGCCCAGGATGCATGAGGCTCCCACCCGTCGTGCCTGCCACGCCCGTCGCTGCGCGCGCCGCCACGCCCGCCGTCGCGCCCGTCGCGCCCGTCGCCGCGCTCATCCCGAAGGGGCGGGGAGGACCGATGGCGGGGCGGGCTGCGTCGTGAGTGAGGGTAGTGTGGCGGCGGTGGCGGCGGCGGCGGCATGCCTCGAGCTGGCGGCGGCGGCCCACCTCGCCGCCCGCCGTCGCGCCAACCGTCGCGCCAACCGTCGGGCGGCGGCCGATGCTGTTGCGGTGGATGGCCATAGGGTGGTCCCGGGCCCGGCCCACGGCGGCCATACTCCCAGCGCGGCGGCGGCGGCGGTGGCACGCTGCCAGGCCCGGGACCGTCGAAGACGACGCGCACGACGAGACCGTCTATCTCGGCGCCGTCGAAGACGTCAATCGCTTCGAAGGCGACGCGGCGTGTCTGGAACTCTACCTCGGCGTGCGACTTGGAGCCGTTTGCACCGCTGAAAACTTTGGCACGCTGCACGAAGCCACAGTGCCCAAATATTTCGCGCAGATGTGCGTCGGTCACATTGCGCGAGAGGTTGCGCACGAGCAGCACCGCCGGTGGCTCTCTGCGGGGTGATCGCGAGCGGCCGCGACGAGGGGGCGGAGAGCGTGAGCGTGGCCGCTCATCCCGGCCGCCTCGATTGCGACCATTGTAGCCCGGCGGCGATGGTGACCGCGATGTCGAGTACGACGAATAGGACGAGTACGACGAGTACGACGAGCGCGATGGCGATCTGCTGCGATCGGGCATCGTGCGCTGGCGAGGTTCGACGACCGAAATGTCGAGAAAAATAAAGTTGCGTTTGAGCGACCCTTGCCTTGGGCTAGACTTGGTTTCGCATGGAATGTGTGCTCGCAGAGACTCCTCTCAAGAATCCTCTCAAGGTTTCTCAACTTTTTTGATCGGGCCCGTCCACTCCGATGGCATCAGCACCCCGCGCACCCCGCCCGCCGCGCACTTGCCGCGCATATTACAAGGTGGTTGCTGCCATGCCTGCCAGAACGGACCAACCGCGGCTGCTTTCAATCTTTGATGGTGTCACCTCCTACACCCTCGGCATGGTGACCTCGCCGACAGGCGGCGTATGGGTATGTCCCGATGTGCTAACGTGTGTGCGGCACGCAGACCAGCTACCTCTTGCAGCCGCACTTGGCACTGCGCCTCGAGCGATTATCAAGGCGCTGTGCTGGGGCACGCCGCCCGCCAGCGCCCACCCTCCCACCGCCACGAAGCAGTGCTTTGCACATTGCTTGACGGTGGCGTTGCTTCCTTACACGGCGGCCCTGCAGCCCAACACGCCAGTGGGCGTAGATCTCACAGGCGATACCGTATGCGCCCTCGACGACCCGCGCCCAAATAGCGCCCCACCGCCACGGCCGCCCGCACTGCGCCTGAACGCCGGGACAGCGGCTCGTACATTTGGCACAGACGGCGGGACTCGGCTGCAGGCGATGACGGCGACACTGCACGAGGATGTGCTCTACGCCGAGGCGCGGCTCGAGCGCCTACGAGCGATCTCGCGCACGGCCCGCAGCAGAAGCCAAGAACCAGGTGTGGAAAACCAAAGGCCCGCGTGGATACGCCGCGCGCTCGCGAGGGCCTAGGGCGCGTCGGCGCGTGGGCAGCTCTGTGAGAGCACAACACCTTATCACAACTCCTACTGTGTTGAGCCAAGTTTTCACAGCAACACCAAAAACCTTCGAATGGAGTTGGGCCTCGGCACCATGCCGATACTGCGCATGCTGGCGCTGCTTATTTCCGCTGTGCCGCGCGCAAGCGCATACACGCCGTGGAACCTCGAGTCAGACTACTTCACCAGCACGCTCGTCGGTGGCAACATGGGCGACTTGGACGGTCGGCAGACCAACGCATTATTCAACCGGCCGGATGGACTGGCGATTGATGAGCAAGCACAGGAACTCTACATCGCTGACCGCGGCAACCATCGCATCCGCCGCGTGCGCATCGGCCATCCTGATGCTTCGGACTACGTCACGACGTTCGTCGGCTGGTACCAGGGCTTCGCAGACGGCTTCGGCACGAATGCCCGCTTTGATGAGCCGATCGGCCTGGCGGTCGACGGCTACACTCGGCTGCTCTTCGTGGCCGACTCGGCCAACATGGTGATCCGGCAGGTGGATCTGAACACTGCGCGCGTGACCACCCTCGCCGGCTCGCCCGGCGTCCAGGGCTTCGTCAACGGGCGCGGAGGCGCGGCTGCCTTCTCGCGGCCGGCGGGTCTCGCGCTCGCGCTGCACTCCCGGCAGCTCTTCGTGTGCGATCCGTACAACCACGCGGTGCGCGTGGTCAACGTGGTGACACGCGAGGTGCGCACCCTCGCCGGTTCCGGCATCCAGGGCTCCGCCGACGGCAGAGGCGAGATTGCGAGCTTTGAGCTTCCACACGCGGTGGCCGTCGACGCCGACGAGCGGACCGTCTATGTAGCCGAGCGCTCGCCGCGCGTGCGCGCGATCGAGACGGCGTACGAGCCGGCGTCGACGACGACCGTGAGCACCGGCGGCGGCTCGCCGCCGCCTCAACAGGTTCGGTTCAACTTGACCAACGGTACTGGTATGAGTGCTCCGCCGCCGCCGCCCATCAACCGCAACCCTTTCTCGCCGCGCGTGAGCACTCTCGTGGACGACTCTGGACCGTCGAGTGCGAATCTTCAGGAGGTGAGTGGCATCGCGTACGCGTACGACTGGCCCGGCGGCGGCCTCGTACTCGCCGACAGCCGCCGCAATCGGCTGTACATCGTCTCTCTCACCATGTCCGGATCCGGTCTCTCACGATGGGCTCTCCGAAGACGACTCTCACAAGATGTTGCCCAGGATGATGCTCAGGACGGCGCTCCTTCACCGTCACAATCTGTCGCCGAGGACGATGCTCCCTCACCATCAGAAGATGTCTCCGACGGTGGTAGTGGTGGGCTCTCATCGTCGTCTGGACGGCAGCTGATGCATCGGCTGACTACCAATGCCACCGCCGCGCGTCTCTTCGGAACCAATGCCACGCTCGGCCATCTCAACCCCTGCGATGCCTTCGATTTCGCCACGTGGCTCAATAGTGGCGCGAATGGCACAAATCCCGTGACGGTGCTCGCGGCGGCGCTCTCGGCAGCCCGGGCCACCAACAACACCAACATGACCCGCGCGCTCGCGAACTGCACCGTCTATGCTCCGCCGCCTCCGCCGTACGTGTCGCCCTATGAGCGGGCAGTGAGTGCGGCGACGCGCGTGTGCGCGCACGGAGTGGACGCACCCGAGGGCGAGACGTGCCACCCAACGCTGCGACTACTCGCCGGCTCCACTCCGGGGCTGATGGACGGCATGAACGTGAACACACGCTTCTACCGGCCGCGCGGCCTCGCGCTCGACCCGAGCACGCAGTTGCTCTACGTGGCGGATTCGTACAACCATCGAGTGCGGCTCATCGACCTGACCGATGTGGTCGTGACGGGCGAGGGGAGGCCAGAGACAGATTCCGAGCGCATGGTGCGTGCGTTCCGGCAGAACTTCGCCTTCATCATCATGATCATCGTGGGTGGCCTCGGCTTCGCGCTCTGCACCTTCTTGTGCTGTCGCTACTTCCCGCTCTGTCCCTGGGCTAAGGAACGTTATCACCAGGAGCAGCTACGCAAGATGCGAATGGGATCGCGCGCCTGAGACCGTGTTGAGCGTCCTTAGACGAGCATTCCCCACATGGCACCGGGGCGCCACCTATACCCTGACGCCCGGCCCGAGTATAGCCTGGGGATTCCTCAGAAGGCCTCCATGTATCATAGACAATTGTAAAATACTGTTAAGGTAGCCCTAACCCAACCCAGGTCAAGGTTTGCTTTTTGAAAATGACGTCTGTGGGATTCGAACCCACGCCCCTTTTCAAGACTACGACCTGAACGTAGCGCCTTAGACCGCTCGGCCAAGACGTCGTAATGATCTTCGGTGGCAAGCTACAGCTTATATTTGCGCATTTCCAAAAGCGAATAGGCAAAAGGCAAGCTCTTCTGACTCGTCTCTCGCGGGTGCTGTCCAAGAAGAAGCGATCTGTGCTGTCGTCCAAAAATGCCGCCCGCCTGGTCGAGGTACCCCAAGATCGCTGATTCATCGGCCCCGATCATGAGTCGCGCACTCCTCTCCACCGAGTGGCTCTGCACTGAGAAGGCGCACGGCGCCAACTTCTCCGCCGCGGTGGCCTGTGATGGCCAAGTTCACTTTGCAGCGCGGTCGGGACTGCTCGCGGCGAGCGACAACTTCTACGGATACAAGAGCCAGGGGCTCGATGCCTATCTTGTGCCACGTGTACTTGCGCTGCGCACTGCGCTCGTGCGTGATGGCTTCGTCACCGCCAATGATACTCTGATTGTGTATGGTGAGCTGTGCGGAGGTCATTACCCGCACCCTGCCGTGCCGGCAGTGGCCGGCGGAGTCGGGCCTGTGCAGCGCGGCGTCTGGTACTCGCCCGCACTTGTCTTCATCGCCTTCGACATCGCCGTCGTGCCCGTTGCGGCGGACGCCGCCGCTGGGGACGGGCGGTTAGCAGACATGGCGCTGTCGTCTTCTCACCAGCGCACACGCTTCCTCGACTTTGACGTGGCGCGCGCCGCCTCAATCGCGGCCGACCTGCGTTTCACGCAACCCCTCAGACGTGGCACGCTCGCGCACTGCCTCGACCTCGACGTGCGCTTCGCGTCGACGATCCCGACCACCCTCGGGCTGCCGACGCTGCCCGCCGAGCACTCAAACTGGGCTGAGGGCCTCGTGGTACGCCCGGTGCGCGAGCCGCCGCCCGATGGCGGCCGTGGCCTCGTGAAGCGTAAGATCCCCGAATTCTCCGAGAAGCAGTACTCGCACGACCACTGGCGCGGCGCTCGGCACGGCGCGGTCAGTTCGAGAGGCAGCGCCGGCATGAGCTGGGTGGAGGCCGAGACGCTGCTGCGCTACGAGATGCTCGCGGCGGTCAACCAGCAGCGTCTCGACAGCGTGCTCTCCAAGAGCGCGCGCGTAGATGCGGCCGACAAGGCGGCATGCCGACGGCTTCTCCATGACTTTAAGGTCGACGTGGCCGAGGCGCTTGCCGAAGACGGGCTGCTACAGCCTGCCACGACGGAGCGCAACATGCCCGCGCTGCAGCAGCTTGCTGTGCGTCACGCGCCGCTGCACGCCGAGCTTGAGGCGGCGAGCCGCACGCTGATCACCAAGTTTCTAAGAGGTATCGGGGCGTCGCTAACCGGTCCTTCGCGTTAGCACGGCTGCGTCGCCAAGCGGCTAGCGGCTACTAGCGGGGCTACCGTACCATAGTAGGAGTGGGCTGTGTACGAAGCGTACCCAGGTCCACGGAATCGCCCGCGCACCCGGCACCGGTATCCCTGGCGGCGCGCTGCGTTGTGTTTTTCTACTTTTTGGTTCGCTTAGCGGAAAAGGCGTGCTTTTTAGAGCGGAGTCCGGAGAGAGCACAGCACTCAGCGCAGAGCGAGCGGGGCGGGGCGCCTCGGGCGGGGCGGGCGTCGCCCCGTCGCGTCGCGGCGGTGTAAGGGCGTAAATCGACAGCGAGTTCAGCGACACACCGTCTCCTCTCGTCTCGATCCGCGCACGAACGATAAAATGCCGTCGGCGTCGCGCGGCGGGGGCCGGACCGGGGTCGACACGAATATCACAAAATGAGGTTGCGAGCCGCGTGCTGGCGTGCTCCGGGTACGCGCGGTCTAAGGTGCGTAAGGACCGTGTTCGTCTATACCGGTACCGGCACAGAGCCGAGAGCGCCAGTGGACAGGACTTGGGTAAGGGGACCGGATGCAGTGCCACAGCGCACAGGGGCAGACCATCCGCCCATCAGTCAGCTTTGCGCGCGCGCTACAGTCGAAACAGTCCACCGCTCCACCGCGCGCGCTGCAAGCTCCGCGCCGCTCAGCGCTCTAAGCGCTCATCTCAGCGCTCTGAGTGCTCCTCTCAGCGCTCTAAGCGCTCACCTTTAGCCCTCATCAGAGCTCGCGGGCCCTCCGGCGACGGCGACGCGGCTATTGACGTGAACGTGATGGTTGGGGTGGCACGAGGGCGGCACAAACTGAAAGAACTCTTGCCTGAGAGCAGGCTCCGTGGCGAAGAGGGGGGCTAGGCGTTCGTACAAAGCAGCTCCCCATGGCGAGGGCACCGCCGGCGTCGAGAGCGCCTTGAGCGTGGCCATTTTGGTCACCGCTGGCTCCGGCGTGGCACTCGGCGCCGTAGGCTCGGGGCTCGTGGCAGAGGTGAGGATGGCATGCAGCTCGAGGAGTGTGCCAGGGTCGTTGGCAAATCGTCTAAGGACGCGCCGTAGGAAGCCATGCGCAAGGGACTCGGCCAGGGCGGGGCTGAGCGGCTCCGGCCCGTAGCACGCATGGTAGGCGCACAGCTCCGGCTGCAGCGTCTCGATGCGAAAGCCCTCCGGGAGCAGACGGTTGAAGCTCCGGAGGAGGGCAGGGTGGCCGTCGAGTAGCTGGGCTGCTTGCTCCATCACCTCAATAGTGTCGAGAGCACCGTCCTCGAAGGCGATGAGCATCGCCATGAAGAGGTACTCCTGCCGCACCGCCTCGGGCGCCGCAAAGGTCGTTCGAAGCTCCTCGAGAAACGCCGACGCTTCCTTTTCCAGATTCGCCTCCTCCAATGCCGCACGCGACAGCAGAGCGGCTGGGGGTGCAGCAGCAGCAGTCGCGGTGGCGGCGGCGGCGGCGCCGTCGACGGCGGTGCCAGCCACCGGGCCGCTGGGGCGGCCGCGCACGAACGGGCCGAGGCGTTCCTTGGCGGTTGTCCCGCCCTCGCGTGTGCCGCCCTCGCGTGCGACGACGCCCTCTCGTGCACCTCCCTTGCCGCCGTTGCCACCAGTGCTGCCGACCGCCTCACTCGTACGGTCGCTAGGCGCGCCCGCCGCAGCCATGGTGAGCCTCACGCTGGGAGCCGGTGCCCCACGAGCGACCCCCTGCACGCTGAAGGCCTGGCACCGGAACTCGAATTCATCGATGAGCACCGATTCGATGGTGAATATCGGTGCATCGCTCAGCCATCGCCGTGCAGCTGCTGTGGCCGGACGCTTAGCGTCGCTCCCTGATGAAGCTGCGACACCTGCACGTTTGCGCTCGCCCGAGCCGCGACCCCTGCCAGCAGTTGGCCCGCGTGGCGCTGCAGGACGCTTTGCCTCGATTCGCGAGGCGCACAGGTCGGCGTGCTCACTAAGAACGTCGAGGCGGAAGCTCTTGGCACAAATGGGGCACTGGCCCATGCCCAAGTTGATCCGTGGCGCACGTCGCAGCTCGCGATCGGGCTGCTGACCGGCATGCATCGTGACGAGCGCAATGAGCTCGCACAGCGCGAGCGCGTGGGTGGGCCTCTTTCTCAAAACTTGACACACGCGCAATCTCTGCTTCATGCGAAAATTGCATGCTTCATCAGACGAGGATGGAACGTGGACCCCAGCGCAGGTAAGCGCGAGAACGGAGCGGTCTTGCCGGCGGATGCGTCGCCCGGCGCGTTAGGTATTAGGTCCTCCGGTGAGACAAAACCATCCTGGACAAAACTTTAACGGAATAACACAAAATTTCTCTTGAAATTTCTACGATTACGTTACTATGCTACATGTAACGGGGGCTGCGCCGAGTCGTGTGATGCTCACGCCGGCCTCAGTCTTCAGTAGCCAACTAGCCATTTCGTCTCCAGGTCCAGTCACGCGCTGTCGTCCGCTCGGCGCCCCACACTCCTGCGCATCCTCATGACATCTCCTACGAGACCTCACTGTCCGACCTCACTGTCCGGGGTAACGCGGCGGCTGCGGCGCACGGTCGCGCTCGACGGGGATGGGGATCGCTTGTCGCTGTAGGGAGCCCTGCATGCGTCGGTCGGCCGTTGGGATCAGAAGCCCGCCGGTGCAGCACACGGTGGCGAAGAGGAGGTCGCAGCAGACCATCGGCGCGTCGCAGTCATACGAGGTCTCACAGGACTGCGGCCCCGTGAGACCGAAGAGGTCCACGCCGCTCTTCGGCGCCGTCTTGGGCGTGCGCAGGTCGCGCAGCCGCTGCTGCTTGGCCGCATCCTCCGCGCGCTCGCGTGCCGCACGCTCGAGGGGCGTCTCATCGTCAGAAGCCGAGGCCTGCGGGGGTGGCGCGCGCCGCGTTGGGGCGGCGCGACGACCGTCCTCGCTCTCGGTGCCCTCGGTGCCGGCCTCGCTCGCGCCGCTGCTCGTGCTGCTGAAGCCAAAGTTGAGCAGCGCGTCGGCAAGCGGTTGGAAGAAAGGCACCGCGGCCTGCGGCGTGGCGTAGCCAGTGGCAGGCCATGCGAAGGCCAGCTGGATGGGCGTCGCGAGGGGCTCCTGGCCCGTCAGCACGATGTTCTCGAGCCGGTGCTGCCGAATCAAACCATCCTTGTCAAGGTCGTAGACGGACACGCCGTCGATGTGCACGAGCGCGGGCTCACCGTTGACGAGGGTCGTGAGGCCAGTGGCCGGGTCGCGCATCCAGAGCTTGGCATTCCAGCGCACGCGGATCTGCGTTCAAGGGAGCGGCAACGGCAGGGTGAGGAAATAGACAGGCGAGCGAGCTGACGCCGGGGAGAGGTGTAGGGAGGGGGGGGAAGGGGCCTCAGAGGCGAGGGTGACGGTTCTCACCGACTTGTCGTCCGCAACGAGGCGGATGCCGACCTGCGCGTCCTGCATGGTCGTGCGCCGCAGAAAGCGCAGGGCGTCGAAGACGCGCTCGTACTGCTTCTTGCCCGCGAGCCGCTTGCCCGAGGGGTCGTGCAGTTCGATGTTGTCGGTGAAGATTGACATGTCGGGCCTTTCGGTGAAGAGGCGCGGGTAGTCGTGGCGCAGCACGTCAATCGCACGCCCTTGATTGAGCTTGAAGACGGATGGGCCACGCTGCTCCGGCGGCGGCGGCAGGCCCCAAAGGGGCAGGGGCTCTGGCGTGGACTCCTTCTTGGGCGTGGCGCGTGGCACGGCGGCGATCTCGAGGCGGTCGAGGCGTGCGTTCGACGAGTCGGACGATGAGCTCGTGCTCGACACCCCCGTCGGCGGTCGTGCGCCGCCGGAGAAGGCCGCCACCGACTCGAGGGCGAGGAAGAGGGCAAGCAAACGCATCCAGTTTCTACGAAGATGCTCAACCCTGCAATTTTCGTCAATTCGGTTTCACAGTTCAATCGGAGGACTCGCTCCCTTCCCAAAAGTTGGGTCAATAACTGGCTCACCTCAAACATGTTACACTGACATCTTGTTGGCAAACTTAACTTTTATGCATGTGAGCCCATCCGATCTCGAGCCCGACGAGCTCAAGGCGCAATGGCGATCACGCCGACGCTCCTGCTCCTTGTCGCTCCGACCGCTTTCGCCTTCGTGCCTGCACCTCGACTGGTGCCACGTACCGCGCATTTCTCGCCTCGGCTTGCCATTCGCACCCCGGTGGCGCCCGTCGCCTTTGCCGACCAGGCGGGCACTCTGGCCGGCACGTTTTTCCAGGCGAGCTTGCTGCCGTACATCGGCTTCCTCTACTTTTTGGGCTATGCGCCCAACAACACGCCAAAGCAGGCGCTCTTTGGCTTCCAGTTTCTGCTGCTCTTCGTGCTGTCGACCGTCTTCACTGGCATCGTGACCAAGTCGGTCTATGGAGCCTCACTCGCCGACACCGACTGGCTTCACGGCGCCGCCGAGGCGCTCCTCACGACGAGCAACCTGTACGTGGCCTCCGGGTTTCGGAACGCGCTTGCCGGCGAGGCGGCGCCCGAGGGCCCGTCGTTCCGCTTTCCGGCGCTCGCGATCTTTGCGCTCGTCGTGGCGGCGACGGCAGCCGGCCCATCACTGGGCGTCGAGCAGCACAGCGCATTCCTCTACGGCATCGGCAACCTCGGCGAGAACCCGCTGGCCGGCGTGCTCGACAGCGTGCGCTCCGAGCCCATCAATGCGCTCTCGCTGCCCACGTGGGCCATCCACTTTTCGAGCGTCTTCGAGTGGCTCTTCGCCATGAGTATGCGTCGCTCGAGCACCCTTCCACTCATCTCCACTCATCTCCACCCTGCCTCAGTTCTCCACTCATCTCCTCTCGCGTGCCCCAAGTCGCGTGCGTTAAGGTTCTCCCTTGACGAGTTTGGCATGCCCCTCCCCTTCCCCCCTACTCGTAGGCTTCGTCGCGCAGTATGCACAGGCCACGGGCAACGAGCGCTGGCGCTGGCTCACGTACGGCATGCTGCCCCTCCACGCGTCAGGAGTGGCAGCATGCACGTACCATTTCTTCTACAACTCGGCCGACGTGAGCTTCCTCGTGGCGCTCCAGGCGGGGCTCACCCTCCTCGGCAACTCGACGGTGTGCATCGCCGCGCTGCTCATCGCCCTATCCAACGGCTGGACAATCTCCGAACTGAACCCGTTTAAGCCCAAGGGTGAGGCCGGTGAGGCCGGCGAGGCCGCTGCGCCGGCGGCGGCAGTGGTCCCGCAGCCCGTGATCGCCACTCCGCTGCTCGCCGGTGAGCTGGTGCTGCTCACCGCAGTGTTCAGCTACCTGGTGAAGTATGGCGAGCCGGCGCTCACGCTGCCATTCGAGCCGAACGCGCTCGTGGGCTGGGCACTCGTGCTCGGCATCCCTACCTTCGTCGGGTTCCGCTTTGTCGCCGGTGCGTCTGACTCAAACGCGGCAAGCGCGTAAACCTTTAGGTTCAATAGCGTGTGTACTTGCGATGCAAACGTCTAACGTGTGCGTGTGGCCGTGCGGGTGGTGTATCTAAGATACTTGTGGAACCGGGCGTCCGGCACAGCGTCGCTTTAATTAACCGAGCCCGGCGCTTTCGCGCTTTGTTTATCCGCAACCCGCATCCGCCGATCCGGACGACGGCAGAAACCGCCGACCGCGAACCGGTCGTACCCGCGGCGTTCACAGCAAGTTCACAGCGGTTTCGTCCCAACAGGGCATCACAACCCTGGCCTACATTTGTGTCGCTTCGGGGGATTCTGGCGGCCAGGACGTGTATCGTGTAGCGCTAGCGGCGTGGCGCGGCGAGCTGCTCGCGCCGCCGAACCACTGGCCACGGCCCCAAGCCGGCGGGTTGAGCCTGGCGAGCCACGCAGCCTTGGCGGCAGCCTCGTAGTTGTCGGCCTGCGCCGGCGGCGGCGCGGCGTCTCTGGTCCGCTCGGCGTCTCTGGTCCGCGCGGCGTCTCTGGTGGTCTCGGTCTCGTCGGTGAACATCGCAATGAGCCGGTCCTCCACTTCCTCCGCCGACCGGCACGGCGTGTCGTAGAGGACGGAGCCCGACCAGCGGAAGCGCTTCAGGACTCCTCCGAGTTCCTCGTCGCCGAGCAGGATGGTCTCGCACTCGAGCGAGAGACCCTCGAAGTTGAGCTGCGAGAGAGTCGCCTTCTCGAGTTGCTCTGTGGGCGCGAACGCGTCGCGCAGATGCCGCAGCGCGTAGAACTTGAGCAGCTTACCGAACTGCCTGTTCATCAGCGCCATCTCAGCGTCCAGCTGACGCTGCTGGTCGGCGTAGACCGGAGGGAGCTCTGTCTGATGGGCGTCGAAGGCGCGCATGCTGAGCTGAGCGAACGCCGTGCGCATATCGGCAGCACACTGCGGGCATGGGAAGGTTGGCCAGTCCACGTGCAGTGGCACCGCGATGCAGCGCTGATCATGTGACGAGCACAATACCTCTTCCACCGTGATGCCGTAGTCATCGACTCCCACGATTCGAACTGCCGCGAGCGCCTCTTTGGACCAATCCACGCCGTCAAAGTCTCCAATGCTCCTCGCAATCCGCAGCAGCTCCTCGTGGTGCTCAGCCGAGTTGAACTCTCTCAAAAAGTCGTCCTCCATTTGCTTCGAGTATGGCATCATTTTAGGCGACGGAAAGCTGCGAACTGCGCTCGAAGGCAGCGCCGCATGAAGTAGTGCCCCGCCGAGCAACAGCCCGACGGGGCTGGCGTCGCCGCGCGTTGGCGTAATTGTGGGTCCTTTCATGCGTAATTGCGGACTTGTGGTTCGTCAAATTTTGTTCACACATTCACACAAATGAGCGCATTCTAATTCTCGGATTTCGCTTCTCGGTGTCGTACATCCGAGCGTCCATGTATTCATCTTTTGACCGACAAGCGTGTAACGTCAATTCCGGCGTACACTTTTCGCAAAAGCGACGGCGGAGGCAATCTCTTAAGCCACCGGCATTTACAGGACGCCAATTGAATTTCCCAACGAGCAACGTTGAATGAACTTGAGCAGCGGTAGGGCGTCGCACGGCGTGGCCACACTGGCTCTTCACACCGACTTGTTCTTCGCGAACGACAAGACGTGGAGCACCGCGAGCATTCCCGTCAGCGCGCCGATCATCCCAGTTTGGAGCCAGTAGGCGCTAGTCGACGCGCCCGCAGGGAGGACCTTGCGAAGGTCGTCCGAAGCGTTTATCGCGCTGAGGCCCACCGTCGTGAGCGCAAGCGACGCAACAACATACGGTACGACGGCGCGGTGGCGCGCGGCCGCGAGGTTCAGGATCGCATACGTGCCCGCGCAGAAGGAGATGATCTTGTCTTGGTAGGGGTGAAATGGCGTGTCATAGTAGATAAAGAGTATGGGCACTTTGAAGCCCACCCAGTGCGCAGCTGACATGGCGACAAAGTAACCGATGTTTGCGTACAGCGCGAGCGAGAGGAGGCCCGTCGGTGGCTCCATCGAGCGCACGCTGCGTGTGTGCGTGTGGGGGCGGGTAAGAGTGGAGAGGGAGGAACGGGAAGCGTGGGAGGCGAGCCACCGCGCCACGTGTTCGCGAAGGCATCCATGCGTGTGGCGCACCCCTCTTTGTGTGTGCTCGGGTTGTGAAATAAGGTGGCGGAGTGTGGAGAATTTTTATCAAATCACACGGGCAAGGGATCGACAAATTTTCCGCGTTCACATCTTCGCGTTCACTTTTTGCGATGGTGCGACTCATCGTGGTGCTCCTGTGCAGCGCGCGAGCAGACGCGTTCCGATTTCTTGCGGGCCGCTTTGCGACCAGCACGCAACTCACGACCGTAGTCTCAAGGACGCATCCGAAAATGTTTCCGAACAGTCTCGACACTGAGAGTAATACTGGCGATGCGTGCGCTCTCCTGCCGTACCCGCCGTACCCTGGCGTGGCTCCTGGGTTGATCTTCGGCGAGGTGGAGCTGGCCGAAATGGAGGACAGTCAGGAAACGCGCACGCAACTGTTTCTGCATGGGGATGGCACCGTCAAATCCGGTGCGACCAATGGGCCTCCGCCTGTGGCCATGTGCGGCCTTTGGCAGTGCGGCAGTATTGGGTTCCAAATGGTCCTCCAGCGCACGTTTACCGCCTCGCGGGGTACCAGATATACGGTGACGCGCGTGTACACGGGCGCCGTGAACGCGGACAGCAAAGGCGTCGACGCGGTGCTCGGCAGGATGGGCTTCTATCCTACCGATGAGGAGCTGGAGGGCGTGAGCATCTTCGGTGACAACGGACTGGGCGGTGCGACGGCCATCGGCTACTTCTCCATCGACGGGAATACGCAGGCCGAATTGCAACGGAAGAATGCTTGATATCGCTATCCCGTATGCTCTGGATGCCCATGCAGACTATGGATAGAATGGATTACAGACGGGATTACACAACGTTCTTTGCGCTTTGATTCGCTCCGGCCTGTGATTACCTCCCCTGCTGGCTTCCGGAGCACATTCGATAGGCTTCCGTATGGTTGTCTGTTGTTTATGTAGTAACTGAACTGAACTGCGGAAGGAGTACCGGTAGATACCCATTAGAGAGACTCTTAATCTTTAAAAGAAAAGAGCACTTCTGCGGCAAATACCCTGACCGTCACTTCCAGGCCAATGCATCTCGCACTTTGACGAATTCCCTGGCTGCACAGCACACGAGCATCCACTCAGGGCCTCTGTGTGTGAGAGAGAGTGCCAGGACATGCGACCATGGCTTCTGCTTGTGAGCACGTTCTGCGCCGCAACTGCGTGCACGCCCAGCCGTCCGCAGCTGCAGCTCCACACGCCGAATGTCGTGCTGCTCGCCGCCACGAGTCGAGAACGGAACCAGAATGTCCGTCGTCAGCAGTCAGAATCGCCACTTAACCGTGCGCTAGACAACGTTCTGGCCGACCCTGTGCCTGCCCTGGGTTTAGCAGCACTCGTCGCCGCTGCTGGGCCTGCTGTGTATCGGGCGGCATTCAACGGCAGACCTCGCACGCTGTGGTGGCCGTCCACGAGCCGGCGTGGCAGCCTCGCTGGGGCACGGAGTGCTCGCACAGTCGATGGTGCCCTAGATGACGCGAAGACAGTCGCGTTAGCGCGTGCGTTGCTCGCAGCATGGGACGCCGGCAGCGCTGATCAGGCCGAGAGCACGGCTACCGTCGAGGCGGCACTTGGCTTGCTAGCACTCGAGTTTGCGCAGCGCGGCGGTGAGGACGCGGCGCAACTCCGACGCCTGATGCGCTTGGTTGCGGCGCACAGCAGTGGCACACAGCAGACCGTCAGCGCGTTGCGCAAGGCGACGACGGCCGCCGCACGCATGGCATTCGGGAGCGGCCGCGATGGCAACGCCTTCGCTATCAGCCAACGGGACGGCGCGTGCGGCGCCTTGCTGCTGCTCTGTCAATCTTTGTTTCCCCGGGAGACGCTCGAGGCCCTTTCCCGGGAGGTCGTGGCGCTCGAGGCGGGTGTGCGACGCGCCTTCTTCGGCTTCGAGGGCGAGGAGGAGCGTGGCGTACGCTTGCGTGACGAGTGCGCGCGCAGGTTGTTCACGCTCGAGGCGCGCCGCGTGCTCCGTGCCTCGGGAGCCGGCTCTGGCGGGGCACGCGCCGTCTTGAGCACGCCCACGTGGCGAAGGCCGCTCGATGAGCTACCCGGCCTGATGCGCTTGGCCCCTTCGATGTTCGTTGGGCCGCTGCTGCTGATCGTGCAGGAGCTGCTGCAGACGGAGCTCGAGCGCGCGCTTGCGGCATGGCTCCAAGCTCGCGGACGCACCGGGGGAAGGCTTCCGGAGCTCTCGGAGATCTCCACGGAGATTGCGAGCTCGTCCACGGAGATTGCGAGTTCGGTGCCGTCCGTGGAGCTACCAGTACAGACCCCTGCGGCTGCCGCGATGGAGCGCGCCGCGTTTGCGATGGCTTCGAGTGCCGCGCGGCTGGCACGTAGCTGCCTCGAGCTCGGCGGTCCCTCGACGGCCGTTGCTTCGACGGAGCCGCAGCTGCCTTCCGGCGTGACGCTCAGCGACGCGACCAAAGCGGCACTCGCAACCCTGCCTGACGCGGCGAAGAAGGAGCTGCTTGAAAAGTTCGGCGCTCTCGCGGCGAGCCCAGGAGCTGATGATGAAGAGGGCGATCTGGCCATGCGAGATTGCGATCTGACCGCTCGAGATCGCGACCTGCGCCTCGAGAAGCTGCGGAGCGTCGGCGTGCTGTCACCCGCGCGCCATCGCTTCTACCAGGCGGCCGTGCGAGTTGCCGTCCTCGAGGAGGTGGCGCGCGTGGCGTCGGGTGGCGTGCGGCCTGCGGCAGCCGAGGGGACTGGGTCTGATGATACCATTGGGCTATCCATCGAGGATTGCGTCGTGCTGCGCCGGCTGCTTGCGGTGCTGCCTACCAGCGCCGCCGCAGGCGCGAGTGCCGCCTTGAAGGCTGCGGCGGGGACGGTGGAGATGGCAACCGTCGACCTCACGTCGATTGAGCGCAGGCTCGAGCTCACACAGCAAGATTTCTACCCGGGTGACTACCGGGGTTTCTATGGGCTTTGAGGTAGAAACCACTTTCTACCCACCTTTCTACCAGGTAGAAACTCCCGGACCAGGGGTTGAAAGGTCAGGGGCACGGCTATAGGCAGTTACAGCTTTACCATAATAGGCAAGATACTTGAAGACGGTTCTGTGACATGAGTCGGTACCATGGTAGCTGTGTTCCGGTGCGGAATGCGCGCGGTGGGTGTTTTCAATTACATGTTGTGTTCACCATCACCTGCACTTCCTTGTACTAGATTCGAGGCGGATACATGTACTTTTATGCAGGTATGTTCTCGCGCGCGGCGCCTTCAAGCCATTCCTTATCGCAATGATAGAACCACGCATCAGCATCACATTGGCGCATTGGGGTTTTGGGGAGATGCTCTCCAAGTACAGAAGAAAGGCATCCTCCTCAGCGGCGTTTCAACCCGTGCAGCAGTCCTGCCCCCAAGCTTTTTGGGGCGCAGCAGCTCCCCCGTGAGATTGGCGATGGCTCTCACACGTCCGCAGCACTGCCTCCGGCCGCCGCCGCCGGGGCCGCTGCACCGCCGCCGCCACGTCCGCTGCCGCCTCGGCCGCCGGCGCTTCTGCCGCCGCCGCCACCGCCGCCTCTGCCATCTGCCGGCGGCAGAGGCTGGCAGATGTGGTTCAGGCGCTCGGCGTGCTGCCGATTGTGGATCTGCGTGCGGCAGCCGATGCCGTGCCAGCAGTCTGATCGGCGCGTCACTGCGTCGGGCAGATCAGCAGCCGGCAGTTCGGCACGGTATTGGAACACGAGAGCATCGAAGATCTGCTCGAAGCACCGGTGGCACGTCAGTCCGTCGAGATCCGACACCGCGACGCCGGGCCCCATGCCGACGATGTCTCTCACAATCATGGTGCCCGCCTCCGCGCGCGCGAGGCACTCGATGTACAGGTCAGCGATGCCCTTGCCCTTGCCAGAGAGGTACGTGGTAAGCACATCGCGCTCGAAGCCGTTACCGAGAGCGCTCGTCGTTAGCACAGGCGGGCGGCGGGTGCGCAGTGGCGACATTAAGTGGGTCTCAGTGGGATGCCGGCACTGCGCGCACGGAGTCCGCTGCGCGCGGCGCATCTGCTGCTGCATCAGGAGCATCTGAGCCATGAGGTAGCCCGGCGGGAGGCCGTCGTAGTCATCGTCGTCCTCGTCCTCGCCCTCGCCGTCGTCGTCGTCGTCGTCGTCGTCGCTGAGCTCGCCCAACTCGCCGCCGTCGGCGCGGTCCCGCTTGCGCAGCTGCTTAGGCTGGTTACCGAGCGTGTCTTCCTTGTCAAGGCGCGCAAGCTCCTCGGGGTCGCGACGCTTGTCAGGGTGCGTGCTCAGATACATATCCACGATGTTCGCCAGCGCGTGGTTGCGCGAGACGACGCGCACTGGCTGCCGGCACTGGGGGCACTCGATCTTGCGCTTCATCCACTCGGAGAAGCACGCGCCGCAAAAGGAATGCATGCACGGCTGCAGGGCCACCGGCCGATGCATTAGGTCTTGGCAGATGCCGCACATGAGCTCCTTTTCGAGCGCTGAGCCATCGTCCACCGGGGCAGAGCCAGAGGCGGCGGACGAGGAGGCGGCGACCATCGTTGCACTCCCAGCCCCGGAGGACGCGCCCGCGCCCGAGGCCGCGGCGGCCGAAGGCGCGGCGGCGCTCGAGATGCCTGCGGCGGCGGCAGTGGCCGCCGCCGCGACTGCTGCACTGGTCGCTTCGGCTGCCGCGCCGGCGAGCAGCACGAATCTGAACTTTGTGGATGAGTCGCTGGCGACTGACGGCGCGACGATGGCGATCTCGTCGTCATCGAGCAGCACGCGCAGCCGTCCCTTGCCCACCTTGGTTCCATTCACAAAGGTTCCGTTTGACGAGAGGTCCTCGAGGATGGCGTTGGCGCCGTCGTGCGAGAGGCGCGCGTGCACCCCGCTCACCTTGTTGTCGGTGAGACGGAGCGTGCAGCTCTCGGCGCGGCCCAGCGTGTACGGCCCACCGTCCATCTCCAGCACCAGCGCGTCGCCACTGGCCGCGCGCAGCTGGCCCCACGCTGGCTTGGGTGCGTGGCCAGACTCAGGAGACACCTCGTCGTCTTCGGTGCCGCCGTCAAGGCCGTCGTCGTCGCACTGGGTCGAAGGGAGCGCGGCTGGGGCTGGGCTGGGCTCGTCCGGCTGCGTGTCGCCCATCGTAAGTGGAGCCGTGACACGGCGGCAGCCAGGAAGGTCCAGGCCGCGCTGACTAGACGGGCTGCGTCAGGCGCACACCTTCAAAAGGATTTCATGTGTGAACACTCTTGTGCATGCAAGAGGGGGAAGGGGGGAAGTTTTTCTCGGCGTTGATACGCCAGGTTCCCCAACGCACGCGCTGTGCGTTCGCCTCACCTATCATGGCATCCCGCGGGAGAGGACATATCATGCGAGGGCCGAGATGGATCGCCGCGAGATGTGCGAGCGTCGCCCGAGCGCCGAGCCGGACGTTCCGCCTCGAGCACGGATCTCTGCACACGCACCTGCTCCTAGGCGGTCCTGTGTGCTCATGGGCGGCATGTGCGGCGTCGAGAAGCCATAGGGGCCGCGCTTGCCCTTGGGCTTCAGGCCATCCACGTGCACCCCGACGGCGGCGGCGACGACCACTTGTAGACGACCACCGGGCCCCAGCACTCTCGGCCAAAGACGCGTGCGCCGAGCTTGCCCTCAGGCTGCACGAGCCAGACCGTGTACCCGAGTGCTTCCTTGTTGGTGACGCGCGCGAGATCCTCCTTGGTCATCCCGCCCGCTTCCAGTATGGAGAGCCCTTGCTTCTTACTGCGCACTGAAATCGGGGCAGCCTTGGAAGAGGGTGTTGAAGGCGTGTGTGAACGCCCAGCCGTCGCTGTTGGTGTCCAGCTTCATGATGTAGTAGATCCACGCGTCAAAGCCCGCCATGGTGTTCGGGGAATATGGTGCCGGAAGATGCCAGCCAGCGTAGCACCAATAGCGTGCCACAATGTTGACCGCCTCTCCTCGATGAGCGTGTTCGCGTTCTAGCTTGCGCGCCACCCCCTCGCCTCGAGAACTTTCTTCTTCGTGCTCATGAGCACGGCATCAGAGCGAGTCAAGGAGCGAGTTGCGCGTGCAGGCGCGAGTAGTGAGGGCGGCAGGTGCTGCAGCCGCGCACTGCCTGCCTGATTGCCCGTGCACGATGTGTACGAGCGTAACTCCGCGTAGACCTCGCCGGCCCGATACGTGACAACCACCCCACCGCCTTCGATGAAGCGGGGCCACCCGGAGTCCCGGACCATCGGTCATCCCCATGGTATCCCCACATGTCGTAGTTCGAGCCAGGAGCTCCTTGAGCATGGTCTCGACGTTGCTGTTCTCTGCAGCGATGCCTGAAGCGTTTGCGGCACCAGAAGGAGTTCCCGACATGGTGCGGCCTAGGTGCGCTGTTCCTGTTGCGGCCTGAGGTTGATCCTTCTCGGATCATCGGATTTAGGATCATCGGATTTAGAGTTCGGCGCTGTTCCTGTTGCGGCCTGAGGTTGATCCTTCTCGGATCATCGGATTTAGAGTTCGGCGATGCGCTTCTCGCAGTGCCAGTTGTATGTCCTGTGGACGCGCGGGCCTTGGCCTCAAAGGGCGCGGATGCGTCGCTGCCTCGACTTGAGGCGCTCGCGACGACTCCCCGGGAACCTGTTCCACACAGAATGTTTCGTCGGGACCAGTCACAATCCGCAACCTAGAATGCTGCCCGAGGCCAGCGAGGACATTCTGAAGACACTGGACGCGACCCACGCCTCACTGGAGCAGCAACGAGCTTGCGGACCGGCAGCGACACCAGCTAGAGCGACCATGGATGTGATGCTCTCCTCTCCAGACGCGGCTGCATCGCCACAGGCGGCTACCGCTGATATCGCCATGCTTCTGCGCGCAGCGGAGCAGCACCGCAAGCTCGCGCAGCTCCTTCCCGACGAGGACATGCGGCGTGAGATGCTCGCCGAGGCCGACAAGCAGGAGGCGCAGGCGCAAGCGCTCATGCGTCGCGGAGCGGCTGGAGCTGGTGGCACGTGGCAAGACCTCGACGCGCAGCGGCTCTCTGTCGGTCCACAGCAGCCGCCGCCGCCGGCCCCTGGCGTCGGAAGTTTCGTCGACCGCAACGGCCGAGTCGTCGAGTTCCAGAAGGGGCCTGTGGTCGAGCCGGCCGTGGCGTCCGCGCCGCCCCCGGGCGTCGGCAACTTCGTCGACCGCTACGGCCGTGTCGTCGAGTTCCACAAACGGCCTGCAGACGAGCCGATCGGCGCGGGGAGCTCCGAGCTGGCTGCGAGCGTGGGGGGGGCACCCGCGCCGGCCGGCTCGACGGTGCGTGCGGTGCTGCGTCGCGACTCGGGCGGCCTCTTCAAGCTCGGCCTGCGCGAGGGCGCAGGAGGCGTGCTCATCGGCCGTCTGCCGTTGTCGGACGCGGAGGGCGACGAGCGCACGCGGCTGTGCGAGGGCGACCTGGTGCTCGCGATCAACGGGCTACGAACGAATACGATGAGCTTCGAGCAGCTCCGAAGCTACGTCAAGGAGTGCCCGGGAGCTCTGCATCTCGAAGTGCGCCGCATGCCGGGCGGCGTGCCGGGAGGGGCACCCACTCGCGATACGGTCGGCGGCGGCATGGGCGGCGGCGGCGGCGGCATGGGCAGCGGCGCCGAGCCGGATCCCCTCGAGGCCGTTGCTGGCGGCGTCATACACGGCCTCGAGTCGCTCAAAAAAGGGTTTCGGCAGCTCGTGGACTCGAGAGAATCTCGGGAGAATCTCGAAAAGCTCCGCGATCTGGGCGACGAGCTCAAGGAGAAGACCAAGGGCTTTTTCGAGCAACTGGGCGGCCTAGGCCAGGGCGGCAGCGATGTGGGCGGCGGCGCTAAGGGCGGCGGCGGCATGGGCGGCGGCGGCATGGGTAGCGGCGGCGGCATGGGTGGCCGTGGCGCCTCGACTGGCGGCGACCCTGATGCCCGTTACGGTTCCCACAATGTGGATGAGCTGACCGCGCGAGCGGAGGCGGCCGCGCGCGCCGCGCGCGCTGTGGCGAGCACTGCGCCAGCTCCGGGCTCCCTTGGAGGAGTAGGGGCGGTCGCATCGCCGCTGCTGCACTCCAATGCCGCAGATAGCACCTCGATCTTACCGGTACCGCACAGCGCCGGCACCCGCCCTGCCGTGCAAGCCCCTCCGATGGGTGCGCCCTCCAGCGGCGCGCGTGCGGGCCTGTTTGTGGACCGCTACGGCAATCCTGTCGAGTTCCAAATTCGGCCGCCCGCCGCACCCGCCGACCCTTCATTCTTCCCATCGAGCTCCCCAATGAGCTCGATGGGCGGCGGCGTAGGCTTGGTGGATGGACCCCATCACGGCGCCGCCGGCTTGGTCAACACCGGGCGCATGGGCGGCGCCGGCGTGGAGCTGCTCGATGAGGCCACACAGCTCGCTCTCGCTCTCTCTCTCTCTGAGGCTGAGTTTGCAGCCAGCGCTCATCACGGCGCCTCCGGGGTGCCGAGACCAGTGCCGTCTGCGGAATATCTCGGCGGTCTGTACCCCACATCGCCGCCGCCGCCGCCGCCGTCTGACGGATCGATGCCGCCACCTTCGATGCCGCCGCCGCCACTGGACAGCATGGCTGCACTCTACTCAATGACGCCACCATCGCAGCCGCTGCCTTTTCCAGGGGTGTACGGGGGCAACGGCAACGACCACTTTCCCCAGGCTAGCCCGCCTCCGCCGCCCATGTACCCACCGCCACCACCCGGCCCGCCGCCGCCCGACGGCATGTACAGCGGAGCCATGTCCGAGGAGGAGCTGCTGCAAGTCGCGATGCACCTCTCGCTCGCAGAGGCGCAGGCGCAGCAGGCGGCGGAGCGTGCGGCGCTCGAGACGGCGCTCCGAGCCTCCGCCACCGAGACGCCTGTGGGCGACCTCCACGGCGAGCTTGGTGCCCAGCCGCCCACGATCGCCGAGGACCTCGCCACCGTGTTTGCCGGTCGGGTGCCTGCCCCTGCGGTGGAGCCACCAAACTTCTGCTAGTTGTCGCTGCTCAAACACTTTACGCATTTCCCTTGCAGCGCGTCGCATCCATTAGTTTGGAGTGTAGTAATAAGTCCTCTCTAGATTGGCCACTGCACACATGCCACAGCACACAGGCCGGGCGCCACTGCCCGACTCGGACTACTGCCCCGAGTGTCGAGTGCCGGGACGCGTGGGCGGCTACTAACCGAACTCGTAACTGGAAACTGCACTTAATCGAGCTAGAGGTACAAAGCTGGACCTGTGCCAAGCGACCGGCCCACACTCCAAGGGACCGTCAGCAACGGCAAGCACGCCGCGAAGCCTCAATTCCTGCCCGACGGCGCTTCAGTGCTCGAGAGCCGTGACGAAGAGGACCGAATAGTCCTGCTTTAAGCAGCCTTCGACTGCCGGCATGGGTCCGCCCGGCTTTACGGGAAAGGCGTTGGGATTGGCGTTCGCCGGTGAGCCACCAGTGTACAGAGCCGAGCGGCACGGCAGATGCGTCACGTCGTACAACGTCGCACCACCAGAGAGCTCCCAAGAGCCATCAGCTCTCACGCTCAGGATGCTTGTGGTTTCGCGTCCGCCAGTCACCTGGTATTTCATCGGCGGCAGCGGGAACTCTGGCGCCTCCATGATGAGGCCATGCTCCTCCAGCCACCAGCTGTGGCTGTCGAAGCTCCAGCCCGCTGGCGCTCTTCCAGAGCCGAGGTCCTTGTTGAACCGCTGAAGCCGAACACCTCGAGGCCCTGGATCTATTCTCCAGATGCCCCAGAGGTGCGCGTCCTTGCCGCTCGTTGCGCGGTTGCCAGGCCCCGTCGGATCGATCGCCGCAGCAATGAATTGGATGTCGCGCAGGGCCTTCATCTCTTGCGCTGAGACGACGAGTGCGAAAGCCAGGAAAGCTCCAGCCATGCACTGGTCCAGGAAAGTTCCGAGGAATTTCGAAGGGGAAGCCTTGTTGAGGGGTTCCCCCAAATTTCTCCAAATTTCCCCAAATTTTGTCGCGTGTGCGTTTGATCTCGCGCCGCGCTTCGGATTCGTCGCTGGCCGCGCTTCGGATGTCGTCGCATGTGCGACCAGTCTTCGGGCAACTAGATGGAACGCGCAGCTCGTTGTGGGAATCTCTCAGGCTCGAACTGCAGCTCCTGATCTTGGAGTCAAGCCCCGGGCTCACGCTCACAACCATCTACAGCGCGACTGCTACTTGCAAGCACTGGCGGCCGGTTCTTGCGCAAGTGCGCCACGCATACCTCCGAACTCCGAGCGAAGCGAATGCAGCAGCATTGCGGCTGTGCCCCTCCATCGATCACGTTGCGTGCTGCATCATAGACGATCCAGCGTGTGAGCGTGAAGATGGTCCAACTCGTGACGAAGAGGAAATGTCGGCACGTATTCCGTTTGCACTCACGGCCCTGCCTGCTCTCCGTTACATTACGATCGGCCATTGGGATACCAACCACAACGGATCGCATCCAGACTCTTCTGATCTGGGCACGAAAGTGCTCTTGGCGATTTGCCATGCGCGCCGTGCAGGCGCTTTGAATGCGCTCGAGCACATTGAGCACGGCTGTCACGTCTGTCGAGTGGTACAAGTGCGAATTTGCCGTCAAGTCCTCGCCGAAGGGCACACGCACATCGATCCTGCGGACGCCGATGGCTACGCGATGTCCGCGGCAAAGCAGAGCTGCATTTGCAAGGAACTGGTTCGGTCGTTGCCTGCGCGCAACTGTCTTCAGTATCTCACGGAGCACAGTCTGTGCCTGCCTAAACCCCAGATAGCTCAACACGCCATCCGAGCGGGGGCAAAAGACCTCCTCAACAAGGTGCACCTTGGGTGCTCACGGAATGGAAATGGCAGGCACCGCCCTCCTGACGGGTTTGTGGGAAATTGGGTCGGAAAAGAGTCAAGCGAGACTGGCGCGGGACCTGGACCCTCCTACTTCGCAGAAAGCATGAATTGGGCACCGCTTTTCGCAGACAGCGCGGGCGCCACCTACTTCGACGTCGTGGTGCTGACTGCCGGCTATGGTTGTAAAGATGCCGAGGAATACGTGGCCACGGTCAACCTGTTTGTTCGACATGGTGGTGTGCCCAGTGAGCCGTTACGTACAGCAGCCCGCGAGGGTCGGGTCGCAACGATGCTGGCCGAGTGGGCAGATGGATCTCCGGAGGCAGGCCGATTGGATTGCCTGGCGGTGGAGAAGTGGCTGGCGGGCCCGATTGGCACAGCTCTTTTGACGAAGGAGTGTCTTCGGACGGTGGAGGGCGCTGAGGATGAGGGCGAGGAGGAGGAGGGCGAGGAGGAGGAGAGTGAAGAGGAGGACGAGGACGAGGAGAGTGAAGAGGAGGGCGAGGAGGACGAGGACGAGGCCGTGGACGAGGACGAGGACGAGGACGAGGAGTAGGGGTAGGGCGAGGGGGACGAGGCTCCTTTGGAGGAGATGGCGAGATGCACATTCAACATTGCACTGCTGTCGTGTAGACTGCGCATCAAATCGTATCTGGCTACGGCGTGCCGACTCGCGTCGAGCGCCCGTCTAGCGGCCCGAATGCAATGCGGGCGGGGCGTGTCATGAGTAAGATCGTGTAAAACGCACGTGCATTAATCGTATGCCGGAAGTGTGAGGCCGCCGGAACGCCGATTTACTAAAAATACGATAAACGCCGGCTACGGCTGGGTACGCCTATTCTCGCCCTACGCGTGCGCCGCTGCCTCGTTGGATGCGCCGTGACCCGTGTGTAAGTCCGTGTGTGATCGCTGATCCGCCTAAAGCTGAATCCCGAGAGGCGCTAAAGCCTGATCGGCGCGGATCGTACCGCGAATGCATCCAAGCCGTGGCAGTCGTGTTGGCTGTTGCTGAGTCGACTGACGACCCCTGAGAGCCTCTGCGCTGACCGCTGTGAACCTCTATGCGCTGTGTGAGCCTCGGTGCGCTGTGAATTCCAATGAGAGAGGCTTCTGGTCGCAGCGCCACAGTGGGTGGGTCCCACACCGCTTTGAAGCTACGGCCTAGCCGTAAGGCTACGCACTCGCCTGCTTCCGTCTCCCCCAGACCGGATGAGAGTTTGACCGGACGTTTCTCACGGCAGCGCGCCCGCGAGATAGCTGTTGAGCTCACTCATGCTGATGCTTGCGCTGCCATCCGTGTCCATCTTCTGAAACGCGGCTTCGAACTTATCCTTTCCCTCGCCATCGCTCACATTGTCCATGCCCAAGGCGGCGCGGACCGATTCATTCTTGCGCAGAGCGATCAACAGCTCTGCCTTGGACAGGCGGCCGTCTTGGTTCTTGTCGATGAGGTTGAACACCTCAGTCACCCGAGGATCGATGGCGCTCACCGGCGTCTCCACGATGGGAGCGGCGGCGATGGCGACGGCACGCTCGTGCTCCGGAGCAGAGGTGACCTCGCCGCCAGATATTGACTTGGCAGGCGGCGGAGCGTTCTTCTTCGCGGCGAGGTGAGCGAGAACATCCTCCATCTCCTTCTTGAAAGTGGCGTCGTCTGACCCAAGCAACGCCATTCCCTTGATAAATTCGTCGAGTTCAAGCTTTCCATCGCTCTTCTTCTGGCTATCCAGCATGTGAAAGAGCATCGTCGCCTCCATCGGATCGTCTCCGCCCTTTTGTGTCGCCATGAACTCGTTGATGTCCACATAGCCATCGCCATCAGAGTCCATGGCCTGAAAGACCTTCTTGCACAATCCCTTGCGGTCGACTTTGCCAGGTGGCTTGTCGCCGCTCGGCGCCGCGTTGGATGTTGACGCTGCACAGCCCATGGTCGCGACGGCGGCGAGGGAGGCCCTCGATGGACGCAAAAACGACCCTCGAGCGAAACGTCGTCCTCCCGCGCGCTTTCGCGGCTCTCCACTTCCGCGCGAGCGAGCACACATGAGCACGAAGGCGTCGCCACGCAAGCGCGCATCACCCGGGTCGTCCAAGAGCGGCTCAAAGGCCTCCAAGATCACACGCGCCGATGGCTCTCCAGGCACGCTCGGAGCCCTCTTCCGGAAGGCACGCACGGCGCCGCCCTCAGCCGAGCGGTCGAAGCTGGCCGCCACCGCTGCTGAGCCCGAGCATGAGGACCCCGCCGCGCTCGAGGACGAGGATGATGAGCCAGTGCTCTCGCCCGCCACCCCCGCCGCCGCCGCCCCAGATGCCTCATCCGTGGCGGGCCCCGCGGCTTCACTGCTGCTGCCGCTGCCACCACTGACCGAAGCCGAGGAGAAAGAGCTCAAGGCCTTTGACCTGAACATGAAGTGGGGACCGTGTGCTGGGATCTCGCGCATCTCGCGTTGGGAACGTGCCAACGACTTCAACCTCGACCCGCCCGCGCGCGTCATGGAGCTTCTGCGCGGGCGCGAGAACGACAAGTTCAACAAGTCGCTCCTCACGCGACTGGGCATCTGATCGGTCAGATGTCTGTCTGAGATCTCGACGTCGGGCAGCTGAAGTGACGATCAGCCGACGGGGTGCATACAGGTGTACGAGTAGTCGTGCAGCGTGTTCCGAGGCTGAGTACCGCGCGTGTTGAACACCAGAGTTACACAAAGAGAAAGACGGATCGAGGATTTTAGGATACAACCACGCGCCCACACCATGAGTCCGGTCGAACAAACCAACCGCGAACACTGAATACGAACACACCGATCGCCGTCCTCTACATTTACGACCTCGTCTTCATGTACCCGTGTCGCGCCGGCGCCGCGTTCACTTCTGCCTCTCTGTCCATGCACACTGTCGTCACTCAACAAGCTACTCGCTCCATTGTCAGCCTGCTGCTGAAACTAAAGCTGTTCAAGACACCGCACGAGCCGCTCGGACCCCGAAGCACGGAAGCCGCACTCGCTCTCGCACTTGATTAGGAAGTTGTTGGTGGTTGATTTGTGGACTTGCCACATGAGGAAAAAGGTTCAATGCCAGCCGACGAATCGCTAGTCGAGGCGTCCGTGAGCGACATCAAACGCGTGCTCAACCTCGAATCCATGGAGGTCTACCACAAATCGCTCACACCGTTGAAGAGCAGTTCGTTAGATAGCGCGCCAGATGAGGGCGAGCTGCGTGAGGTGATCGAGGAGCTTATCCGCACAGAGAGCACGTTCCTGCGAGACATGCGCTTCACTGTGAGGAATTTCGCTCTGCCGCTGCGCGAGTTGCTCGACGCGGCACAGGCAAGAGCCATCTTCTCCAACCTTGCGCAGATCCTCGAGCTGCACGCGCGCCTCGTGAGCGCGCTGCCAGAGCCGGAGGCACGCACCAACCTGCCGACGAGCTCTGCTGCGCGCTTCAGCAGCCACGCCACGTCGCTCGGCTCGCGGACGAGCGGCGGCGACGACGGCTGTGGCGGCGTGTGCGGCGCGCACGGCACGAGCTCTTCGTCTGTCGCGGCCAAGGCGCAGATCGTTGCGAGCGCCTTTGTCAAGCTACAGCCCTTTTTCAAATGCTACACCTCGTACTGCGGCAACTACCCGTACGTGTCGGGGGCGCTGCTCAAGGCACGCAGCAGCCTTCGCGTGTCCTCCTTTTTGGAGGGCATGGAGCTCACGCACTCGATATCGCTCCAGGCCCTCTTGTTTCGACCGGTGCAGCGCTTGTGCGCCTACCCGCTGCTGCTGCAGCGGGCTCTCAAGCACGTTCCTCAGGCACACCGGCTGCATGCGCCGGTGGAGGAGGCCTTCAGCGTGATGCAGCAGATGGTGACGCAGGTGAACGAGCAGATGCGCGCACAGGAGGCGCAGGTGCGCATGCTGTGCGCCCTCCTGTCCGACGTCACGAACGCGCCACCTGTCGAACATCTTCTAGCGCCCGATCGCTCTCTTGTGCGCGAGGCAGTCGTCCACATGAAATTGACGAAACTGACCAGCGGCAGCGCCTCTGGCAGCGCCTCAGGCAGCGCCTCTGGCAGTGCCTGTGCAGCAGCGGGGTGGCAGAGCGGCAGCTGGCTTGAGGGCGAGGATGACGACGCCTCGATCAGCGCTGCCCACCACGACGCCTCGATCAGCGCTGCCCACCACGACGCCTCGATCCGCGCTGCCCACCACGACGCCTCGATCAGCGCTGCCCACCACTCGTTCAAGCGCTGCACCAGTACTCCCAAGCCCCTTGGCACGCCCTTGGCCGATGCGCTGCAGTGGGGGCGGCGGCGCGAGTACAGATGGTACGTGTTCAGCGACATGCTCATGGTCTGCCAGCCGCAGCTGAGCCTCTTCGGTGGCGAGAAGAAGAAGCTGGCGTGCCGAACCTTCTTTGAGCTGGCCGATCTGCGCGTCGTGCCGAGCACGGGCTCCACCCTCTTCCCACAGCCGGCTGCAGGCGTCGTGCCGAGCACGGGCTCCTCCCTTTTCCCACAGCCGCCTTCATCTCCATCGCAATCTCCATCGCAAACTCCATCACGAGAGGCTGATGGCGCCGTGTCGGGCCTCTTCGGGAGCATCAGCGCCACGGACGCCCAACACGGCGCCAAAGACGAGCCATGGACGCCCAACACGGCGCGGGGCACACCCGCAGGCTTGAGCCGCGTGCCTTCGAGCTTGAGCGCTCTCTCTCGGAGCGCCTCGATGAAGAGCGTCATCAGTGAGTGCTCGCGGAGCGCCTCGATGAAGAGCGTCATCAGTGAGTGCTCGAGGAGCGCCTCGATGAAGAGCGTCATCAATGAGTGCTCGAGGAGCGCCTCGATGAAGAGCGTCATCAGTGAGGATGAGGAGCTAGCCGAGGCGGGCGGAGGCAAGGCGCAGAAGCCCGAGGTCCTCCGCCTGATCTACCACGGCGCCGAGTACAAGTGCTGGGCCACCTCCGAGGCCGAGATGGCGGCCCTTGTGCACCAGATTAGCCAGCTGCAGCGAGAGCATGCAATGCGGGTAGAGCGCAACTCGCGACGCTCGTTCTCGTTCAGCTCAGCCGATCGGCAAATGAGGGCCGCCGCAGATTGTGATGCGCTTTGGACCCCCCCGCAGAGCCATGTGCCCGACGACACGCCGTCCCAGGGGCTTCCCAAGAGCCCGCACCACCCTGGACCCTCACCGCGACATTCACATTCACATTCACACCACCCTGGACCCTCACCGCCCAACAACCTGCGGTTGCGGTGGGGCGGTATAGCTCGGCATGCGTTGCCCGCGTCGCTCGCATCCTCTCGGCCTGTGAATGTGAATGAGGCCTCGCTTGCATGCATCCGTTGCCCGCATGCATCGCTTGCATCCGAGGCCACGGTCGATGGCGCCGCCACTTCCGCTGCACGCTGGCAGGCCGCGCATGCCACCGTCGCTGCGGCCCCCGAAGAGGAGACTCTACTAGACGTCCTTGCTGAGGCGGCCACCGCTTCTCGGCGTGCAAAGCGGACGAAGCACGCGGCAGCCATTCGAGTGCAAGCTGCCTACCGTGGCAGTTCATGCCGCCAGTCCGCCGCCACATTCACATTCACATCCACTGGCCGCCAGTCCGCCGCCGTTGGCCGCCACTGCGCCATGCTGCATGGTGAGGACGAGGACGAGGACGAGGACGAGGACGAGGACGAGGACGAGGACGAGGACGAGGACGAGGATGAGGATGAGGACGAGGACGAGGACGAGGACGAGGATGAGGAGGGGGCGGCGGCGGAAGACGTGATTCTAGCCGTTGAGCCGGCGCCCACGGCGGCGCCCACGCCGCTGCGGCCGCCGTTTCGAAGGACGTCGATCTCCCTCGATCTCCCTCGCGGCGTCCATCAGAGCTCTCGATCTCCCCCGCGATCTCCTCGGAGGTTGACGCATGAGCTCGGGGAGCAGATTGCCAGATTAGGCGAGCTGCGTATCCGTCCGCTGCCGCCCGCAATGCCCGAGCCCCCGCCGGGGTATGAGCGCCGCCTCGGCGTGATGCCTCCGCCCAGGCTCTTCCCGTTACCCGTCGACAAGTGCGCGTCGGAGGGTTCCGTTCCCTCTCGGCCTGTGAATGTGAATGAGGCATCGCTTGCATGCATCGAGGGCTACATTCCCTCTCGGCCTGTGAATGTGAATGAGGCATCGCTTGCATGCATCGAGGGCTCCGTTCCCTATCGGCCTGTGAATGTGAATGAGGCATCGCTTGCATGCATCGAGGGCTCCGTTCCCACTCCCGCGCCAACGAGCGGCTCGGCGGCTTCCCCACTCGCTGCGATGCCCTCGATCTCCCACGATCTCCCTCGATCTCCCACGGCGCCACCGCCACTCCTCTCCGAGCTCGGCATCTCCCACGATCTCCCTCGATCTCCCGCGGCGCCACCGCCACTCCTCTCCGAGCTCAGCCGCTCGCCCGGCTCGTCGCCTCGAGCGTCGCCTCGGGCGTCGCCACGGGCGTCGCCTTGGGCTTGGCCACCGACGGATTGTGTATGGAGCATGCCCGGACACCCCTCGCCAACAAGAGCCTCACTTGATCTCCCACGATCTCCCTCGCCAACAAGAGCCTCACTTGATCTCCCACGATCTCCCTCGCCAACAAGAGCCTCACTTGATCTCCCACGATCTCCCTCGCCAACAAGAGCCTCACTCGATCTCCCACGATCTCCCTCGCCAACAAGAGCCTCACTTGATCTCCCACGATCAGTGGACACGCGCTTCGTTCATGCATCCATGCGCTTCGTTAATGAGGCCGACGATCGCCCATCAGTGGGCACGCGCTTCGTTAATGAGGATGACGATGGCCCATCAGTGGACACGCGCTCGTGTATCATCCATGACGACGCATACGAAGCATCCGCCGCCGCGACGCGCGTGGCGGCGGCGACACGTGCGGAGAAGGCCAAGCACGAGCGCCGTAATGAGCGCCGAGCGTGCCGAGCGGCGGCAGAACGAGGCGCTGTACCGAGCACATCAGCGCCGCCCTTGTGGATGACGTTTGCGATCCAGACGCTGCAGCACGCGCAATCTCAATCCAATCTGGAGCACGCGCAGCTGAGCGTGCGGCTGGAGGAGGCACGTCGGCTCCTCGAGAGCGAGAGACAGGCGGCCGCTCGGCGCGAGGCTGCGCTGCGCTTCGTCAACAGGCTTCGTCAACAGGCGGCCGCGCGGCGCGAGGCTGAGCTGCGCCGCCAGATGCGTGAGCGCAGTGAAGCTGCAGAGGAGCGCGAGGCTTCGGTGCTCGCGGCGGCGCGCGCCCGGGAGCACGCGCTTCGTCAACAGGCGAGTGCCCGGGAGCACGCGCTTCGTCAACAGGCGAGTGCTGCCAAGCTGAGGGCTGAGGAGGCGAACGGCGCTCGGGATGACGCTCAGGACGGCGCTCGCGTGCCTGGCATTCGCGACGAGCGCCTTCGCGCGCTCCGAGCGTACTTCTCGCCTTCATACTCGACGCTCAGCACGACGCGCAAGAGCCCCGGAGGCCCGTCGAGCGCCGTCTCGAGCGCCGGCTCCGGCTCCTCCGCCTTTACGCCAGCGTCCTCTGCCACCTCACCGGATGCCTCGATGCCGCCCGAGTGGCCGGGATCTACAAGAGGTTCGTCAAGAGGTTCGTCATCGACGCCACCCGAGTGGCCGAGTTCGTACTGTGCGCCGCCCGCGCACCCTTGGAACGTACCGGTCGCTCTGCATGCAAGTGCTCACGATGACGCCCGCGCACCCTTGGGACGTACCGGTCGCCCTGCATGCAAGTGCTCACGACGGCGCCCTCCCCCCTCTCCCCACAGGTGCGCACCCTTGGGACTGGGTCGTGCCGGTAGTGCCGGTAGTACAGGTCGTGGACTTGTGGCTCCAGTACGCCGCGGCGACGCTCGTGCAGGCCCGTTGGCGCGGGCGTCTCACACGGCGCGCGCTCCCGAAGCATGAGCGCCGTGCTGAGCACGAGCGTCGTGCTGAGCATGAGCGTCGTGTCGAGCATGAGCGTCGTGCTGAGCATGAGCGCCGTGCTGAGCGGCCTTCTGTGCTCTTCGAGCAGTTGGAGCAGCTCCGGAAGTTTGTGCCGCCGGACCCGGGGCGATGGTTCACAGCCCTCTTCACACGCGTACCCCCCGCACTCGCGCGCTGCTGGCCGCCGCCTGCGGAGGCAGCCGTCCCCCTCCGAGCGCGCCGTGGTGAGCACTTGCATGCAGGGCTTTGGGAGGCAGCCGCCCCCCTCCGAGCGCGCGAGATCGTCGGCGAGATCGCCGGTGAGTCGTTCAAACCCCACAGCCTCGGTCTGGGCGCCGTCTCGGGCGACCTTCGCGATGTACTCTCTACCGGTACCGCCTCAGGCAGCACCTTGGAGGGCAGCTGCTCAAGTGCGAGCGCCGTCTCGAGCGTTCACGGATTGGACTCGAGGGCGATCTCGCGGGCAATCTCGAGGGCAATCTCGCCAGACGGCGGCGCGCTGTCCAACGCCTCGCCCCGTGGTGCTGATGGCCTGCATGCAAGTGCTCACCACGGCGCGATGTCCAACGCCTCGCCCCGTGGTGCTGATGGCCTGCATGCAAGTGCTCACCACGGCGCGATGCCCAACGCCTCGCCCCGTGGTGCTGATGGCCTGCGTGCAAGTGCTCACCCCGGCGCGTTATCCAACGCCTCGCCCCGTGGTGCTGATGGCCTGCGTGCAAGTGCTCACCACGGCGCGCTGTCCAACGCCTCGCCCCGTGGTGCTGATGGCCTACATGCAAGTGCTCACCACGGCGCGCTGTCCAACGCCTCGCCCCGTGGTGGATCGCTGCGTGCCTCGCCGTGCGACACGGCCGAAGATGCGCTCGGCTCGGCGCTCGACCTCGATGCCGGAGATGAGGCGCTTCTGTGGAAGGAGGACTGCCTGTGGAATCAGAGGCAATCCGAGGCAATCAGAGGCAATCAGAGGCAATCAGAGGCAATCACGGACCTGCTGTGGAAGGAGGACTGCCTGTGGAACGAAGCGCTTCTCTCGGGCCGTATGACGCTCGCGAGCGCCGTCTCGAACGCCGAGGAGGAAGCGCCGTCGCGAGCGCTCGAGTGGAGCATCACCTCCGAAGTCTACCAGGCGAGCGACAGCAAGGTGACCTCGTATTACACTTTGGCCTGAACAGCTGCCTCCACTGTGAAGACGAGAGTAGTCTCTAGAGCGAGCGCACATGTAGGCGCGTAGTGGTGCGTTCTCTTCTGTAGGTAACGTCTGAGCCTAAGGATGCATGCATATCCAGACTTCAACATGCACACGAAGTCATCCTCACGAAGTTGTGTGTTTTTCCGGTTTGGAAATGGAGCATCGGTCTTCATGTGGCAGTGGTGGCGGCGGCGGCCGGGTTTGGCTTGGCCTCGCTTTTGAGCGGCGTGGCCACGTCGGGCGCCCCCCATCATCGTCGCCCGAGGCGCTTCCCACGCCGCCTACAACCCTGCCAGAGCCGCCGCCGACCAGAAAGTCAAAGTGGTCCTTCCAGCCGGAGCTGATCGGTGACACTCCCCAATTTCCCGTGCCACTCCTGGGACGGGAAGGCGTCCGAGCACGGAACAAAATCCTACGGGTGGTCATCTCCCGCGAGGAGCTCCAAAGCGCGGCCGCGCAATTGAGAGCCCTTGTATCCGAGCTCGAGGTGCAACACGAGAAGCCAAGCCTCGAGCTCCAGATCGGGTACAAGCTTCTGGATGGCGTCATCACCGTCCCACAATGTTTGAAAGCGTGGGACATCAAGAATAATGGCGAGATTACCAGGGTCGGCATACGCAATAGCCTGCGCAGCCTGGGGTTCACGGGCCTCCCGAGCGACGGCGATGCTCTCTTTGACCAATGGAACGGGCATCAGGGTATGTCACTGCTTGCATCACTGCTTGCGGAGCCTCCGATGGCTATTGATTGTGTTGTCCATTGTTGATTGCTACCAGCTTTTGGTTACTGTTGAGTGCTATGGAGTGCCCTTTGGTTACTGTGTTCGTTGCTGTTGATGGCTGAGTGCATTGCCTCCAATTACCTCTCCCTGCGAACAAGGCCGTCACCGATCCTGATCACTTAATGAACACTGCCCACTGCCACTGATTACCACTGATCACTGTCTACTGCCACTGATCGCTGCTCCTTGCCAGGCGTCTTTCTCGACTCGAAGACAGTGACCAATAGCCTGAGCTTGGCGCAGGCGAAGGCTCAGAAGAAGAGGCAGGCGTTTGACCAAAGACGCAACAAGACTGAGGCGCTACGGGCCGTGGCGGCAAAGGCGGAGGAGGCGGCCAGTCTGTCTGACCGGGCTACTGTGCTCGAGGAGGAGCTGAGGCAACTGATCGCCCGCATAGACGAGCGTGCTGACATTCGCCTCGGCGCATTACTGCAGGCCCGTATGGTAAAGCCGAGCGCCGTCGTGACCAGCTGGGGCTCGAGCCGTGTTGAGCACATCGGCGAGCTCTCGAAGAGGGACTTTCGGCGCGCCGTGCTCCGGCTCTTCAACGGGCTTGATCCGGTCGGGAAAACAAGAGAGGACAGCAAAGGCTCGGTGAAAACGCCCGCCACCGCGAGACTAGCGCGTTCAGCTTCCCAAAGGACGTACCAGTCGGAAGCTGAGCTAGCGGCGGAGGAAGCTGCGCTTGCGGCGGAGATTGACGGTGTCTTCGATACGTTCGACGCGGACCGTAACGGCTGGCTGGATGCGGACGAGACCTTGAGCATGGTCAGGACACTACAGGGCGCCGCCAACCAAGCAACGGGCGAGCGGCGCATGAAGGAGAAAGAGTCGCGGTCGGTACGCTCGAGAGCTGATCGGCTCGGGGTGGTCGCGCTTCGCGAGGTGAGGGATGCTGTATGTGAACATTCGTCGAGACACACCGATTTCGAATGCTGAATCGTTGTGCGTGGTCTAGGATTCGATTTGTGCATGATACACTGTCAGTGTGCCGACGATCCGACTCAGTGTCGAAACCTCCGAGAAAGACGTAGAATAACACGGCAATCGAATGGGCAAATGTGAAATGAACCCCGATGCATCGTGTGACTGTAATCTTCTGGTCACTTGTGCTGTACCACACTGTCGAATGTGTGTTTCGGCTCACGAGTGAACACCCCCTGCGGCTGACGGTGCGAGCCCAGGTGCGTGCACAAGAAATATTTGCGTGAACAGACTGTGTGCATGCGCTTACAACGCTAACTATAAAAACGGTACTGAACCACAGGAATCCTAACATTCTCAAACATATGAAAGGCGTGCGACGCACTCCGCGTCACATTTCCATGACAAAGAATAGCAAGTCGTCAGCGACCCACAAGGGTAAGAAACCGTCGCGCCGAGCCGCAAGCGAGGAAGAGCTGCAGGGTCTCAACGATATCGACGAATTGGCTGCAGCTGGCTCACAAAGGAGTGGACTGAGCACCACGATATCGTTTGGGATTGTGGCCGTCCTGCTCGCAGCTGCGGGATGGATAGCATCACGCCCATACCTGTATCATGATCGACTGCCGCCGGGCTCTGTGGTGGCCTTGAGGAGTGCTGTCGCACTGCAAACTCAGCCGCCAACATCATCATTGTGGGCATCGGCGGATGCAGAAAATGCATCGGCCGTGTTGGCAGTGGCAAGCGCCATCACCGCAGCCTCGCCGCCAATGGCAAGGCAGCTAGCCCCCCCGCCTCTGCCGCCGCCGCCTCCTCCACCCCCTTCACCTCCTTCTCCGTCACCTCCGCCGCCGCTGCCATCAACACCGCCGCCATCGCCGCCACCGTCAGCATCTCCTTTGGCGCCGCCAACGGTCTTACCTGCTGCGCCGCTGGCTGCGACGCTGAACGCGCGCTTCAACCGCGATGTGACCAAGTTCGCCTCGCTCGAGGCGGGAGTGCTCATCCATCAGCTTGATGGGTTCCAGGATGCAGAGCTGCCGTGGGCACCCTGCTCGGGCTCGAGTCACAGCCACAACTGTCAAGGCACGCGCACCTCGTCGCGCAGGCACCGCGTCTCTTGCTCCGTGATTTTCGCGGGGCTCCATCGCAAGGATGCGAGCATACCCACCTTCAGCGTCGATGCGGGCGTCGTGCTTCGGCCCTCGATGGCGAACGTGCTGTGCGGCTACGGCAATGACGGCTCGATCGACGATAACCGTCCGCTGATGTGCGAGGGCGGCTACCCATACTCCGAGTCGAGGTGTGTGCCTGGCTGCGGTTCGCCGCCCGCCTTCTGCGACCCGCGCAACCCCCACGACGAGGGCTCATGGACGACCTGTGGCGTGAGCTGGGGTGCCAAAGGCATTCGGCCTTGGCGTGGCGTGGACCTGCCCGGCTTACTCGACGTGTTCGCCTCGAAAGGAGAGCCGTTCACCGGCGTAGGCAACTTCAAGGGGTACAATGAGATTGTCGTGGACCCTGTGCCGTGGCTGGAGCACCTGCCGCACAGCGTCGAGGCCATCTTCATGGTCGACTGCACCGCGGGTAGTGCCCAACTACATTATGGCGCCGCGGACGGCATGGCGACCGCCATGGACTGTGCCGAGGCCCAGGCCGCCGCACGAACCATGCACGCGGCCTTTCTGCGCACATATCCTGAGGTCGACCCGGCCACGTTCCCGCTGCTCAAGCTGCGCACGAATCTGTGGGACGAGCCATTCGAGGAGATCAGATGATGTTAATGTGTTGGCTGTTGGGGTGACGGATGGGTTAGTCAAGGCGCACAAGGCTCAAGGGCGATGTGTGGATGTCTCACGAATGCAGCACGAATGGCATATGACGAATGAATATGTTCACTTGGTCTGTGTCCTTGTTTGTTTACATCCTGGTAGATTTCCTACCTACGAACGGTACGAACCATGGTACCCGCGGGTCGGCCGGTCTTTGAGATCTCCGTCTATGTGAACCGTGTGTGTCATGGTGTGTGTACACGTTCGCTTTGCTTAACGTTTGCTGTTTGCGTCCGGCTCCCCCCGGCAATTGCCCCCCGGGGTCTCCGAGCGACGTGATATGTTGGAGTGGGACGGGACTCGAGCACCATGCTTAACATGCTGTCGAGTACTGACTCACGGTGACCGGACCCTGCCGACAGTGACTCCCGGCAGTACATGCCGACAGCCTATCCGCCGTTTTGTCGTTAAAGGGTTCACACACGACAGTGCCATAGCACTCACCGGTGTTAACGTTCACACGAACTCTGTCGGGCGCTCGGGAAAATGGAGGCTCGCCTCCTTGCGGACCTGGAGCGGTTGCAGCTCCACGCTCCGTGCGAATCCACGGACGTGCACGCGCTGCACTACTGGGGCCTCTTCTCAATGTTGAATCAGCTCGTCCGTGCCACCATCCACTCATTTGCGCACGGGCGACGTGCCTGCTTTCGGGTCCCAAATTTGTGGTCGTATCAGCCAGCGCGCGGCTGTCGAGAGTCACTGCTGACCAACCAGAGCAGTGCATTCAGCTGCTACTTTGCGAGCGCGTTTTCTTGCGATCGCCAGTGCCGACGTGCGCCTCTTGAGCCCTTTCGCGGCGTGGTCGATGAGGCCAAGGGCATCTGGCGTTTCGAACACGGTTGGCCACAGGCGGGCGAGATCGAATACGTCGTCGGAGGTGAGATGCGGATTTTGGCTGCGCGCTACACTGGCCTCGATTTCCACGCGATTCGGTCCGCGGTCACGCGGTGGGCCTTTCGACTATCGCCTCGGGTGGAAGCTCATTTGCAGTCGCTGCGCCATGCGAACCATCTCACTCCTCATGGCTATGTAGCGGTGCACCTGCGCTTGAGTGACAAGCTGCTTCTGGCCTCCGAACGGGCAAGGAAGGTGCCACTCTCGGCCTTCGTCGCTGCGGCCGCGGAGCTCGCGGCGACACGAGCGACGCCGATCCTGCTCTTCACCATCTCTGCCGCGGAAGTGATTGCGGACCTCAACCACATCCCAGACACTCCGACGCTCAACCTGTCGCGCTTCCGCGTGCCAGCGCATCTCGCGAATACCGCGGAGCGCACATCGTGGATCGTCAAGTCGACTGACGTTCACGCGAACGCATTCAACGCGCTGGCCGACATGAAACTGCTCTCCGAGGCTGCCGGTGCCGTGGTGACCTTCTCTTCGAACATGGGTCGTTTCCTTCATTATCTCACGCTCTCAGAGCAGCGGGAGGGCCGGATGCGTGTGCGCTCGATGGACTGGACCTCGTTTGCGCCCGAAGAGGTCACCTGAGAGTCTCGGCGCAGCTCGAGCAGCATAAGGCAGATAGGCGCAGGCGGAGGCTCGCGCGCAGGCGGAGGGCGTTTCATAAAAGCAAAGGTTCGCCGCCACCCGGTACTTTCCCGGTACATCGTGTCGTTAACAACAACACCATCGCTTCATGTATCATTCAGATTCATCATGCACTAGGGCTTTGAGCTCATTTGTCCTCCGTGTGGAAGGGGATCGTGCGCTCTGAAAACCATAGAAAGAGATTGGTGCTCTTCATTCGTTCACGTATTCGGCTCTACCCTCTACCATGTCGAAAACTATGTACCCTTGTTTGCTTGTACCGATGCGAGGTGCCTTGTAGCTTGTTAAGCGCCGAGTTCGGGCGCGCAGCAGCCCGACGACGACGCGAAACGGCGTGCCACTCGGAACACTTTGTTGATGGTGTTGAGCGTGGTTTCCTCGCCATATCTACCACCGATCGGATCCGACGCGGCTATGTGTCATGTCCTCGACCGTGGTCGTACATTTTACATAGCTGGTCGCACGGGTTACGCCGACGTTCTTGGACGTACGCGCGACGCTCGTAACACGTTTCTTTTTCTGTTTTCATTTTCAAATGTGTATAATGTTGCTGAGGCAAGTGCGGGCGCAAGGCAAGCCGCATGGCAAGCCGCCTCCTGCACCGCTCGCGCCGTCCCGTCCCGCTGCTGCTGCTGCTGCTACTGTACTCATCAACACGACGCGCAACAGACGACCTCTCCCGGACCCCCAAGCACACGAGGGCCACGCAACAATCCATCACCAATCGAATGCCACAAGACAATCACCATGGACAATCACATGGACGGACAGGTGTAACCGAATGGGCGGGGGCCCGTTCACGACAATGTCACGTCGCGGTACATGTGTCGATCCACGATCGAAGACAGCCGTGCGCGTGCCATCGGTAACGGTACGGCCGAGAACCCGAGTAAGGGCCGAGATTGGGGCCGAGATTGGGGCCGATCGTATTTGCGCGTGCCATCGGCACGGCCACAATGTGCAAACATCATGCTGACATGAATGGAATCCGCACGCACAGATCTCGAATTGAGATCTGAATGAGGGTTGAGGGCACACAAGGAGCCATAGGTGCACACGGCCGAGCTACTGCTGTGCGACACCACATGAAGGTTGTCTGGACAAGGTGCCAGCTGGGCGTGGCTCACAATCACAAACCCGTCGCCCACCCTGCTGCTCGGCTCCACCGGTCGCCTGCCAGTGCGGCGATACCATTCGCTTCACACCTTACACGCTCACAGTAGGATTAGGCGGTTCTTCAGACATCCGGAAGCTCGAGCGTCTTGTCGGAGCTTTGCCCTCGCCGCCGCCACTGCGTTACAGGTGCAGGCGCCATTGAGAGAGGGCTCATCGCATCGATGACCGAAGATGGCGTACAAGCTGACGACGAGATCCCCCCAGACTGTGGCGTCGGGTCCGAGAATAGAACCTCCGGCTGATCTCGCCCAGTTGCCACGATAGTCTTGGCCGTGCCGCCGCCTTCCCCATCGGTGCCACCTTCTGCTCCGCCCCCGTCGCCTCCGCCATCTCCTCCTCCATACCCACCGCCCCCTTTTCCACCGCCGCCATCTCCGCCTCCACCTTCGCCGCCGCCATCATCCCCACCACCACCACCATCCCCACCACCATCCCCACCACCACCATCTCCTCCGCTCGTTGCGCGTCCTCCCTCGGCTTCGCGTTGCGAGAGCTCCTCCCATGCCTGCAGGTGTGCTTGCACGCGTAGCCAAGGCAGCATGGTTGGGTCGATGAGGTCCGCCACGATCGAGTAGAATGGCACGCAGATGAACTTGAAGAAGCCAACCTGCGACTCGGGCACGTCGCAGTCCGTGTGCCGGTCGCACAGCGGCGAGAGGGCGATGCCGAGCTGGCGCTCGCGGTCGCCGAGCGCCCAGAACTCGTCCGTGATCCGCTCCGCCCATTGCTTGTGAAGGTGAAACGGCTTGAAGCTGTGACCGAGGTCTGCAAACTTGAGAGCCACGGGCAGCAGCAGAGGCACGCCCACCAGCGCCTGCGCCTGGAAGGGAGAGGTCCACTCCGCACGCTCGCTCAACTCTAGAGGAACCCTCTCGGCTCGACCGCCTCGTTGTTCGCCGCCAGTTGAGCGGCCGAAGCACTGTAGCTTGCGGAGTGCTTCTGCAGAGACTACAGCGGCGTGGCCGTGCTGAGCAGCCAGAGTGCGAAGGGTCGAGATGATGTCGAAGTGCATCTTCAGGTCGGTCGCGAGGACCATATCGACAATGAGCTTTCGGCAGAGTTCCTCATCGTCAGTTGACATTGCGCCGAAGAGGTCGAACGCCGGCGTCGCCGCGAACAGTGTGATGTCGAGTGCAGGTGATGACGCTCGAGGATAGCATCCGCATGCATCAGCGCGCGCTCCGTCCCCGCCCGCACCTCATGTCGGTTGTTTGTACCGGGGTGGTTGAAGTCGTGGACGAACGCCCCAACGAGGGCGGCGAGCAGTTCCAGCTTCGTGAGGCGCGCCGTCAGGCCAAAGTTGACGATGAAGTAGTGCACGCCTAGCGCAACATCCGCGGCGTGCACTGCATTGTGGTACTCTTGGCCGCCGTAGCACGCCTCGAGGGCACACAGGAAGCGATGTAACACCTCCCGGTTAACGTGGCAAGGCTCGTGCAGCTTGTGCCATTCGAAGAGCGCCTCGCCAACGAGGAGGAGGGCGTGTCCGCCAGAGGCCTTCTGCAGCGCGAGTGTGTCATAGTCCCACGTGTCCAGGCACGCCAGTGCCTCCGCCCTTGCACTGTCGCTGATCATGAGAGGCTCCTTAAACAGCTCACCGGTGAGGGCCATCGTCATGGCTTCCGGCAGCACCCACAATGACGTTGACCTCGTATATTCCTTCGAATGTGAACGTGGTCGAGTGCTCCCCGACGAGAGGGAGCCACTGAGAACACTACCAACACTGCCCGCGATGCGCGGGTCGCTTCTCTTCCTGAACGAAGAAGAAGTCCCGACGAGAATCTCTTGCAGCCAGGACGCAACTCTCTCGGCAGGCGCCTGTTCTTCGCCATGACGAGAGCCTTCTAAGAATATCGAAGTCAGCGACAGCCTTTTAAGAAAATCGAAGGACGACGACCGCTGCAGGGCAGCCCGGGCCGCCACAATCTTGTCGAGAGCGTGCACCCAAAGTTTGATCTGGCAAGCATCGTCAGGGACGCAGAACTCGCCGATGGGCCTCAACAGATCAGAATCCGTCTGGTCCTCTCCGTTGATCTGGATGCGCGTGCACACTACCTGGATGTTGAGGTCTTCCATCATCTTCTGTAGGAAGGGGGTAAGGATCCCTGAGCGATTGGCTGCTTGAGCGCCCCGCCGGACACTTGGCAGCCAATCGCAAGATCCTGGTCACCAGCGATTGTAAACTCGAAGCTCTGCGCGCCCCTCGAGGAGACTGAACCATCCTTGCGGCGCGACAAAGCGTTGCTGATCGCGTTGAGCATTTCTGACTCTGAAATGTTGTAATGTGCTCAGCAAATGGACGCGAGATTCGGACGCGGGATTCGCCCCGTGCGTCGGAAGCCGTCGGCTGCCTAAAACTTAGGACTAATTAGGATTCCTAATTAAGAATCCTAACCCAACAAATCCGCAAGAATCCGCAAAGAATTTTTAGATTCGATTAGAACAACCCTCGAAAACGAATCTCTTTATCCGGGAAATGTCTAATATGGTGGTCCATGCCTTCGACCATTCAAGTGCTAAAAACACACTAGACACCACCGTGATCACGTGGCAGTCGGTCGGGGCACATACATGCGAATATGGACAGACGTCCAGAAACGCAAGAGACGCCCCCCCGATCCGCTAGCGGAAACGCAAGAGAGAGAGAGCATCAGGGAGCGAGCCAGCGTGCAGCGAGCGGATCAGTCTAGGAGTCTTCAGCGTCACTTGTAGTGAGCGGATGCCGGATCGCCCATCCGCTCGCTAGAGTGGCCCATGTAGTGGCCCATGGTATTCCATGGTAGTGGCCACTCTGGGTTAACTCTGGGTGCACGCTGGCCCCAATCTGATCTCGAGGTACTAACATCATGAATGATGAAACGATTAACCAATACTACATTTTCCCGCACACAACAAGGAGCCACAGGTGCAAACAGCTACATTGTACCGGTGCTGTGTACACACCACACATGATGGTACACTACACGTTGCCAGGAGCTCCGCAGCTGCGGGGCGTGGCACACAATCAAAAAAGTAATCCATCGCCCACCCTGGCACGCGCGCGGCGAAGCGGCGATACCATGATTCGCTTTACACCTTACACGCTCACAGTAGGATAGGCGGATCTTAAGCAGTCGGGAAGCTCGAGCGTCTTGTGTGAGCTGTTTGCCCTCGCCGCCGCCACTGCGGCACAGGTGCAGGCGCCTTGGGCGCCGTGCCAGGCAGGTTCGCATCCCCTGGGGGGCATACGGAAAGTACGGGTTCCCGACGGATTGCATGCTCCATTAAGGGTTCCCGGCGGATTGCATGCTCCATTAAGAGAGGGCTCATCGCATCGATGACCGAAGATGGCGGACAAGCTGACGAGCCTTCCCCACCACCACCATCGACCCCGCCACCGTCGCCTCTCCCTCCGTCACCGCCGCCTTTTCCACCGCCGCCTTTTCCACCACCTCCTTCCCCCCCACCGGTGCCACCTTCTGCTCCACCCCCGTCGCCTCCGCCATCTCCTCCTTCATACCCGCCGCCCCCTTTTCCACCGCCGCCATCTCCGCCTCCACCTTCGCCGACGCCATCATCCCCACCACCACCATCTCCTCCGCTCGTTGCGCGTCCTCCGTCGGCTTCGCGTTGCGAGAGCTCCTCCCATGCCGTCAGGTGCGCTTGCACGCGTAGCCAAGGCAGCATGGTTGGGTCGATGAGGTCCGCCACGATCGAGTAGAATGGCACGCAGATGAACTTGAAGAAGCCAACCTGCGACTCGGGCACGTCGCAGTCCGTGTGCCGGTCGCACAGCGGCGAGAGGGCGATGCCGAGCTGGCGCTCGCGGTCGCCGAGCGCCCAGAACTCGTCCGTGATCCGCTCCGCCCATTGCTTGTGAAGGTGAAACGGCTTGAAGCTATGACCGAGGTCTGCAAACTTGAGAGCCACAGCAAGCAGCAGAGGCACCCCCACCAGAGCTTGCGCCTGGAAGGGAGAGGTCCACTCCGCAGAGACTGCAGCAGCGTGGCCGTGCTGAGCAGCCAGAGTGCGAAGGGTCGAGATGATGTCGACGTGCCTCTTCAGGTCGGTCGCGAGGACCATATCGACAATGAGCTTTCGGCAGAGTTCCCGATCGTCAGCTGGCATTGCGCCGAAGAGGTCGAACGCCGGCGTCGCGAGCAGTGTGAATGTCGAGTGCAGGTGGTGACGCTCGAGGATAGCATCCGTATGCGTCAGCGCGCGCTCCGTCCCCGCCCGCACCTCATGGTTGTTGTTTGTACCGGGGTGGTTGAAGTCGTGGACGAACGCCCCAACGAGGGCGGCGAGCAGTTCCAGCTTCGTGAGGCGCGCCGTCAGGCCAAAGTTGACGATGAAGTAGTGCACGCCTAGCGCAACATCCGCGGCGTGCACTGCATTGTGGTACTCTTGGCCGCCGTAGCACGCCTCGAGGGCACGCAGGAAGCGATGTAACACCATCCGGTCAACGTGGCAAGGCTCGTGCAGCTTGTGCCATTCGAAGAGCGCCTCGCCAACGAGGAGGAGGGCGTGTCCGCCAGAGGCCTCCTGCAGCGCGAGCGTGTCATAGTCCCACCTGCCCAAGCAAGCCAGTGCCTCCGCCCGTGCACTGTCGCTGATCGTGAGAGGCTTCTTGAACAGTTCACCGGTGAGGGCCATCGCCATGGCTTCCGGCAAGACCCACAATGACAGTGGACTCATGATGTATTCCTTCGAATGTGAACGTGGTCGAGTGCTCCCCCACGTGAGGGAGCCACTGCCAACACTGCCCACGATGCTTGGGGCGCTTCTCTTCCCGACGAGGGTCTCGACGAGTGTCTCGCGCAGCCAGAAGGCAACTCTCTCGTCAGGCGCCTGTTCGTCGCCTTGACGAGAGCCTTCAATGAAAATCGAAGCGAACGAGAGGTGGTAATTGTCCTCGCTCGATGCGTGAGGGTCGACCCAAAGCGCCATTGCTGCAGCTAGCATCAGCTCGAGTTCGAGCTTCAAAGCGGAGCTCGCACCCTCCCGCTGCATCTCATACTGTTCCTGTCGGAGTAACTCGGTAAAGATCATCGCTGCGCGTGCCGTCGCTTCGCGTGCCGTGCCTCGCCCGATGATCCTCGGAGCACGGTTCAAGGAGGAGACGACGAATGAATCCATGAGCACTCAAGGTTCGGGCCTCCTTGATGGAACGTTCCTTTTGCACATCCAGAACGCTCTGGCCAAATCGAGATTCTTAAGATGCCCGTTCTCCACTGATCTGGTTACTACAACGGAAATTCAGTGTGCATGCATATATAGTTACGAAATCAAACAAAAGATATTCTTGCAACGGACCATTCCGCTAACCCCCGAATACCATCGAGCATCGTCGGTAAAGCACGGAAAGAAGCTCCAATCTGCTAACTTTGCGGCAAAATACATTTCCCTGTCAAAATCTCTCAGAATGTGTCGCCCTTCCCATCTTCCTGGTCCTGTGTTGCCCACCCCTGGGCACAGCTGGGTGTAAAGCGGGGTGTAGAATCTTCTCCACAGTGTGTCGGGGGCTCGGGGCCATACGCATCGAGTCCCGCGCGGGAGTGGCGCTGCGCCGCTGCCGGTGATGACTCCTGATGCGCCGATGCACCTGCGGCGTGTGCTCCGCGCCATGCTCAATTTTGGCCATGCTCGACCGCGCCATGCTCCGCGCCAGCGCCGCCCAGCCCGTGGAGCTCCGCGTACTCGGCTGCGACCAAAGTGGAGATGCTCTCTGTACACGGCGCTCCGCGAACTTGGCCGCGACCAAAGTGTGGAGATGCGCTCAGTACGGTCGTACTCAGTCGCGACCAAAGTGGATACGCGCTCAGTACGGCGCTGGTTGTCGTCATGTCGACGCTCAGAATGGGCACGAAAGGCGAAAGTCGGGCGCCGTAATGGGCTCTTTCGTGTTCGAAAGAAGTCAAAGCCGCGTGGTCGAGCGAGTGTAGTCCTCCGCACACATAAGAGTATATTGTATATTGCGCGTCGCGGTGGTTTCATCTTTAATCTCTCTGAAAGAGAGCGCTCTCTTGGGCATCCATGGAGCCAATTCGGGCGCCGTCAGTGACGTCGACGTCAACGCCACCGCCGCCGTTCGCGCCACGTGCGACGGGGTCGCTTGCCAGACGCCTCGCCTTTGGGCGCACTAGCGCAAATGAGCCGCCGAAATGGGAAACTCGTTTGAACAAGACGCTCGACGCTGATCAAGTCATCATGTTCGTCGACGCGATGCTCAAGATGCCCGGAAACCGAATGGTGCAGCGGCAGGGCTGCTACGCACTTTGGAAGATCTCTTTAGATGACACGGTAGGTCGGCGGGCGGCGCTCGGGTGCAGTGGGCCCGTCGCCGTGGTGACTGCGATGCGCACATATGCAGATGACGCTGAGATCGGACGTCATGGATGTGCTGCGTTGGAGAATATGACTCTTGATGAACAGGCGAGCAAGGCGTGTATCGAGGCCGGAGCGCCTGCTGCCGTTCTCGCTATGCTACGCTCGCACGAAAACGACATTGAGCTGCAGCGGCTCGGCCTCGGTGCGCTTCAGAATATGGCCTATGGAGATGAGAGCGTGAAGCAGGCCCTGGTGCGAATTCATGTGGTCCAAGTTGCGGTCGACATCATGAAGGCATATCTGCCGACCGCGAACGATGCCGCAGCGCCCAAACCACCCCCTATACCTGCTTCGGTCACTGCTCTGGAAGCGAACGAGGGCGACGGCGCTCGTGGTCAGCCGACATCAAAGCTCGCCGACGACGTAGCCGCCGCTGGGGACAACGAGAATGAACAACCCATGCTCGCCTGGTCACAAAAGGAAATCCAGCGGAACGGATGTGGCGTGCTTAGAAATATTGCGCTCGGTTCGGAGAAGCTGAAGCACCACGTCTTTGCGCATAACGGCATCGAGGCCATCGTCGAGGCAATGCGTGCGTACCCCAGCTCTGTCGAGATACAGGCGACTTCATGTGCGGCGTTGCATCACATCGTTGCAGGAGATGTGAAGCGACCGAAAGAGATCTCAGCCGAAGCTACGGCACGCAGGAAGGAGCTCATCCAGTCCGGTGGCCTCATCAACCTGCTCGAAGCCATGCAGCAGCACGAGCACAATGTGGACGTGCAGCGAAACGGATGCGCTATGTTGTGTAGCATGGCGCTAGGCGACAAGGCGTGCAAGAAGCAGCTCGTGCGGACGGGCGCTCAGGTGAGCATTGCGGCCGCCATGGCAGCTCATGACAGCGACAAGGAGCTGCTACACTCTGGCGTTTGGGTGATTCAGCTCCTCGCGACCGTTACGGGCATGAATGAGTGTCTCGCGATTGCGAGGGCCGGTGGAGTTGCATCCGTGACGGGAGCTATGATGGGATTTGTGGAGGATCTGACGATGTGCAGCCGCGGATGCGCTGCGCTGAGCAGCCTTGCCAGCGGTGGTGAGACCGAGGACGACCGCAAGGAAATTGGCCAACTCATCGTGACGGCGGGGGGGCCGTCTGCAATCGCCTTGGCGCTCACGGTGCACCAGGAAGACTCGGGGCTGCAAGCATCGGGACTCGCCGCGCTCACCAGCCTCGCGAACGTCGACGCAAAGTCCCGCAGCATCCTTGTGCAGCTTGGTGCTTGCCAGTCTATTGTGACCTCGATGAGGGCGCACAAAATGGACGTGCAGGTGCAGCGTGATGGTTGCCGCGCACTGGAGAGCATCTCCATGGGCGATTCTATGTACTCGCACACCCCTACGCCTAGCAAACAAGCCGTAGTCGAGGCGGGCGGTTCGTCCGTGCTACTGGCTGCGCTGAGGAACCACAATGACGACGTTGAGGTGCGGATACACGCCAACGGTGCCTTGAAGAACATTGCCGCAACGATACGGAAGCTTCACTTGTCGAGCCGAAGGCCAGATGGGCTAGGAGGGGGCGACTCGCGCGAGTTCCCACGAATCGACGAAAGAAAGGTCTATCGCGCCCCCCCCGGCTATCTGGCAGCGACTGCGAGTGCAACTGGCAGGAAGGCCGCCCATCAATGATCGAATACTTAGACACATAGCCGATATGTACAACGCTCAGTTCACCATAGTTCACCGCCGTGCTACCGCCGTGCTCCGAACCGGCACGTCCAAACAGGCCTTTTCAACAGCCGAACATCGGCTTTCAGGCCATAGGAGCCTAGAGGATTCCTAGTACAAGACAGAGAGCGCGACATGTTCATGTAGAGTTGCAATGTGTTCGTGGCCTGTGTGCGATCGCAAATCGGTATAATGATAGCGAATAAGCGCGCGTAGACCGTAGTTCCGGAGAAGTGCGGAGAGCGGCGTCCGTACGGTATAATAAGTAGTAGTGTCTTTCTTTAGTTTGTCTTATATTCACCTGTAACTGCGTGTATAGAAAAGTTTTTCTTTTGTCTCACCGGACCGTACCTAACGAGGCGGGCGACCATCGGGCGGCTAGAACTCCCCCTTGGCAGGGGGCGGTTCGTTTGCGACCCCCCTACGAGAAGCCCCCACAAGTATAACGGCCTATACGGTCCGGGGTTCATCAGTGTGATGACACCCGGGGACCCCTTACCTCCCCCCTCCCGACACATCGAACCCCCCTTTTCCGTAGGGGAAGCTCGGGAGGTTGTGGAAAAACCATCCACCCTGGGGAGGATTTTTCGATGCGTTTCACGGCCCGCCCCCGGATGGGGGGGCGTCGCGCCGTAGGGCGACAGTGTCGTGGTGGTCCTCGTCGTGGCCGACCCCTTATGGGGAGCCGGCCGCGCCCGCCCCCTGAGGGGGAGGGCGGTGACGAGATTGTGTTCTTTAGGGATTTGTGTGTGTGTATTTGTAAGAAAGTGGTGTGTGTCAGTATTGACTTGACTTGTTTTTACTGGGAGGTGTTTTGGGGATGGACTTTCTTTTGGGAACTTTCTTCTTTTGGGAACTTTCTTTCTCTTTCTTTCTTCTTTGTGAGCGTGAAGACGGTTGATGATGGAAAACAGGCCATCTGAATGGAGCTCGAGCGTGCGCTGGTGGGGGTCCCTGAGGAGAGTCGCGAAGCGGCGAGCGTCATTGGGAATCTGCTGAGAGAGGTCGTTTGAGGTCTATAGCCGGAAGGAGCGAGGCTCCCACGCAGCATCTTCAGGGAGCGCCGAGGCACTATGAAGTAGGATTGAGAGATAGAGTGCGCGCGCGCGCATCGCGGAGATGGTGATGAGGGCCACGATGAGAATCGATCTTGGGCCTGCCAGGCTAGTTAGTGGGAGGCCGGGCAGGCTGGGGGGTCGCGCGAGCTTGAGAGGGCGAGCTGGGCCCGCGCTGGCGGGCGGGTTCGAGCGTAGATGGGCGGGCTCCACCGACATTTTTAAAGTTTTGTCAAACTTTGTAACTGCGTGTATAACTATAAGCGCTAAGCGGACGGGAGGATACAGCATACACCATGAGCATACACACACCCTGGAGGGTGCGTAAACGCACCCACCTCGCAACCTACCTGCGTATACGCACCCGACGCTGTTTTTATACGCCGGCCGGGAGCGGGACGCGCCCCGAACGTCAAGTACGGATAGATTGAATCCGGGTTCGTTACAATGATATGAGATATCAGATAATAAGAGATTACACACACCGAGCGAGAAGGTCTCTCGCGATCGTCGCGACTCGCGTGCGGCGTGGCCGCGTGACGTGCTGTGAGAAAACGTCACGAGCGGACCCCCATGTTGAGCAGTGATACTCCCGGCGCGCGCGCTCTCAGAACGGATACGGCTGTGCAGCCCTGGCCTGCGCAGCCCTGGCGGCGATCTCCTTGGCGAGTGCCTTAGCGGTGGCCCATTGCGAATCGTGGGTCTTCATCGGCCGTGGCTTGCGCCGTTTCGTGATCCCAGCGAGTGGATGGTGATCCCATCCGACCGCCTGCTGCAGCGCCGCGACCGTGGCAGGGTCTCGAATCGCGTCCGTGGACGGCTTGATGGCCACACCATCGATTGCTGCAGCCCTGCTTTTCACGGCAGTTGCGGGGGCTGGGGCGACTGCAGCGAGGTCGCTGACGGTAGTGCTGGGCGCAATCATGTAGCATGCCCTGGCGAGCGGCAGGCTGCTGCTTCCGCTGGCGCTGCAGCAGCTGCTGCTGCTGCTGCTGCTGCTGCTGCTGCTGCTCGTGCTCGCCATGGCAGTTGCGGGGGCTGGGGCGACCGCAGCGAGGTCGCTGACGGTAGTGCTGGGCGCAATCGTGTAGCATGCCCTGGCGAGCGGCATGCTCGTGCTTCCGCTGGTGCTGGTGCTGGTGCTGCAGCTGCTCGTGCTCGCCATCGACCGTCCCACGGTGTGAATTAACACGACTGTCGCGACAACTGGTGCCGTGTGTATTCATAAACGTTAACACGATAGTCATACATGTAAGATGTGTCATGAACGTTGTACCAAGCTGGTCCAGGGTGTGAACGCACACTTGCGCTGAAAACGTGATTGCGGGGTTCTTTTGCGTTCACGCGCGCGCCGCGCGCGCGCACATGCGGTTCTGTCGGGGAGGCGTGCCGCCATCTTTGATGGCATTAACCCTGCCCGCGCTGCACGGCTCTGTGGCCACTGCTGGGGGCACATTCGCGACCTTTGCCGGCGCCGTGCGTAGCTGGCAAGAGAACATGGTGGCACAGGCCAAGGCGCTTGACCCAGCTTCGCAGTGGACCATCGACGAGCATGCCAAGGGTCGAGCGATCGTCGTCGAGGACGGCGATGTCTTTGAAAAGGGCTGCGTCAGCATCACGCTCATTGAGGATGGCGAGCTGAGCGCGGCTCGTGCGAGCGCCATCTCGGCTCGAAGCAACCGTCAGATAGCCGCGGGCGACCGATACTCGGCATGTGCCCTGTCGTTTGTGCTGCATGCCCGCTCGCCGCTGGTGCCGACGCTGCGCGGCGACGTACGCTGCTTTACAGTCGGTTCCGAGGAGTGGTGGGGTGGCGGCCTCGACCTGACGCCTTCATATGTTGAGGTCGAAGACTGCGTGCACTTCCACTCCTCACTCGCGAGGCTGTGTGCGAGCCACTCGCCTGACCCCGGCACGTACGCCGAGATGAAGCGCACGTGCGACGACTACTTCTACCTCCCTGCGCGCGGCGAGCACCGCGGCGTGGGCGGCATCTTCTTCGACGACCTCGCGAGCGACTGGGCTCCGGCCTTCGCCCGCGCGCTCATCGACGCAGCGCTCGACGAGGACGGTCCTTACGTACCCATCGTGCGCAAGCGGCGGCCGCTCGAGTACACGGACGCGCAGAAGCAGTGGCAGTACCTGCGCCGCGGGCGCTACGTCGAGTTCAATCTGCTCTACGACCGTGGAGTCAAGTTTGGACTGACGCCCGAGAGCGTCGAGCGCGTGCTCGTCTCGAGTCCCCCAATGGTCGCCTTCAAGTACAAGGCGATCCCCGCGGACGGCACTTTGGAGGCGGCGACGCTCGAGGTGCTGCGCCGCCCAAAGCAGTGGGTGGAATCGTGAGGATTCGCCTTTTACACTCGTGGAGTCACGTTCAGCCGACGTGACTCCACCTCGACCTGTCGCTCGGCTAGAGACGTGCGACGAGAGCCTATCTCGGTGCGCCTCTAAGGGCCTTAAAGTGTATCGGTAGATCTCTATCGTATCACGTAAAGGAATCCTATGCACATGGCCTCCGACCGCCATGCCCTCGTGACGACGACGTGAACCTCGCTGACTCCTCGCCTGTACAATGGACTGCCGACTCTGGGCCTATCTATCGCGCTGCCATGCCTATCCCCAAATTCCAAATTGGCCATGCGGCGCCCTGATCCCCACATGGATCCCCCATCCCTTTATTCACGTCGCGTGACGATACGTCGACGCGACTCTCGCCACGCCCCTCTGTACACTCGCCTATCCCTTTACCTGCGATGTGCCGAGCTATGTCGTACGTACTGGCGACTGCGTATTACCGGCCCTTTCTCTCGTCCAACCCCCTCCGCTCTCGATTGCCACACCTTGTTTCCCTCCAGGCTGGGCGAATGAAAGCACCTGGCGGTCCCCGCCTTCATTGCCACCGAGCCACCCCCCTCGCTGCTGCCGCCTGCACCGCCGCGCATGTCCCGCGGGCTCAGATTTGATCATTCATGAATCCACCAACTCTTCGACGTGCCACCCAGTCTCAAGAGGTATTGTCATCCCGGGCTCGAGCCCCGACTCCATGCTGCTCGTCCATGCAGCTTGAGACTCGGGCGGTCTTCGTCAGCTGAACTTCGACCCTCTTCAGGCGATCGACCTCCCCGCGCATCACATCTTGCTGCGGCGTCACGTCCTGCAGCTCCGTCTTGATCACAATGTCGAGGAGCAAGTCGCAGTAGAACAACTTAGCCACCACACTTGCGCCAGCGAAGTCGAGGACAGCGCCCACAAAGGCCCACAGCGGAGCTTTGATGTTATCATAGACCATTTTCGGGTTCGAGACGATCTTATCAATCAGCATGAACCCGCTCTCCTCGATCATCTTTTGGACGAACTCCGACCGCAGGATCCAGGCGAGAAAGAGGGTAACACACAGCACCGACATGAACATCTTATAGAGCTTCCGCCAGAACATCATTTTCTTGGTTTGGAGAAACGACCGGGCCGACAGGAAGTAGGGAGTAGGCCATGCGTACCCAAAGCTCAGCACCAGAGCGACGCAGGCGCATGCGGACAAGCCGTCGGAGCCCATCTGGAAGAAGCTCGACATGATCGCGGCGACCAGGGCCGCGATGAGCGAGTTCGAGATCACCATCTGAAAGGCGGGGAAGCGCACCCAGGGGAGCGCCTCGTTGAGGACTTCGGCGCCCTTCAGCAGACCCTTGACGATCGACAGGAACGCCGGCAACAGCTGCGCCACCGTTTGCGCGCCGACCGCCACACCGACGCCGACTTCGACGGCATCGAAGAGCGTGCTCGCAATCCCGGTCACCGTGCCCAGGCTCTTGTACAGGGCATCGCCGGCGCACAGATTCGGGGCAAAGTCGGCGTCGGCGAGAGCGTTGCCGAGCAACTCGGTCTTGAAGACGCTATCGCAAGCCTGCGCACAAGACTCGTCTCCGTTGAAGCCGGGGCCGGTGGGGTAGACACGATCGCACTGCGCCGAGCAGTTGGAAAATCGGGTCGCGATGAGACTGCAGAGCGAGGTCGGGTCGTTGTAGCCTCCCGTGAAGGACTGAGCCGCAGCAGTGACTGCAGTGTCGGAGATATCACCGTAAGAGTAGGCCTTAAACTCCGCCTCGGCCACCGCATCGCGGCCTCTGCAGAGCTGGTCGAAGGTGAGGTAGTCCAGGCAAGGGTTGCGAACTCTGATCGTCTGGTTCACACCCACACTGTTGGGCACCTCTCGTTGGACGTCGCCGAAGCAGCTCGCGCACTCGGTCTTGCAGCCCGTCTTCCTGCCTGTCGCCTTTGGGCATGTGTACGCAAGAAGCGTCTCATTGTACTCTGCGCTCAGCCCGGAGCTTACGATGGCTTCCGCGATCGCCTCGCCCCACTCATCAGGCTCGAGCTCACAGAACGTCTCCCTGTCGCCAAGATCCATGCCCAGCACCCAGTTGCCGCTCACGTCGGTGAGCTTCTCAACTACGTCCCGGCATAGTGCGATCTGCAACCGCTTCATGTCGACGCCCGCGCGCATGGGCACGCAGATTCCCATGAGGAAGGGAGGCACGATCAGAAGGCAAAACGCGTATTGTAGCAAGCGACGCGACTCGTCGTACTTGTGCCATCTGCAGCCAGCGGTGATGAGGCAATACAGCGCGAGGCACTGGCAGATGAACTTGACGATAGCCTTGCCAATACCCATCCAGGTAAACATTCCGGTGGCCGCCCGGATGTGATCCGGAATCAATGGGAATGCGATAGTAGCTTTCAGGCCGTACTCCTTCTGACAGTATCCGCCGTCGTTGACAATAGTGTCGAGCTCCTGTTGCGTCAGCCCAGTGGGCAGGCGTGCGGCTGGGCCGTCCCAGATGACGTCGCCATCGTCGTCCTGGGCGCATCGCGACGGGTCGACTCCTTCAAGGAGGCACTCATCGACGCCGGGATCATTGGGATCATCGCCACCGAGGCCGCACTCGCAGCCGTACCAGATGATTTGCTCCTTGCAATCACGTCGGCTGTTTGCCGCAATCTTTTGGTTGGATTGCTCGATGAGGATCCACAACGAGAGGATCAGCCGAAGGAAAATGGCCAAACCTGCCACGCTCATGTTGAGTTTGCGCCATGCTATGAATCGGACGCTGAACATCTCCGCCTCCTCCTCCCCAGTGTCGAGCTTTAATTCGAGCACCTTCGCCTCCGCCGGACCGAGAACCACGTTCTGAGGTAGTGCACCGAAGGCGAGTTTGTGACGGAGTAGTTTAGCTAGGACCCCTTGTCCCGGTGGTTTAGCGGCGTCGTAAACGCCGGCCAGGACGTCCGCGCGCGCAACCTTCTCGCTTTGGACGCTGGGGACCACATGGCTGGGGAGCGACCGTATGGTCTCCGCGTCGGCCATTGTAACAGAAGGAAGATGCGCGGCCAGATGCAATTCTGATTTCGTTTCCTATTTTTTTAGCGTGGCTCCCAAAATAGAAATCCCAAAGTGGATAACCGTGAGACACACGGGCGACACAATGCATTTCGAGAATCATGCAACGGAGAGCTCTTCTTCATTCTAGTGTATTCTAGTGACAATACGTCGCTCAAGTTTTTGTTGCGTGGCGTAGTCGGTAGAGGCGGGCATTACGGCATTTTGTATGACGCAAAAGTAACATGACGAATAAGTCGAATGGATTCAGCACAGCTATTCATGCAAGTAGTCCGCACCGCACACGGCTTGAAGATCTCCCCTCATTCCACACAGGGCGTGCATGGGCCGCCCATGGGGCCGCCCGCACGGGATCGGGAGTCCAACGCCGAGCCGCCCAGTCCCTCCATATTAGGCAACGCCGAGCTGCCCAGCACCTCGACGCCGGCGATGATGGCTGTGTTGCGCGGCGACTCGCGCGGGTCGAAGATCTCTCGCATGGTCGCGTTCTCGAGCCCTTGCTCGCGCACAAAGAGGAGCCGATCGAGCAGTACCTGATGAGGGGCGCAATCAGAAGTCATCAGAGGAGCCATCAGACGCAATCAGGATCGAATTCGAAGCGATCGAGCAGTACCTGATGAGGGGCGCAATCAGCATGCACTCAGCAGACGAGCATCCATAATAGGAAGCGGTTCGAGGAGCCGATCGAGCAGCTCACCAAGCGCTCGATCGGGCGCGCGAAGACGCCGCGCAGCATGTTGAACGCACGCATCGGGCGCTCGAGGTGCTTGTGCCGTTCCCACAGCGCGCCCATCCGAGCGCGCTCGGGTTCGTCAAACGGCAGCCCGACGCGCGGGCACGCTAGCCGCGCGTACTCGTCGAAGCTGTCACACAGTGGAATGGAGCCTACGTTGCCGCTCGAGGGTAGCCGAAGGCCTTCGGAGCGCGCCTCTTCGCCACGTAACTCTTGCAGCCGACACTCGAGCACGGCGCGGTACAGGTGCGCGCGCATGCGACCGGCAGTCTCCTCGAGGGGCGAATAACGAACCTGATCAGGGACACAATCAGCATGCAATCAGCAGAGTGCGCGCGCAGGCGACCGGCAGTCTCCTCGAGGGGCGAATGACGTAATTGCTTGCTGACCACCCGCAATCAGCATGCAATCAGCATGCAATCAGCATGCAATCGGCATGCAATCGGCATGCAATCAGCATGCACTCGGCAGAGGCGAATCACGAACCGGCCAGCGCCAGACCGCCTGCAGCGACAAGTGCAACGCCACCTCACCCAACTGGAGGCCGAGCCGCCGGCAGTACGCGCTCATCGGCAGGTTGTTTAACTCGGGGTGCGCGGCACGAAAGGCCCGCTCGGCCTCATACTTCTCTCGTTCGTAGTTGGAGGCCTCGAGCTTCTCTTGCTCTGGCGGCGGCTGTGAGGGCGGCGGTGGTTGCGAGGGCGGCGGTTGCGAGCGCGGCGGCTGTGAGGGCGGCGGTTGCGGGGGCGCGCTGACGGCGGGCGGATCTCCGGCGGATCTCCGGCGGATCTCCAGCGGATCTCCAGCGGATCTCCAGCGGATCTCCGGCGGATCTCCGGCGGATCTCCAGGAGGCGGGCGGATCTCCGGCGGATCTCCAGACGGCGGGCGGATCTCCGGCGGATCTCCAGGATCGTCCACCTTTCCCTGGATGGAACTGGCTGGTTGCATAAGCCTCGGGCGCTATGGCGGTGGGTGAATCAGCTTGCTGTGAATCAGCTTGCTGCGAATCAGCTTGCTGTGAATCAGCTGGCTGTGAATCAGCTTGCTTTGAATCAGCTTGCTGTGAATCAGCTTGCTGCGAATCAGCTTGCTGTGAATCAGCTGGCTGTGAATCAGCTTGCTTTGAATCAGTTTGCTGTGAATCAGCTTGCTGTGAATCAGCTGGCTGTGAAGCAGCTTGCTGTGAATCAGCTTGCTGTGGAAGCTGATCCCCACTGGCCCCAACTTGCAGTGCCTTGAGGCTGAGATCAAGCCTCGCCTCCCCAGGCAACGCTTCAGTCACTCGATGGTAACAGCATCCTACGCTCACCACTCCCACACACATCGCCCCCGCCGCTGCCGAGGCGCTCTCAGCGCCCGATACGGCGCCCTGGCGGCGCAGGTGCTGGGCGGACGTGGCGGCGAGGCGTAGGAGCGTCGGCGACAGGTCCCCACAGGTATGGAGCCCGACGAGTAGGAAGCGACGGTGCGACGGCACACCTGATGAGGGAGCCAATCAGAGGTCATCAGAGGCAATTAGAGGCAATCAGAGCTCATCTGAAGCGACGGTGCGCCGCGCCGGCTGGGCTCTGGATCGGTCGCCCACCCTTGCTGCTGCCCCCACCCTCACCTCCAGCGCCTTCGCCGCCTTGAGCGCCTTGAGCGCCGCCTCCAGCGCCGCCCTCGTCACTGCCACGCTCCTCCGCGGCCCGTGCGAGCCATTGTCCAATGAGGTCCACTGCGGGCTGGAGGGTTGCCACGAGCCAGGGCACGCTCGCGTCCGGCTCGAGGCGCACGACCAGGTTGGTGAACGATCCGCCGCCGTACGCCACCAGCGGGCTGGGCTCGCCGCGGCGTGCCGCCTCGTGTGCCGCCTCGAGCGCCGCACTCGCCGCCGCATTGGCCTCCTCCGCACGGGCCGCCTCGGCGCGTACCTGTGGGGAGGGGGGGCGCCGTAGTGAGCACTTGCATGCGCGAGGAGCGGCCTCGGCGCGTACCTTCTCGCCTCCACCCAGGGCCACGTGCGCGGACAGTTCGGCCATCTTGAGCTGCGCCTTGGTTGGCGCCTTCGGGTTGCTTACCCGAAACTTCACGTCGCGCAGCTTCTCTCGCACCATCCACGCCCGATGGTGCGCTGCTGCGCAATTGTGCGCCGCGCACTCGATGCCGATCACGTGCAGGCCGTGATGGAAGGCGAGGACGTGCGACAGGTAGCCGTGTCCGGAGCCGAGATCCACGACGGTGCTGGCGCCGCATCGCGCCGCCTCACGCGCCACCACCGGAGCGAGCCGTAGGACCTCATGCTGCTTCTTCGGTCCCATGTTGCGTACGTGCGGGATGCCATCGAGGAGCATGGGGCTCACACGCTCGACGGACGCATCCAGCTCCGCCTGCGTGGGCGGTGCAAGCTGCTGCGCGGTCAGCACGAGCTCGCGCAGCTCGGGCGGCCACGTGGTGGGTGGGTGCAATCCTGCTGGCAGCTCCTGCATCTCCTCGTCCGACAGCGACAACAGCGCCTCGCGCCAGCTTTCGGGCAAGCGCTCCCAGTATGAGTTGCAGCAAAAGTTTGTAAGCCAGCATTGCATGATCCACGCGTGCCGCTTGATCAGGCTGTAGAGCTGCTGCGCCTCCGCGGCTTCGGCGGACGACGTGCCGTCCATGTGGTTGACTGCGTGTGAACGTGAACGGCACCAACTTCACCGGGTCGGAATGTGTGTGTGAATCGTGTGTTCACGGTCATGCCCTTCCCACGGACCGGAAGGGGGGTCGGTCTCCTCGGAGAAGGCGTCGGCGGCGGTCCCGGCGGCGGTCGAGGCCGCCGCGATGCCAAACATACGCGATACTCTCCGCCAACCAGACAACATGACCCTACCTCTTCCGCCCGCCACGCCCGTCGCGTTCACCACGCCGCGGCTCAAGGATCGCGCGGCACACGGCGCGGCCAGGTTCGTGCCCGAATATTCCGAGGTGTTCGCTTCCATCTTCACTTGGTGGAATGCGCTGGACGCGCTCATGGCCACGACGGCGGACATCCCGTGGCAGACTGGCTACGTTCGGGAGGTTCAGGTGCGACGCATGGTGGCGCTGGTGCAGGAAGCATTTTTGGAATGGCCGATACGTTCACACACATTAATAAGCCCGCCGTGCGCGCATCGCGTCACCGCAGCCCATTTCACCAGTTTCTGCGCGCGCGAATTCGTGTCCGCCCTCACCTCCACCGCCCCGCCCGCCCTCGCCACCACCCTCTCCACCTCCACCGCCGCCACCGCCCTCTCCGATTCATGCTGACTTGCGCACGGAGCAGGTGCATGCATTCTTGGCGTGGGGGTGCCATGCCGCCAGAACTCCCGAGACGGCTCGTATGCTGTGTGCGGCTGTGGCGATGTTCACTCGACGCGACATGGTGGGTACCGTCCCAGCGTGGCAGAGCGCGTGTCGGGCTGCGGCGACGCTCACACACGCGCTGGATATCTTGAAGGATCGGGACCTGCTGTGTGCAGGTGGTCTGAGTGGCACGAGATGCGAGCGATTGCGCTGTGGCGTATGCGCGTGGCGATGATGAAGCTGACGGGCAGCAAGGCGGCGCTTGCCCTTCGCAGATGGTGCGAGGCGGCCGAGATGCAGGCGGCTCAGACGGCGGCGATTGATCGTCTTTGC
>Ga0210241_100114_pt1 | contig 62114 bp, 37 predicted proteins | sample ChrtobMetP5a_8mM_FD_155488 | JGI IMG/M metagenome (GOLD analysis project Ga0210241, IMG submission 155488) | Chrysochromulina tobin associated microbial communities from unialgal haptophyte culture, Seattle, Washington, United States - P5a_8mM | ecosystem: Host-associated > Algae > Haptophytes >...
TTAGAGGTGTTGAGACAAGCTGTCTCAACAGCTCCTGAAACAGGTGTTGAGACAGGCTAACACTTCCTGAGCTTAAGTGTTAATACAAACGTCTCAACAGTGTCTCAACGTTAAACCATGAGCTCTGTACTCTGCACACGCAGGTCGAGGGCTTTGACGGCCTCCCGACCATTGGTTCGCTGGGGTTTGACTGCTGGTGGCTCTGGATGTCGGGAGTACTCGTGGCTTTCGATATCGCTGTACAGGCAGGTGGCATGTTTTGCCATGGCGCCGAGTGCCGGGTGGCCAGTTGGTGGCCAGGGCGAGTGCGACGTTTGTGCGACACGGGCTCGCTTCGACCCGAAAGCGTCTAGTTTTCAACCCAAAAAGGCAAAGACCGTTGGGGGTTGTGAGTTGCATGCATCAGTGAGCGTGGATCATTTGCCTACGACACCTCGTCCTCCCGTAACACGTACAGCGGCTTGATCTGCCGATACAGTACAGTGCGCCGCACGATGCCCGAGTCGAGCTGGACATGATAGAATCCCGAGCGCTCGTCGTAGCTGACAATGGCGCCGTTCTTATCGTCGTCGCTCGAGCTGTTGAGCATCGCCGGGATGCGCACGCGCCGGCCCACGTAGAAGCCCTGCCAACGGCCATCGACCCGCTCGCTCGGTCCCACCCACTGCTGGCTCGTCTCATAGGGCGTCAGGTACGACTCCTCGACAAGGTGCTTGAGGACCCCGCGCCCGACGTCGACCGTGTACGTCTCGAGCACCTCGTCGTACTCCACCACGCACGCCATGCTGCGCCGCCCGTCGCTCCGTTCGACCAGCACGCGATCTCCCACATAGTGGGCACCCGCAGCCGGGGCCACTGGCGGCTCGTCATCGCCCGCGTCGTCGTCGACGCCCTCGGCCTCGTCGTCGGGCGAGAGCTCGCGCACATGCTCGGGCCGCACGTGCACGTCGGCGCCGATGCCCCCGAGGCTGAGCAGAAGACGGTCTCGGTCGGCGCGGTACAAGCGCACCGTGCCACGTCGGCCGTTGAGGATGGCCTTGGCCACGAGACCACACAGCTCGACGCGCCGGCCGACGAGCCGCGCTGCAGAATACTGCTGCGGTTGAGGCTCCTCCTCTGGCGGCTCTTCTGGCGCTTCCTCCGACACCGCGACCTCTATTTCGTCTCCAGGTGCACAGCCCTTGGGCACACAGACGGAGAATACGCTGCCGTCAGCCACCACCGAAAATTCGTCGCCTTCGAAGCAGCCGTCCGGCACGATGACTGCGACGGTGGACGGCGGAGCGCTGCTCGACGTATACGAAGGCTGCACTTCGCTGGGAATGTCCACGTCAAGCAAAGCTCCACCATGCACGCCATCTGGGATGACTATTGTGAACTCGTCGTTACCGACGGTGATGGTCATGGCGTCGCCAGGGTGGAGGCCGGCAGGGACTTCGACGATGATGGTGGACGACGGCGCGCTGTGCAGGCTTGTCAAGCTGTCGCTCGACACGGCGCGCACGCGACGCATGCCGAACGTATGCGCGCGACCGCGACGCCGCCCGCTCGAAGCCCGCCGCCCCCTCCGCAGAGGCGGCCATTCACACGCACTTCGCGGCGAGATTTTTTGCCGAACACGGTTTCATGAGCGGCACACCACGGGATACCCACTTCCTGCGTGGGGTGGGTCACGTCCATGGACTGTGATGGTGGGAAACTGCACTTTCGCGAAATACTTTTATGCGAGCGCGATTACAGGGCCTGAGGACGCCGGCTGAGCCGACGACGCCGCCCTGGCGCGGAACGACCGTGAGTGCGGAGGATGAGCCGCTGCTGCTCACGCTCCAGTCTGCGGTCAAGGCGCTGCTGCAAACCGCGCAGCATCTGAGCATGCTCACTGAGAACGCTTCCGAGGTGGAGGTCTTTTGCAACACGCTCGAGCCCGTGCTGCTGCACAAGTTCAAGTCGCGGCAATTCGGCATTTTCACGGTGCACCCGTGGGCGCTCGTCGAGCACTCGGAGCACAGAGGCGACGCCGAGGCCGAGGCGGTGCGCCTCGCGCGCTCGGTGGGCTCGTCGGACGCTGCGCGGCTGCGAGCGTGGATCTACGTGCAGCTCAACCAGCGCAGCCTGCGCCAGACGCTGAGCGAGCTGCTCGACGACCAGGCGATCCGTGGCATGTTCTTCACCGAGCCTGCGCTTCTCAACCGCCTCGAGTGCCGTCAGCTCCTCTCGGACCTGCTACGTCCTCTTGCCGGCCTGTCCTTCCGGCTCGGCGTGGCCGCGGGCCTCGCGTCCGTCGCCGTCGTGGGTGACGACGACTTCCAAGCCCTTCGCGACGACGCCGCGGACGAGACGCCCGGTTATCGCGAGGTCACCGAGTTTGACCATGCGCCGCCGACGACGCTGCTCCCCCCCTTCTCACCCGCCGCCGCCGCCGCCGCCCCGGCACGCACGGTCGAGGCCGCGCCCACTCTGGCGGAGGCGTCCGCGACGGCGCCTGCTGCATCTAAGTCCACACCGGAGCGTGCGACTGCCCTTGGCGACGCTTCGATGTCATCCTCTGCCGTCTTACCGGCCGCGGCGTGTGCGACGAGCGACGCGTCGGCCGCGGCCAACGACGACGCGTCACACCTTCCTAATTTGGTCTCGTCCTCGTCGGCAGTCTCGGCGGCGGTTTCAGGAGAGGCGAGTCCGGCCACGGTCGCTACCAGTGCCATCCCCGCCGCAGACGACGCTGACAGCAGCGCCGCCGCGCCTGCTGTGCCGCCCGTCGCCGCGCTCTCCGCCAACGCAACTGCTTCCGCACCTTCTGCCGCCGCCTCCACCGTCGCCGCCTCCACCGTCGCCGCCTCCACCGTCGCCGCCCCCACCGTCGCCGCCGCCACCTCCACCGCCCCCGGCGCCTCAGCCGACTTCGGCGACGGCGCTGTCGTAGGCACCGGCAGCGCCAAGCCTGCTGCTGCTCCCTCTGCCGCTCCCTCGATGCCGTCGCGTCCAAGGCTGGGCCTGGGCAGCACCAGCATCGATGCGATGATGGAAGCCATCTCTCGTCCGCCCATCAACGCCCTCTCGTTCCCCGGTTCGAAACCCAGCCCTTTTGCCGTGTCGGCTCCAGTGAGGGAAGCCGCCGCCGAACGTGCCGCCGCCGCCGCCACCGCCATAGGCGCCGGCGCATCCGCCTTTGGCGCGGGCGCCGCCGCCGCCGCCGCCGCCGCCGCCGCCGCCGCCGCCGCCGCCCTCGAACGCGGCCGGTCGTCTGGCGACTCGGCGAGCGCTACCAGTGCCGGTGCTGCTGCCCCTGTGGATCCCAGCTTCACCAACGGCGCGGCGCTGAACGCACGTAACGCCGTTGAGGCGGGCGGGTTTACTCCGGCCATCACGCGGTGCGTCGCCAGGCGATCGTGTACTGACCGATCCAGGAGATCAATAGCTCCGATCACGGCGGCCGCGCCGCCCAGCCCTGCCTTGCTCCTCGACCCCGCGTCTGACCCGTGGGCGGCGGCGGTCATGGCGGCGTCACGAGGCGGCGCCGATGCCAAAAAGGCCGCGGCCGCCGCCGCCGCTGCCGCCGCCGCGACCCAAATTAGGAAGGCGGACGATGCGGAAAGTGGGAAAACGTCGTCGTCATCGACGGCGGCAGCAGCGGCGGCCGCGGCGGCCGCGGCCGCGGCCGCCTCGCCCGACTACTTCGACGCGGCGTCTCGACGATCGAGTGCGGGCTTGCCTAAGAAGGACGAGAGGACGAGTAGTAGCAGTATGTCGGAGGACGAGAGTGCCCCGTGGCCCTTGGACATGGTCGCAGCGACTGTGGCGGCCCTGGAGGCGGCGGCACTGGAGGCTTCTCCTCCCGCTGGCACTCCGAGGCACTCCGAGGCACTCCGAGGCACTCAGTGGCCATCAGAGGCCTCTCCTCCCGTCGGACGCACTGCCATCCCGACGAGCAGCCTCGGCTTTGGTGGCGGCGAGGACGCCGGCGGCGGCGGCACGGCAGTGTCCTCCCGTGACTCTAGTGGGGTGGGCAGCTCCTCCTTCGCTTCCCCATCGTATGCTGGCTTGAGTCCTTGGGACCAACCCTTATTAGGAAATCCCGGGGAACGAGCCGGCCCTCCATGTGCCCATGACGGCGCCCGACATGCGCCCACGACGGCGCTCACGGAGCGAGTCGGCTCCTTTAGCGATGCGAACGCTACCGCCGCCGGCGATCCAACGGCCGCGGCATCCATATTAGGCAAGCCCACGTCATACGACGGCGCTCGGGACGGCGCGGTGGGCCGTGAGCCTCTCGGTCCGTCTGCGGCTGGCAGCAGCAGCAGCGGCGGCAGCGGCAGCGGCCGTGGCGGTGGTGGTGGGCCGCTCGACGCCCTCTGCGACGCCCTCGCTGGACTGGGCAGCGAGGGGAACCATGCCGCTCAGCTCAGCGCCGTTGGCAGCGAAGGCATGGCCATTGCGCTCCGCGATGGCGCTCCATATGGCGCTCAGGATGGCGCTCAACACGTCACTCAGCATGGCGCCCGGGACGGCGCGACTCCGACCGGCGCGAGCGACGCGTTGTCATGGGCGGCTGGCCTCGCCTCGGCCCTGGCGGAGTTGGATGCGGAGGGGCACTTGCCTAATAAGGATGCTGATGGGCGCTTACCTAATAAGGACCCAGCGGACGGGCTGTCGGCGGCGACTGGTACAGCCGAGGCGGCATCGCCGTCAGTGGGTTGGGGCGCGGTGCCTGCTGCATCAACGGCAACAGCCCCTTCCTTGGCCTCGCAGCTGGTCGGTACCCATAGCGCCGTCGTGGGCACCAACGCGCCCGCAGCCGTCGCCGCCTTCGCCGAGGGCCCAGCTGGTGCCGTTCAGACCACCCCTCTGGGCACCGCCGCCGCCGCCCTCAGCGGCGCGTCGGCGCTTGCGGCCGGCTCGAGCGCGTATGACGTTGGCGCCGCCGCTGCTGAAGCTGACGAGGGCGCACCCACCAACCCAGCTCTGGGCGTCGGGGAAGGTCAGCTGGCCTCAGCCCCAGCGAGCCTCCCCCTTCTCGAGGACGCGCCGGTAGACGCTCAGGACGACGCGCTCCGGGACTTTCTCCGATCTCGTCAACTTCGAGCTCCACGGGCCGAGGAGGAGCTCGGCAACCCCTTATTAGGCACTACCTTGTTAGGCAATCCCTTATTAGGCAACCCTCAGCTGCCACGTCCCAGGCTCGGCGGCGCCGTGGATGGGATCCTCGAGGCGCTCTCCTCCCCCATCAACGGCGGCTCGAGCCAAAACGCGCCGATCTCGGCCTCGGTCGTCTCCAACTACTTCGGGGGCAAGGGCAGCCCAGGCGCGAGTGATGCCACCGAGGGCTCTTGGACCCGTGGCATCATCACCACCAGCAGCGAGATCGCCCAGCTTGCAGTGCGCCTCGTCGAGATCATGGGCACCGAGAGGCGCGAGAACACCGAATCCGCCGACAGCTCCGATGAGAAGAGACGAAGCAGCCAAGGTTCCAAGGGCCAACACACCGTCTACCAGCTGCGTGCGCGCGTGGGGCCGTTTGAGAGCACCACCTTCCGCCGCTTCTCCGAGTTCCTCGAGCTGCATCAGGTCCGGCCTCTGATTGCCCTCTGATTGCCCTCGGACTGATCTCGGACTGATCTCGGATCGGCCTCGGATTGCCCAAAGAGCGCCGTACTGAGCACTCCCTCGCGTTCCTCGAGCTGCACCAGGCGCTTCAGAAGGTGTGGACCAAGGAGAAGCAGAATAAGCCGGCCCTGCTCACGATCACGCCCACGGCCAAAAAGTTGATGGAGTCGAAGCTCTCGGTGCGCTCTCTCATTTCCAATGGCAAGCAGGTCGACATTCGCTCGGCGTTGCTCCAAAAGTACTGCGCGGAGCTTTGTGCCTCGGAAGAGCTGGCTCGCTATGAGACGGTCACCAGCTTCTTCTGGCCGTCGGGTGCGAGGGGCTCTGGGCAGGTGATTGCGCCCGACGGCTCGACGACGTTGCATTGACCTGAGGCTAAGCCTCTGCCTCTGGCGTGGAGTTTTGCTCGGCAGAGGGCAGTCATCGCTCTGCCGCATACGTTACGAGGGTCCGCATCGGACGCACCGAACCACCGTCTTGGGTGAAAACTGTCTACTGTGGCGGGCGGTGCGTGACTCTGACTGTATGTATGTCGAGCACAGCATAGACGTCCATACAAGTGTCAAGTCTGAAACGCGAACTTTATATAACCTGTCTTGAGTTCACACAGTGGCGAGTGAAGTGGTCCCTACGTCCGTTAGCGTGCGACGGACCCACGCGTTTGCCATTATTGAGCGCCAAGGAGTCACACCGGCAGACCGCTGTCCGAGAGCTCGGAGCGGGGCGGCGCGCGCGGTCACGTGAAGGGTACGTTTACGTGAAGGGCCGCGCGCACTTGACTCCAGACGTGGCGCATGGGCCGCGGAGTCAAGGGAGCGCCTCGCTCGGCCGCCGTTGACGAACTAACGACAGCTCGAGGGCTCTGCGCCGTTGACCTGTGGGGAAAGGACAGCTTGGCTTACGAGTAGATCTCATTCGACTTGAAGAACGTGTACGAGAGCGTCATCGTATCGAGACGCTTCATCTTACGGTCCTTGAGGAACTCAGGGTCGATGTAGAAGAAGACGGGCATGTCGACGGTCTCGCCCGGGAGCAGCCGCTGCTCGTCGAAGCAGAAGCACTGGATCTTGTTGAAGTACGCGCCGGCCTCGTTGGGTATCACGTTGTACGTGGCGACCGCGATGATCGGCTCGGTTGAGTGGTTGGTGGCCTCGAAGAAGGCGAGGGCCGTCTGGCCGGCGAGCACGGTCACGTGCTTCTGCACAGGCTTGAAGCTCCACGGCAGCTGCTGCGACACGTCCGTGTTGAACGTCACACGCAGGGGCCGGTTGCCTGGAAGCGTAGCCGGGTCAGCGGGCAAGTCATAGCCCTCATCCTCGCCGCCGCCCTTGTGCCGCTTCGTCGTGCCGCCGAAGCCTGTGGTCTGACAGAAAATGCGGTACAGAGGCACGGACGCATAGGCCAGCCCGAGCGTCCCCATCGCGACCGCGAGCATCGCTGCGCCGAGCGAGTACGGGTCCACGGTGGCGTTGGCGCGAGAGCCTCGCGCACCAGCGCCGCCTTTGCTGCTGTCGCTGCCGCCGCCGGCACTGCCGTGTGGCGCGCTGCTGCTCGCGCCGCCGCCGCTCGCATTGCTCGCTGCGCGCTGCGGCTGCGGCTGCAGAAGCGGCCGGCCCAGAGATGTGCCGCAGCAGCTGGGCCTTGGACTGGTTCGACGGCATGCCATCAATTGAGAGGTGAGCGAGATGGCGCGCGGGGAGACGCGCGGCAGCACCGCCGATCGTGCGGAGGGAAGCTGCCGGAACGTCGCACGCCGCGCGACAAACATGATGGACGTGTGCGTCTTCACGAAGCAGATCGCCGCCCGCTTGCCTTCTTGAGGAATTTCATATCAACAATTTTCCAATGGCACGGCGGTCGGTGAAAAATTATCCATCAGCAAACACACCTCCTGTTTACTGAATCTCAAGATCAGAGATCCAAGGCAACGATCGAACAATTTTTTTCCATGAAGAAACAAGCTGTGCCCAGGGACCCCGGAAGAAGCGCGCGCGCAGCGCGCCAGCGCGCGAGCGTGTGGGAGGCTTGCGCTTGGTCCGGCTCGTATCACAGTTGATTTGACGTGACTTGACTTCACTGTGAATATCCAAAGGGAATTCCGCAAAGATCCAACGCACGGATCCAAATTCGCGAGACCTTTTTGCCGCGGCACCTCAGTCGGGCCATGTCCAAAAAATACCGACGCTCCAACACTCTGCTGCCATCACCGGTTGATGCCCCGTTCAGGCTGGCCGTCGTGCAGTTCACCGTCCCGGACGCCAAGAACGGCGGCTCGGACAAGGGCCCCGATGGCAACCGAGTGGACTCGATCCCGATCGCCAACGGCGTGATCCACGCCGGTGGTGCGTGCGATCTGCTCAAGTTCGATAGTAGCATCGGCGATGCGGATGCGTGCGTCGCCGCCTTTGACTTTGTGGCGTGCAATTACGATGCGCTCATCGTGCGCATCAACCCGGGCCAGCTCTCGCAGGGCACCCCGGTGGGCACCCAGGCGGCCTTCGACGCATTGATGAACTATTACATTTCGAGGGGCAAGCTCATCTGGTCATCGCCCAAGATCCAGACGCAGATGGGCGCCAAGGACGCGCTCGTTCACATCAGCAAGCTCAACTGTGGCCTCGAGGACACGTACGCGTACTACACCGAGGAGGAGCTCATCGTCGGCTTCAAGAAGACGTGCGCCTTCCAGCCGCGCGTGCTCAAGCAGAACCGCGGCTCGGCCGGCGAGGGCATCTGGCTCTGCTGGCTGTGGGACAAGAGCTCCGACAAAAAGGTCGAGCGCTACCCGGCGACTTATTTTGGCGAGAAGGTGCTGGGCGACAACGACTACCTCAAGCTGATGGAGATGAACGACAACCACGTAGAGTACCACACGGTCAAGGAGTTCATGATCTTCTGCGTCGAGGGTCCGAATGCCCGAGGCGTGGGCGCGTGGAAGTCGACTTTCCCGGGCGAGTACCTCAAAGGTGGCAAGGCGGCGCACGGCCAGCTCGTCGACCAGCGCCTGCTCCCGCGCATCGACGAGGGCGAGGTGCGCATCCTGATGGCGGGCGACACGTGCCAGATGGCCATCCACAAGAAGCCGATGGGCGGCGGCCTCTCGGCCGTCGGCGGCAACTCGGAGTACACCTACTACCGCCCCACCGACGCCAAGTACCAGGGGCTCGTGCAGAAGCTCTACGCGGACATCCCAAAACTCCTTCCATCGCTCGGTCTCGAGGGCGAGCCGCTGCCGCTCCTGTGGACCTGCGACTACATCCCCAAAAACCCCGACAACTGGCCAAAGGGCCCGTACGACCGCAGCTGCCCCGACGCCGAGACCGAGTACACCGTGGGCGAGTTCAACTGCTCGTGCGTCGGCATCTCCAAGTTCCAGGCCGTGTGCGGCGGCGAGAAGACGCTCGCCGACGTGCCCGACGCGGACTACTTCGACGCGTGCGAGCTGACCGACTTGATGGGCATCAAGGCAATCGAGATGCTCGTGAAGGCGAAGGAGGATCGCGCGGCGAAGATGTTGGCGGAGGCCGTTGGGTGCGGCTGCTGGGTGGGGCCGAAGGGCAATCCTCTGATGAAGGTGGAGGTTACGGAGAACGGCTGCACGTGCGCGGTCCAATAAAGAGGTGGTACCCACGACGCGACAGTGGCCAACCTGAGATCCCGGGCGACTGGCCCCGCGCCCTGCGAGCGGCCTCCGGCCGGCCCGGCCCGGGTCGGGTCGGGTCGGGTTGCATCGCGGACAAGAATGCGCGGCATCTCTGAGAAAAATGACTAAATATCGGATCGCGTGGTTCGGTCATCGGTAAGAGCTCCCGAACGTAAGTAAAAAAGATGTAAGCCGTCTAGGGTTAAGGGCCAGATCATGGGTAAGTCGTATACACGTATTCCTCGATTGGTTCGTGCTGAGTTACTATCCACCGTTGAATCAGTGACGGTCGGTACTACGCGACGCGGAGTCCGGAGACCGCACTGACCACTGTGCCGTCGCGGCGTAACGACGTTTTGAGTGCGGCTGCCGGTGTGTAGTGACCAGGTGTCGAGCGTATACAAGAGTTTAAGCGGGGCGGAGCCGGTACTCGAGAGGGGTAGCTGGCAGGCTCGGCCGCCCGTTGTCCCCCCAAGGCTCGGCGGCCAGGAGCGCGGGTCGCGCCATCGCCGCTCGAGGGGCAGCACCGGCAAGCGGATTGCCTTCGTCGCCAAGGTGGTGCGCGCTGGGGTGAGCGCCGCTCATCGAACGCTCGTGCGCCCGCGCTGTGGTGAGCGCGGTGGTGGCGGTGGCGGCGGCAGCGCGAGGGTGGCTGTGCCCGAAGCGCCCGCCGTGCGCCGTCGCGCGGATGGTCGGCGCGTGAAGCAGCGGCTCTGAGTGTGAAGAGTGCAGAGATGCTCTCAGCTCCGAAGCCGTCTGCTCCCCCGTGCAGGAGCCGCGCAGGACGCCGTGTTGGGCGTCGAGGTGCCGCCTTGGGGTGCCCGGAGGCGCTGAGACCACTCCGTGCTCGTCCGACTGCTGCGACGACAGCGCAGCAGTTCCACCGACGCCCGCGACAGCGCCTGAGCTTCGCCGCTTGCCGCTGAGCCGGAGACCCGCATGCCGGGGCGAGCGCTGCGAGGAGTGCGGAGAGAGCGCCGTGGCGAGCGCTGTGGCGGCTGCCTGCCGTGCCTCCTCGTTTAGCTCGACGTAACCGCCCTCGTCCTCATCTGCCATCAGCCAGGATTGCGCCTGCGAGAACATGCGCCGTCGCAGCCGCTCCATCTGCCGTTGACGCTCGAGGGCACGCGAGCTCTCGCGCCTTACTCGAGCCTCCGGCGGCGGCGGCATCACCGGCACGTACATTGCCCGTCCGAACCGCTCGTGTGTGCTCCGGACGGGCGCAAGCCGATCCTGCGCCAAGGCGCCAAGGTAGCGCTGCCCGGGCGTGAGCCCGTCCAAAGAAGCCGGCGGCCGCAGCTGCTCGGCACTCGCCGACGCTGGGATGGACGCTGAGATCGCCCGCAGGCGCGGACCCACGTCGCTTGTCAAGTCCAGAGGCGCCGTGCCAATGAGGGCACGCCGGGGCGGCGAGGTGCCACTGCCGCCGCTCGCCCCCGAGCCGGCGCCACGGCTCGGCGCGCCGCGTGCCATGCCGCCCGTGAAGGCCTTCTCGCTCTCTGCCCTCAGCATGGTCCGAGGTGAGCTCATAGGAAACGTCGCGATGGCGGCGAGGCGGCGCGCCGATGGCACGTGGACGTGATACACCTTGGGCGGCGTGGCCGGCGGCGGCGGGCGCAAGGGGCCGCGCTCGACAGCGTGCGCGCCGCCATACACCTTGCGCTTGTGCCTCGGCGCCCGCATGACCGCCGCTGCCTCGGTCTCGAGCGAACCGAGCTGCTCGTCGAGCTGCAAGGTGATGCGCCCAAGCATGCTTGGGGGCGCGACACCGGGCGGTGCGGTTCGTACCGCCTCGGCGACCGACTTCTGAAAAGCCTTCACACCCGCGACCGAGGACGTGGTGATCTCGGTCAGCACCGTCGCCGCGCTCAGGCCGCGGGCCACGAGGCTTGTGATTTCATCGGCGGAGGCACTGCCGTTGGGAAGCGCCGCCGCTGGCTGCGCGGCTGTTACCAAACGTGATGACACGGCGACGGCGGCAACGGGGGCTGGGAATGACATCGGGTTCCAATCCCGAGGGCCACTACTCCATGGACCGGCAGCGGTCAGCATTCGCGCACTCGACATACGAACCCGCGGCGCTCGTGTTGGTTGACGCAGTCGACGCGGACGGGAGCGACAACTCGAAACTGCATGGCGGAACCCTGCGAGGTGTTCACAGTTCAGTTCAAGTTCTGAAATGTTTAGTGTGTTCAAGTTCAGAACTTCGAAGACAATCTCTACCGGTACCTCCTACCCGGCGCCGCCACCGAGCACGAGCCGCGCTCTCGTCGCCTCGAGCAGTGGCAGCAACCGGTCGACCACTTCGCCCAGCTGCCCCTCGCCCAACGCGTCGCCATCGAAACCAATACGGCGCGCGAGCACGAGCAGCCGGCGACGAGCCTCGGTGCTATCGAGGTGCGGGAGCAGCGAGTTCCACGACACTTCGGAGTCGTCCTCAGCTCCTGTCGCGTGGATGGCACGCACCAACTCCAAGTCCTCTTCAAGGCGCGCCGCGGGCGAGAAGGCCGCCGAGGCCGCCCCAGCCGCTCGGGAGGCGGCGAGCGAAGGGCCATCGGTGCGAATCAGCCACGTGTGAGCGTGGCCGCCTCTTCCGCCGCCGGCTCCCGCCGCCGCCGCCGCCGCACTGCGACTGCCGAGGAGCGCCTTCCATTTTTGGCGGCATTGCTTGTACGAGCGACCCCCTAGCTGTTCAGCGATCGCGGTCCACGGCAACGACGCCTGCAGCGCTGAGACCTCCTCCGCCGACAATGCGGGTGCGGACGTGGGCGCGGGCGCGGCGGCTACCGTCAATGCGCCTGCTGCCGTCGTGACGAGCGTGTGTGAGCCCGCCGACACCGGCGAGCCGCCACAGTTGTACCGGTAGGTGCCCCCGGCCGCATTAGCACCGCCCACGTTGGCGCCGGCGGCACAGGCACGCACGGCGGCCTTGACATTCAGGCCGAGGTCCTTGGCCCGCACCTGATGAGTAGGGGGCAATCAGACGCAATCAGGCGCAATCAGACGCAATCAGACGCAATCAGACGCAATCAGGCCGAGGTTCTTGGCCCGCACCTTGACCGCCCTCCGCACGAGCTTCTCGAGGCGCCCAATCTCTTGCGCATCCCACTTGCCGCGTCGACTGATGACGGTCGCGGCACGCCACTTGCATCGGATGTCTTGCACGTAACGGCCGAGCTCCTCGGCAATGTCGCGCCACCGGCTGCCACGCGCGCGCATCGCGAGGAGCCGCTGCACATCCTCCTCGCTCCACGCGCCGCCCTGCCCGCCCTTGGCGCCCAGGTAGCGCATATGCACCCAATCGTAGATAGCTTTCCACTTGCGCGGCGGTCGGCCAGCCGCGGTGAGCGACTCGTTCACGGTCGCAGCGAGCCCCACCCAAAAGTTCTTCTTGAGCGGCCCACGTCCGGCGCGGCGGCCCGTGTTGAGCAATGAGGGCGCCTCGTCGGCGCCGCGCGTGAGGGGCGCGCGCATCTCGAGGCCTTCCAGAAACTCGGCCGAGTCGATGGCCAGCCCGAGGTCCTCGAGGGCCTCGTGCAGCTTCGCCTCGCACACCTGCTTCTCTGCACGGCTCCACTTGCCTGTGGCGAATGCCGGAGGTGCGTCCTCGCCGACCACCTGCACGAGCGCCGCGCGGTTGGCAAAGCGCACGCGCTTCGCCTTTCGGTAGTCGGCGAGCGTGGGTGTGCAGGCAGATGTGTTGGTGGCGGCGGGTGGCAGGACCAAAGTTGTGCCGCTGCCGCTGGCGGCGGCTGGTACCAGTGTCAAGGCCGTGCCGCTACTGCTGGTGGCTGCGGGCAATAGGGCCAAGGCCGTCGCGCCCGCAGCGTCTCGATCGCGTTTCTTTCCCATTGCGATCAGAAAAAAGTGTGCATGTCAAGTGTGAAGACCGATTGTGACGACCAAGCAACTCCTCGAAGAACCTGAGTTACGCCCCCGGATTTGGAACTACTTTCTCCGGGTCGCGCTCGCATTTGCAAACCTTGGTGAAAAAGCGATTGGCGTTCGCTTTTTGCAAGCTCGATCGCTTTTTCCAACGCAATGTGCCAGTGCCGGAGCATTGGTCCCGCCTTCTGTGAGCGTAGCGCTGTTCGAGCTGGCACCCAAGTGTGAGCTCACGATGCACGAGGTGGCCTCCGAGCTCGCCGATGTGCTGCGCATGAGCGTGCTGGACTCCTCCTCGGCGCATGCAGGAGACCTGCCGCCTGCGACGCAGCGCTGGTCCCGCCTTCGCGTGCTCATCACTGCTGCGTCGGCCTTTGCTGAAGCGGCCGCCAAGCGAGCACTGTGCCTCATCTGCCTCGAGGAGGTCAACACGCTTCGCGGGCTCGTCTGCCCTGTGGGCCACCTGATCTGCTCGGCATGCCTTCAAAGGTACATCTGCAGCCTCGCTGGCTCGGCAAAGTTGCGCAGCTCGAATGGCGCCCTCGACTGCCTCGGCGCCCACCAGCAGCCATTCTCCTTTGGCCGCAGCATGGTTGAGCCTCACCTCTTTGGAGATGCGCTGCGGCTCTACCTCGAGACGATGGAGACGCCGGAGACGTCGGAGACGCCAGAGACGACGGAGACGCCGGGCGAGGGAGAAGTGCAGTGCACACCCGAATCGATACAGCCAGAGCTCCACGAGGCTCTGAACCTCAGCTGCCCATCTTGCGGGGTGTTCTGCGACCCGGATCCAGATGGTTGCATCGCGATGACGTGCAGCAGCTGCCATGTGGCGTTCTGCTGGCTTTGCTTTCAGGCCTGCGGCCACGACGCGCATCCTCACTGCCGCGAGGAGCATGGCGGGTTCTTTCCGTCGAAACACGACGTGTACCAATGGCATCGGCGGCTCCGATGGCACAAGGTCGACAGAGTGTTTCAGCGCTCGTTTCAGGGCCGCCCGCCCGATCGGAAGGTGGCCTTGCGGGAGGAGGCCTTGAACCTTTGTGAGCGGAACCTCGCGGACAGCGAGATTGGGCTGTGGCCCTTCCCAAGCGTGCAGCCGTCAGTGGGAGGCGCGATCGGAGTCGTACCGCACGTGCAGTTTGCGATGTTTGGGCAGATCGACGAGCTTCGCGCGCTCCTCGACGAAACGCCAGAGCTCATCGACCAACCCAACGACCGCGGCTTGACATGCTTGATGGCCGCATCGCATGGAGGGTACGCTGCTGTTGTTGCGGTACTCCTCGAGCGCGGGGCGGACGTTGCCCGCCGGGACGCTCGAGGGGTGAGCGCTCTGGACTATGCTGTCAGAGAGCACAGGCAGGAGGCGCTCTTGACTCTTCTGAAGCACTCGGAGTCTCGCTCACTACAGCTCGTGAACGCGGTCGACCCAGAAGGAAATACATTGCTGATGGTGGCTGCGGAGAGAGGCCACAAGGATTTGCTTCCCATCCTGCTCGAGGCAAAGGCGGACCCAAATATGGCAACCAGCGCAAACACGCCGCATCACCTTACGACTCGAGGCGGCGTGACCGCCTTGATGATCGCTGCCCATCATGGCTACGAGCAGATTGCTCATGTCCTGCTCGAGGCTGGCGCCATCGTGGACACTCAACTGCCGGACCGCCCCGACACTCAACTGCCAGATGGCCGGACCGCCTTGATGATCGCTGCCAAACTTGGCAGAGAGCGCTGCGCTCACGTCCTGCTCAAGGCGAAGGCGGACCCAAACAAGGCAACGTCCGACGGAAGGACTGCCTTGATCATCGCTGCCGATAATTACGGACATTACGGAGATCACGAGCCTTTCGTTCGCATTCTGCTCGAGGCCCAGGCCGACCCGAATAAGGCAAGGTCCGACGGCACGACCGCCTTGATGCTCGCTGCCAAACATGGTCAAGAGCCTTGCGTTCGCGACCTGCTCGAGGCTGGCGCCGTCGTGAACGCTCCGAACTTCGCCGCCGTGACCGCCTTGATCTTAGCTGCCGAAAAAGGCCACGAGCCTTGTGTTCACGTCCTGCTCGAGGCGAAGGCGGACCCAAACAAGGCGACGTCCGACGGAAGGACTGCCTTGATCCTCGCTGCCGAAAGTGGCCACCCTTGCGTTCGCGTCCTGCTCGAGGCAAAGGCCAACCCGAATAAGGCAAGGTCCGACGGCTGGACTGCCTTGATGATCGCTGCACAAAATAGCCACGTGCGCTGCGTTCGCGTCCTGCTCGAGGCCCAGGCCGACCCGAATAAGGCAAGGTCCGACGGCTGGACCGCCTTGATGGCAGCTGCCCAACATGGCTATGAGCCCTGCGCTCACGTCCTGCTCGAGGCGAAGGCGGACCCAAACAAGGCAAAGTCCGACGGCGCGACTGCCTTGATCCTCGCTGCCGAAAGTGGCCGCCCTTGCGTTCGCGTCCTGCTCGAGGCAAAGGCCAACCCGAACAAGGCAAGGTCCGACGGCTGGACTGCCTTGATGATCGCTGCACAAGATGGTCACGAGCCTTGCGTTCGCGTCCTGCTCGAGTCAAAAGCGGACCCAAATCAGATGAATTACGCCGGACAAGCCGCCTCAATGATCGCTTCCGAAAGGGGCCACGAGCGCTGCGCTCGCGTCCTGCTCGAGGCATATTTCAACCCTTATCAGGCAAAAGGCGGGGGGGGCGGCAGGGCTGGCGGCAAGGGTGGCGGCACGGTCCGGAGTACGCGTTGCGATGCGCCTTACCACGAAGTGACACGCGTCGCGTCGACGCCGACGATGCCTCCGCAGGCGGTGGCTCACCACCAGCCGAAAGTGGCATCGGAGCCACTCTCACTTCTTTTTCATGCGGAATTGCTGACACGTTGGATGGGTGCCGGAAAGGGCGGCACGATTTGCACCTTTTTCGCCCGCAATGGCCAGTGCCGCTACGGCGATCGTTGCCGATTCATCCACGACCGCGGTGGCGCGGCTAGCGGCTAGGCTACCGACACGTTTGGCGGTTGCGGCGGTTGGGATTGATGTCTAGCTCATGACATGTCCAAGAGACTGCGGAATCGATGCAAGCGCACAGCTGAGAGCCGGCTGGGTATCACGCTGAGGCAGACAACTGACCAATGCTGCTTGCTGGGAAAGTGGGGTATGTGTTGAAGTGCAGGTGTTCTTGTGAGTTGGCGAGGGGCGTGATCTCAGGACTGCGCGGCGGGGGAGGGCACGCTGATGCGGAGAACGAGATTGGAGGAGGCGTGGGCGTGCTGGTTACCCGGTTCCGCGGGCGGACCGCGGTTGAACATATGCCGTCTTTCAGTGCGTTCGGTGTGCTGTGTGGTCTCTCACGGTCGTCACGTCTCACGACCTGGACCTCTGTGGCGGTCCCGTGGCCCACACAGCACACTGACAGCGTGGCAGCTGGCCATGCAGCTGGCAGCGAGAGCTCGGCCTTCGGCCAGCTCTCGGGGCTGTTCTATCTAAACATCCCTAAGTGTGTGAAGCACAAAGAAGACGGCAGCGAGGGTTGAAAGTGCGCTCGAGGCGAGGGAGTAGGTCGAGGGAGTAGGTGACCCGACCTGGTGTGCGCGAGGTGGGGTAAAGCATATGTCGGTTGTCGCCCGGCGGTGCGTCACCCCATCGCGCATCGGCATAAAGCTAAACTTTTCTTATCACGGGGAACGCTCGACGACGTTGTCGCACGACATGCGTGAACGCTACAATCATGTAGTGCGCGTTAGCCACACGTTAGGCCGTTGAGTTCGAGCCAGCCCCGATGCGTCGGTGTGTTTAACACAGCACATGAGACATGTCCACAGTGCCTTCACATGCCGAGCAGGGCCGCTACGACTTCCAGCACCTATTGTCAATTGTCCACACGCAACATCGGACGAAACCCAGGTCGTGTTCCACATGCACCATAACATGCAAAATCCGGCGAAACCTAGACGAAACCTAGACGAAACCCAGGCTCACGTGTCTCGTCACTTTCTGTCGACCTGTCGCCCAGGATTCCGAAATGGAGGGGGGCACAGTAACTTACGTCTTACCCGCGCAGCCTGTAGTGTACGGTCACATCAACGCGAGGTCTCCTGCATGCGAGATCGCCCGCATGGCGGTTCAGCCGCCTACACTCCTCCAGCATCTCTAACCAATGGTGCAGAGCGTCGGCGAGAGGCACCAAGGCAGCGCATTGAGCTCCCGCACCACCAGATGAAAGGGGAGGAAGGGGGAACTGATCACTCCTTGAGCATCTCAAACCATTGGCGCAGAGCGTCGGAGAGCACCTGAGGCAGCGCCTTGAGCTCCCGCACCACCAGATAAAAGGGGAAGGGGAACTGATCGATCCAACGGCCCATCGTGAGCTTACCGTTCGGGAAGCTTACCTGCACGAGGGTCATGGGAGCTCCATCAGAGGCAATCAGAGGCAATCAGAGGCAATCAGAGGCAATTGACGAGACTCACCTGCACGAGGGTCATGGGAGCTCCATCAGAGGCAATCAGAGGCAATCAGAGGCAACCAGAGGCACTCAGAGACTATTGACGAGACTCACCTGCTGGAGGTCGAGGATGGAGTCCTTTTGGGCCGCCGAGTCGAGGACGACGAAGCATAAGAGGATGTGCTCCTGGGCGGCGAGGCGCACCCACGCCGACGGGTCGCCCCATGCAGGCGAGCGCCGTCCATCTGAGACGATCAGGACGAGCTGCAGCTGCTCTGTCGTGGACGAGGCCGACTGCTGCTCGCGTGCGACCCGGAGCGTGGACACGACGCTCTTTAGCAGGCCTTCCATGTGAGTGTGCTTCTGGCGGAAGCTGAAGCGCGAGAGCATGTGCGCGCCCGCCTCTGCTGTGAACGGCCGGTCAAACGGATGGAGCAACTCGACGCTCTCTGCAAACTTGAGCACGCCCAACTGCCCGGCCTCAATGGTCGTCAACGCCTGCGTCAGGAGCGCGAGCGCCTCGCATGCAAGCCCCCCCGCGCCCGTCTCGGCCATCGATTCGGAGTCGTCGATGCACAGCAAGATCTGGTACTGCCGCTTGGACGGCTTGGTGCGCCGCAACCAGATCTTGTCCTTGCGGAAGCCCGAGGCAATGTACGGGATGACCTTCCTCATCGAGATGCGCTTACCGGTACGGTAGTCGCCTTCGAGCTTCGACTTCACAGTCGCCTCGAGGATCAGGCGCAGCTGTTCACAGAGCTCTTGCGAGAGTGACGAGGTACGGCCCTCCAGAGCGCGCCACGCGTCCTCCGCTGCGCCGCTCTCGGCGCCTTTGAGCTGCCATTCGGCCAATCTCCCCTCGAGCTCCAGCTGCATTCGCTCGAGGTCCGCGGCGGCGGCCTCGTTTGCCTCGTCTTCGTTCACACCGACGCCTCCCTCGCCCGCCTCGTTCGCATCATCGTGGGCGGCGTCTGCGTACGGCGCGCGCATCGCGCCGATGAGTCCGCCGCCGCCCTCGCCGCCCTCTTCGCGGCCCTCGGTATGGGAGGCATCAGCCCAGCTCACCCCGCTCTCCGGCCCCTCGGCGCTCCCGCCCGCTCGCGGATCGGGCGCGTCCTCTGTTCCGGCCGTTGGCTCCTCTGGACGCTGGAGGGGACGCTTCTTGGGCGGCCGTTGCTGCAGCTCCTCCGCCATCGATCGCTTGGGTGCCTCGGCCTCACGCCGCGAGGGTGTCTCAGCTGGAGCTTCGTCGGTCTCCATGTGCCCGTCATCCTCCGACGCGGCAGGCGGCACAGTGCCCTCCTCACCCTCCGCCTCGGCAGCTGCCGCCATCTGTGCATCGTCCTTCTCGTCACCCCCCGCCGCCGCCTCCTCCTCCTTCGCCTCCTCCGCCGCCATCCTCTCCGCGCGGCGCATCCGCGCGGCCGCCTCGAGCTGCTCCTTGCTCGCGTCTGCGAGCCCTTGGCTGTCAGACGCCTCGTGCTCCGCGGCTAACTCATACTCGCCGCCTTCGGGAGCCGGTGGGGTTGGATCGTTGGTCTCCGCCGCCCTGGCCGCCTCAGCGTCCTCCTCGGACGGCGCTGCCTCCTCTTCCCTCTCGACCATCTGGAGGCGCCGGTGCCAGTACTCGAGCGCATCGTCCAGAGCGCGGTACGGGTTCGGCTGCTCGGGCTTCCGCCGGGGCGGCGGCGGCGGCGGCGGCGGCGCGTCGGGCTGGCGGCTCGCATCGGGCATGTACTCGAGGCCCTCGCCTTCGCCACCCGTCGCCCGGGTCTGGTTCGAACGGCGCGCACCCTCAGACGCATCGGCGGCGCTCTCTGGCTGCGCCGCCTTCGAATCCTCTTGCTTGGGCTGCTCGTCCTCAGCGGCGGCCGCCGCGGACGCTGCGTGCTTGCCCTCGCCCATGTCAAAGTTCATCTGAGTCTCATACTGCTTTCGTGCCACCACATTCTCGGGCTCGTCGTCCTCGCTCTCCTCGCCCTCCTCCTCGCCGCCCTCCTCGCCGCCCTCGCCGCCCTCCTCCTCGCCCTCGTCCTCCTGCGCCTGGCCGGCGCCCTCCGCCTCCCCGGGCTCGTCCTCCGCCGCCTCCTTCTCGTCGAGCGCCGCCGCCGCCGCCGCTGCCGCCGCCGCCTCGTCGTCGTCCTTAGTTGGAGTCTCCTCCTCCTCGCCCTCCTTGTCCTCGCCCTCCTTACCGACCTCCTCGAGATCGCCCTGCTCGCCGTCTTTCAACTCGCCGCCGTCGGCCGGGTTCGCATCGTCCTCGTCCGCACCCGCCGCCTCCTCGCCTTCCTCCTCTCTCGGGTCCTCGCCCTCAGCGCCGTCCTCGTCGCCATCCATCCCATCAGGGAGCTCGTCCGGCATCTGCTCATCCGCTTCGGGCTCCGCCTTCTCCTTTTCGGGCTTCTTGAACGTATTGTCCTCGTACTCTGTCTCGGGCTTCACGCCCGCCCCGTCCTCCTCCCCCTCCCCCTCGTCCTCCTCGTCCTTGCCCTCTCCATCGCCACCGTCCTCCTCCTCCTCCTCGTCTCCTTTCTTCGGCTCGGGCTCCGTCTCCGCCTGCGCCTGCTCCTTGTCCTTCTTCTGCTTCTTCTTGGGCTTGCCCTCCTCTTCCTCCTCCTCCTTGGCCTCCATCTGCACATCACCGCCCGGCTCCACCGCCGCATCCTGCTCCACCTTGTCGTCCCCCTGTGGCTTCAGATGGTCATCCTCCTTCTCATCCCAGAGCCGCTCGTCCACCACCTCCTGGTTCTGCTCGTCCAGCTCGCCAATATTCTCCTCCTCGTCTCCATCGCCCTCCTCGTCCTCCGAGCCTTCCCCCTTGTCAGGCTGCTCCACGTCCTTCATGTCGCCGTCCCACTCGTTCGTCATCTCGACGCCCTCGTCCTCGTTGGCCCGCTCGTCCTTGCCGCCGTCGGCCTCGTCGCCATCCACCTGCTCCTCCTTTTGCGCCGCCGAGTCGCCCTCAATCTGCCCTTCCTCCTGCAGCTCCTCGCTCACATCCTTCTTGCCTTCGCCTTCGCCCATCCCAGTCCCCTCCACGTCGTCCTCCATACCGCCTTGGCCCCCCTTGTCGCCGCCGCCCTCGTCCTCCGGCCTCACCGTGCAGAAGCCTTTGGCGAACAGCTCGGCAAACGTATTCGAGAGCACGAGCTGCAGCCGCACGAGCGAGCCGTGGTAGCCGAGGGCCTGGTGCAGTGCCCAGCGCAGCGCGCTCAGGTGCAGGCGCACTGCAGGGCCGACCTCTCCGACCGCGCGCACCACCGCCGCACGGACGGCCGCCGCCTGCGAGCCCGAGGCGCGCTCGGCGCAGCGCTCGGAGAAGTGCGCGAGGCGCTCGAGGACCATGGCGAGGCTGGAGCTGATCTGGGGGGCGCGACCCGCGCTCAGAAGCTGCAGGAGCCACTCGTGCTGTGTGCGGATCTGCTCCTCAGCCGCCCCTCCCTCCTCCATCCCCTCCTCCTCCTCCTCCTCTTCCTCCTCGCCGCCCGCTGCCGGGTCAGCAGGTCCGTCCGGTTCGTCCGCGCCGGTCGCAGCATTCGCCGTCTTGGATTGGCGCACCTGCTGCTTCGCCCGCTGCCGCGCCTGCCTGTGCTCCCGCTTGCGTGCCTTTCGCTCCTCCTCCGCTTTCTCACTCGCCAGCGCCGCCTGCAGGCAATGCCCACGCACCGCCTGCATCGCGAGCAGCAGCTGCACGGTCGTCTGCTCGACAGCGTCGACCAGCGAATGCAGGCACGCTTCATCCGCGGGGGGCAGCCCCGAGAGAGCCCACGACGGCGCGGCGAGGCTCGCAGCGCTCAGCGGTAGCGCCGCCGCCCCATCAGCCATCGCCGCCCCGCCCGCCATCGTCGCCCCGCCCGCCATCGTCGCCCCGGCCGCCATCGTCGCCCCGGCCAAGTCCGCGGGGGGAGGCGACGAGATTGCCTCGAGCTCACGCACGAGTGGCGCCAGATGCGCAATCTCGCCCGAGCTCAGGGGAGCTGCCGCACCGCCGAGCTCCGAGAGCAGCGAGATAACCTCCGAGATCGTGCCCATGGCCGCCCGCTCGTGCGCCGTCGTGAGCAACGCGCCCACGTCGCCCACGGAAGGCTCCGGCAGCTGCGCTCGCCTCGTCTGTAACGTGCGCGCCAGGCGCCTAAGCACCGATACGACGCGCGACGCGGCGAGGCCCGAGGTGTGGCCCGAGGCGGCGCCCGAGGCGGCGCCTCCCTGAGCGGGCGGCAGCGATGCATGCAATTCGAAGAGCGCGAGGGTCTCGACGCACACGTGCAGCGCCTGGCCGCAGAGCTCATGCATGCGTCGCACGTGGGCAGGCGAGGCGCCGTCGTGGGCAGGCGAGGTGCCGGCACCCTCGTCGGCAAATCTGGGCGTACCATTCCCGCCACTACCACCGCCACTACCATCCGCGCCGCCGCCGCCGCCGCCGCCGCCGCGAGCACCGCCGCCGCCCCCTCCGCCGCTCTCGCTGCCCTCTGCCCCGACAGCTTCGAGCAGCGCCAGTTGGGACTGGAGCACAGCGAACTGGTCGATGGCGCCACTGAGGGCCTCTCTCTGCTGCACGACGAGCGAGAAGCTATGCTCGAGCAGCCCAGAGCCCTTCTTGATCTCCCGCCCGCTCAGATCGGGGTGCGCGCCCACCGCGCTCCGGCGCAGCTGGGTGAGCCGGAAGAGGCAACGGAAGTACAGCTGCTCGCTCCGTGACCATTCGTGGCTCCAGCGCGCGCCAAGCGCCGTACTGAGCGCCCCCGCGCGCGCGTCGCCGTCCGCCACGGCGCCCGTCACGGCGCTCGCACTCGTCGTGAGCGCCGCCGAGGACAGCGCCGACTTGGGCGCCGGCGCGGCGTGTTGGGCGTCCCCGTCCCCTTCAACGGCGGCCGCCGCTCCCACCGCGCCGGCTCCCGCCGCGCCGTGTTGGGCGAGACGCAGCGAGCCGCTCAAGACGGACGTGACGTCGTAGTGCGCGTGCGCGGGCACGGCAAAGAGGGTGCACATGGAGCCAAGGCGCGGGTCGAGGGCGGAGGCGTGGAATGAGAGGCCGCTCGCCTGCAGCCCCTTGAGCAGGTCGACTACGGCCTTGTGCTTCATCTGGCGCGCCTTCTTGTCGGTCATCGCCCGCAGCTCGATCGATCTCGTCACCACGACCTCGCGCAGCTCGACGAGGTACCTCATCCGCGACTCGCTCCTCGCCGCGGCGCCGTCGGAGAGGATGACGCTGCGGCAAAAGTCGCGCATGCGCTCGCAGAGCGACGGAAGCCGCTCGCATTTGAGCTCGCCGATCCTAATTAGGCTCGCGTCATCGTGAGCGCCCAGAGCGGCGCTCCGTTGGCCGAGGCTCGCGACGAGGGTTGCCATGGCGGACGAGCCGGTGGAGGAGCCAGGGGCGGCGGTGGCGGCGGTGGCGGCGGGGGCGGCGGGGGCGGCGGTCGTGTGCCCCGGCAGAGCGCGCGGCGCCGTCGAGGGCAGCACGGCGAGCTCGAGCAGCCACGTGGCGGCCGCTCGCTCGGAAGACAACGGCTCGGACGTGCTGCCCGCGGCTGAGGACGTGTCCACGAACCCGTCCCCCCCGTCCCCCCCGTCCCCCCCGCCCCGAGGGGTCTTCCTTCCCTTGTTGCCCACCCCCTTGCTGCCCCCCCCCTTGCTGGCCCCCCCTCTGGCCGGGGCTGCGAGCAGAAAGGCTGCGAGCGCAGGGGGGGCAATGGCTGCCTGTGCCACGTCCTCCGCAGCCTCGACGTCATCGTGCGCCGCGCCGCCGCCCCCCGCGCCCGCGAGAAAGTGCTCCGCGCGCTGCTCGAGCAGCTGCTTGTACGACATGACGCACCGGTTCAGGTGGGTGTGCGACTTCTCGATCGACGTCTTGAGCGCGGCAAAGTTGCGGTCGCTCCACTGGCCGAGCTTGATGAAGTCGACGAGCTTCGTCTCGATGGAGACCATCTGCGCCGCGACGGCCCCCTTGAGCTTGCCCACGAACTGGCGGTAGTAGCCGGCCACGTTGTGCAGGATGGCGGCGTACCCGGCTCGGCGCCGCCGCAGCTCCGTGCCGCCGCCCACGACGGCGCGCTCGCCCAGGACGGCGCGCTCGCCCACGACGGCGCGCTCGCCCAGGACGGCGCGCTCGCCTCCCTCGAGGCCGAGCTGCGCCTCGAGGTGGAGCTGCGCGCCGAAGGTGGCGAGCAGCGTCAGGTGCGCCTCGTACGCGCCCGCGGAGGACGAGAGCATCAGCGACTCGATGGTCGAAAAGAACTCGGCGAGGTGGCCCGCGAGCTCGTCCGTGCTCGGTACGGCGCTCTCTCCATCGGCGGGCGCCGCGCTGGGCGCCATGCTGGGCGCTGCGCTGGGCGCCGCGTCGGGCGCCGTGTTGGGCGCCTCCCCGGCCGCATGTACGACGCGGAAGAGCGGCACCCACACCCGGGCCAGCGCCCTCTCGTGCACCTGCGCGGCCGCGGCCTCGAGGAGCCTCGGCCACGCATGCAATTCCATCTTGCGCCACCGAAGCACGAGGCTGGTGAGCGAGTCGATGAGCGCCTTGATCGAGGTGGCGAGGCAGGCAAACTCCTCCCATGCCCAGCATTGCTTGAGCAGCAGCTCGGCGCCGATGACAAACTTCATCAGGGGCGAGCCCACCCGAAAGCCCTGCAGCCGCTCGCACACCTGCAGCAGCACCTGCAAGGCCGCGTGCTCCGGCCACTGGTGGAGCAGCTCACGACAGCGCGTCGCGATGCTCTCGAGCAGCGGCGCGAGCCGTGCGACCTCATCGGAGTTCTCCTCGCTGAAGACCTCCCGCGTGCCGCGCGAGTCGCTCGCGACGGCGCCCTCAGCGTCCGCCTCGAGCCCCCGTAGCTTGCGCCACGTCAGGCAGGTGAGCGCGAGCTGCGCACCTCGCGCATCGAGATCGAGCGACGCGGGCAGCAGCGGCGCGACCGACGGGTAGAGCTCGAGCGCGAGATTGTGCGCCTGGCGCAGCGCCGACGTCGCCTCCCGCTGCGCCTCGGCCAACCGCCACTCCGACGAGGGCACGCGCGCGCCGTCGTGGGCGCCGCGGCCCGCCGTGTCGGGCGCCGCGGCCGTTGCCGCCGCTCGACCGCGCTGTCGTGAGCTCCTCTTCGCGCTCGCATTCGGCGCCGTCCCGAGCGCCGCTCCATTCGACGCGCGGGCTGCCTCGCCGCTGGCCCGGCGCAGCCCTATGTAACTCGGCCCACCGACGCCCCCAAAGAGGCGCTGATGGTACGTGACGAGTTGCAGAATCAGCTCCGGGTCGACCTGCAAAGGCTGCGTGAGCGGCCCGCCGTCGTCGCGAGCGCCCGCGACGGCGTTACCCCCTGCGCCACCGGCGTTACCGGCGCCCTCGGCGCCGTCCCTGCCCGTGTCCATGGCCGCTCGGCCGTTGCCGCCCTCGCCGCCCTCGCCGCCCTCGCCCTCCTCCCCCTCGCCATCGTCGTCGTCGTCGGCGCCGCCGCCGGCGCCGGCGGGCATCATCACAGAGAAGCCCGCCTCTTTGGCCTTCTCGACCAAGTCGGAGAACTCATCCGCATAGTCGGGGAAGAGGGAGCGTAACGCATCCTCCTCCTGCCGCGCGTGCGTGTGCTCATCGACCATCGCGCCGTACGACTTGGCGCGCGTCTTGTAAAAGGAGGCCTCCTCCTCCTGCCGCCGCGCCTCCGCCGCGTCCACCTCGACCTGCGTCCGCGCGAAGGCGCCCATGATGCGGTTGAGCGCGTCCAGGTGGACCTTGCGCGGTCGGTCGCTCAGGAGCGTCATCACGTACAGGCGGCGCAGCGCGAGCACGAGGAGGCCGCTCTGCTGGCTCACTCGCCAGCGCTGCGCGCGCATCGTGTCGACGAAGGGACCGTCGCTCGCTCCCTCGCCGCGAGCGCCGTGCTGAGCGCTCGTTGCGGCGGGTGCGCCCGGGGCGCTCAGCACGGCGCTCGCGGCGGGGATCGGGAGCGGCTGGAGAAGAGGGACGAGCCCCGCCGACAGGAAGCCCTCGGTCCCTCGTGCGCACGCGTCGTTCTGGGCGCCCCCCGCTGCGGGGCCGCGCCCCGGCCGCTGTGGGAAGGCGAGCAGTGAATGCATCAAGCTCTGGGCGGCCGCGCCCTCGGCAGCGAACACACCGCCCTCGGCGGCGCCAAGGGCGGTGCGCGCGCATGCCGCGGCTTGAGTACGCAGCCCGTGCCTGATTTGGTAGACGGCGAGGCGCAGGGGGCCTTCGAGGTCCTCAAAGCCGCCAAAGCACGTCGCGAGGCGCTCGACGAAGCGCTCGCTGCTCTGCTGCCAGCCCTGCTCGCGCGCGAGCGCCGTGCTGAGCGCGTCGAGCGGCGCGCCGCTCGCGCCCAACCCGGCGCTCGCGCCGGGACCGGCGCCGTGTTGGGCGCCGCCGCCGCCCACGCGGCGCAGCTCGGCGCCCAACTCGGCGCTCAGCTTGAGGATCGCCGACGGCGCGCCGAGCGACCGATGCCACTGCGACACCTCGCGGAAGAGCTGCGCAAAGGTCGCGCCGCCACTGGCGGGCGGTGGGCGCGCACACGTGCGCTCGGCGGCCCGGCGCCGCGCCTGACGAAGTTGACGAATCTCGCGAGTGCGCTCGCCTAAGTCCGCCGAGGTGGGCGCTCCGTTGAGCACCGCCTGCCCGAGGGCCACCGCGCGCCGCTCGAGCTGGCACTGCCTGAGCGCCCGCTGCAGCGCCTCGCGCTTCACACCGTGCTTGGACGACGGGTCTACGGGGTGGGCGGGCAAGAGCAGCACCCAGCGCAGCAGCCCGAGGAGCACCCATGCTTGGCCTCGGATCTGATGGCACGAGGGCAGCGGTGTGAAGCGCGAGGTGTGAAGCGCGAGGGCTTGGCCACGGATCTGAGGGCACGAGGGCAGCGGCGGCGGCGACGGCGGCTGCGGCTTCGACTGCTGCTGCTGCCGTTGCGGCGGCTGAGCGAGGCCAGCGACGGCTGTGCCGGGCGTGAGGGCGGCGGCGGCGGCGGCGGCGGCGGCGATGCGCTTCGCCGCCGTGCCGAGGAGCGCCCAGCACGGCGCGATCAGAGGCTCGAGTGCCTCCAGCATGGGCGCGTCGGTCGTCTGCAGCAGTGCCGCGCGCAGCTCGGCCGCACACGCCGCATACGGCTTCGACTGGTCCGCCGCGCACCATTGCGCGCCAGCCTCCCGTGCTTCGTCTGCCCAGGACGGCGCGCCCGCGCACGCGAGGATGGGCTGCAGACGCTCGTGCAGGCCCGTGAGGCAGTGCAGGAACGTGGCGCGCGCCTCGGGCGGCAGGGTGCCTCGGAAGGCTAACAGGGTTGAGCTCAGACCGTGCAGCAACATCTGCCAGTCATTGGACGCCGCGTTTGCCCCCGCCCACGCCCCTGCCCACGCCCCCGCCTTCGACGCCCCCCCCGCCACCATCGCGCCCGACGCCGCGGCGCCTTCGCGGGGCAGCTGGAGCGTCGCGCTGGGCAGGTGGAGCGTCTCGCGCACGCGCAGCAGCAGCAGGAGCGTCGCGTCACGATCCCCGAGCGGCGCCGAGAGCGCGCGCCGCAGCACGCTGCCAATGGCGCCCACCTCGTAGCTCAGGCTCACCATCCCCGCCGGCCCGCGCATGAGCGCCGTGCCGGGCGCCAAGGTGGGCGCCGTGTTGGGCGGCGCTTCCCGCGCGCTTGTCGCGAGCACTTCGAACGCGCCATTCCACAGATGGCGATGCCACGTGGCCGAAAGCGAAACCACCGCCCCAGAGAGCCACTCGAGATCGAGCGCCGTAATGAGCGCCGAGCCGCGCGCCGTGCTGAGCGTCCCACCCGCGCCGTCGGTGGCGCTCGGTACGGCGCTCGGCGCGCGCTGCAGCCGCCACGCGAGGCTCTGCGCGGTGGTCGCGTCCAGGGGCGAGCGGCCCGTAGAGCTCACGATCAGCTCCACCAGCTGCTCGGCACGGGAGCGAATGAGAGCACTCAGCCGTGCGTCGCTGTGAATGCTGCTGTGAACGAGAGTGCTGCCGCCGCCGCCGCTCCGCTCGCTCGCTGCTGCCGCTGCTGCTGCTGCCGCCGCGTCGTCATGGGCAGCCGTTACTACCACGTCGTCGTGGGCAGCCGTTAGGGCGCGCGACCATTGCAGCTTGGTGAGCAGCAGCAGCAGCAGCGCCTCGTGCCCGGCGGAACGCGCGTCGAGGATCGGCCAGAGGGAGGCCGTTACGCGCGCTGTGGCGGGCACTCGCAAGTCGACCAGAGGCTCGTCAGCGCCAGTTGGTGCGCCGCCACCTCCGCCGCCGCCGCCGCCGCTGCTGCGACGGCGCATTTGTCGGCTCTCGATGCGCAGCTCGATCGTCCGCGGGATGATGGCGAGGCTCAACGCACGCTGCTGCTGCGCGCTCGACGCGCCGCGCTCGACGCCCTCCCCCTCCTCGTCGTCCTCGTCGTCCTCGTCCTCGTCCCCCTCCTCCTCGTCGTCGTCAAAGTCGCCGCCGGTGCTCAGTGCAGCGGCGGCCGTGATAGGCGCCGTACCGGGCGCCAGTCCGATGGACTCGAGAGTGCATGCACCGTTGACGAGCTCGCGTCGGACATCCTCCCCCACCCAAAGCGCCGGGTGGCTCGGCTGCGACCGCCACAGTGCCGCACCCACGCAGTCCGCGGGCAGCGCGAGCGGCAGCGCCAAGGCTCGGAGTGCCCTGAGAGCGCCCAGCTGCGCAGCGGACCGAGGCGCGGCGGGATGGCCTCCGTGCTTCCACAGCACCGCCCGGAAGCGCGTCGCGTCAAAGCGCGCCGCGCGAGAGAGCCGATCACAGGCGCGCACCAGCGTGGCCGGTAGCTCGAGGAGCGCCGGTGGTTTCGTCAATCGCGCGAGCAGCTTGTGCAGCGCGCGCCAGCCGACGAGGAAGGCCTCCAGATCCCTTCCGACGGATGCGTCGGCGCCTTCGCCCTCGGCGCCGCCCGCCGCCGCCGCCGAGCGCCGTACCGAGCGGCTCCACAGGGCGCGCCGGGCGCGCGCGACGGCCTTGATTGCTCCGAGCATCGACGCTTCGTCCGCTGGCGAACGTAACGGCAAGTCGGAGACCCAACGGCGCAATTGGACGTGGACCTTGACGAGGCATGGGTGCAGCTCGTTGGCGAGGGACGACCAGATCTCGTCGAGGGAGCTCCCCTCGTCCGACACGTGCTCCTCCTCCATCCCCTCCTCCTCAATGCGCTCCTCCATCGCCTCCTCCTCGTCCGCGCCGCTCGTCACGGCGCCCTCGCGCGCATGGAGCGCGTACGAGCGCTCGAGCAACGAGAGACGGCCGGGGTTCGTCACGGCCGGGTTCGTCAACGAGAGCCGGCCGGGGTTCGTCAGGCTGCTCGTGCCATTCTGCAGCTCGCACGCCTCAATGCGCAGCTCCCAATCGAGCGCAATCAGCATGCGTACACGCGGGAGCAGGGTCACGTACGCGGCCCATGCCGCCGACGCCGCCGACGCTGCGGGCGGTGCGAGCGGTGCGGGCGGTGCGGGCGGTGCGGGCGCCCCCTCGGACCCCCCCCCACCGCCCCTCCCCCCGCCGCCCCCCGCCACGCCGCCAAACGTCTTCGAAGGCGGCGCCCAGGACGGCGCGGCCTTGCGCCGGACGCGCTCAAAGAGAGGCGGGTTGTGCCGTTCCAAATCGGGAGATGAGGCCTCGCACAACGCCCAGAGCGCCGTGTCGGCGTCGCAGGCGGCGCGCAGCGCGGCGCGCAGCCGGACGACGAGCGGGTGGGACTGCATCGCTACAAGGGCCGCTTCGGCGCACGCCATCGTCGCGGCGACCGGCCCGTTGGCCTCCTTCACGGCCGCGAGTCGTAACCGCCCGAGGGCGGTGTGACGAAACCGCGCGTCCGCGGGCGAGGCGCGCCGTGTGAATTCACAGGCAGCCGTTGCGAGCATCCGCAGCAGCGTCGTACCGAGCGCCTGGTCCATCGGCACGCGAGCGCCGTACCGAGCGCCGCTGCTCGCCGCTTCGATTGGCAGATATGACGGCAGGCCCGAGCCGCCGCCCGTCGTGAGCACCATCTCGCCACCAACACTACTCGCGCGCGTCGCCGACGCTGTGCCGCTCAAGAGCAGCTGCGTGAGCTGCAGTAGCAAGGATCCCTGGCAGTGGACGCTCGCCCGCAGTGCGTCGGCCGCGTACCCGTCGCTGCCCAGCGCCGGCGGCCACGCGCATGCAAGCGCCGCGTTGGGCGACGAGGAGGACGAGCTGCGGGCAATAGAGAGCACGAGCGAGGCGGCAGGCCAGATCGACTCGAGCACACATCTCGCCGCGAGGTCCCTCATCCTGTGGGCGGCGATGGCGCTCAGCCGCGGTGCGTAGACCACCCCGGCGGCGTCGGAGAGGGCCTTGGAGGCCGCCGAGCCCCGCTGCCGACGACGCAGCGCCAGCTCGCCCCACTGCACGAGAGCGACCGCGCCGTGTTGGGCGATCGCGCTCTGTTGGGCGGCCGAGGGGGAGAGGGCGCCGCCGAGCGCCGCCACTTGCGCGCGCGCGTGGGCGGCCATCATCGCGAGGGGCGTCGCTGCTAGGGGTCGACATGGGCGCGACGCGTGCGAGGTCGGCGAAGCGACCTGCGCGGCGGCTGCCTCCAGTGACGAACCTTGCTCCATTAACGAACCTTGCTCCATTAACGAACCTTGCTCCATTGACGAACCTTGCTCCAGTGACGAACCTTGCTCCAGTGACGAACCTTCGGGCGGCGCGTCGGCCTCGATCGCACAGAGCAACCCGAGCACGTCGCGAGACTGCGCATGCAGCGGCATGAGGCTGACCTCGACGCCACGGTTGCGCATTGCGCGTGAGAGCTCGCCCCGCATCGGGTCGACTGTCATGAGCAGCCGGAAGTCGGGATGGGCTTGCAGCTCGCGCACCGAGCCGTCCGATTGCAGGCCACACTCAGGCAGCTGGAGGACGCCGTGCCGCTCGAGCAACGGGTTGAGCCGATCAAGCACCGACGGGTTGCACAGGTTTGCATTGTCGAGGAGCAGCCACGAGCCTTCCTCCATGGCCGTGACCAGCGGGCCGTCGACCCACACGAAACGGCCCCGCGCGCCGCCCACGACCAGCTCGGCCGCCTCCCTCAGCTGACGGCGCACCGACGCAGCGCGCCTCGGCAGAGACGCAGCGAGGGAACGGCCGTGCGCGCTCTCGTGGGCACTCTCGTGCGCCCGGGCCGCCCGGGACGACGCCGCCCGGGACGATGCCGTGCGCCCGAAGGTTGGCTCCCCGGCCGCTGCCTGCGCCTGCATCGCCTCCGCCGCCTCGGCCGCCTCGGCCGCCCGTGCCGCAGCGTCCGCAGCGTCCGCAGCGTAGGTCAGCACGGCGCCCGCGTGCTCGATGCCGGCCAGCAGCGCCTCGAGCTTCGCGAGCCGATCAGCCGACCACTCGGCCTCCTGTGGGGAATCGGAGAGGCTTACCTCGCCGCCGCCGCCCGTGCCTAGCGGCGCGGCGAGCTCCGCCCACTGCGCTTGGAGCCGCGTCGCGACGCTGATGCATTCGGCCGCGACGGCGCTGGTGGCCGAGCAGTGGCCGGTGTGAACGTTAACACCGGTGTGCGTGGAGCCGCTCAGCAGCAGCGCCTGCGTCGTGTGCGCGACCAGGGTGCCGGTGGCGCGGAGTGCCGCGAGGCGAACGCGAGATGGCTCGTTCTGCTCGAAGCAGCCGAGCAGCTCGGTGGTGTCGGTGGTCGTCGAGAGGGTCACCTCCGCCATCGGACGGCCCGCAAGTCGGGCGAGCAGCCGGGCGAGGCTGGTCTTGCCTGCCCCGGCCTCGCCCACGAGGATGCACATCCATCGCATGCGGATGCATGTCATCAAGGCCTCCAAGGGGCGGAGCTGTGCATGCAGGATGTGAGGGGCGCGCCCCTCGTGCCCGCTCGGCTGCGGGTGCTCGCAACGGGCGAGCCACGTGGAGCCCACCTGGACCGTGCTGCGCGTAATCGCATAGTGCGGCTGGAGCACGAAGCCATCGTCGGACTCGATGGGCGCCGTACCGGGCGCCGTACCGGGCGCCGTGATGGGCCGCGGAAGCGGCGCCGAGGCGCCTGGCATGGCGCCCGGCTCATAGCCCCCGAGCCACGCGCCGTACAGCGCCAGGACGGCGCGGCGGTCGTCCACGGTCCGCATGCGCTGCACAAAGAGTGAGTCGACGAACTGAGACGGCTGCCAGTACGGCCCGACCTGCGCACGCACACGTGGCGAGACGGACAAGGGCTCACGGCTAACGGCTAACGGTTCAGGCGTGCCACAGCTGCCAAATTAGGGAGAGCCGAAGGGGTGTGAAGGGCGCGCTCGCAAGGAGTGGCATGCCATGCGCTCGCATGCCACGTGGCCACGCCCCGCGCTCGCATGCCACGTGGCCACGCCCCGCGCTCGCATGCCACGTGGCCACGCCCCGCGCTCGCATGCCACGTGGCCACGCCCCGCGCTCGCATGCCACGTGGCCACGCCCCGCGCTCGCATGCCACGTGGCCACGCCACGCGCTCGCATGCCCCGTGGCTCCGTCAGAGACTTGAATATAGAAGTGGATGCGGTCAGGTGGCAAAGCCATCCCGTCATGCCGGAAGCTTGTGTTTCGTCCTTCGGAGGAGGCAGCGGCGGCGGCGGCGGCGGCGGCGGCGGCGGGGGTCACAAGAGCAATGCGTGCTGCACAAGTTTGGACCCAGCCGAGACCCCTTTCCGGCGCGCACCTGCTCGAGCTCGATGAGCTCACACCACCGAAAGAGGTCACGCAGATTGAAATCCCAGGGTGCGCCGCGGCTGCCGAACTTGCGCAAAGTAACCACCTCCCGTTGCAGCGCGCGCGCGAAGCCGATCATGCGCTCCAGGAGCGTGGCTGGGATGGCGGGGAAGTGGTTGGTCGCGATCAGGCGCATGTCGGAGGCATCCAGTTCCTCCATCCACACCTGCACAGAGAGAGAGAGAGAGGGAGGGAGAGAGAGCACACATGGGGCGCCGTCATGGGCGCACGCGCGCCAAGCCACACGCAACGCGTGAACTCGGGCCGCGAGATTGCGGTATGGGACCTTGCCGCAGGCGGGCTGTGCAGATGGGAATGTGCAGCAGGGCATGTGGGGAAACATGGAGCGAGCGTCTCCGCGACATGAGTGAACTTCAAGTGCCGTTGGAGTGAACCAGAGGCAGTTCTTCAGAAGTAGCTGGTTCGTCAATGACGACCGTCATCGACGCTCGCTCGCAAGAGGTGTGGGCGATGTGTTTGCGATGTGATTCAGGGGGGTGCATGCAGTCGGAGGTGTGAATGCAGTCGGAGGTGTGAATGCATGTACGCGCGTTCCGACACTCGCGAGGCGATCGAGAGGCGACCCGCGCCAAAACGGCACGGGCCGCCGGAGGCACTCTCGCGAGCTTTAATTCGGGCGGGTGTGCTCTGGGCGCTGCTGTAGAGATCGAGGGCGATGGACTCAGAGAGCATGCATGAACATGCACTGGTCGCGCCGCCGATCAGGGAGCTCGCCGCGAGATGTGGGAGGGGGGGGGGGGGGGGGGGGGGGGGTCGGTGTGCGTGTGCGGGATAGGGCAGGTGTGTGCGTGCGTGCAGGCGCGTGCTGCGCGTGCGTCGTCTCGCCTCGCGCACCTGCGTGAAGCGATTGAGAAAGGATTTGGGCAATCACGTTGGCAATCACGTCGGGCAATCACCTGCGTGAAGCGATTGAGAAAGGATTTGGGCAGCCCCTTGCGCCCCCCGCCTTGCTGGAGCGGGTTTTGGCACCCAAAGACGCGAAAGGTGCTCGGGCACGCGTATGTCGATCCGAGCTCGGGGATGTAGACCGAGGCGCGGTGGTCGAGGCACGAGTTGAGCCCCTCGAGCACCGACTGAGGCGCGAGGTTGAGCTCGTCGAGGATCACCCAGTGGCCGGCCTTGAGCGCGGCGAGGAACGCGCCGTCCTGCCATGCGTACGTGCCGGCAGGGGCACCTTCGACAGGCAGGTCAGTGCCGAGGAGCTCCATTAGATCGGACTGCTCCGACAGGTTGATGCGCACGACGGTATGCCCACACGCAGCCCCGAGCGCCTGCACGAGCGACGTCTTGCCAACGCCTGGCGACCCTTCGAGTAGGATAGGCTTGCGCAGCTGCAGCGCGCGCAGCACGCGGAAGGCATTCGCGCGCGTCGTCGGGGCGTGGAGCGAGAACGCGGCATCGCTCGGCGCGCTCCCCAGGTCGATGAAAAAGGGAGGCAAGCCAAAGAGCTGCGCACGCGCCACGCCGTCCGTGCTCGTGTCCATCGCCTCTGCACCGGCGAGGTCGTGGGCGCCGCTGTCGTGGGCGTGCACGGGTCGCGCGGCGTAGGGCTGCGGCCGCTCCCCCTCGGCCATCTCCGGCACGGTATCGGTGCCGAGGTGGAGGGCGCGCGCACCCTCTGCGGCCACGGGCGGCGGCAGCAGCTGCAGGAGCCGCTCGATGCAGCGCGTCCGTCGAGCCTCGCGCACCGCTCGGGACGACGCGACGGAGAGGCCGATGGCGTCGATGAAGACGAGGCACGCGCCATGCACGAAGGCCGCATACGGGCCGAGTGCATGCGCCGTTGAGTTCTGAAAGTCGACCCAAGCTGTCAAGTCCCGCAGGCTCGCCGTCATGCCGCCCATCCCGCCGCCGCCGCCGCCCCCGCCGCCGCCGCCGCCGCCGCCGGCGCCCGGCGCCTCGGGTGCGGCGAGCCATTCCACAAAGGAGAGCATCGCGTCGGGCGCGTCCCAGCCGACAGCGCCGCCATGGCCCTCCGCGCCGCGGTTCGCACCCGCACCACCCCCGCCGCCACCGCCGCCGCCCACCGCGCCCGCGCCGTGCAGCTTGGTGCGCAGCAGCTGAAGCAGCTCGTCGCGCGACCCGACTGCAGGCACCCAGACCTCCGTGAAGCGATTGCGGAGGGCTGGCGAGAGCTCCTTTTTGCCGAAATCGCCTCCCGGGTTCATCGTGGCGAGCAGACGGAATCCGGGCGCCGCCACCACCTCCTCGAGCTCGCGTCCCTTTTCGGGCAAGACGATGGAGCGCGCCGGGTCGAGCACCGAGTTGAGCCGCTCGAGCACCGCGTCATCAGCTAATGAGATCTCGTCGAGCAGCAGCAGGTCGCCGTGACGCATCGCGGTCAGCAGTGGGCCGTCCTGTCACAAGGAAGCCGAGGGGAAGCTCGGCGTCAGGTAATCAAGGATGATGAAGGGTAATCAAGGTTCGTCAAGTTCGTTGATGACCTCCCAAACGAAGAGAGCTCTGCACAAGGGCAATCAAGGTTCGTCAGGTTCGTTGATGACCTCCCAAACGAAGAGAGCTTTGCACTGCACGGCCAGCGCGCGCAACGCGGACACCTCCTCGACCACGGCCGCGAGCGACGACTGTGCGCCGGAGGCACCGACGGCGCCGGCAGCGGCCGCCACCTTGGCCGCCGCATCCTCGATCCGGGCTTCGAGCGCGGCAACCGCCGCATCCATCCCGGCGTCGGCAGTGGGCGCCGCCGTATTGGGCGTCGCCTCCTCCACCACGGTGCCGGTGGCCGCCGCGACGGCAGCGGCCACCAGCGCCTCGTACCGGCCGACGCGCTCGCCTAACGTCTCGATTTGGAAGGCACGGCCGCGCGCTGGGCGCAGCCCCCCCAAAAAGTCCGCCGTCTCGGTGTGCTGATGGCAGTTGATGATGTGCAGCCGTTGGCCGGCTGCCTCGGCGTACAGCTGGCACACGGTCGTCTTACCGGTACCCGTCTCGCCCACCAACAGGACAGGCTCGTCGTGCGCCATGCAGGCCGCGGCGAGCGAGTAGAGGCGCACTGCGCTAGGGATCCAAACTGCGCCCTCCTCGCCTCCGCGCTGGAGCACGGCCGTCGCCCCCGCCGCCGCGGCCGCCGCCGCCGCCGCCTGCGCATCCGCGCCGCCGTTGTGGCTTGTGCTGGCCGCCGCCGCCGTGGCCGCCGCCGCGGCTGCGCGGTGCTCCGCATGCATCCGCGCATAGAGCGTGCTCGGCTCAACGTTCACACGCGGGAGAAGAGTGTGAAGCACCTCCCGCACGACCGCTTGCTCGGACGGTTGACGAAGCCGTTCGCCAAGGAGCATGTAACCACATTCGGCGAGCTCCTGGTAGGTGGACGGTTTCCGCTCGGCCCACCGGAAGAGATCGCGTGGCGTGATGAAGCCGTGCTTGCCCAGGAAGACGCGCGAGGCGGTGCGACGCCGCTGCAGCTCCACCATCACGTCGACCATCTTGCCGCAGAATGACGCGGGCAGCGTGTAGCTGCAGGGGGGGGGGGGGGGGGGAGGGAAGGGGAGGGGGAAGCGGGGATGAGGGGGATGAGGTGTACATACGCCAATAGCGATGGGGACTGCAATCAGAGGCCATCAACGACCATCAATGTCATCAACGGACAATAAATGGCCAACAACGGGCCAACAACGGCACTCAACGGCACTCGACAGCACTCGAGAGGGATTGGGGATGCGCTTGCGTTCCGTCAGATTCGCTCAAGAGAGATCATTCCAGGCGGTCATCACCTTAGCCTGCTAGAGCAAGAGCAATCACGTCCTTCGGGCAAAGCCATCCGAGGCAATTGGGGGAGGCAACTGCCTTTGATTGCCGTGGCTATTAGGGGAGACAGTTTGGGGGGCAAGGCCATCCGAGGCCAGCCAAGGCCATGAACGGCAGTTCGATCGCACTCGATCGCAATCAACGCAATCAACGTACCGCTGCTCGAGGATCTGGGCGAGCTCGGCGGTTGGGATCTCAATCAACGCAATCAACGCAATCAACGCAATCAACGTAATCAACGTACCGCTGCTCGAGGATCTGGGCGAGCTCGGCGGTTGGGATCTCGTCCATCTGCAGCTGCACGAACCGGTTGCGGAACGCGCGAGAGAGCACCTTGCGCCCGCCGTACGAGCCGGGAGGGTTTTGGGTCGCAAACAGCATGAAATGCGCGTGTGGGCGCACGACCTCGCCCGTCTCGGGCAGCAGCAGCTCCCGATTGTCATCGAGCAGCCGGTTGAGCGCCTCGAGCACCTCCGAGGGCGCGAGATTCAGCTCGTCGAGCACGATCCAGTAGCCATGGCGCACCGCTTGGGTGAGTGCGCCGTCACAAAACTCGAGCTGCCCAGACGCGCCCGGCTGAAACGAGCCGACGTACTCCTGCACGTCGGTGTGCTCGTGGTTGTTGATGCGCACGAGCCGATGGCCAGTTGCACGTGCGAGGCGCTCCACCATCGAGGTCTTGCCCGCGGAGGTGGGCCCCTGGAGCAGGACGGGGAAGCGGCGCGCCGCCACCATGCGCGCGACGGTTTGGAGACGCGCCTCGACCGTTGGCGTCACTATGTAGCGCGCATCGTCCATGGGCCGACCGCGCGGGTCAATCTGGATCCAAAAGCCTCCAAACTGGACCCAATGCTGCCCATCGGTCGGCTTCGGCGGTGCACCCATGGGCGGCGGCTTCGCCAGTCCGCCCGAGCGCTTGGGCAGCAGATGGCGGAGGAGGAGGGCCTCGCAGACCGTCTGGTGCCTCTGCTGCAGCTGGGTCACAAAGGTCATGTGGAAGCCGTCCCAGAGGGCCCTCTCGAGGCCGTACGAGCCGAGAGCGTGAGCGACGTAGGTCAGGGCGCGGCAGAGCGTGCGCAACGAGAACTGAGGCCGCTGGTTGGCGCCATCGAGCAGCGTCGCCTCCGCCTCGGCCATCGCCGCCTGGTAAAAGGCAACGACGGCGGCGACTGGCGGGTGAGGCAGGACCGGCTTGAGCAAGCCGAGGACGACGAGCTGCAGATCCTCGTCTGAGGTGAGAGGCGCCACGTAGAGCTCGGTGAAGCGTGCACGGATGCCGGGCGGCAACTCCTTTTTGCCGAAATCGGTCGGCGGGTTCATCGCCCCAAAGATGCGAAAGTCCGGATGGCGGCGCAGCGCGTGCGCCTCGCCCTTTTCGGTGAGCGCGACCGAGCCATTCTCCTCAAGCACCGCCGCCACACGCTCGAGAGTCTCCGGCGAGGCCAGGTTCATCTCGTCGAGCAGCAGCCAGTGCCCCTCGCGCAGCGCCCGCACGAGGGAGCCCTCTATAAAGGAGAAGGCGACCCCCTCCTCGCTCGGGTGCTCGATCTGGCGCTGAGCTCGTGCAATCTCGACGGCGAGATCTCGCCACTCGGCAGCCAGCTCGGCGGGGACGACCCCGCCGCCGCTCGAGCCGCCGGGGGATGCGCTGGCGGGGGACACGGCGCTTACCGTGCGCTGCCGTTTGCTGCTGGCCGTCGACATCGCGCTGCCAGTGTCGTTGACCGGGCCCGCCGCCCCTGCCGCCGCCGCCGCCGCCCCCGCCGCCGCCGCCACCGCTAGCGCTGGCGCCAACCCAGGGCCCACGGTGCGCAGCGTGGTGGCCATGATCTGGAGCAGCTTCTTCCAGTCGCCCTGGGCGAGGCGCAGTGCCAGCTTGTCGAGCAGCGCCGCGTTCTTCGTGCGTGAGAAGGTCTTGCAAAAGGCGGCCTCGAAGCGTGAAGCGAGCGGCACGAAGATATGGCGCATCTGGACGGGACGGAAGCCTCCGATGAGCTCGGACGAGTCGGACTGCTCGGACAGGTTGTGCACGAGCAGCACCTTGCCGATCGAGCGGGCGAGGTGCTGCACGGCTGTCGTCTTGCCCGTGCCCGTCTCGCCCACGAGCAGCACCGCCTCCTCCATGCGCACGCACGCGGCCACGCGCTCCATGAGCCGCAGCGTCTGGCGCGTGTGCGCAAACGCGCCGGTGCCGCTTGTCGCAAGGCCCCCCTCGCCGTCCGAGTCGAGGCTCGCCTTGGCGGCCGCGGAGAGAGGAAGAGTCACTCGACCCACTTTCAATGCAGAGGGCTTCATCTTGAGCACCGGCTTGTGAAGCGACGCGAGATAGTGCAGCCGGTCCGGCGGCACGTTCCAAATTTGGGCGAGCCGCTCTGAAACGGCCGCCTGCGCCGCCGGCTTGCGAAGTGCCCCGGTGAAGATATCGAGCGCTTCCACGAGCACCAGCTCCCGTAGCGCGGCTGTCAGATGCGCCGAGCTCAGGGGAGGTAGGCTGGTCACGCCCACACCAGCGAGGGCGGCCGAGACGCGCGCGCACCACCGTAGCAGGTCGCGACTACACAAGGGCCGCCCGCCACCAAAGGCGCCTCGAGCTCCCTCGAGGCCCGTCTCGGCCGGATCGTCCTCCTCCACGTCCTCCGCGTCGGGCGGGGGGGCGCCTGGGTCGAGGGCGAGAGCACTGTCGCGCACGCCGTCCGGAACGTCGCTCATGGCCTCTAGCCCCTGGTGCTGCGGCCCTGGCGGCTGCCCGCGCACCGTGTCGAGCGACGCGTCGGCCATCGAGGTGGCGGCGGCGGAGGCGGAGGCGTCGGTCGCGTCGCGCACGAGGGCAAAGAGGGTCCGCACCATCAGAGAGGCAGCCGGCGCAAGCGGTGGGTAGCGCGCCGCGACGATCTTCCGCAGGTCCGAGGCGCTGGGCGCTGGCACGTGCACGTGCTGCCAGCTCGACGGCCGGTAGACGGAGCGTGCGACCGCCGCGGCCGCGGAGGCGCGTGCGGCGTGCACGGAGAGGGTCGCAAACAGTCGAAAGGAGGGGGGTGGCACCAGGGAGGTCGCCCGCCCCGGCAGGTAGAGTGAGCCGCCCTCGAGCAACGGGGCGAGGCTCGCCATCACCTCAAGGGGCGCCCTGTCGACGTCTTCGAGCAGCAGCCAGCGCCCGTGCGCCACCGCCTGCGACACCACGCCCGGCTGCCAGGCAAACTCGCCAGCTCCCTCGGTACACATGTACGTGCCGAGGAGGACCTTAGAGTCGATCTGCTCGTCCACGTGGATGACGACGAGGGAGTCGCGTGCGCCCAGCCGCCGAGCGAGCTCGCCCACCAGCGCGCTCTTGCCGCTGCCCGGCGCGCCGCTCACCAGCACAGGGCGCTGCGACGCGAGGGCCAGCGCGAGGCTTGCCAGCGCTGCCTCGGCATGCGGGATGCTGACGAAGCTCGAGCGTGGCGGTGGCGCGCCACCGCCCGCCTCTCCGGACACGGCGGCGAGTGGAGCGCTGGAGGCAGCCCACCGGACGGCAGCTTCAGTGCACAGGCTCAGCTCATCGCCGAGCGCCTCCGGACTCAGGCCGGCGTCCATGAGGGCCGCGTCAGTGTCGATATCGTCGTCGTCGGCGTCGGCATCAAGGTCTGGATGACGCTCGTCATCCAAGCCGCGCAGGCCGCTGCTTTGGTGGATGCCAGCGCTGCTATCTGGCGGTCCCAGTGGCCGCAAAAGCTGCTGCTGCTGCTGCTGCTCGGGCTCCGCTGCAAAAGGAGCGGCCGAGCGCTCCGTGAGGCGTGCGCGCAGCTCGTCCGGAATGCCCAGGAGTTTGGCAACGAGCTTGGCGGCCTTGATGCGCACCGCCGGAGATGCGTGCAGCAGCAGTGGCAGCGCTTCGTCGACGGGCACCAGCGCACGCGCTGCTGCCCGTGGGCCGGCGTGCACAACGTTGATCGCGGACGACAGACTCTTCAGCAGCTCTGGCTCCGGCAGCGACGGCGAGAAGGCAAAGGGCGAAAACGAAACTGTATGGAGAAGCTGTGGCCGCCTCCGGCAGGCTGAGGCCAGCGTCGTTGCGTTGTCAGCCATGTGTATCACTCAAGCTTCTTGCGTTCAGCGTCAACGCCGTGCCACGGGATCCGGCCGCGCGTCGTCCTTTCACGACGACGTCGCCGCTCCGATGCCGAAGCGGACGAAACGCGCCGTTTTGGGCCCCGCATGCAATTGGGGGGAAGGGGGGGAAGGGGGGAAGGGGGGGGGGGAGTGGGATTTCGTAGGGAGGTGCGAGATCGATACATATGAGCCCACGCGCGGTTTGGGCATCGGGCTGGCGTACTGTGCGCATCGCCGGGCATCTCTTGCGTTCTCCTCATTTCCTTTTGATAAGTGATATCCACGCCATCCACAATGATTGATTCTGTCTTCCACCATGGATATGTTGGGATTGTTGCACGCTGCTGAGAGCGATGCTTTCTCACGTACGCAGTTGACTGGGCAACCTGATCCGTTCCAGATGATGCCACTCTAGCGCGCGCGCCCGCTCGGCACACTCACGCTGCCGCTGCCACCGCCGCTGCCGCCGCCGCCGCTGCCGCCTCCGCCGCCGCCACCGCTGCCACCCGCGCCAAAGCATCTCGCGGCTGCCGCCTCCGCCGCCGCCACCGCTGCCACCCGCGCCAAAGCATCTCGAGCTGGCGCCAACCGCCGCCGCCACCGCCACCGCCGCTGTCGCCGCCGCCGCCGCCTCTCCTCGTGGTGTCGAGACCGCTTCTTTGTTCCCCACAAAAGGCACACGCCAGATAGTTCTTTTCTTGCCCCTTATGCTCGTAGAAGCACGTCTTACATTGCCAACCGACGGGGTCCTTCGCCGCCGCAGTGGATTTTCCACCTCTGAGTGGGCGGGATGGCCCTTGGCGGCTTTCGCTGGAAGGCGGCGGCGCCTGAGCTTCTGTCCGGGCGCTGCCCGTGGCCGACCCCGCACCGGAGGTCTGTTTGTTTCGGCCGTTGCCGTTCCGGGGTTTTTTATTCATCGCTCCGGAGTCCTCGTCGGAGCTCGAGTTGCTTGTCGCCATCGTCGCATCAGCGCGGTCGTTCGGCGGCGCCAGCAGATTCATGGAAAGTGAGAATCGGCACGTGTCATCTGCGCTTGCGAGGTTTCGCATACAGGCTGTCGCCGAGGGCTATGTCGAACACCGTGCTTAAGGAAGACGCGCCCAGGCGCCAGGGTCGCGCACGACGAGGGACACGATCGCGCGAAATGCGTCGGCGCGCGCGTCCCACTCCACGTCGGCGGCGCGCTTGGCGATTCGACGGGCGAGCCGATTGTAGCATGTAGGCGCTTGGCGATTCGACGGGCGAGCCGATTGTAGGAGCGGCCGAGCGGGGAGGCGCTAGGGAGGCGCATATGCTCGCCTCGCGCTCCGTCACCTCGGCCGCCCACGCCGCCGCGGCCGCTGCCTCATCCGAGTGCCGTGCCGCAGCGGCCGCGGGCTATGTCGAACACCGCGCTTAAGGAAGACGCGCCTAAGACGCGCCCAGGGTCGCGCACGACGAGGGACACGATCACGAGCTCGAGCACCTGGTCGTACACCTCGGCCTCGATGAAATAGAGCTCGAGGCAGTACTTGACAAAGGCCCTTGGCAGCACGTTGAGGTCGAACAGGAACCACGCCGCTTCGGTGACGAGGCCGAGCGGCTCCTTGCCCATGAAGAAGAAGTCGTCGGCCATCGAGTAGCCGGTGATCGCCGCCGCCAGCATGGCGTACTTGTCCATGTCCTTTGGCCACAGCGAGTGTGTCCTGGCAGATCGCGTCGATCAACGTCGTGAGCAACTTCGAGTTGAAGGTCAAGCAGACAAGATGGTCCACCAGTCCCTGGTTCAGGTCGCCGAGATGCGCCGCATGCCGGCGGATGGCGGCGCCAAACGTCCGCTCGCACGGCTCCACGATGAGCGCCCCCTTATTCGAGGGACACCCAGCTCCCGACGACGGCCTTGAAAGCCGGGGGCAGCTCATCCGAGGCGATGATGTGGGAGTAGAGGGCCGCAGAGTGCTCTCCGAGCGGCTCCCACGTGTCCACCTCCGACGGGCGCCCGCACCCGTCGCCCGCCAACTAGATCACCACGTCTCCCATCGACCTCACCGCCAACGCCATCGCCTCCGCCGCTTTCAACCCGACAACCAGCATGCCTCCTACCGAACCTACCAGCATGCCTCCTACCGAACCTACCCGACCGCCATTCCCATTGCCATGTCATCTACGTCACCACCCTCCTCTACGGGGGCGGCCACGACGTCGCACGTCCAAAACTCGCCACAGCAAAGAAAACGAAACCTCCCAACCCACCGTCCCACCCCCGTCGGGAAAGCGGGGTTCGAGGTGTGGGTTCTGATTAAGGGGACATGTACGATGTAGGCATTTTCGGGCGGGACCGGGCTTCGGCTCCGGGTGCGTCCTTCCGCCCTCGACTTCCGCCGCCTACGGGCGGTCCGGGGTCAAGGGTCTTGTCATGCGCAAGGGTGCGTGTGTGTGCTAAGGTTTGGTCCGGTCAAAGTTTGGTTCGGTCACTAACGGACTAAAGCACTTTTTCCATTGACTTTTTCCTATAGTTGGTACCTTGGCTTTCGAAAAGAGGGAGGCGGGAGGGAGGGGGAGACAATTGGGGGGGAAGTCTCGGCGACAAGATAGTGACGTGAGTGCACGCGAACGCGCTCACATGCGTACCCCCATCCGCGGGACATTGATGACCTGGCCACCGATCAACAACCATCAGCATGAACGTGTCACGTGCCTGTCACGACGATGACTGTACGTCCAGGTTGACTTTGGGCTCAACGGTCGCAGCCAGATCGCAGCCCTCGCGCTCGAGCAGCACGCCGGCACTGCTCACGAGCGCGTCGAGCCGCCTTCAGAGCCGCCTACCGCTCGCTTTCAGAGCCACCGCACAACCGTGCCCACACCTCACGATCTCACGCGGGCGGGGCTCCTCGTTGCGCACTTCCCCTCTGGGGCCAGGCTCGGTTGCTCAGGCTGCCGTTCCAGTGGCGTCTCCCAGTCCTCCATGAAGGCATGGATGAACTGGACGGCCATGGAGAGCCCCCAGTTCCTCGGCCGCCACGCGCCCGTATAGAAGCCGCAGTGGCCTCCCTTTGGCAGCTGGAGCAGCACGGAGCGTGTCCTCGACCCAGGCTCTGGCTGGTCAGCTGGCCCAAAGTGATGCAAGGCGTCTTCCATGTTGGCAGCCGTGCAGACTGGATCATCGTCCGCGTTGAGCACGAGCACTTCCGTGCGTATGTTGCGAATGGTGCCCATCGGATTGCATTGGCGAAGGTACGTTACGTAGTCCCACCACGCCTCGGGATCCGCCGCCGATTCGGCGGGCGGCGTCGGCCCGGCAAAAGGCGCCAGGTGCACCAGGAGCTCGTGTAGGTTGCGCGCCCGTGCGACGCGCTCGCAGGCCTCCGGATGGGCCTGCCGCAGCAGCTCGCCACTCTGACCGGTGAGCAGTTTCGACTTGAGTGGATTCAGGAGGAGCCTTCCAAAGAGGGGAGAGCAGCGCGCCATCGCGAGCGCGATATCGTAGCCCGGGCAGTTGAGTGCCGCCGCGACCACAGGCGTGCGCGCCCCTTGCTCGCCAAGATACCTCACCGCCGTTGCTGTGCCAGCGCTCGTGGCGAGTAGCCCAATCGGAGCGCCCGGGAAGCGCCGCTGGACACGCACGAGAGCCTCCCGCAAGTCGTCCGTATTCCCGAACAGGTTGACGCGTGGCGAGCTCAGCGGCAGGCTGGCAAGTCCACGCGGCTCGAAGATCACCGGACGCAGCCCAGCCGCAAGGACTGCCGCGCTCGCCTCACCGGAGCTGCGAGCCGTGCCTCCTAGGCCCGGCAGGACCACAACGACGCCTCGCTCGACCGGGAGAACGTGCGGCGCGCAGCACGGCCACACGAGCTGCACGGTGCCGCCGTCCGCCGTCACCCAACACTCCGCCTCAGCCGGCTGCGGCAGCACAAAGTTCATGCCGTTGACGCCATAGTAGACCGATTGCATGTGACCCGTCGGTAGCCACCAAGTCGGGCGGAAGCCCTCGGCCGCGCCGATGGAGCGCACCACCGCCGCGGCGCGCGTGCCGGGCGTCCAGTGCACACGTGGCACCGCTATGGGCGGCCGTACCACCCGCCACACCAGCCCGGCGAGCAAGAGGAACACCAGTGGCCACCACCATGCAACGACACCGGCTTGGATGGCGCTCTCCGTTGCACGAATTGCGAGCGGGTAGCCGGCGGCGCAGCCACACCCCAAGGCGAGCCACGCTGGCGCGTGCCCCAGCCGCGCCTGCTCGCACGCGAAAGCATCGGCGTAGTCGGCGTAGCACCAAGCGACGTTGAAGCCGTGCACAATGGCGAGCGCCGCGCCGACGACAAGCTCGAGAAGCCACACGTTCACCGGGAAGCTGCTAACATAGAGGAGAGGCAGGTCGCCTAGCAGGGCGCCATACGCATCGAGCAGCAGCGGCGCGTATAACACCACGGCCACGAACTGCGAGAAGCTCGTGTACGACGTGCCTCGCTCACCGTAGGTGAAGGCACTCTCCGCCACGCTGTAGAGAATCGCGCTCAAGACGCAGCGCAGCTTGAGGGCGGACGAGGACAGCGTCAGCCACGCAAAAACCACGCATGCGATCACTGCGAGGCGTATCGCAAGTGCGATGCCCCCGTACGGGATGCTGTGCACTCGGAGGTGGAGAATGGAGCCTATTTCGTGAGCCCGACTGGAGTCAGCGCTGTTCTGGTAGTCGGGGTCGTGCGGGCCGTATAGCTCGCGTACGAATGGAATCGCAGCGACGAGTCGCGCGCCCTTCTTCTTTTGGAAGAGCGATGGCGCGACGCGCAGAAATAGCGGTTCTGACACGCTGCGCTATCTCGAGTTCAGCCCGACTCGTTCTCGACCCAGGTTCGCTCGTAGTTTCATGGAGAAAATCGTACCGGTAAAAATCGTACCGGTACGCCACAAGCGAGTGCCCAAATGCAGAGACTCGTGTGACTTGACTTGACTTGGCAATCAAGATGCATCTGGATTGCACCGTCGGAAACGGAGCTTCCGCCAGACGTGAGCGAGAGCCTGGACTGGGCCTCGTGCCGCAATGGTGGTCAGGGGCATTCCGTCCCTACTATTGCCGCTGGCGCTCGTGCTGCCAGCACGTGCGGCCTACGTGCCCCCGCCGCTGCTGCGCCGCGTCGCCGTCTCGAGCTGCGAAGCGGCGCGGTGCGCCGGCGCCGCGGCAGTGCTCAACATCTCGCCGAGGGGTGCCGCTGAGGTGCCGCCGAGGGATCCGCGGCCACGGCGCAATGGCGAGCACACAACGCAGCAGCAGACGACGGCGGGTCCTCCAGAGCGCCGCGTCGCGTCAGTACCGCTGCCACCCGCCTCCGACGGCTTCGTCTTCGGCCGCCAGTCGGTCGAGGCGGTGCTGGCGGCGCTGCGCAACGGCTCGATCGTGCTGCTCCTTGAGGACGGGGAGGAGACGACGCGCGCCAGCCTGGTCGCATCGGCAGCGCATGTGAGCACCGAGCAGCTCCAATTCTTGCTCGAGCACACCGTGCGGCTGCAGGCGGCGCTCGAGACCGAGCGCTACCGCACAGTCTACCGCTCACTGCGACGGATCGTGCTCGACAACAACGACCTGTCGCGGCCGGCGATCTCCGTCTCGGCGCGCTGCGGCGGCACGAGCCCACGCAACGCGACGCACGTCGCGCGCGCCGTGCACGCCCTCCTCGCCGACGCCTTGACTGACGGAAGCGAGGAGGAGGAGGCGGAGGCGAAGGCGGAGGCGAAGGCGGAGGCGAAGGCGGAGGCGAGCGCGGCGGCGGCGGCAGCGGCATCGGGGCAGCCGGTGCGGCGAGTCGGACGCGACCCCGCGCGCGAGGTGTGCGCGAGCGTCTCCTCGCTCGTGTGCCCAGGCGCAGTCTCCCTCGGCTCTGTGCGCGAGGGCGGCGTCTTGCGACGCGCGGGCGCCACAGAGGCGTCCGTTGAGCTCGCCAAGCTTGCCGGGTTGCCAGCGGTGGGTCTGCATGCATCGCTGCGCATCCACTCGCGCACGGAGCTCGAGCTGTTCGCGCAGCGCCACCACCTCACCGTCTCATCCACAGCCGACCTCGTCGCCTATGTCCGCTCGAAGCAGCAGCTTGTCGAACGGACAGGGCCGCCCGCGCGCATGCCGACCAAATTTGGAAGGTTCATCGCGCACACGTACCGCTCACGTGTAGACGGCACGGAGCACATAGCGCTCGTCAAGGCGCGGTACGACGACGACGACGCGGCCGCCGACCGCGGCAGCAGCAGCAGCAGCAGCGACAGCAGCAGCGGCAGCAGCAGCGGCAGCAGCGGCAGCAGCGGCAGCAGCAGCAGCGGCGGCGGTGACGCCTTCGGGAGTGACTTGCCAAATATGGCGAGTGACTACCCGCTCATGCCCTTTGCAGGGCGGCCCGAGCGGCCAGTGCTCGTGCGCGTTCACTCGGAATGCTGCACCGGCGATGTCTTCGGATCGCTTCGATGCGATTGCGGAGTGCAGCTCGAGGCCGCCCTGGAGGATATCGAAAGGGATGGCTGGGGCGTGCTCCTCTATCTGCGCGGCCAGGAGGGGCGCGGCATCGGGCTCGGCGCCAAGATGCATGCGTACGCACTGCAGGAGCGTGGCGTCGACACCCTCGATGCCAACCTGCAGCTCGGCTTACCGGCGGATTCGCGCGAGTACGGAACAGGCGCGCAGATCCTCGCAGACCTTGGCATCGGCGACATGCGTCTCATGTCGAACAACCCAAAGAAGTTCGCAGGGCTCACAGGGTATGGCCTCAGGATCGTGGAGCGTGTGCCGAGCCTGACGGCGCCCAATCCGGACAACCTTGAGTATCTGCGCACCAAGCGTCGCCGGATGGGCCACATGATTGAGCTTGATGACGAGGGTGTGCAGATGAGCGATGGTGTGGGAAGTGAGGACGGTGTCGAGGCGTGAGAGAAAGAGAGGACCGGCGTGGCTCGGCAGCTCCAGCTGAGAGCCGAGAGGGCGAGAGTAGAGGTGCAGGGAGAACTGAGGGCAGAACGGAGGGCCAGGTGAGCCAGGTGAGAGAGTCGTTGGCTCCCCGCCGCTCCACCGGGACCGCGTTCGGGTGGTGTATTAACGATGCGCGCTATTCCTGTTGCGGCGTCTACGCGGCGTCACTCGTCAACGTCGCTGAGCCGTGAACGTTCTACGTTGATAACCAGAAACCACGCTGGTGTTACGCTGATCGGCTGATGAAACATGGTCGATCGCGGTGAACTGTGTGTTTCCCCCACGTGGCGATCAATGGTTCGTCCGGAGCTTCCCAGGGACGCGCGGACGCGTCCGAGGAGGCGGACGCGTCCCGCGTCACGTCACACGTGTGACCGCGGCGGACGCTGGGACCCGCACGGTGCACACAGCCGGGACCGGCGCGCGGCGACCGCCGTGAAAACGGTCGCGACCGCCACGGCCGGTCCCCGCGTTCGGCGCGGTTGTTCCCACAGCCACGACCGCGGAAAAAAGCAGCCTCTTCGAAAAACACAGGCCACAGCCGCCGGGCCGGGCAATTCACACTCACGCCCATGGGAGAACGAAGGGCAATGCTGCTGACGACGCTTGCTGCCTCCGCGGCGGCGCGGCACGCGACCGCCACGTGCGACGCGCGCAGCTTCTCCCTCGATTTGGGCAACACCCACTGCCCCACGCTGGCACCAGTCGAGAGCGCGGCCACTGCTGACGCCTGCATGCAGGCTTGTTGCGCGGAAGGAGATGTGTGTGAGACGTGGCAGTTTTGCGAGACCGGAAAGCCATGCGCACACGGCTTCTGGCCTCAGCCTGGCGCCTTTGCAATAGGCCACGACCTTGACGGCTGGCCCAAGAATACGACCATCGACCTGGCACAAACCGCGTGCCAAGCGAATGCTTCCTGCATCGGCCTCACGTACCACTCTAGTGATCGGACCCCATCAAACAAGACCATCCTCCACATCTATCTCAAGAGTTCCGCCGAGGAACCCACCATGCTCGACCCCTCCTGGTCGCGACATGTCAAGGCGGCCGCCGGCTGCTACATAGGCCGCCTCGACGATCTGTGTGCCAATGCCTCGGAGGGATGGCAATCGCACGCGCTGCCGCTCCACTTCATGAACATCAAGTTCACGCACTTTGGCTACCCCAATCAGCCGCGCTTCTTTTACCAATGCCAGGGGCCGGGGTCGGGCATCTTCCCCGGCGGCGACCCGACGCAAGGCGACTGCGACGACAGCGGCAATGCGACGTCCGAAGGCGGCGGCACTGCGACCTACCTCCGCTGCCACGTCGCCCAGCCCTATCCATACTTGGAGCCTCCCAAGATCCAGTGGACACTGCGCCAGGTGCACGACGACGGGTCCTTCGACAGCGTGCTGTGGCTTTCAGTCGTGCGCTCCAAGAGCGGCAATTGGTCCCTCGAGCTCGACGGCGAGACTGAGTACGTTGCGTCAAGCTCGTTCAGCGGAGATGATTTGCTCGTCGACCTGCAAGTGCCGACCAACACTTCCGCGCCGCCGTGGTTTTGGCGGTTGTCATCGAGGGCGCCGCTCGCGGGCCAGGGAGCCACCGTCGGCACCAGGCTCGGCCCCGAACGATGACGAGTGGCGGGCCGATTGTGTCCGGATAGGAAGACCTTCCTAAGTCCGGATCCGCGAAATTAACATGACTAACACGCAGTGCTGACCGTTGCAAATATTTGCGAGATGTATCCGGATAATATGTCTCACGACTTATGCGCCTAAGTCGGCTCTTTTTTTGCTAGATATATCCGGTTTCCAATTATGTATAAATATGTCAAACGTCACTCCGCTCGAGCCACATGCCGGCTGTGGTAAGGCGTCCACCTTCGTGACGCTCGTTACGGGGGCGCGTTACGCGACCGCAGCTTCGTGCCTGCCACAGATGCTCCGCAACGTCGGTTCGCTATGCCCGCTTCTGCTCATCTACAATGATGCCGACACAGCACTACCCATGTCGCAGCTCGAGCAAGCATACGGGGCGAACCAGATGCTGCCCTTGTCGCTTCTCAAGGCTCGCTACAAGTGGCCGCCCCCGCGACCACGAGCGCAGGTGCCCGCAGCAGGCCGGCGCCTCTTTAGCAGCTCAGAGGCAAAGAATACCCACCTCAAGCTGTGGCTGTGGGCGCTGCCGACGACGCACCGCGTCGTCTACTTGGACATCGACATCCTCATCCTACGCAATATTGACGCGCTGCTCGATGTGGTGCCGCCCACACTCCCCGACGGCAGCCCAGGCCTCGGTGCCGTGACGTGCAAGACGAGGTACGGCGAGCGTTTCTTCAACTCTGGCATCTTGGTATTGACGCCGTCGCTGCGCACGCTCGAGCAGCTGCTAGAGCTCGGGCGCTTCGCGTCAGCCCCGTGGAATGGGCAAATGCCACGTCTGGCCGATACATGGCCCGACATCTGCGCGCCGCGCGATGATCCGTTCGCGGCCAAGCGGCTCTTTCGGACCAAGTACGCGTCGCATTCGCTCGCTGCATGCCAGCAACACTACGGGCCTGGGCACACGCCGCGCAAGATGATCAAGGCGTGCGAGAGTAAATACACCGACCAGAGCATACTTAACTCTGTCTTCCACTCGCACGCGAGCCTGCCGCGCGGCTTCAACATGCAAAATGGCGACTTGGACGCGAACAACAGCGCGATCGTGCACTTCGTGGGCGAGCCCAAGCCTTGGAGCCTCATGCACAATCTCCGCGCGGTTAAAGAGCCAGCGCGCCGGAATGCGACCGCGAGGTGGCAGAGGCAGTGCGCCACAGTGATGGCGGCTTCGTTGAGGAACAGAAGTCGTTGACGCGTGAAAGTCGTTTCCTTAGCGTTGAGTTGCACCTTGACCTGAAGCTTGACTTGACTTGACTTGACCGATAAGATTACATCTCAATTGGATACAACCCGGTTTTGTAGGATTTGTTTTGTTGGATTCCTAACGCCCAGACGTGTGTGACATCGAGAACCTCGTCTACAAGCTAGTAGTCGTCTTTTTAGGTATAGGAGGTTCGTCGAGTGCCGTTGAGTCGCCTCGTTCGCATGTGGCTCATATGTTCACGTGAATCTTCCGAACGTCACTCGAAACAAGTGTGTTGCCCTTTGCATGCAATGGGAGACAAGTTTCGTCGATATTACGGACCGAAATGGCGTATGACGCCGAGGACGGCGACGCGCGGCGTGGCACCGTGAGCCAAGTGGCTCAGCTGAATTGGACGCCCGCGGCGTCTCGCCGTTGCAATGCCACGATCGTGATGATGGACGACCGTCGTCACGTTCCACTCGCAAACAATAGCAAGGACATCGGCTACTTTCACAAGGCGATGATGCTCAATCTCCTTTACGCGCAGCGCCACGGCATGTCCTTCTTGATTGTGCGGCCCACGGCGGCCATGGAGGACTCGTGGCTCGACGGCGGCCCACGGCAGCGGCTCTGCCCCGCCTGGTGCCGCGTGAAGATCCTCGCTTCGCTCGTTGCATCGCGCCTGGCCGCCAACGGGTGCCACTGGGTGCTGTACATCGACAGCGACGCGTACATCCGCGAGCAGCACGTGGATTTTTTGGAGCGCCTCGACACGCCAGCGAATCGCGACGTGCACTTCGCCTTTGCCCGCGAAGAGCTGCCCGCCGGTGGCTTTCGATCGCCCGCGAAGCGCTCCCACGGGGTACGCGTGCCGTCCCTCAACGCCGGCGTGCTCTTCGTGAGGGCGAGCGCGTGGTCTGCGCGCCTGCTCGCGGTCTGGATGCGCGCGGCGCAGCTGCCCGTGTGCGCGCCCTTTCGTAGCAGTGGCCGTGCGAGCAGCAGTGCTTCCACGAGCTCCTGCGCAATCGCACGTTACTCCCAGAGGGCTGGCGCACGCGCATCGCAAGCGCCCCGATGCAGCTTTTCAACTCGCCCCATGGCCAGTTCATCCGGCACGTATGGGGCGGGCCGGGCGTCGAGCTGCGCCGCCGCGCCTTTGACGACGAGCTTCGAGTCCAGGGCGTGTGGAGCTGGAAGCAGATGCATGCTCTCGTCGAGAGCGCACAGCGACAGTGGATCGACAGGCCGTGTTGACGCGTCAGTACTAACACATGGCCGTTACCGACGGCACGGAGCTCGTGCTCGTCCGCAGCGGGCTGTGCCGCGGGAAGAGCTCAAGAGCTAAGGCGCAGCGAACGACGGACGCACGGACGTTGCCGCTTGATCTAACCTTGCAGTGCGTGGCTTGAGGCTCACACCTTCGACCTCCAGGTGAGTGCTGGTCGGCTCGTCGTGGCGATGCCTTCAGCCGTACAGCCGAGCGCCAACATCATGCAGCACTGGTGGCGACCCTCGCCCTGACCAGCCGCATGCATGTTTACCGCAAATAGAATGTCTTTATTTACAAAATGTTGCGCTCTCAAGTCGCTCCGCTCGAGCCACATGCCGGCTGTGGTAAGGCGTCCACCTTCGTGACGCTCGTTACGGGGGCGCGTTACGCGACCGCAGCTTCGTGCCTGCCACAGATGCTCCGCAACGTCGGTTCGCTATGCCCGCTTCTGCTCATCTACAATGATGCCGACACAGCACTACCCATGTCGCAGCTCGAGCAAGCATACGGGGCGAACCAGATGCTGCCCTTGTCGCTTCTCAAGGCTCGCTACAAGTGGCCGCCCCCGCGACCACGAGCGCAGGTGCCCGCAGCAGGCCGGCGCCTCTTTAGCAGCTCAGAGGCAAAGAATACCCACCTCAAGCTGTGGCTGTGGGCGCTGCCGACGACGCACCGCGTCGTCTACCTCGACCTCGACATCCTCATCCTACGCAACATTGACGCGCTGCTCGATGTGGTGCCGCCCACACTCCCCGACGGCAGCCCAGGCCTCGGCGCCGTGACGTGCAAGACCAGGTTCGGCGAACGTTTCTTCAACTCTGGCATTTTGGTATTGACGCCGTCTCTGCGCACGCTCGAGCAGCTGCTAGAGCTCAAGCGCTTCGCGTCAGCCCCGTGGAATGGGCAAATTCCACGTCTGGCCGATACATGGCCGGACATTTGCGCGCCGCGCGATGATCCGTTCGCGGCCAAGCGGCTCTTTCCGAACAAGTACGCGTCGCACTCGCTCGCTGCATGCCAGCAACACTACGGGCCTGGGCACACGCTGCGCAAGATGTCCACGGCGTGCGAGAGTAAATACACCGACCAGAGCATACTTAACTCTGTCTTCCACTCGCACGCGAGCCTGCCGCGCGGTTTCAATATGCAAATTGCAGGCGACTTCATGGACGCGAACAGCAGCGCGATCTTCCACTTTGTGGGCGAGCCCAAGCCTTGGAGCCATAGTGCCATGACGGGCCGAGGCAAAGAGCCAGCGCGCCGGAATGCGACCGCGAGGTGGCAGAGGCAGTGCGCCTCAGTGATGGCTAAGTGATGGCATGCGCTCCGGCTTCGTTGAGGAAGAGCAGTCGTTGACACTTGAAAGTCGTTTCATTAGCGTTCTTTTACCTAGCCCTGACTTGACAGATCTTGACTTGACTTGACATAAAAACTCTGTTCAATACAACGCGCAGATAGCGAGTGTGTCGCGCCGCGTATTCAAGCGGTCCGGGTGACAGACTGGACTGGGAGCGCGCTCAGACGATGGAGGACTACAAGCGTTTCTGCTCGGTCGCTACGGCGCAGCCGTTCACCGAGGAGGACCTCGAGCGCAGCGCTCAGGCGCTCATCGCCAAGCTCGAATCGTTTGGGCAGGGCGTCGACGGGAGCGACATCAATGCGGCGATGCCCGCAGCCCTGGCGGCGCGCTCAATCAGATCTCCGAAGAAAATCGCTTCATCATATTTCGAGGCGGAGGACGAATCGCCGCAGCTTCTCGAAGCTGGCGTCAGCCAGGCGAGCAACGGCAGCAACCAGTCCGGGGCGGGCCAGTCGGCGTCGGCGCGGCTCTACGAGCAAGCGCGCGCGAAGCAGTCGGCCAAAGCGGTGGACGACGACGTCAAGGAGAATGGTGTGTACGCGCCCACTATCAATGCTCGCTCCAAAATCCTCACGGGCAAGCGCGAGGGCGCCGTCAGCGATCGGCTGCACGAGGAGGCGATCGAGCGCGAGGCGCGCAGGCAGCGCGCGATCGAGGCGGCACAGGCGCAGAAGGAGGCCGAGGCGCTCGAGGCCGGCGAGGGCGGCGTGCCCAAGATCAACGAGGTGTCCGCGCAGCTCACCGCCGGCCGTGCGGGCGCGGTCGCTGACCGTCTCTTCGATTCCCACAAGGAGCTCAAGCAGAAGCAGGTGGATCGTGCGAAGCTGGCCAAACGCGAAGCGGAGGCGAGCATCGCAGCCACGGACCGCTCTGAGGGACTATGAGTGACTCTGATGGCCTCTCTGAGTGCGTCTGATCGCGTCTGATCGCGTCCGGTGGCAGGTGGCGGCACATCCGATGGTCTCTGAAGGCTCGACACGCATCGCGGCGCTGCTCCCAGGTCGAGAGGCATCCCCCTAACTGCCACTGATTGCCGCTGATTGCCGCTGATTGCCTCGCATCGCGGCGCTGCTCACAGGTCGAGAGGCACCCGTGCAAGACCGGCTGTACGCGTGCGCCGCCGAGCGCCAGCAGAAGATGCTGCTGGCGTCGACCATCCCAGACGAGGATCGTACGCCGGCCATCTCGGACACGTCGCGACGACTGGCGGAGCGCGCCAACGCGGGGCTCTCGCTGCAGGTGCGTCTCATGATGGACATCGGCCTCTAACTGCCTCTGATCGCCTCAAATCAGCCTCTACAGCCTCTGATCACAGCCTCCGATCGCCTCGAATCGCCTCACATGGCATTCCCCACATGGCATTCCCCACATGGCATTCCCCACATACCATTCCCTCTGACCCCAGGAACGGCTGGCCAACAAGGCGGGTCGCAACGCGGGCACCCGTCCTACCCCGACGCCTACCGACCTTCAAGAAGCGACCCACGCGCCCACGATCAACCCGCACTCGGAACGGTTGGCCGTGCAGGCGCAGGCTCGGCAGTGGGCCGAAGGGCACGTGCACATCGCCGTCGAGGACCGTCTGATCGCGCAGGCCGCAAAGCCAAAGGAGGAGGCGCCGCTGCCCGAGATGAAGCCCGTCATCAACCCGATGTCAGAGAAGATCCTCGCCCGGCGAGGTCCGATCGCGCCTCTCGAGGAGCGGCTGCAAGTGCCGGTGAAGCACATTCGCGGGGGCGTGGGCTCGGAGCTCGATGACGTCACCCTCGCACCGAAGCTCTCCGAAGGCACGAGTAAGCTGATTGCGTCTGATTGCGTCTGATTGCGTAGCTAATTAGATGACGTCACCCTCGCACCGAAGCTCTCCGAAGGCACGAGTAAGCTGCTCTGGATTGCGTGATCGCGCCTGAGTGCCCCCCTCATCACAGGTACAAGCTCGTCCAGAAGCAAGAGCGTAATTGCGTCTGATCGCGCCTTGAGTGCCCCCCCTCATCATAGGTAAGCTCGTCCAGAAGCAAGAGCGCAAGGGTTCGATCGCCGAGCGTCTTCTCTCCTGGGGCGAGCAGCACAAGCGTGGGGAAGGCGATGCGTCTCTTGCGGACCGCAAGTACAAGTTCGGCGGGGACGAGCCACCTGCAACAGCGCCGGTGCCGCCTCGACCAAAGCGTGAGACGCGAGAGGCGCGAGGAGGTGTGAGCGTGAACAAGACGGCCGGGATGGTGGCGGCAGAGAAGGTGGCGGCCGAACGTGCGAAGGTCGAGCAGGCCGCCGTCGCCGCTGCTGAGAAGGCTCAGGCGGAGAAGGAGGCGGCGGAGAGGGCGGAGGCGGAGAGGGCGGAGGCGGAGAGGGCGGCGGAGGCCAGGCGGGAAGCGGAGGCGGCGGCAGCGGGCGCCTGTGGGAGCCGACTCGCGAGTGGTACGGGGCCGTTGGCCGTTGGAAGCGCTGCACGCCCGCCACGCAACCCCGCCGCGCCGCGCCGCGCCACGCCGCCCACCGCGCCGCCGCAGACGCGCGCGCCGACCGCACCGCCGACCGCCGCGGCGGCCTCCACGCCCAGGACGGCGCCCGAGGCGGCGCCTGGCGAGGGCGGTAAAAGCGCCGTCGTGGGCGCGCCCCCGTGGAAGCCTCCGTTGGTGCGCCGAGACTCGGCGGCACGGCAGCCCAAGACGGCGCCCCATGAAGAGCGAGACGTCGGCGCATTGGACGAGAGCTCAGAGCTGGACGAGGGCGCCAGAGGGTGCGGCACTGGCGGAGGCGCGGCGCTGGCGGCAGTGGCGGGGGCGGCCAGTACGTCCGCAGCTCCCTCTCGCCGCGCCCCTGGGGGCACCACCAGTCGACTGTGTCCCCCGGGATCTCCCGCCATGCACAAACGCTCCGCCCCATCAGCCAGCGTGTTCGCAGCCGCTCCGCCAGGCCAGGTGCCCAGCACGACGCTAGGCCACGTGGACGCCGCCGCCGAGACGGCCGCCGCCGAGGAGCCGGCAGCACGCGCTGCGACGGGCGCTCGGGACGCCGCGACGCCGCGGATGGCGGCCGAGCAGCGTGATGAGTTCCGTCATCAGCGCGAGGAGTTTCGTCATCCGAGCAGCGGCGGCGGTGTGAGCGCCGGCTCGAGGCTGCGCTTCACGCGACCGAATCCCTCATCCAAGCCCCGGCCCAGCGCGCTCGGGACGACGCCGGGGCAGCCCGGCGCTCGGACTGCCGCCCACGACAGCGCGCTCGGACAGCCGGCGGCGGTCTCGCACCATCCCCACAGCGGCGGCAACCCTGCACGGCCGCGCCCCTCCGCCGCTCTGGGCTCCGCTGGAGGCGGCAGAGTCCAGCACGGTGCCCACGGCAGCGCGCGCACGCGCACGTCGGTCAGTTTCGCTTCAACCGAAGCGACGGGCGCTCGGGACGACGCTTCGGCGACGGATCCGGACGCGTCGTCCCGAGCGTCGGCAGGTGGCGGTTACGCCGAGGCGGAGATCGAGGCGGAGATCGGAGGCAACGTGGACGAGTATGATCCTAATATGGACGAGTATGATCCAAATATGGACGAGTATGATCGGCTCGTCGCCGAGCAGTCACGGCGGCGCGCGCATCGGAACCTCGAAGCGGAGGAGACGGAGGAGGAGGGGTATCGCACTGGCGTCGACGGGGGTGACGACGGCGACGAAGGCGATGGCGTGAGGGAGGAGGACGAGGCGGACGAAACGCCGGACGAGGCGACGGCCGCATGGCGCGAAGCCGAGCGCTCCTTATTTGGAGATCTCGGAGCTTCGGATGGCTCGCCTCTGCCAGGGCCGTCTGGGGGGAGGGCCCCCCTCGACCCCCTCGAGCTGCTTGCGGACTCGCCCGCTTCGGTGCTCAAGAGCGAGCGCCATCTTGAGCGCCACGTGCTCCGGCAGCAGCAGCAGCAGCAGCAGCCGCATGCGCCGCCAGCCGAGGGCGGCGGCACGGGGGCGCCCAGCACGGCGCCGTCGGAGGACGCGGCGGGGCAGTTGCAGAATGAGCTGAGCGCCGAGCTGAGCGCGTGGGCGGAAGCCTTCGAGCGTCGCATGACGGGCCCCGCCCACGACGGCGCCTTGCCGGACGAGGGACCCGTGGACCTGCCCTTTCCCACAGCGGACCAACCGTCGCCGCCGCTCGGCACGGGCAGGGAGGAGGATGAGGACGAGGAGGAGGACGAGGAGGACGAAGGCGAGGATCTGCAGCCGCTGCCGACCGCGCCCCCCGCACCCCCAGCGCCCTCCGCAGCCCTGCCGGCGGCGTCGGCATCTGGTGCCGCACTCGATCGCTCATCACGACTCGAACCGCCATCGCATGGCCGGTCATCGGCGCCGTCCCGAGCGCCCGAGGAGGCGCGCCAACCGCCGACCTCGACCGGTAAGCGGCCCAAGGGGGGCGCCGTCGCGGGCGCCAAGGGAAGTAACAACCCGAGCGCCAGGGGAAGTAACAACCCGGGTCAGGTGCTCATTAACTACGCACCGCCGCCATCGGCGGCGTCTGCGCCGCCACCACAGCCGCCGCCGGCGGCGGGTCGCGGTGGCGGCTCGTTCGCGCTGCTGCAGGCGGCGGAGGAGGCGGCGGCGGAGATGCGGGCGGCGGAGGAGGCGGCGGCGGCGGTGGCTAAGGCGCACACCCAGGCGTTGGCAGAGGCCGACGCTGAGGGAGGTCGGGCCCTCAAGACACGTCGGCTGTCCCGGGACGCCTCCACGTCAGCGGAGAAGGCCCTCGAGGCGGAGGCGGTGAGCGCCGTACGGAGCGCCAAGGAGCACGCGGAGGCGGAAGCGGCGCGCGCGAGCGCCTCCCTGCTCGAGCTGCGCGCTCAGTACGATGCGATGCAGCGCCGGTATGAGGAGTCCGAGGCGGCGCTCGAGCGTTGATTGCCTTGCATGCATGTGCTCACCGCAGCGCCTCGTCCCCACAGGTATGAGGAGTCCGAGGCGGCGCTCGAGCGCACGCGCCGCGCGGCCACGGAGGTGAGTCTCGAACTCGAGGCCGCTGGATGGCCTTTGATTGCCCCCCCTAATTAGATGGATTGCCTCCCTCATCAGGTGAGTCTCGAGCTCGAGGCCGCTGGATGGCCTTTGATTGCCCTCCCTAATTAGATGGATTGCCTCCCTCATCAGGTGAGTCTCGAGCTCGAGGCGATGCGATCTGGCGTCGAGCAGCACGGCGCCGCCGCCCGATCTCGCGAGGGCGAGAGCGCGAATCTGAAGCTCGAGATCGCGAATCTGAAGCTCGAGATCGCGAGCCTTCGGGATGAAGGCGCGCAGCTCCGGCGCCAGATGCAGCGCGCCCGAGACGACGCCGAGCTCGAGCAGAAGGACGCGTCGCGCCGTGCTGAGCGCATCGAGATGCGCGCCGTAGAGGCCGAGCGCGACGCGACCAAGCAGGCGGCGCGCGCGGCGGACGCGGAGCGGCGCGCGGAGGCGGCGGACGCGGCGGCCGAGGCGGCTGAGGGGGCGAGGCGCAAGGCGCTCGAGGAGCTCATGGATGCGAACGCGAAGCTCGAGCGCCGTCGTGGTGGCGAGGCCGACCAGACCGCGTCACACGCGAGCGCGCAAAGGGTAAGCGGAGCTCATTGCCGCTGAGTACCGCTGATTGCCGCTGATTGCCGCAAAGGGTAAGCGGATCTCGACGAGCGATTTTGTCTATGGATCGGACCTCACTGATGGCCTCACGCCTCTGCCCCACTGATCACGCTCTCTGATCACGCTCCCTGATCACGCTCCCTGATCACGCTCACTGATCACGCTCACTGATCACGCTCCCTGATCACGCTCCCTGATCACGCTCACTGATCACGCTCACTGATCACGCTCCCTGATCACGCTCCCTGATCACGCTCCCTGATGACGCCCCTCATCAGATCCGCGAGCTCGAGGGGAGATTGGGCGAGAGCGACGAGCGGCTGCGTCAACTGAGCGCTCGGCACGACGCGAGCCTCGAGCGCGCGAAGCTCGATCGGATTGAAGCCCTGCGGCAGCATGCATCGGAGCTGGAGCGGGTGCGGGACGCCCGGGACAACGCGATGCGCCAGGCAGAGAGCTTGCAGAGCGCGCTCGAGACGGCGCGCGCCGATGCGATGCGCGCCATGGCGGGCGCTCAGTACGGCGCGCGCTCCGACGCCGAGGTGCGTGAGCTCGAGCGCGAGGTGCGCGAGCTCAGGCAGGAGCTCGCCTGGCAAAAGGCGAGCGCCGACAAGGCGATGGCTGCGGGAGGCGCCGGCGCCGTCACGGGCGTCGGGGGCTCTGGCGGCCCGGGCATGGACGTGGCCACGGCCGACCTCGCACGTGTGACCGCGGAGCTCGAGAACACCAAGGAGGAGCTTCGGAAGGCTCAGGAGGAGCAGCTCGGGGCGGCGCTGCGTGCGCGTCGCAAGGAGAAGGAGCTGCGCGAGCAGCTCAAGAAGCAAGGGGCGTGAGGCAGGAGAGGGGTTCCATGGACGTGGTGTGAATTAACATTGGGACGAGCGCCATGGATCAACCGTTCAACAGCTGTTCATGATGTAGTCCAAGTCCTGGGACACAGACGGACCACCGGAGTCGAGCTGCCTCACGCAGACCGCACGAGCCACGACCGGACGGGACCGGCGTTCGGTTCAAATCGCACAAAGTTGTATTATGTTTCACACTCAGTGCCACCGTGTCCTATAGTAGTTAGTACGGTACCGCACGCGGACGAAACGGAATAACTGCGTCAGCGCGTGACCGTGAGAGTTCGCGTGCGACAGTACACGACAATCGACCAGTCGACATCAAGAAATCGAATCGCACAAGGAGCACCGGCCTGGCGACATCAACATCAGATCAAGGTTCAAGACTCTGCAAACACGAACAACGCCAAGCATTTTACCATGTAGCTCGACCATGTAGCATGTTCCGTGTTCCGTGCGGTGTTCGACGCAATCCGGGGCTTCCATGTTCCCACATGTACCACACTCTTGGCGCCGACATCTCCTTCAAATCCCCCCACCGCAGGGGGGCCCGCCACTTGCGCCTCCCGACGGCGACCCGTTGCGTGCGAGACCACCACTTTGGGATAGTATTCGGCTCTGGGCGGGAAGAGCGCTCGACCGTTTCTGATTTCTGAGTACCCGTGGACTGGGGCCTGTGCTCCCTGCTCACACAGGCTCACGCGTCCAACTCGGCCTCAAACTCGGAAGAGAAGTTGGCGATACCTGCCTCCTGCAGCATCGAGCCGACGAGGTCCTCACCCAGATGCGGCATCGCGGCTGGGGCGGGGGCCCCTATGCCAGGCTCGCCCCGAGAATTCCCCTCCGGCAGGGTCGCCGAGCTATAGGTTGGAGCCGAGCCATAGGTTGGAGCTAATGGAGCGCTGTGGGTGGCCGAGGAAGGAGCACAGTAGGTCGCCGATGTATAGTTTGGTGCGATGGAGGTCGCCGAGGTATAGGTTGGTGTGCAGCAGGTCGCCGAGGTATCGGCTGAAGGGCAGTAGGTTGCCGAGATGAAGGCTGGCGCCGCAGCTGCGCCCGTCTGTCTGATAACATCAGCTCGACGCAGCTGAGTCGAGGGGCGCAAAGCGCGCATGCTGCTCTTCAGGCGCTGGAGCTCGTCCACGATAGAAGGGAACGCAGGCCGTTGAACAGGATCGGTCTGAAGGCACCGGGTGGCAAGCTCGAGGATGCCGGGTGGGCAGCCGGCCACGTTGCGCAGCTGGTCGAGCGGGGTGGCTTGACCTTTGACAATGATCGCCATGAGCGCGCGCAGAGCGTCTCCCGGATTCCCTCCGGGAGATCCTCCGGGAGATCCTCCGGGAGATCCTATGGGAGATCCTCCGGGAGGCCCTCCGGCGGGCAATAGCACATGGCTGAAAGGGACGGACCGCGTCCCCATGTGTGCAAGCATGCATCCAAAGCTCCACACGTCGGTGGGCTTGGCTTTTGCGCCCGAGGTGAGCGCAATGGCCTCGGGAGCCATGTAGGGCGGCGTGCCCGCGAACCCCTCCGCCTGCCCGGCGTACTTGGTGAGTGCAGTGCCAAAGTCGGCCACCTTGGCGACCCATTGCTCCGTGAGTAACACGTTGCCAGGCTTCAGGTCGCGATGGACCACGCCCTTGGCATGGAGGTACGCCATGCCCTTGGCCACATCGAGGGCGACGTGGACGAGGGATGCCTCCCACGTGGCGAGCTGCTCGCGATGCCGGTGGTGATGCAGCACATCCAGCAATGAGGCGGGCATGAGCTCCATCAGAATGCCCGTCTTCCCGTCGTCACCGTCGTGTGCGATGCCCATGGTGAGGAGCACATTGGGGTGGTGCAGGCGCATCGTGAGCTCGAACTCATTCAGGAGCTCCTGTAGCGCCGCCGGCGCGGTCGTCGCCCGAAGGCTCTTGATGGCGCATGGGGTCGAGTTGTACACGGCCACACGCACCTCGCCGAAGCTGCCCGCTCCGAGTCTCTCTTTCAGGATCAGGTCTTTCCAGCGCACGAGGTTGACCACGTGCATCGAGCTTCCTACCACGCTCGACATCTCAGTGCCGCTTCCCTCTGGTGGTGGGGGGGGCGGTGGGGGTGGGGGGGTGGCGGTGGGGGGGTGGGGGGCGGTGGGGGTGAGCGCGGTGGCTTTGTGCACGATGACTGTGAGCGCTTCAAGGAGATCAGGTTCACATTCTCGTCCCTCTCCGCACCTGCTTTCTGAGCTTCGGCCTTCATGGTCGCCTTCTCATCCACTTTCATGGCCTGTCCGCCCTTCGAAGACTTGTTTTTGTTGAGACGGCGACGACGGCACATGAAGACCAGGGCGAGGACCACAGCGACGATCACACCGACGACGCCGCCGATGACAATGCCGATGGAGCCGCTCGTCTCGGCTGCCACTGCCAATGCACCGATCAACAGTGGCGGTGGTGGCGGTGCGACGTTTGCAATTGTAGGCGGCGTCACGACCGCGAGCACGGCGATCGAGACCCCAGTGACGCTCGCGAGCATGGCGGTCGCGCTGCTCGCGCTGCTCGTCGCGCTGGCCATCGTCGACTGCACCGAGGCCGCCGCTGCTGCGGTCGTCTGGATGCTCACACCGACGACGACGCTGCCCGACGACAGAGTCAACTCCACCGCCGATGGGTCGACGCTCGCCCTCGCCGCGATGGCGCTCTTCATCTCGGTCCGCACGCTCGGGTCGAACGAGGAGACGTCGCCGGCGAGCTCGAGGGTGAATTTGACGACGCTCATCGCCGGCCGCGAGGGCGGCGGCGGCGAGGGCGGCGGCGGCGATGGCGAGGGTGGCGGCGGCGATGGCGGCAGCGGCGACGGCGAGGGTGGCGGCGGTGAGGGCGGCGATGGCAGAAGCGAAGGAGGCGGAGGAGCATCGGTGGAAGATGGCGGCGGCGAGGGTGGCGGCGGCGAGGGCGAGGGCGAGGGCGAGGGTGGCGATCGTGTAGGTGTTGATGGAGGCGGCGGTGATAGCGGAGGGGAGGGAGGTGGCGGAGAGGGCGTCGGCGTGGGTGGATGCGGCGATGGCGGTGGTGGCGACGGCGGGAGTGGTGAGGGCGGTGGAGATGGCGGTGGCGGCGATGGGGGGGGCGGGGAGGGCGGCGGCGGTGATGGGGGCGGCGGTGAGGGC
>Ga0210241_100123_pt1 | contig 60411 bp, 42 predicted proteins | sample ChrtobMetP5a_8mM_FD_155488 | JGI IMG/M metagenome (GOLD analysis project Ga0210241, IMG submission 155488) | Chrysochromulina tobin associated microbial communities from unialgal haptophyte culture, Seattle, Washington, United States - P5a_8mM | ecosystem: Host-associated > Algae > Haptophytes >...
CCAGCCTCGACAGAGAAACTTGACAGCCCTCGACAGCCCTCGACAGCAACTCGACGCGCCGGCGCATGGAGTCAGCCTCGACAGGCTCGACAGGAACTCGACAGGCTCGACAGGCTAGGCCTCGACAGCGGCTCGACGGAGCCTCGACAACGCCTCGACAGCTCGACACACGACAGCTCGACAGCCAGGGCTCAATTTGGAATGCCATTGAATTTGCAAGGCAATAGGCTGCCAACACACCGCACTACGTACAACGTAGATTATTCCGTATAATACATTATTATGTACCCGCTGCTGGACGGCGTCACTGCGTGGCCGCGGGTGCCCGCATACAACGCGATACAACGCAACGTTCTCGTTCGATGAGAGCGGTCGGTCCAGCACGTACACCATGGTACACCACAGGGGCACAGCGCAGAAGATGCCTCTCGTGGGGAAATGCGAGAGAGGTTGGATCTGCTCTCTATAGGATATATGCTAGCGGCTACACATTCGTATGGGGCGGCAGTACGTTTCGCAGTTCTGGTGTGCAGTCACTGTATCGTTCTGCGCCAAGGCGTCGTGCCGACTGCGTGATGGCATGCTACTCCTGGGAGGCGGCCAGCCATTTGCGGCCTTGCACTCGCTCATTGGGGTGCCGAGAGCGACATCAAGTAAGTGAAGAAATGGCACGGCTTCTGGTGGAGCTGCTCGTGGGCCTTTTGAAGGTCGAAGCACATGGCCGCGTATTGGGCGACGGTGACGTTGGTGTTGTAAGAGAGGAGCTGGAGAAAGTCTGCTTCCCAGCGCGAGATCTGCGACACCTGCACGTTCGAGATCCGTAGCGCCTTGACGAAATCCTCATTCCACACCGGCTCGTCGAACGAGAGCTTAGCGGCGATGACGAAGGCGGCGAGGAGGCACGGTTGCCAGTTGGTCAGGGAGAGAGAGAAGCGCGACGAGCCCTCGATCGCACGCATCACGTAGATCAGAGCGGCGACGATGCACGAGTTTGGTAGCTCGAGATGCTTCACGATCGTGTGAATGTATGATTGCAGCATCGCAGAGATACCGGGCGGCGGCACAATCGTCGAGGTGGAGTTGGTGCTGCCAGCAGCGTCGGGCACCTCGCCGCTCGGCCGCCTAGACCCGCTAGATTTGACGGGGCTGCCGGGTCTGCTGCTACTGCTAAATGCTGCAGCGGGGGCGTTTTCCTCGGGAATGCTTTGCGACGCCCGGTTCTCGCGCATGGCGGCGAGCATGCCCTCCTTGCCAAGCACCTGCTCGAGCAACTTGCACGCGACAGCTTCGATGACGGTCTGGCACGAGCCCGCGAGAGCCAGCTTCGTGGACTGCTGCTCGCGCTGGCGCAATTCGCTCAGCGTGGAGGCCGATGTGTTGCGTCTCATTCCCGAGGCGCTCGGGGATGAGTCTTTTTCGGAGTCAGCGGCCGATGATAAAGCGGCGGCAGCGGTGAGGTTCCGCCGCATCCCTCCAGGCGAAGAGACAGGTACCTCGAACTTCTGTTTGATCGGTGGTAGCTGCGAAACCAGCGCACCAATCGCAGCTGCAATCGGCGTCTCGTCGCCAGTCGCTGTACCTTCAGGTGAATCAGACAGTAGCTGCTCGTTAGAGGGTTTTCCTGCGAGAGCGAGGCACACGTGCGCACAACTGTCAGCCATGAGCCTAAGGATGGCTTGTTATTCCAGCCCACTCCCACCCGCCTTCAGGCCGAGCGTACGTTCGCGATCCCACGTGGTGTTGAGCAAGGCTCGAAGCCCATCTCCCATGGCCTTAATTTTTCCGTGACGTGGAGCGGTTGACCTCAAAATGACGAAGAGATGCACACTCATTGCCGAACCTCACACGTTGCCGAAACGCACGTTCCGTCAAAATGCGACCAAATTTTCGCGCAAGCTCTTAAAACTGAATACGTGAGGTTTGCAAGCCTGCAAGCAAACAAGCAAGCAAGCAAGCAAGCAAGCTTCGACTAATTATAGCTTGCTTGCTTTGGATAGGTTTCCTGCCCGCCTGTGGTTCGTCATCGGAGAACGCAGATTCTCACGCGACTTCCGACTGCTGTGCCTGCGACCCTCCAGCACGCGGAGAGCTCTCCCAGCTCTGACGGGCTGTCCAGCTCGCGTGGAAAAGAGTGACTACTTGAGTAGTAGTGAGTACACGTTAGATCGTCGTACGCGCGGAGTGCGCAGAGAGTGTTATATAGACAAACAGCCCCCGACTCACGTACGACTGTGAGACGTCAGAGGAAAAATCCTTCGGACCGGCTCGCAGGGGCGCGCGGAGCCGCGCGCCCAGCGGCCCACGACCCGGCGTACGCCGCACGCGGACAGGACAGGGTGTCATAACACACGTCACTCGAGAGTCGAGACCGGCGAGACGAAAATGCCACGAACCCACGAAAATCCCTCCTAAAAATGCACCTGGATCAATCTCTTCTTTTCGAACTCCTCGAGCGCGTCGTGGACAACCTCGAAGCCGTCGCGCGTCTGCACGTTGTTGCTCATCTGAATCAAGCGGACGTGATCGACGTGCCCAGCCTCGATGGCCTCGGCCAGAGCGAGGCACCCATCATCGCCAATCTGGTTGTCGCTCAAGTGCACGCACTGCAGCTTCGGAAATCCGGCGCCCTCGACAGCGCTCGCATTCACCTTGGGTTCGGCGAGTGCCTCGCACAGTGCTTTCAGACCAACGTCGCCGAGCTGGTTGCCGCGCAAGTACGCCGACTGCAGGTTGCGCATGTTGCCCGCCTTGGCAGCAGCCGCCAATGCCCAAGCGCCCGCCGCCGTCAAGCCGCATTCCATGAGCTCAACGGTCTGCAGCAGGGGAATGTGGCTGGCCACGGCACACAACGCGGCAAAGCCCTCGTCGAGGATGGGGTTCCTATGAAGGTTCAGTGACCTGAGCGCTGGCAGCGCGCTCTGTGAGATTGCACTAGCGATCGTGCACATACCTCGCGGAGAGATGCTGTTGATGCCGAGCACCAGATCAGTGAGGTGCTTCACGTCACCTCGCCGCATCGCGTATGCCAGCACCTCGGCGCACTCGTCGTTGAGCTCCTTGCCCTGCAGCCACAGCGTCGTGACTTGTGGACAGCTGTGCGGCGGCTTCGGTGGTTTGGCGAGCAGCGCTTCCACATACTGTGTCGCCATGTGCGGTTCAGCGTTTAGATCAAGCACCTCCGCCTTGTGGGTGGTGGGAGCATCTTGCATGCGGTTCACACGCCCTGCCCTTTGCAGGCATGCACCCTTGCCCAAACCCCTTAAACTTACGTGAAACATCTGGGTGCCGACAAGTACTGGTTAAAAGACACCGGGGGAGCCGGGACACATACGGGACACACGGGGACACACGGGGACACACGGGCACACACGGGCACACACGGGCACACGGATGTCGGATCACACAGACGATCCCTCAAAACCTAATCAAAACCATCCCAACCGCGCACAACCCAGACCAATGCACCCGGCCACCCAAGCGGCCACCCGCACGACCGCGCGACGACCGAATCCGCGGCCGACTCACCCCCGCAGCCCCGGGGGTTAGGGGGGGTTTGTTATCGAGTTTGGGGGGGGTTGTTAAATCAGGATTTAGAACGTAACAACGTATCCTGATGTAACCTGCATGTATCCTGCGTGTATCCTGATTCCTGAAGGATACATGTATCCCTAATGTATCCTGATGTATCTTAAATGTATCTTGAATGCCCTGTTACATTCCAAGAGAATACATGTATCTTGATTTTTTGCATGTATTTTACACGTATCCCAAACGAGTCCAAGATACATTTTGGGATACATATCAGATACATCAGGATATATGTATCTTGCACGTGGGATACATGCGGGATACATGCGGGATACATATGAGATACATGTATCTGCAGAGGTTCGAGGATACATTGAGGATACATGCGGGATACATGAGAGATACATAATGAGATACATGTATCTCAATTGTATCCAGAGAGGTACGTATCTGCAAATGTATCTTGTTGTATCCTGATGTATCTTGATGTATATGAACGGGACACATCAAGATACGTTCACGATACATGCATGATACATGCACGATACATGGGATACGTATCCTGATAACAACCCCACACCCAAATAATTCGATAACAAACCCCCCGTCCCCCCCTCCCCCCGTCACCCGCAGCCCCGGAGCCGACCGCTCCCAGCGGCCGACTCAGAAGAGGCCGCCCCCTGCGAACCTATGCGAACCCGACCCCGGGCCCGAGGGCCGAGACCTTTCATGAGGTGCGTTAGGTGCCGCCTTTGAGCTACATGTCTCGACACACCTTTGAGCAGGCCCGCGGGGGAGGCGCAAGGGGAGGCCCGCTCTCAGCCCGCGGCTCTGGGAGCGGACCGACATAGGCGGCAGGCGAAATGAAGGCGCGCGCTGTAGTCGTGTAGCGGCCGGCGGTGCGGCCGGATCCCCCGATGAGCCGGAACGTGGCGCTCGCTTTTATAGTTTCGGCGAATACGTAAAGCTCCTCGCCGCCAAAGACGCCCTCAATAAACCCCTGACCGACTGACACGCAGACTGCCACGAAGATAGATGGCCGCCAGGATCGCGAGTTTCCCTTTCAAAAACGCTGCGGTGTCCACCGTGCTACCGCGTTGGCCGGGTCCAGCTGGAGCTGCACTGCAAGCCGCACTGCTCATAACGACCTATGCGGCATTTGGCAAAGAGCCCGTGTCCATCGTGGCCAACATTGAAGACGTGCTCGCCGGCAAAATAGCCGCCGCGCCTGTTACGCTCGAGTCCATGACAGGCTGGACCAACTATGCGGAGCTGGTGCCAGAAGGTGCGCTCCCCGTAAGCGCCAGCTCGAGAATTGTGGCCACTGCTGGTGGGTTTCTCGTACCTGGTCACCAGACAGGGTCGATCGACCTCTTCCACGTGACGGCTCCGAACAATGTCAGCCACGCTAAAATATCCACGGACAAGGAGGGCTTCTTCTACCACAAGATCGTTTGGCACGACTGCGATGGCGACGGACGTCTGGACGTCATGGCGGCCAGAGCAAAGGTACCTAATGTGGGGGAGAAGCAGGGAGAGCTTATCTGGCTCGAGCAGCCAGCGGCTGGCGCGCTCAACGGCACCCCGTGGAAGGAGCATGTGCTCTCGGCCGGCCCGGACGTGGACTTTGTGCTATCAGCGCATGCCGAATCAGACGGCAGCGGGCCTCCACCAGTCGTTGCCGCCCAGTACTTCTCCGCGCCACTGCTGGCCATCTACCGCTGCGCCGGCCCTACCTGGGCGGCATGCGATGGCGGAAAGGGCATCTCCGTTGAAACGCTCGACGAGGACTTCGGGCCCTTTTTCGCGGTGCAGGAATCTGATCTGGACGGCGACGGGATCCCCGATCTGCTCGTCACCAACTCCCGCCCTAACGCGACCGGAGCTCTGCTCGCGTACTCCAAGCCAACGGGCGCGAGCGGCTACACACGCCACGTGCTCGCCTCAGGCTACGCGCCCGCGCCGAAGCCGCTTGCGGGCCCAGGCCGTGGGGCTCCTGGCAAGCCCTTTGCTTTGCCCACGTATTCACCAGGTGAGAAGCCACGCGTTCTACTCTCTGGCGACGATGGCGGCTTCGTCTCGGTGCTCACGCCCACGTCGAAGGCTGTGGGTGAGTGGAGCTATCAGCAGACCTACCTGTTCAACTCGACGGGCACCATCGGGCAGCTCTCGTGGATGGTAAATGCGAGCAGCGGTCTCATCGCATTCGTGCCACTTTTCTCTGAGGGCCGCATTGAAGCGTGGGCGTTGCCTCGGATCATGTGATTATGAATGACGCAAGGTCACCGGCTGTGGACTGAGACCTGTGTCCCGGACAGGTGTGGAAAGCTCGTCCCAAGCGAGGAGGACACTGTGCGTCTCGGGCCGAAAGGGCCGATTAACGAACGAACTTCTGATTTATACACATGACTACTTGTGTGCAGTACCTTTCACTCGCTCGCAAGTTTCCGCTTGCGCGTATGCAGCTCCAGCAGAGCTGTCCGACCACGCACACACTCCTTGGCTGGCACTACCTCCGCCGCCTTGACCGTGCTCGGTGCACTCGCCTCGAGCATGCCCAGCAAGCGCACAGCACGCCGGACCCCGCGACGCAATTCTCGTATGGCTGTATCCGCTGCGTCCGCCTTACCACTCTCATGTGCCTGGAACAGTCTTGTCACAAACGGAAGCAGCACAAAGTGCTCTCGCGTCACCTCCTCAGGCAAGGGCTCCGTGTCGAACAGCTCTGTGGAGGCTGCATCGGCTGCGGCAAGCGCCGATTCGCGCTCCTCTCGCAATCGCTCAGCCTCGAAGGTGTCGAAGTCGTCGTCGTCGGCGAATCTCTCATCGTCAGCCATGAGGAGCACGTCGGATTGCAACTTTCGCGATTTCCAGATCAGACGGGACAATTCGTCAAACCCCAAATCTCACTCACATGCTCCTCGCACATTAATTTCGCGGCGGGAGATCACGATTCGTCGGGCCGCCCTCACACACATTTTTCGATTCGTCGGAAGAAAATGCTGCTTCTGCCGGTGCTGCTCAGCGCACCAAGCTATCAATGCGGGACACACTCAACCTCAAATCGATACGGGACACACTCATCCTCGCCCAGACGCGCGACGCTGCCGCGCCTCAACTTCTTTGACAACCTCCTTGGCAAGAAGGATGAGGATGTACCTGAGGACGACAAGCCACTGTCAGCGGAGGCAAAGCGCCTACGTGCGGACAAACTCAAGCTTCAGGCCGACCTCGCCGAGCTCGAGGCGCGAGAGCTCAAGCTTCAGAGTGCTTCGTTGGCAGCGCCGCAGCCGTTGCGGCCTCCGCCACCAACCACGCTTTCTCCGCCGCCGCCGTTATGGCCAGCCCCATCACCTACCGCCCCGGTTAGCGCACCGTCTGCGATCGCGCTCTGCGATGCTATCGCCAAGGACACCGCGGGGCGCTTGGGCGAGCGGCTCGAGCCCATGCAAGCTCTCTTGCTTGAGGCGTGGAGCCAAGGCAGGGCTGCACAGCAGGCTGAGATCATGCGGCTGAAGCGGCAGTTGGAGGTGGCTGTCAAGCTGCAGAGTGCGCGAAAGCCGACGGAGAGCATGAGCTGGGAAGACAAGCTCACTGCCGCAGCGACGCTCGCCGAGGAGAAGACGCGCTCCATGGCAACAGAGGACGGCATCGAATCGATCAACAAGCTGCTAGAGCTCAGCGAGAACCGAACGAACCTGAACGACTTCGAGCGGCGCTCGCGTGCACGCGCGCTGACCAAGGCGACCTTTCGGCTCTTCCAGAGGCTGACAACGTACGACGAGGAGGAGGACCTCGCCGGCGATGCAGCCAAGGTCCCCGTCCCCGGTGAGGGCGTTGTGGTGATCAGCGCCGCCCGCACGCGGTTGCGCCTGCTCGAGCGGCACGAGACCGCCGCGTTGGTCGAATACCGCCTCTTTGCGAGTGCGCTGGCCGAGTGCGAAGAGCTTGAGCGCGTGGCGGGCACGCCCACACAGCTCAACGAGGAGGCCGCGAACGCCAACGTGACTGGCTTCGTCGGGCGCTGGGCACGCCTGGCCTTCGGGAACGAGAGATGGCAGCAGATCCTACAGGAGGAAGAGGATGAGGAGGTCAAGAAGCAGCTGCAGTCATCGGGCTCTGATTTGCCCGTGTGGCTGGACTTGCTCTCAACGCAGCTCACACGCTCGGCTCAGGGCGTCTTCCAGAACCCCGTCATCGACATCGAGGCCGTCGCCGACACGTACAGCTTCTTTCCTCTGCTCCTCGCCGGGTTGGCTGCTCGTCAGGGCAACCTCGAGCTCTTCGCAGTCTATTACTGCGCGCGCCAGCTCGCCAGAATCAACTTGATGACGCTCGCCGAGTACGAGGGGCGTGCCGCGCCGATGCAGCCCGATCAGCTCGCCTCTCAGCAGGAGGCGCTCCTTGTCAAGCGGCTCTTTGGCAGTCTCGTCGGATATGCCGGGGCCGCCTTCTTCTTTGGTTGGGTGATCGTCGCACTGCTCGCGGGCGTGGCTGCATGGCAGCTCTTTTCGATCGGCTTCGACTTCTTGTTTGCGCCCCCCGACCCGCTGGCTTTCTGATCAGTCAGGAGGATTAAGGCGGATGTGCGGCGAGCGACCCCCTCACGCACGGCACGTGGCAGCACGACTTCGTCGCTTTTCGGGTCCATGCAGGCAGAATACAGCATACAGTCTAGGCAGCGTGGGCATGGTTCGAGGGATGTCCAACGTCAGCTCGACTTCGTGGGCCTGAGGAATTTGCACTTTCAAGCATGTTATTTTGAATGGGTCGGCTCTGCTCATCCGATCGTCTCTGTATCTCTGACATGACCATTGCGTCGTCACGTCAGAGCTTGACTCAAGCTTGACGAGCTTATTGAGGTGTGTACGCGCTGTGTAGCGCACGGCAGTAGCGCGAGCGGGCGAGCGCGAATCCCGCGGTGGCGCGGCGTGGCGGTGCCCCGAACAAACTCGTAGTACGCAAACGCCGTTTCGCCCGGCGTCGGACGAGGCGCGCCACGTGTGACGTGACCGCACGGCCGACCCCGCCTGAGCGTCGCGACCTCCGGTCCGGTAGCCTACCGTGTATCGAACTCAGACCCGACTCCCGGTGGAGTACCGGGGTTTTGATGAATGATACCCACTGGGTGTTTTCTATTTGATAACACTGCGTGCAAGCTCCGTGCCTCCCGGCGCGGTCTGGCTCTCGGCGACCGTCCCGAGCGATCAGTTGTGGAGCCGAGCCGTTCTGGGCCCGGCCTGTGACGGTTTTGCAGATGCCGGGCGAGCGCTTTCCTTACGCGCCCTGTTGGCGCCGATGTCCTGGCCGGCCGGCGTGCCGGCCTCGATCTCGGCCGCCTCGAGCCATTCGCAAAGCCCTCGGAAATCGATGAACCCGCTGCGCTTCCCGTCGATGCGGTCAAAGTCATCGGCCGAGGCGGTGTGCAGCTTCTCGTACGGAGCCCACGAGGCGCCCGCGGCCCGGGTCTGCTGCAGCGCCTGCTCCCACTGCTTGCGCACCACGTGGTGGTCCGGCTCGATCCGGAGCGCCTCGAACTCCGTGTCGAGGAGCGCGTCGCGTCTAGCAGCTGCGCCCGCGTCAAGCAGCTGCGCGAACACCTCGTACCACGTCGCGTAGATGCGGAGGTATGAGATGAGCAGCCGGAACTCGGACTTAGCTACGTAGTCGTCGTCATGCCGGGTCGGGCGAGTGGCCGCGGCCTCACATGCGTCGGAGAAGGCTCGGATGTAGGCGCGGTAGTAGCGATGATACAGCGGTGTGGCTTCGCGACCTGCAGCACCCGCTAGCGTGAGCAACACGCCGGCGCCGCATTCGGCGAGAGAGATGTAGCCGTTCTGATTCGTGTCGAAGCGCTCGAAGAGCTTCTTGCGCTTGGCCGCATGCTCGTCGTCGTCAGGCTCTGCGCAGTCAAAGGCCAGAAGAAACGTCGCCAGCCGCGAAGGCATGTGGGGATTTACTCCCGGAAGCCTCTTCGGCGCTCTGGGAGCCGCCGAAGGGCCCTCATATGATGGTAGAAACGGGTCGCGGAAGGGCGCCGGCGCTGGCGCGGGCGGACGCGCGCGTTCCACCACGGCAGGACCGCGCGCGGGCTCCGGATAGTACTCCGGATGGGAGGGCCCCGCATAGGATGCATGCGGAGAGTAGGGCCCTGCATGCTCGTCGCTGGATTCGTGCACGGGTGGCTGCTGGTGGCCGGGGCTGTACTCATTGTACGCCATGCCAGCCGGGGGCGGCGGCCAAAGGTTCGATTGGCCCACGAACATACCCGGGCCGTGCACGGCCGTGCGGTGCTGCAGGAGCAGCTGGTGGTAGCGACTGGCGAGCGCACGCTCAGACTGACGCTGCTCCGCCGAGTCACCCGGTCTGGCTCGTTGCAATACATCTCGCAGCTGCTTCGCATCACGTGAGTGCCAGGCGACGTGGCCATCAGGACCCAGACGACCGTGGAATGGTACGACAGCACCTGTGCGATGATGGCCAGGAGGCAGCGGGGCAAAGTGCTGGAGAGCCTTGCCGGGGTAGAGCATTTGCTGTAGCCGGTGGCGCTGCTGCAGCCGTTCCGGCTCATCCTCGAGGCGGCCAACGTCCAATCCATCGCGGCCGAGCTCAGCCAACGATGGCTGGGTCGAGGGGTTGGAGCTCTTCATAAACATAACGTGAACGTTGCCGGATGGCCGGTGAAATGGCCACGTTTGGAAAACAAATGTTCACACGTGGGGTGTGTCTTTCAGATGGAGAACGTCATGGAAAGTCACAAACTATTTTCGTCAAAAGAAGAAACCACATCATGGCCTTTCGTCACCGGCCGGCTCGCTCGCTCGCCTGATCATGAGCGGGATCCAAGCGGTGTTTGCCCCTGCGTTTCCGCCACCCCCAATGAGGGATCGTTCCCCACCATCAGACCCTTACCATGTCGCTCGAAGATGGGACATGGTCGAGCTCTGGCTCTCCCTCACCATCGTGTTCCTAGCCAGCTTCATCTGTATCTTTGCCATCCATCGCTGGCGTGTACATCGCACCATCCTCAGGAGACAGCGCGACGCAGCGACTATCTCGCCGTCACCATCTCCGCGGAATCCAGCACCATCCCAGGGCGGCGCGCGGCCGAGCGGCTACTCGTCCAGTATCACGATTAGACTGGACACAACCCTCGGCAACGATTCAGCTGCGTATGATTCAATCGCACTGGAGCGTGCGCGCGTCGCGGCGATTCGGGGGCTGCCCCGTCACAGGTGGGCCGCCGGCGGCGGAGATGCACAGCACGGCTACGAATGCGTGCTGTGTATCGAGTCGTACGTAGACGATGACACACTCTGCCAGCTGCCCTGCAATCACTTCTACCACGAGCGTTGCATCGATCGGTGGCTGCTCGTCGCCCAGCAGAATCACCACAGGCGCTCGTGCCCGCTGTGCATGGCCGACCCTGTCTCGCATGTGGTCTCGCACGTGCTCAAGCCGTCTACACACGTCGCCGTCACTACTGGTGAATCAATCGTCACGACGCCTCATGAGGCGGACTTGTCGACTCCACCGGTGACCCCACCGCCGCCGCCCGCCGCCGTCGTTTCCAGCGCGGGTAACCACGTGGCGCCGTGGCGCACGCCTTCACGCACCACGAGAGGCCTAAGCGGTTGGAGTGCCACGGGATCAGCAGATGGCGCAGTGGCTCGAGGGACGTGCTGGCCTTGGACGCCTTCCTCGTCGGCGAGATCTCCGGTGCGAGTGATGCCGGCCACCCTGCCGGCTTAAGAGCGAAGATCGCAGCACACATAGCACGGCTTTTATGTTGTCGCGGTCCGGAGAGACATGCACATGGAGAGAGTCTCGCCGACCAGACGCCTCTCTCCGAACGTCCGAAGCGTCCCAGCTCCCACGAAGGTGCGACCATCCAGAAAGTTTTCAAGATGTCGTCATCGGGTGGAGACTCCCTTTGGGTCCACTACATGTATGGATCGATGATACGGGAACGGCGCAGCACGGAACCGGGTACATGTACGATCCCGGAGAATCTCATTTCTTCAAACACGGAATTGTGAATGAGTGAATCCGCAGTTCCGCACGAGCACACATGCCGCAAGCTATCGGAAGCGGCGCCCCGAAAATGATGACGGGAGTGGCCTGCAGCGCGACTAGCAAGGTGGATTCTTGGTTGCGCGAGGCACGCCAGGCGCAGCAGTCGGGCGCTGACCCGAACCAGATTCTGAAATCCTTGATCGAGGCGGACATCGCTAGTGAGGCGAGGGCGGCAGCAAAAGCATCTAAAGCTGCTGCGCGAGCCACGCTCCAGCGGCTGCAAGAAATTGCATCAGTCAAGTCGCTCGAGCTTCGCGCCTCGCTGGCCTCTGCGCGTGGGGAAGGCACCATGGCTGGTGATGACACGGGTGGTGCCGGTGGTAGCATGAGCATCAGCGGCGAAGGCCAACCACAGCCGGGCGACGTGCGGACCTACATCGCGCGGAGCAGCCAACGCAACAAGAGTTCACTGCCGTCTCATCTTGGAGTCAGTTGCGAGTTCGAGGCTAGTACCCTCAACGCGAAGGACGCGTGGGCGGCGATCGGCACGGCAGGAGCAGCGTCGTCGCCGCCCACGGCAGCAGCGTCCAGCACCAAGCGTTCGCCGGTGGTGGCTCCGCCGGCCGGGTTCTCGTACCACGAGCTGCTGTACCGAGAGGGGATGGAGGGCAAGACCGAACGTGAGAACTGGCGGCGGGAGGCGGCGGACGTGCTCATCGCCACCGAACTCCAAGCGTGCACCTTCCGTCCCGCCGTTTGCGATGGGTCGACGAAACTGGTGATGGAGAAGCCATGGCTACGGCTCGACCGGCGCGCGGGGCGGGTGCTGGCCGAGCAGCAGAAGCGACGCCAGCAGCTCTGCGAGCACGTAGAGCGCGAACGGCAACGCCAAGCAACTGGCGGCGGCAACGGGGGCGGTGGAGCCACGGTAGCGTCACTTGCAGCGTCACTCAGCGGGGCGGTGGTAGGAAACTCCAGCCGCAGCGATCCCGCATTCGTGGCCGCATACGCCGCGCGCGAGCAGCTGCGGCGCGCGCGCCGTCAGCAGGCGCGCTCCGACGCCGCCTTCTCCGACCGCAAGCGCCACGGCGAGACCTTTGCTCCAAACATCAACCCTCGCTCGCGCGACCTCGCTCCGAGAGACCGCCCCAAGGGATGGGGGCCGTCGCCGCCGCCGCGCGGACGTGAGAAGGTCGCCAAGGCCGCCGTCGAGGCGAGGCTCGAGGCGGCTGTCGAGTTGGTTGCCGAGGCGCCGGCGGCGACGGCAGAGGCGGACCGACAATCTTGGGTTCAGAAGGCGCAGGCGAACAAGGCGCGATGGGAGGCAAGCGTGCAGTTCGAGCCGGCCGTTGGCGCCGCATCGGCCGTTGGCGGGAGTGGACGTGCGGCCGATGCGGCGACGGCCGATGCGGCGGCAGACGCGCCCAGCTCCATGATTGCAGCCGCCGATGAGGGAAGTGCCGATGCCGGCGCGACCGACCCCATGACGATCATCACGACGGCGGCGGCAGCGAGCGACGTCGGCGACTTGCCGCCGCCGCTCACGCCGCCGCCGCCGCCGCCGCCGCCGCCAGCGGCGCCAGCGGCGCCAGCGGCGCCAGCGGCGCCAGCGGTGCCAGCGGCGCCAGCGGCGCCAGCGCCAGTGCCGCCGCCGGACCCGTTGCGTGCCTTCGTCAGTCGTCTGGGGTCAGAAGAGGTGGACCGGCGTCGGCATATGGCGAAGGAGGCAGAGGATCGAGAGGCCGAAGCGGTTCGGCATGCGGCGGCGCCACGGCGTCTCTCACCGCGCTCCGAGCAGCTGGCGCGCGCGCGCCGCCGCTTCACCGCGGGAGTGCATGAGCCAATACGTCATGTATCGCCCGAGTCACTCAAGGCCGCCGCGTCTGCACGCGGACTCGAGGAGCTCACATTTGCGCCCACGCTGGTGAGCAGCCCTGAGCTCCGTCGCGCCGCCGCTTCCAAACGGCGCGGCAATGTGCATGACGCGCTGTACTCGGTGGCCGACGAATGGCGCGCGACAAGGGAGCGTAAGCGGATCGAGAGCGCGAGGGTCGCTATGGTCGGCTGCACGTTCGAGCCCAGCACGATCATGAAAGGCGCGGCGGCTGCGTCGCGCAGCCCCGCCGCAGGAGGAAAGAAGGGAAGGGGTGACTCTGAGAGTCGAGGTTCAGAATGAGACGGTGGACAGGGCGGAGTACCTCAAGTTGGCGCCCGCGCCGCTGCCTCATCGTCGTCCAGAGGTGCCTGGGCAGTGTCTTGCATGGGTTTGCACCTTCGATCGAACGCCACCCCAATGATCCTCGTTGAACGTGTTGGTGTGAAATGAACGTGTTTCGTGTGAATACATTGGCTGTGAAAGTATGGCGTCTACCTCAAGCGTGAGCTTGTCCACGGCCGAACTCAAGCGTGAGCTTCGCGAACTGGGTGCAACGTCCGCACGGCTGGCGCAGTGCATCGAACGCCCGGACTTTGAGGCGCTTCTTCGCGAGATGTTGGCAAGCGGCGCAACCAAACAAGCCCACCGACACGCGGAGCCGACCATCACAGAGGAAGAACGTTCTGCGGCCAAGGTTGGCAACGGCAACGGCAACGGCAACGGCAACGGCAACGGCGGCGAGCCCTGGGGTTGGCAGATGTGGGCGCTTATTGCGCTCGGTTGCTACTTCTTCTTTGGTCAACGAGGCAGTGGTGGCGTCAGCGGCGGCGATGGCCCGCATGTTGCAGCATCAGAGGCTTTCATGACAGGGCACGTTGCGGAAGTGAGCGATCTGCCCGCTCTCAAGGCGGCACTCGCACTTCACCGCGATGGCACGGGTCTGCCCGTCGTCGTCGACTTCTATTCGCCGTACTGTGGTCCATGCCGGATGATCGCGCCCTCGTACAAGAAGCTCGCCGAGGAGTTCAAGGGTCGCGCGGCGCTGCTTAAGGTGGATGTCAACTCGGCGTACGAGATCGGCTCGGAGTTTGGCGTGCGCGCGATGCCCACCTTCCACTTCTACCTGCACGGCAGCCTAGTCAAGAGTTTCCAAGGAGCAGACTCGCGCTCGCTACAAGTTATGACATCGGAGCTCGCGCAACGCGCCGAGCGCAGTGGCACGTACGTCGGGCGCGAGGTGAGCCTCGCTGACCTGCAGACCTTTTACGCGAAGCACGAACCCTCTAAGGTGAACGAAGTGCCCGAGCTCCTCGCCAAGTACGTGAACATGACGGCCAAGCTCGTGCGCATCCTGACCAAAAAGTACGGCGTCGCGCCCACGACGAGCGAGGTGCAGCGCGCACAGCCTGAGCCGACGACGGCGCCGCCGGCGCGAGCGACGGCCGCCGACGGCGCGGCCGACGGCGTGGAGGGCGCGCTCGAGAGCGCCTCGGTCGAGCAGCTGCGCGCCGCACTCCGCCACCGCGAGCTGGCAGCCGTCGAAGAGGCGAGTGCCGCCGCGCTCCTGGTCCCGCCGATGACGAGTGTGCAAGAGCCGGCGAACGTCGTCGTCCTCGGATCTGGGCCCGCGGGGCTCGCCGCGGCCATCTACGCAGCTCGGGCGGGCCTGCGCCCTGTCGTCATCGCCGGCCCCATCGGCGGCGGCCAGCTCGAGGGCAAGGGCGTCGAGGTTGAGAACTTTCCGGGAGTGCTAGGGGCGAGCGGACCATCCCTAGTTGGACTCATGAAGCTGCAGGCGGCTGGCTTCAGCGCAACGCTCGTGCACGACGCGGCGGTGGGCCTCGAGGCACCTGCCGCAGCCGGCGGCCCGTTCACGGTACGCCTCAACGGAACTGATGCGCCGCTGCACGCACGCGCGCTCATTGTGGCGCTTGGTGCGGCGTCAAGGTGGCTAGGGGTATCGGGGGAACAGGAGTATCGGGGCGGCGGCGTCTCTAGCTGCGCCACGTGTGACGGGTTCCTCTACCGCGATCAGCCGGTCCTTGTCGTGGGCGGCGGTGACAGCGCAATGGAGGAGGCGCTCGTCCTCGCGCGCACCTCTTCCCACGTGACGCTCGTCCACCGGCGCGACAAGCTGCGCGCGAGTCGCATACTCGCCGATCGTGTGCTTGCGCATCCAAAGATCCACGTGCGCCTCCAATGCGGCGTGGTGCGCTTCGAGGGGGACAGCAGCGGGCGACTCACACACGCGTGGCTCGCGACCGCCGACGCCGAGGGCATCGTCGATACGGCCGACGCCTCTTCCACGCGCCTCGCCGTCTCGGCCGCGTTCGTCGCCATCGGCCATCGGCCGAACACTGCCTTGCTCGATGGCGTCGTGGCCCTCCGATCGGACGGATACATCGATATGCAGTGGAGCGAGCGCAGCAGCCGTACATCGCACCCAGGTATCTTCGCCGCAGGCGATGTGGCGGACCCGAGTTATAGACAGGCGATCACTTCGGCGGGGAGCGGGGCCATGGCCGCGCTCGACGCGGAGCGATGGCTGAGCGAGCAAGGCCAAGGGGTCGGGACCAAGTGAAGTGGATTCGCTTGACATGCTCTGGACCTCTACTTGCCTCTACTTGGACCGCTGTGGACCGCGTGAATGAGTCGCAACACTCCTCGGCACTAGGCGGTGAACGCGAACACGTTGTAGCTCGTGTACCGCGAAACGTGTTAGTCGCGAGTGTCCCTGGGTGGCGTGGTCGGGGCGGTTCTTCACGCCTCCGCTATGTACCGTACGTGGCGCGAAAAGGCCCAAAAGGACGCGATTTTGCAGTAAAATAGCTCGATCGCTCGCCGAGCACACATCGCATTCGAGCATCCGCTCGAAGGCTTCAATCTTGGCACATCGGACGGCATCTGAGTCACATGCTGAGTCACATTTCCTCATGAGTCAACATCACCCGGAGAGGCTCGACCGCGCACGATCTCAAGGAACTCGGACCGATCTATCACGTGGTCGCCGTCCTTGTCGTACTCTTGCACGAGCGCCTGCATCTCCTCGCCCACTATAGCGATGCCAAGCTGATTCATCGCCGTGCGCAGCTCACGCACTTCGATGGTGCCGCTCTTGTCCAGGTCGTTAACGCCAAAGACCCAATCGATTCGACGGTCGATAAGGTCCGGCCTGATCGTCTGCTCAAGGCGCCTCCGCGCGAAAGCGACGAGCTTGCGCCGTGCGTCGCCGCCTGCGCGGAAGTCGCGCAGCATCTGCACCACCTTAGGCGCCGTCGCGAGGTCCTCCGCGCGCCAATCGGAGGCGGCGCCCGCGTGTGCCGTTGAGGCCTCCAAGAGCTCTGCCGCCTTGTCAGTCTGTAACAGGTACAGGATCGCCTCCACACGCCCATCGCACGCAGCGTGATGGAGCGCCGTGTACCCGCGCTCGTCCGTGTGCAGAAGGTCAGCGCCCTGGGCATGATGCAGCGTGTGCATGGCAGCCATGTTGTTGGCCGCGGCCGCTTTGAGCAGCAGCTCGCCGCGCGCCCGCTGCCAATGCGAGAGCGCAGTGCCCACAAAAACCTTCACCTCGTCCGAAACGCGGCCGCCGCCATCTTTAAGAGCCAGCTGCGCGTCGATCGCCGGGTTCGCCCCTAAACTCACGAGGACCTCGCAGGTGCGCAGGTGCGAGTGTGATGCAGCGAGGCGAAGCGGCGTCCGTCCCTTGGCGTCTAGCCCGTCTATGGACAGCAGCGCTCGGCACTCGGTCGCGAGCCAGTGCACCACGGCGGGCGCGCCGCATGCGGCCGCATGGTGCAGCAGCGGACGCCCATTCAAACTCTCGTCCAGCGGCGCGCCGAGCGCCAGCAAAGCCTTGACCATCGAAAGGTTATCGGCGCCAGCTGCGAGGAAGAGGGCTGTCCATCCATGACGAGAGTGTGCATTGAGGTCTTGGCGGCCGCCGCTCGGTGAGGGGTCCAAGAGGACCTCTACAAGGTCTGCGCACGGCGCGAGCGCTGCCAAGTGCAGCAATCGCCGCCCGTCGTCGCACGCGGCGTGCGGGTCAGCGGCCGCGGCGAGCAACGATCGCACGAGCGTGCCGTGCGCCCCCATCACCGCCAGCTGCAGCGGTGTGTGCGGTGCAGCCGTGGTGCCTTCGAGAGGCGCGCCGGCCTGGAGGAGTAGCTCGCACAGCTGCACCTGGCCACGATGCGCAGCCCAATGCAGCGCAGAAAAGTGCTGCTCGTCTCGGTAAGCAGGCGACGCGTGCGCCCGCAGCAGATGTGCGGTGATCGTGCACGCCGACGGCTCATGTTTGGCGAACCTCGCTGTCTCGACGAGCGCGCGTCGCAGCGTGTCACGCGCGAGCTTCGCACGCAGCGCGGCCATTGCCTGGCGCTTCCACACACCCAGCACGCACACCGATTCGGGTGCGACCGCCTCCTGCAGCAACCGATCGCCGAGTGGCTTGTTGTCGACGAGCACGACGCGGTCTCCGACGGCAACCGTGGGCACCTCGTCTGCGCGGCGGATGGCGTTTATCACGTGAGTCTTCTCGTTCAGTTCGAAGGCGAAGCCGTCATCCTCGGTGTCGGCGGCAGCACGAATGATGGAGACGCTCGCCAGCTCAAAAGTAGGGCCTGCCTGCTCGTGCCACTGCAGCGGCACCTTTTTCAGCAAAAAGTCGATTAGCGACGCGACCTTTTCGGGATCCGAGCATCGCACTGCGTGCCGCATTGCACGCGCCGGATCTGAAGGGCGGCGAGCCGGAAGCGGCTCGTCAGGACGCATCGGGATTGCACTTGGCCGGCCGTTGAGGGGTTACATGTACATAATCATGTTTGAATACGACTTCCGCGTTTCACAAAGTGCGCGGCGGACTCCATGAATGTCTTGACAAAAACTTTGACGAATTCGTGCGGAAATCGAAGTTTGGTTTGAATTTTACCGGCTTTTGACATGTTGCCCACTACGGTCTCTAAGACGCCCGTGGTCTCGGCCGCCGAGTCTTCGGCGGGCGCGCAATTCCGCGAGCTGCGATCTCTCGGCCGCGGCGCGCAGGGTGAGGTGGTCCTTGTCGAGCACGTGGGCACGGGCGAGCGCTACGCCCTGAAGCGCCTCGAGCTCTCTCCGTGCACCTCGTCTGCGTCCTCTGCGGTGACAGAGGTCGAGGTACTCTGCAAGCTGCAGCACCCCAACTGCACTCGGCTTTACGGCGCGTGGCGTGCGAGCAGCCGCCTGCACATACTGATGGAGTATGCCGACGGCGGCTCGCTCGCCGACCGGGTAGCTGCGCAGCGCTCGAGTGGCGGTTGCCCCTTTGATGAGGAGCGAATTCTGGACTGGACAGTGCAGATCGTGAGCGCGCTCGCATACATGCACTCGCGGTCGGTGCTGCACCGCGATCTCAAGACGGGCAACATCTTCCTCACCGCACGCAACCTCGTCAAGGTCGGCGACTTCGGAATCTCCAAGGTTCTCGAGGGTGAGGGCACAGCGCGTCTCGCGAAGACGGCGGTCGGCACACCGTACTATCTCGCGCCGGAGCTCGTGAACGGCGAGCATTACGGGCTGCAGGTCGACGTGTGGGCACTCGGCGTCGTGCTCTACGAGCTCATGACGCTCCGACGCCCCTTCGAAGCGGACAACCTGCCTGCGCTCGCGCTGCGCATCCTCAAGGTCCAATACCCACCGCCAGCGCCCTCGCTGCCGTACTCGGCCGAGCTGCGCGCGCTACTCGCGTCGCTGCTCCAGCGCGACCCCGCGCGCCGGCCGACGCTCGCACAGCTCGCTGCCGCGCCTCTCTTGCGTCGGCAGCACGCCAAGCTGCATGCTGAACTGCGCACGCTCTCACTCGCAGCGGCACCGCTGCCGCCGCCGCCGCCGCCGCCCGCGGCGCGCGCACCCGCCGCTTCGCCCAACGGGACTACGGGCGCGACTGTCGGCGCGACTGTCGGCGCGACCGCCGCTGAAGGGCGGGCGGTTGCATGCGCGATGCGCATGCAACGCATGCTTGATGAGATGCTCGCGGCGACCGAGCCGCTACCCGCGCCGCCGCCGGCCGGCGGAAGGGGAGACGCCGAGGCGGCCGCGGCCGGGGATGCGACGGCAATGTTGGGGACAACATCCGCAGGCGTCTGGCGCGATGAGGCGCTTGGCGCGGAGGCGGCGCCTGCCGCTTCCGATGCCGCTGCGTCGTCGCCAGGCGGGTCCCTCGCAGAGCACCTGCGCTTCTCACGCAACCTGCAGGCCCTCGAGCTCAACCTGGCGGCGATGGAGGTGGCCGGCGAGGAGCTGCCCGTGCGGCGCGACGAGCAGCACCACCCCCTGAACTCGCCCTCACTCGCCTTCTCGCCCGCTGCCGGGCTGCCACCGTCGCCGGCGGCCGCGCCCTTCTCGCCGCTCGCCGAAGCCGACCGCAATAGGCCACCATCGAGTGGCCGCGGCCTGAAAACGCCGCCCCTCACGTCGCCGCCCACTGCGGTGGGCGGGACCGCCGCCGGAGCCGCCGCGGGGCTCTCGCCTAGCGTATCGATGCGCGCAGCGCGGTTGCTGCGGTCGAAATTTGAGTAACGATGTGAGTCACTCCTTTTCCCGAACCTTTACGGCGTGGCTAAGTATCGACACTCAGTGGCTACAGCCGGTGGCCCGGTGCAGGTCTCAAAAGAGGCGAAAAGACAGACTGTAATAACGTTTGAGTATAAAAATGACCATGTAGCGCATGAGTCCGCTGCACCTGCAGTCTCCTCGATGTGGAAGCAGAAAGGAACGTGGTGAGCGCGGGTGTGTGTCCGCGAAATACAATGCAACTGGTAAGAAAAGCGAGCGGCAGCGGTTACGCGTGAACACGTTCCCGCTCTCCTCGACGGTTTCAAAAGACAAAACGACCGGGAAAAGACATCCACGACGGTTGCATTTCTCAAACGGCAGAAGCAACTCTGCCCCAACGCCAGCATCTGCCGGTGGTTCCCATCCACGCGCGCGAGTCAATGGCCCAGCACGCCTACAGCCCCGCGGCGTACGCCATCGAGACCAACTACTCGGTCACACCCTTCGCATACATGCCCACGACCACCGCCGTACAAGTTGGCGCGGCCGAGGGCCTCAACGCCGCGCACGCCGCCATCGCTGAGGCTGCTGGCCAGTCCCAGGAAGGCCCCCTGCCAGGGCACGTGCTCGCGATCGCGGTGCCCGGCTCGAAGAACGACAGCACTCCGCCCTCTGGCGAGCCCTCACCCTCGAGCGAGAACCTCTCCGGCGATAACGATGACGACGATGGCCACCAGGGCGCGTGGAAGAAGCACGTCTGGACAACTGCTGAGGACTGGAAGCTGCGCGAGCTGATTGCCGAGTGCGGCTCGAAGGTGCGCTGGTCGATGATTGGCGACAAGATGGAAGGCCGCTCCGGCAAGCAGTGCCGCGAGCGCTGGCACAACCACCTCTCCCCTGAGGTGCGCAAGCACAAGTGGACGCACGACGAGGACCGCGCCATCATCGAGGCCGTGCAGCTCTACGGCACGCGCTGGTCCGAGATCGTCAAGATGTTTCCGGGGCGCACGGACAACGCAATCAAGAACCGTTGGAACTCGATGCAGCGCAAGGAGGAGCGCCGCCAGAAGCGCCTCACAGAATCGAGCGTCTTCCAAGCTCAGCAGGCGGCACACGCCTTCGCCGTCGATGGCGGCTACTTCGACCCGGCGGCCGCGGCAGCGGCGGGCGGCCCGGCGGCGGCGGCGGAGGCCAGTGAGGCGCCGCAGTACTACTACACCCCCGAATCGGCCATGAACGCGTATCCTGCGCAGCGCCGCCGCCTCGTCCAGCTCACTGACTACCAGCCTGCGGCTGCTCTCCTTGCGGCCGGGCAGCAGCAGCCGATCGCCAGCGTGGACGTCGACGTCGACGCCGTCAGTGCGCCCGCGCTCGCGCTGCCGCCGCCACCCACGACCACCGTGCCCGTCGCGTCGGCCGTCGTCGCTCCGCAAAGCGCGCCCTTTCACTCAGCTCTCGCGCAGCAATTGCGCTCGATTGCGCCCCTTGGGCCGGATCAGGTGCCCCTTCCCAACCTCCAAAAGGGCGGGAAGCGTAAGCGGGCGGTGCAGGCGCGCGCAGACCTTGACGCGGCCTCGCTCGTGCTCGGGCTTAATGGCGATACCCCATCCATGTCTGCCAGCGCCACGCCCGCGTCCGCATCGCACTACCATGCCCATGTGGTGGCACTCGCTTACCCACAGAGTGACGAGGCGCAGCTGCACGTGCCGCACGCCGAGACGCCGCAGCCGCCCCCCGTGTCGGCCGGCGCTCCCGCGGTCTCCGCCGCTGCCTACGCGGCCGTCGCCGACGCAGCCGCCGCTGCTTCCGCCGCGCAGGCTGCCGCCTACTCGGCAACGCGAGTGCCAGCAGTGAACGTAAAGTCGATCAATCAGGCCGCTTGGTCTAACTCGGGCCCTGTGACAGCGATGCTGGTGCGGCCGGTGCGGCCCGCGGGCATGAACGGCTTTGCCGCCGCCGCGGCGCAGCTGCAGGGACAGGCCCCGATCACCGCGATCGCCGCTGTGCCGCCGCCGCCGCCCTCGCCGACCCGCGCTTCATGGGGGATGGCGCGTGCGGCCAAGCTCCTCCCCATCCAGACGCACTCCGAGATGCACTCCGGTCTGCTGGGCAAGGAGAATGCCGACTCGCCGCGCGCCGCCGAGTCGCCGCGGCACAAATCGGCCCCCGCGCTCGCACTCTCAGGCAACTCGCCCTGCCGGCAAAAGGCGCTCGGCGGTCGGCAGACGACCGACTTCGAAGCGGCGCTCGCCATGCAGGCGCTCTTTGGCGGCGCCCCGTAAGGTGGCGCGTGCATGCGCACAGCTCACGACGAGAGGCGAGCGCACAGGCGGCCTGGGCGAGCCTCGGCACATTCTTCCGTCGGCCCAAAGGCTCTGGAAGGTTCCATATGGGGACATGAGCTCAAGGGGATGATGGTGGGTTCATGCTCACGGATGGCGGCAGGCGTGCTCTGCAAAGCGACAGTGACCTTGTCCTCGGAGCGGCGGTCGGCGGAAGACACAACGGGCGTGTTCTGAGCAACGATGAGGATGTTGCTGTGTCCAATAGATTATGGGAGAGGCCAGGCATACGCATGGGCATACGGCAGCTCGGCGGGTCGGAGCGAGGTGTTAGCAGAGCGCGGTGTTCAGGACAATTGGTTCAGGGCCTGCCGGCCACCAGCCTCGCGGTGTGTCGCGGACCTGAACGGCTCGACGGTCCGATTTCCATTTGTGTGGTGCCGACGACGTTTGATTCACGGCGGGTGTCGAGGCCGGTGAACCGGTGGGGCGTGTGCGCACTGCGGGGGCGCGCGTCGCGCGAGTGACGCGCGGGTGCGTCGGGACTCGAATAGAGTATAACCGAGTTTTTAATTTAAAATCAATCGAGCGGTCAATGCAAAAGTGGGTCACTATAGCATTCGACAGACGGCACCCACCCGTCCTCGGTGGCGCCTTTGATGCCACCCGGCCGCTTGCTCATGAGCCGGAGGACCTCGGTGCGAACCTGCACCACCGGGCTCCAATTTGCGCGCCACTCCTTCTTAGCAGCATAGTGAGCGATGGTGCGACTGTCTCCATATTGCTTGTGCGAGGCAAGGAGCAGAGCTTGCGTAGACGACGGCGGCACGAATGCGGCCACGGACTCGTCGTCTTCGTCGTCTACTGCCGTCTTCGTCGACTCCTGCTCGATGATCTCATTCGCCCAGTTCAGGTTGTTCTGCCTCTGGAGCTCGACCTGGTTCAGCTTGGCCGCTGCCGAAGCTTTCCATCCTAACAGGCCATCCTGCCCCTGGAGTCCCATTAGCCGGCTGATAATGCGCACCCATTTGATCGCGTATCTGAGCGCCGGCTCGCGGGCGATCGGCAGCTCGCGAAATGGGATGTATTCGTCGTCATCGAGCTTGATGCCACCAGCCTTTTGGCTGCGCAATTCTTGGGTTGTGAATTGTGAGGCGACGGTCCGGGTCAGCACCTTGAAGCCTGGGCACAGCAGCTGGAATTGCGGCAGGTTGGACGCATGCAGCGTCAGGGCCAGCGTCGGGGCCAACACATCTGCATCACCAGCACGGCTATTATTCTTGGCCCACTGAATTGTCTCGCCCAGCCATGGGTATGTCGAGAGGCCCGTGTACTCTGCGAGAAACGTCCGCGGGGCGTGGCGCTTCTTGAGCCGCCAGACCTGCACCTTGCCCCAAAGGATGATGTACAACTGATCGGCCGCCTCACCCTGTTCGAAGATTTGTACGCCAGCGTCGAAAAAGCGCACACCAAACAGTGGCGCAAGTAGACGGATCGTGAGCGGTGGCAACGTTGAGAAGAAATTGACGCGGCAGAGCGTCGTTTCGACAAAGGCGGCCACGAGTCCGTGGCGAAAGATCTCGCCCGCTTTGTAAAAGTTTGTCCTTCCAAGTTTTTGATCGAGGCCCTCGAGGCTCAGCACGAGGAGCTCAGTCGGCTCCTCTGTCACGACGTCGCGCTCGCGCGGCACAGTTGGCGCAAGTGCGCTTAGGATGCCAAAGTTAGCGCAGGGTCCGATCGTCTCCTCGCCGACGCCTTTCGACAGCATCGCTGTGTCGCGCTTCTCAGGCTCGAGGGCCTGGTTAAAGAATTGGCGCTCGATGCGCGACGGAAAGACACGAAGTCGGCCACGCAGCACGACGTATACCATGTTGCCTGGCAGGCCCTCGGTCATGACATGGGAATACTTGGGAAACAGCTTCCGACTGCCGATGCGCAGCAGCCTCGCGACGTCCTCCCTCCTCAGGTCGGTGCATGGCTGCGACCGCGAAAGCACTTCGATGGCTTCGTCCTGGCTCAGAGGCGAGAGAAGCATGTCGTTGGGCACGGCCGTGGGAGCGGGGCTTAGCGGCACTCGTTTCGCTGGGATGTCCCATATCTGGCGAAGCACATTCTGGTGGAGGCCCGATTCCTCGGTCGTCTCTTCTCCTGATCGCCCGTTCGCGCTCTTTGGCTGCTTCTGCGTCGCGAGATACACGAGGAGGCGCTCTTCTGCACGGGCAAGTGTCCGCGGAGAGACGATCGCATCGTCAGCCTCCGAGTTACGACCCTCACGGCCGAACTTTCGAGCATAAGTATTCTCGACCGTCGATGCGGGCCTGCGCCCTGACCGAAGGCTCGGGGTGGATGGTGCTAGAGATGGGTGGATGCCAAGAAGTGGGGTGGATGCAGTGCCACCGCCTGAAGACGCAAGTGGTTGCAGCGAGCCACCGCGAAGTAGAGCCGTGCGCTGGCTGCTGCTGTGTGCGCTGGCAGAGTGAGCTCGGTCCCATTCGGAGCCTCTCGTTCCTACTGGAACTGCTGCCAGCAGCGATCTCATGTACGTTCGCTGATCTCGGTCAATCTTCGCGCCTGCGAGCGCATCGACGCTCTGAACATGCATAGGGCCCGGCAAGTAGTCCTGCACCGCGGTGAGACGCTTTCGAGAGTGCGTGCCCAGGATGGTCGACCCTGTCAAAGGCAGCGGAATCGGCGACGACATGGTGAACGGGACCAAATCACCCTTTGTCCACGTCGGGAAACGGCGCGCGTCGCGTGCTTACCGGTAAAAAGACACCGGGGGGAGCCGGGACACACAACTCCCCATTTTATGCAACCATGAATCGGGGGATTGTTTTCAAGTCAAGCTCTCTTCTAACTTTGGGTCGATTGCGCGAACGATCAAAAACGCAAACTCTCTGTCCTTCCTTCCTAGCCATGGTCGCCGGTGGCCGCGAGCTGATCGCGGCGGCGCTGGCCACGCTTGGGCTCATCCTGTTCCTCAACTTGCTTCCCGCTGAGCGCTGCGAGACGATCCCTATGGTCATCGACTCTGCGGGCTCTCGGCCTCTTGCGGTCGGCAGCGAATCTCCGTCCTCTTTTGGCCCCGTATCCAGCTCACCTTATGGAGATGGTGAGCCGATGCCGCCTCCGCCACCGCGGAGTGACGAACATGCGGCTGTCTCGCCTCGTTCATCGTACCGCCCTGCGCCCAAGCTCATGGCAGTCGGCATCATCACGGCACCAACGCACTTCGACCGTCGCCTGTGGATTCGGCAGAAGCTGCGAGTGAGCGATGCGCGTCGCCGCGGCATCCGCGTGCTCTTCGTGCTAGGAGTGCGCAATCGCATGACGCCCGCGCAGCGGCTTGCCATCCGTCACGAGGAGAATGCTCACGGCGATGTCGTCTTCGTGGGCGCGCGCGACTGGGTTCCGCATGCGGTCGCTGAGAAGTCACTCGCGTGGTGGGAGCACGCGGCTGCGCATCTTCCGGGCTACCGCTGGTACATGAAGACGGACGACGACTCTCTCGCGCACCTGCCGCGACTCGAGATGGACCTCGCGTTGATGAGCTCGATGGGTCGCTCCCACTACTATTACGGAGTGATGACCTGGCGCGCGTGGACTCCTTTCCACACAGAGGCCGACGCGGCGTGCGGCGAGCGCGGCGACGACGGCCCCTCTCTCGACGGGCCGTCGGCGCGCCTCGAGCGGCTGATGCTGGACCGTCGGCCCGGCGGCGCATGCTCCCGCGCTGTCGGCCCCTTCCCATTTGCGGACGGCTCCCTCCAAATCTTATCGGACGACCTAATGCGTGCCTTCGTTGAGTCGCCGCTCGCGCGCAACTTTTCGCGCAGCCACCTGTCGCGCCAGGGGCCGCCGTACTGGACGCACGAGGACGCGGGCGTGGGGTACCTCATCTTCCACTCGGCTATCCTGCAGACGCTTCCGCTCACGTACGTGGTGCTTTCGCCATGGAAGCACAACAAGTTTTGGATCAATTGGTTTCCTCGGCACAACCCATCGCTCCCCGACGAGCACGTGGTCAACACCCACAAGGTCGTCACCTCGATGATGGCCCAGATTGCGCAGGACGCGTACGAAAATTCCACGTACGCAGCAGACCCCTTCGTGTGCGTCGACTGCGCGAAAACGTGGGGCTGGCGGGGTGGCTTTGAAACGAGCGTCGGTCGATTCCCCATTGAGCGCGTCGCGTGCTGCAACAAGAGGACCGATGCATAGTCATAGACCGTGTCAGCGAACAAGCACGCCCCGTGGCACATTGCCCAGACCGCGAACGCGCGTGCTCGCGTGAGTTCACAGTAAAAAAGGCTCCAGCGTTCACACATCACAGCTTCATACACGAGCACGTTTTCCCTTCGAATGGCGGCACCTGGCAACTGCGTGTTCGTCTCGGGCACCGCTGTGGGTGTAACCACGATCTTGTTGCCCGGGCGTATCTGGACCGAGCTGGAATGCGCGCAAGCAGTCGTGCAAGCGCAGAAGTCTGCCAATGGTGCTATCCACGAGGCGAACGATGGTGAATGTACAGCTGTGCTGGACATGCATTCCGTGGCCGCAGATCCAGCAGGTTTACAGCGATCATGCTTCATCTACTCTGCCGCCACGCCAACGAATCAAATTTGCACCGTCGCGCCGTCCGCATGCGACGCAGCTGAACATGGGACACCATTCGAAGGTGCTGACCTCACGTTGCCCGGCCGTGCACTCGGCGGCTCGATTCCGACGCAGCTCGGTGTGCTGGCGAATCTCACCGCACTTGACCTCAGCGACAACATGCTCAGCGGCAGCGTGCCGTCGCAACTCGGACTGCTCACGCAGCTTGAGACGTTGGACGTCGGCTACAACCGTCTGAGTGGCAGCATACCCTCGGAACTTGGACGGTTGTCACGGCTCATCACCCTCGATGTGGCAGACAATCGGCTTGGTGGATCGCTGCCGACGCAGCTCGGCTTGCTACACCCCGCCTTTTGTTACCTGCTTCGGAGGCAACGCACGCAGCCGACCAGGGCGGGCAATGAGAGCGGCGGCGACTCGCCGAGCAGTAATGGAGACGCCAGCGGTGCCGTCACGCCCGGCGCTGACGATAATCGATTCGACTGCCCTCTGCCGACGCTCTACCCTGGGTGCGGACAGAATGGGCTCTCATTCGAGGGGCGCGTGGCGAGTGGCCAAGACGCGTGCGGCGGCAGCAGTGGGCTCGTGTCATACACCCTGGCATCGGTGCAAGACGTGCCCTGACCCCTGAGTTGGGCCCTCAAGCATGGCACCCAGAAGGGGTTTCGGGTTAGCGTGTGGCCACCTTCATGAACCTTTTAAGCTTTCTTGTTACATGTAACAGTGAAACGAGACACAGAGAAGGGTTTCAAGCAAGCTAATTAGTCGAAACAACACAAGTACCTAAACGAGCGCAATCGAATACCCCTGTAACTTAACTTGCTTGCTTGCTTGCTTGCTTGCTTGCTTGAGAAGGGTTTAGCTTTTTGGCAGTGGGGCGTACATTGTATCCTTCTCGTTCACACTCCGCTTCATCTCGCTTCCCGCCGCCTTCGCATTCGAGCGATATCGTCATGTCGGTGGTGGCCACTGTGGAGGGCGTTCTCGACGAGCCGCCCGAGGCCATGGACTTCTCGCTCATGTTCGGTGCGGCGGCGAGCGACGTACAGCAGCATCCGCTGCGCTCGCCGCTGCGCTCGTCTCGACCCGCGCCGGGCCCCAGCATTGCGTGTGCCCTCGAAGGCGCCCACCCTGTCCTTCTGTTGAAGCACGGTGCACCAATCCCGACGGTGGACTTTGGCGATGTGGCGCCAAAAACCACGGAGAAGCGCATCCTCGTGCTGCACAACGACAGCACACGCACCCAGCGCGTCGATCTGCGCCCCACTTCCATTGACAAGCGCGACGCGTTGCGAGTCTACCCGACGTCCATGGAGCTTGAGCCGGGCGGCTCGCGCGAGATGGAGATCAGCTGGGCCCCCATCACTGCCGGCGCCAAAATGAGCAAGAAGTTCGACTTCATGTGGAATGGCGGCTCGTCGGCCCTGAAGGTCGAACTGCGCGGCGTGTGCGCCAAGTCCACGTCAGTAGCTGCAAAGGTGGCTCCCGCCATCTCGACCGTCGCCACGAAGAAGGCTGGCGGAGCGAGCGTGAGCAGCGCTAAGCCTTTGGCACCCGTGCGGGATACGAACGCCATCGCGGCCGCGCCGCGCGTCGGCCCCGCCTCCGCGGCCGACCTTGAGGCGGTGCGTGCACCGTCGGCAGCAAAGCCCTGGCAGGCCGCGAGGGAGGAAAGAGGCACCGTGGCCGCCGCCGCCGACGTCGTCTTCGCGCCGGCGCGCCTGCTGACGCGCCTGCCGACCGCCACGCCAGCGGCCATGTTCACTCCCGCGAGCCCTGCTCAGGCGCAGGCGGACGCCGAGGCGGCAGCCGCGCAGGACGCGGAATCGGTGCTGATCGATTTTGGCACCGGATCGCCCGCTGCGCCGCTCGGCGCCTCTGTCGACCCGCTCGCTGACGCCCTCGCGGCGGCGGCGGACGCTCGCTCGATGATCCTGGGCATCGTCAGCCCTCCGCCCCCGCCGGCAGACGTGGCGGCAGAGGCTGAGGCGGCGTTCCTCGGCGCGAACTTGGAGCGATTCAATGCGCTCCGAGGGGCTCCGCGCGCTGAGGACGCTGAGGATGCCTTCGAATCTGCACGCGAGTCGTTGCGCTCGTCGCCTCGGCCTGAAGAGGTATCCCGGCGCGAGGACGAGTCGATGCGCGACGAGTACGAGTCCGCCGAGGAGGACGATGGCGATCACGCGCGCGCGCTCGCGCAGGTGGCGTCCGCCGCCTTCGCCGCCTCGCCGCCGAAGCCGCCGCCTGCTGCGCCCTTGGGGGTAGAGGCCGACGCCGACGCCGACGCCCCGGTCGAGGCGTCGGCATCCAGCTGTCTGCTGGACTTTTCGAGCTCCTTCGGAGCGGGCGCGAGCCGTGCGCCGCGTCCCTTCCGGCCGGCGGCTTCCGTACCGCAACCAGCTCCGTCCGCGCCCGTGCCGCCGCCGCCTTCAGACGCCAAGGCGCCGAATGTGACGCGCCGAGCTGTGGCGCTGAGCAAGCCCATGCCTAAGCCTGCCATCGCGCCCGCCACCGTTGCCGAGCCCACCGCCGTCGAGCCTGCCGCCACGGTCGTCGCCGAGCCGCCGGCCGCCGCCGAGGCTTCGGGCGCCGGCATCGTCCCCGGTCGGCCTCTCAAGCTCTCCCGGAAGCCAGCCTTGCCCGCCGCCGCGACTGCCGCCGCGCCCGGCGCCGCGCTCGCGCCCAGCGCGTCGAGTGGTGGCGCCGACGCACTCGGTGCCTACTACGACGACAATTGGCGTGAGAAGCGCACCACCGCCTACGCGACGTGGATCAATTTTGCGCTCACGGAGCAGTACCTCGCGCCCGCCACCGATGCGGCTGGCGCCGTCGCGGGCGACGCTGCTGCTGGCGGCGCCGCCATGGGCGGCTCGAGCGAGCGGCAGCGCATGTCGCTGCGCGAGCTCGAGGCGGGGCTGCAGCAGGCCTCGCTCCGGGCCAAAATGGCCCGCCTCCTCCGCTCCCCAGAGGTTCGCACACCCCTCGTGCGCATCGAGCAGCAAGTGCAAGAGGACATCATCGCGGTGCGCCCCACGCTCAACTTAACGGCCGACGTGGGCCTGCGCACCCATTTGCTCAAGCTGCTCGACTGTTACAACCCTGTGTGGCTGCGCATGGGCGTCGAGGCTCTCATTGGAGAGACGGCGCCCGGCGGGCCAGCGGACACGGCCGCGCTGCGCCGCTTTGTCGATAAGCGCGTGCTGACGGCCGGCAAGGCGGCGGCGCCGGCATGGGTCGCCAAGGAGGGCACGCACTTCGAGGAGGCGGCCAAGAAGGCGGCGGCACACGCTCTCGGGCACCAGCACAGGGCGATTGTGCGTCGTGTGCTCGCGCTCATCTGGCTACTCGACCATGCGAAGCGCGCGCGCCTTCTGCGCGCGGACCCGTGCCTCTTCCGTCCGCGGCTGGTCGTTCGCTCCTCGCGCCAGCTGGCCAATGAGTTCTCGAAGCACTTCCTCTCGGGTGGCATCGGCGACATCAACCGGCACCTGGGCACCCTCGGCGTGAAATTGCTCCATGAACAGACGCCCCTCGACGAGTACGACTTCACAATCGCCAAGGGCCTCGGCGCCGAGCTACGCGATGGCGTGCGCCTATGCAAGCTCGTCGACCTCTGCACCGCGCAGCTCGTCGCCGCCGCGGCCGGCGAGGGCGGTGAGGGGGCAGTGGCGACGGCCGCGTCGGAGGGGGGCATCACCGCACTCACGCTCGTACCCGCCGAGAATCTCAGCCGCAAGACGCACAACGCGCGGCTCGCGCTGCAGCGCATGGCGGGCTGCGGACTGCTCGCCGGGCTCGATGGCCTCGAAGGCGACGCGGCGCGCTTGGGCGCCGAGCTCAAGGCGCGCGCCGACCTCGTCGTCAAGGGGCACACCGAGGCGACCCTCGACGTGCTGTGGGGCCTCATTTCCAAGGGCGTCATGCCCAGGCTCGCGCCCACACGCTCGGTGCAGCGCGAGGTCGAGCGCGCACACAAGATCGCCAAGCGCACGCACGGTGCGATCGTGCTCCCCGGGGCCCAGTACGCCGCCGCCGCCGACGCGGACGTGAGCGTGCGCCTGAACGCGTGGCTCACGGCTGTGTGCGCGGCACGTGGCCTGCGACTGCTCGATGTTGGGCGCGCGCTGCAGGATGGCGTCGCCCTGTGCCTGGTGCTTCGTCACTATCTACCGGCCGAGGCGCTCGCGACGGCGCCCTCTTACGCGGGTGCCGCCGCCCCCGCGCTGCCCACGGACGACGAGCTTCCGGCGCTGGCGCGGGCGAGCCACGCGGCCGCCTTGGAAGGGCGCTCGCTGAGCGGCGCGTCCCTTCGATCGGCGGAGGAGCGGCTGGCCGCGGTGGCGGCGGCGGTGGCGGCCCTCGGATGCGTGCCTCCGCTCGTCGGTCCAACGGACGCGCACGGATGCGGCCCCGATGAGCACGTGAGCAGCCTGTACCTCGCTTGCCTCTTCGGCCGCCTCACCCAGGTCGGCCAGCAGGCGAGCGCTGCCAGCGCACTCCAGGGCGCGTGGCGCAGCCGACACCTGCACGTCAACATGCGCACGATGCTGCGCCGAGCGCTCATGGCAGCGCGCGTGCAGCAGCTGTGGAGGGCGAAGCGGCGCGCAGCGTACGCGCGCCTCACGCTCGACGCGCGCCGCAAAGTGCGCCGGGCGTTTTCGCATGCCCTCGCCCGCCGCCGCTTCCGGCGTGCTCTGTCGGAGTGCCGCGCCCGTCACGCCGCCCGGCGCACCGCCGCCGCAAAGACGATCCAACGGGCCGTGCTCTCGCACGCGCTCATGCTCGCCCTAGGCGCGGCGGCCACCCTGATCCAGGGGAGGGCGCGTGGGCGTGTGGCGCGCGTCCAGCGGCGCGCCGCCCTGGGCGCGTGCGTGCGGCTGCAGGCGGCGGCGCGCCGGATGCGGGCGGCGCGTGTGGTCGCGACCAGGCGTGAGGCCAAGCGCGCTGCGGCGCACCGGGCCTGGCTGCGCGAGCAAGCCGCCATCGCCCTTCAAGCCACCGCCCGGCGCGCTCGCGCACGCCGTGTGCTCGTCACGGCGCGAGTGGCCGTCACGGCTCTGCAGGCGGCCGGACGGCGCCGCCTGTGCGTCCTCTCTCTGCGCCGGTCGATTGCGGCGGCTGTCGCTGCCCAGACGGCCTGGCGCCGGTGCTCGGCGGTCGTGCATCTCCAAGTTGCACGTGCAGCCGCCGTGGCGTTGCAGGCAGCGTCCCGGGCGAGGCGTGCGCGCCAGCGTGCCCTGCAGCTGCGCACGCACCGAGCGGCGGCCGTGCGGGCGGCCGCTATCCGGGTGGCCGCGACTCGCCTCCAAGCGGCGGCACGTCGCCACCTCGCGCGCGCTCATTTTGGCGCCGCGACCGCCGCCGTCACGCGGCTCGCTGCCGCCCAACGTCGACGCGTGTGTCAGCGCTCACTACGGCGCGCCATCGCGGCGGCCGTCGTGCTCGAAGCGGCGGCGAGGCGCTTTGCGGCCGTGACGACGCTCGCGACGGCGATCCACGCGGCGACAATCGTGCAGGCGGCTGCGCGCCGTCTCGCAGCGATCGAGCTGTGCGATCTCAAGCGTGCGGCGGCGGCAAAGCGGCGGGCCGAGCTCGAGGCCGCCATCACCCTCGCCGCCGCCGCACGCCGCACGGGCGCGCGCCGCCGCCTCGCGGCCGCCCGCGCCGCTGCCGTGCACATCCAGGCAAGCTGGCGGCGCCTGCGCTGCCTGCGCCTCGCCCATTCCGCCCTCGCAGCCGCCACGCACATCCAAGCGGCGGCGCGTTGTCGTACGGGCGTGCTCACCTTCCGGCAGCAGCGGCGCGCGGCCCTGCTGATGGCGACGCACGCGCGCCGGCGAGCTGCGTCCGCTCGTGTCCGAACCCTAGCAGCGGCGCGCCGGGTGGCGATCGCCGAGCGCCGCCGCCGCGCCGCGATCATGCTCGAGGCGGCCTCTCGACGCTACGTCGCACGCCACCAGTACACAAAGATGCGAGTCGCGGCTATCCGGCTGTGTGCAGCGGCACGCCGCCTGCTGGCCCTCTCGGAGCGCCGCCGGCGTGCGGCGGCGCGCGCTGCGGCCCTCGCGGCGGTTGCGCGGGCGGCGGCTGAGCGGTTGGCATCGACGCGCCTCAAGGCTGCCACTCGCATTCAGGCCAACGTGCGCCGGTGGTCGGCGCGCAATGCGCTCGCGACGGCGATCCACGCGGCGACAATCGTGCAGGCGGCTGCGCGCCGTCTCGCAGCGATCGAGCTGTGCGATCTCAAGCGTGCGGCGGCGGCAAAGCGGCGGGCCGAGCTCGAGGCCGCCATCACCCTCGCCGCCGCCGCACGCCGCATGGGCGCGCGCCGCCGCCTCGCGGCATCCCGCGCCGCTGCCACCACCCTCTCGGCCGCTGCCCGCGGCTGCCGTGCGCGCTGCGCCCTCAGCCGCGCACGCCGCGCCGCAACCACGCTGCAGGCCGCCATGCGTCGTAAGGTGGCGATGCGGCTGCGCAAGGTGCTGGCGGCGAAGGCGATGGCGGTCAGCGCGATGCGGCTGCGGGCGGCGACGCGGTTGCAGGCCACCTTCCGTGGCGCACGGCTGCGCGTGGTGCTCGCGGCGAGGGCGATGGCAGCGTCGCGGCTCGCCGCTGGCTGGCGGATGCGCATGGCACGGCGCGGGCTGTGCCTCGCGTGCTCGAGTGCGGCATGCGTGCAGGGCGCAGCGCGCGGCCGCCTCGCGCGCCGTCTTGCGTGCCGTGTCCGACGCGCCATCGTGTCGCTGCAATCGGCGGCACGCCGCGCACGAGCGTACGACGCTCGCCGTCGGCTGGTCGCCGAGCGCGCGCGCCGGCAGCGTGCCGCCACGGTGGTGCAGCGTATGGCGCGCGCGAGAGCCGCCCGCGCATTCGCCCGTAGGCTGCGCGCTCTCGCACACCTTGCCGCGATCTCCAAGCTGCATGCGGCTGCAAAGCTCGTGCAGTGCGTCACGCGTCGCCGGCAGGCGCTCCGCTGGCGCCGGCAGGCGGCGACCAAGCTGGCCGCAGCGGCTCGAAAGCGTCAGGCCGTGCGGAGGATGCGCCTCGTGCGCTGGATGATCCGGCGGATCCAGGCGCGCATGCGCGCGCGGCGCACCCGAAGCCGGGTGTACAAGCGCATGCCGCGCCTCGCCGAGATTGCGTCTCGCGCCGAGAAGGCGCGGCTCGCAGCTCTGGCCGACCCATCGCTCTGGCTGTGCAACCGGACGAACGCGGCGCTCAAGACGCTGCTGAGCTCGACGGTCCTGGGCGACGTGATGCGCGCCGTGAGCTCGCTCGAGATGTTCACGCTCATCGCGCCGTACGTGTGCGAGCGCATGGTGGCTGAGGGTGCGGTGCATGTGCTGCTCGACTCCTTTGCCCGTTCCAACCGCTCGCCGCCGCACCTGAAGGTTATCGGGCACGGGCTGCGTGCGCTGCTCAACATCGCCAAGCACGAAGCACTGCGGCCGTCGCTGCATGAGCACCCGGATGTGGTGCCCGCGCTCACCGACATCGTGCGCCAAAACTACGACAAGCCCGCCTCACACGGGCTGCTCTGGGATGCCACCGCTCTGCTCGTCAGGCTCGCGCAGCATGCGCCCGAGGGCTGGGCGGCGCGTGTGCGCACCGAGAGCTCCAAGCATCTCAAGCAGCTCGAGTCGGTGCATGCAATGCTCATGCGCAAGCATCCGGATGAGCCCGCTGCCAGCAAGCCCGGCGCAAAGCCCGGCGCAAAGCCCGGCGCGACGCGTCCTGCCATGCCGCCGGCACCGAGCAGCCGACCGACCAACGCTACGGCGCAGCCGGTCGACCTGGGCGCTCAGAGCATGCGTGGACTTCGGCAGGTGCTCGCCACAATTGGCGCCGTCCCGGGCGCGGCCACACCACTCGCTGAACAGACGGCCAATGAGCCTGCCCCCGCGGCGCCGCCGCCCCCTAAGAAGGCGGCTGCACCTCCCAAGGAAGCACCTCTGCCCAAGGCACCATCCAAGGAGGTGCCTCCACCCAAGGCGCCGCCCATGGCACCGCCCAAGGAAGCACCTCTGCCCAAGGCACCATCCAAGGAGGTGCCTCCACCCAAGGCGCCGCCCATGGCACCGCTTAAGGTAGCACCTCTGCCCAAGGCACCGCCGCCGCCCATGGCACCGCCCAAGGAAGCACCTCTGCCCAAGGCACCGCCGGCGGGCGCGGCCGGCGCGGCCGGCGCGCCGCCTCCTGGTCCGAAGCGCGTGATCGCACCGTCCCGGGCACCTGCGTCGTCGCGGGCGCTTGGCAAGTGAGGCCCAGCCCGCGATCGCGCGCGTCTGGGTCGACGAAGGGGAAGGGTCGGGCGTGAGGCGACGATAGCATGAGTTGGCCATGGACCGCTAGTATGGCGCGCGGCATGGTGCCGAGTAAGGCGCGAGGACGCGAGGGAACACATGGGCGATCGAGGACAGCGATGGCGCCGGGACGTGCATGAGAACAGTAGAAGAGTGCGGGTGGCCATGATGGTGCGGTGGCTTGGGTCTGCTCTCGACATGGTGGGCATGCTCCAAGGAGGGCGGGGCGGGTGTCTCTCTGTGCTCTTGGTGTCTCGGGCCTGTGTGCCGGAGATAGACGCGCGTGCTGGCGTGGCCTGCAGTGACCAGTGTATGTGGTTAGCGCATGAAATCTGTCTCGTCACGGAACGGAACGCTTGGGCCCCGGCATGCTCACGGCAAGCGAAGGTCGAGGCGAGCAATAGCCCAATACGTCCATGTTCTCCCGGCGGGGACCGTCCCGGCACCCGGGCGAGCGGCGACGGGACCGCGGCCCGGTCGCGGCCGGGTCGCCCGCTGCGTTCGCGCAGCGGTGCAAGAAGTTTTGTTTATGCAAGCAGAGATCGAATGCACGTCGGACACGCGCGGAACCACAATGCGGCCCCAACCAATATCGTACTCAGCTCGTACACCGAGCGTACCGTGGACCTACTCGATCACAACAACATCCACCTCGCCGTGGTCGGCATGCAACACGGACGCGACATTCGCCCAACGGATGACCTTGAGCAGAGTTTCGTCTTCTGTCGGCTTCTCGTCGTGCTTCCAATACGTGAATGTGTCAATGGTGCCGCGGTGCATCCAACGCCGCTCTTCGCCATCTGCGACCGCAGCCTGCTTCGTGTCCTGCACACGCGAGCAAACCGTACGGAGAGGGACTGAGAGAGAGGCAGCGGCACGAATGCTTGCGATGGTCGCAAGTCGTGGCGTGCGATGCTGGACGCGGTCGACTGTGTAAGTGTGCTCACCTGCAGGACTGCGCCAGAGTAGCCGGCAGGCAGTGGAAGCTCCATGCCACAGAGGTGGCGGCCACGAAAGGCTGCCTCGTCGCCATTCGGTTTGAAGTAGCGTGAGACTGGGGCGCCACCGTCATACTGGATGTCGCAGGGCAGCAGGTGCGCCGCCGAGCGACGCAGCGAGTCGCCCTCGGCGCAGACGATTTCAATCGACATGTTCTTTCGCTCCGGCGTTGTGATGGGAGAAGGAGCGCGAATTTGCTTTTGCGCTCTTTTTCAAGACAGGTCAAGTCAAGTCAACACACGAATGCTGTTCAAGACAACGCGCATCTCCCGGACCCCCAATATACTGGTACAATGTACTAACACATCTGGTTGGAGGTGTAGAGGAAACTAGAGGTGTGGCCGATTCAGCCCGTTTAACCCCTGGTTTTAACACACGCGGCCCCGCCGGTGGGGCCAGTTGGGTGGGGCGCGGAATTATCGTGTCTCTCCGAACAGTGGCCGATCGCGAACGCCGACCTTTACTATGTATCCGTCGGATACTGTGTGGTCGTGGCTCGTGCCCCCCCCCCCCCCAACCTCCCAAAGAGAGAGCTGGTCTAAGGAAAGAAATGCAAACGCTCATCAACAAGTCAAAGTCAAGTCAAGTCAAGGCAAGATGACTTTCATCACGCGTAACGTCGATCGTCGTCAAGGCGCGCACTCGGCCATCGTCTCATCAGGCGAAAAGGGCCGCTGGGCAGCCTTTTGCCGTATCCGTCCATGATGATGTGCCGCTTGTTCCTGTTGCTCATTGCATCGACGATCGGGTTCAACGTGCCGACGCCTCATAAGACAACTCACTCGCAAAAGACAACTCGCGCGCCGCCGCCAACAGATGTTCGCCCTGCAGCCGCCTGCATCAACACATTCCTCGACAACAAGGAGGCACTCGCCATGGCGCCAGTCAAGCCGTCGCAGGTATCTCAGAATGCAATCCTCCTAGCCATGCGCGACGACATCTTCGCGAGTGCATTCGCGTGCGCATGCATCATCTTCTTTCCTGCACCCGCCAACGCAGTGTCCGTCTCCGTCGCCTCCACTGCCCTCGCGTCTACCAAGCCGCCCGTAGAGGCGTGGGTCAAGTACCTAGCTGTTGCAGACGATATTTTGTCTGCAACAGATATGCTGCTCATCGTACTCGGCGGCCTCGTCGTCACCCTCTACCTCAGCGGCGTCGTTGCCGCGGTGGAGTCGTCCGTCGAAGCCGTAACCGCGATGGTTGCACCTGCACTCAGCAGTGCAACCGTCACCCGGCCAGATTACCAGTTCAAGGAGTGGCTCAAGTACACAGACGAGCTTCCAACGATCGATGATCTCACTGGTGCGTGCGTGCTCATCGCTTCCGGCCCATACGGCCAGTGGGCCATGTGCTCAACCCCGAAGGATCCGACCTGCAAAGCGGACGAAGAGTTCAGCCAGTACTACGGCCAACCTATTTACGTGTGCGCGATGTGAGCCGCAAGGAGACGCGCCCGAGGAAGGCTTGCATGATCATGGAATATATGGGCATGGCTGACTCCGGTGATATGAGCACCGTACAGTGATCCTCGATCTTGTGTGTCAGGGGGCTTACTCTGGCAGCCAGATGCACCACCGCCCGCCATTCTGTCATTCAGTTATTCAGCCCTGACTGCACTCGTGTAACGGCACTATTATTGCACAGTCGTCATACACGCATTCTTCACGCGTTCACGTCATGTCACGTGACAGTAACATTGTATGTCGATTGTCGTGTTTTGTCTGTAGGTTAGTAGGTACCAGCGTACCACTACGCACTAGTCGCGCGCCGACGGGGGGGGCGCGTTCTGAAAGGGGTAATCAAGTTGCCCCTTAGCCCGCCGCAGTCGCGAAAATTGTTAACTAGACTTCGTCTCGACTTTCGTCACCTACAGATGCCGAACGAAACTAGCGGGACCGCATTCGTCGATTACGTATTATCTCTCAAGCGGTCCGTCCACACACATGTCCCGCGGTCTGCCCCGAGTGTTCCTGTTGCTCCTTGCATCGACGACCGGCTTCAACGTGCCGACAGCTCAGAGGACACATATCACGAAATCGCGAGCGGACGTTCGCCCTGCCAGATATCCTCCAAATCTGAGACAATACAAAGAGGCACTTGCAACAGGGCCAGTCAAGCAGTCGCCAGTATCTACGAATGCCATCCTCCTGGCTATGCGCGAGGAGATCGTCGCGACTGCATTTGCGTGCGCGTGCATCATCTTCTTTTCCGTGCCCACCAGCTCACCGAAGGTCCAAGAGGTTCTCTCAGCGACAGGACACCAAGAGTATCTGCTCGCATTACTTTCTGGAGTCATCATCACCCTCTACCTCAGCGGTGTCGTTTACGCGGTGCAGTCGTCTGTGGAAGCCGTGACCTCCATGGTTGCTCCTTCGCTCATTCGGGCAGCCGCTGCGTCGCCACGCCCCCAGTACAAGGAGTGGCTCACTGGCCGGCCGCTCCCGACGACTGATGAGCTTGCACAAGGGTGCGTGCTCATCGCCTCCAGCCCGTTAGGCCACTGGGCCATGTGCTCTACCCCAAAGGATTCAACTTGCGAACCGGACGAGGTGTTCAGTGATTATTACGGTCAACCTATTTACGTGTGCGCGATGTGAAGCGCAACGGGTATAAGACGCGCCCGAGAAGGGCATGGGTGCGATGGGCATGGCGGACTCCGAAGTGCATCGAACATTGTACGAGTCGAGTAAGGCAACCGCAGGCATATGGCAACGCATGCTATGCTCGGCTTGGGGCGACATATTCCATGACATTAATAGGTTCGAGAACAACTGCATACACGGTGATGAGCGCACATGCGCACTGCTGTGAGGTCTTGTGCTGTACTCCTATGTACTCTCTTGGGTCGCTTCGTTTCCGGAATCTCGTTGCCGGCGCGTGCGGACGAGTCGCGCTCCGGTCACGGCGGGTTAGCCGGCGCATGTGTCCCCGCATGTTTATGACCTGTGTGACCTGTGTGGTGTGTGCGCTGAACTGGCGACTGACCGTGACCCGCTTACCCACTACCTGTCATGCGCTTACCGCTTTTTTTGATTAACGGCAGGCGGCATGGTATGTTGCCTCGGCGGTACCCACACGGTGCCACTGCGCCGGCTAAACGTACATGCCGACCTCCCCACTACCTTGAACCCACGCCCACAACATGTACACTTCTCCGCCCGCAGAACCATTCCGGTTCCGCTTACACGTCTGCACCCAGCAGTCATTCTCTGTGAGTTCACTTCCGCGGCACCTTCATAGTTGCCGTGTACCACGAGGGTTCGGGCGCCGCGTCGCGCGAGATATAGGTCGAATGCCAAACGCTCGCCTCGGGAGAGCTTGCGAGATCACCGAGACTTGGCTTTTTCACCGGGGACTTGGCTTTTTGCACGGGCGTCTCGTACACGCTCGCGTCCAGATCGAAGTTATCAAAGGCGTCGTCGGCGACGCGAATATCAGCCTCGCACGCGAGCTTGACCTCGCCAGAGTCTACGCAGTACAGAGCCAGCGTGTAAAGCCCAATCGCACGGTCGTAGCTCTCGACGAACGCGACGGTTTCGTCACCATTCGAGCGGCGCACGAGTACCTTGGCGCCATCTTCATGCCCTGGCTCTGCGGGCAGCAGCTCGCCCGCCGCCACCGTCTTCTTCTCAACGGCACCCGGCTTGCCTAGGCACACGGTCACTGCGCCATCGGCGTCACGCACCTCGTGTACGAAGGCGAGTGACGTGTCGCCCGACGAGCGCTGCACGAGCACCCTCGCACCCACCCCAAAGCCCGTCACCTTGGGGTCCCGGAGGGAATCCTCGGGCAGGAGCAGGCAATCGTCCGTATCGCCGGCGCCGAGGAGCGCGATCGCGTAAAGGTTCTGGGCCACGTCAAAACTCTTCACAGCCCCCACTTGCTCACCCTCGATGAGCTGCACGTGCGCCCCCACAGGCCAGCGTGCCTTGGGCGCAGGCCGGAGATCAGCCTCGGCCGCCGTGAGGTATTCTTGGGAGTCGGGTGTGAACATGCTCACCTTGTACGCGTGTAGATCAGGCAAGTGCGCTTCGACAAAGGCTAATCGAGCGCCGTGGGAGTGGCCGCCGCGCGTCACGAGCACACGCGCGCCGATGGCGTACGCGGCTGGCCGCGCTTCCGCAAGGAGCAAGGCGGACTCCGCGTTACCAGTGGCGACGAAAGGGTCGATGGGGAGTTCGGCCAGCCTCAGACTCATCTCGGGCACCATCTTGAAGAGGGATCTCTTGTCGACGCTGAGCTCCACCTTGTACATGCCACCGAGCTTCGCATCCGTCTGATACGCGACGACCACGCCCACCTGTTCCTGGCCCGACGAGCGCTTCACGAGTACCTTGGACGTGAGCGGGAACTCCTGCGGATCCTCCTCAGGCGCGCATGCCAGCGCAGAGAAGGGCTTCATCTCTTTCGCGAGCACCACCTGCTGCTCCATCGAATCCGGCCGCCCAAGGGCCAATGTGTACTCGAAGCGATCCTCGTCATACGAAATCACGTAGGCGCGCCGTAGTGGTGCACCCACATCCCACGTGCTCACGGCACACCGATCGTACGTGCGGTAGGCGGGCGCGGTGGCCTTGTTCACCTCCAGCAAGAAGGTCTGCGCAGCTTCGATTGGGACACCCAGGTCCACCGCAGCCGCGATGGCGCGCTTGAGGGCCGCACGGTCGACGCGCCACGGGTCTGTCTCGTCCAACAGCTCTTCAAGCAAGCCCTCGAGCTCGGCCCGCTCGGCGGCTCGTTGAGCGTCGGCTAGCTTGTCCGACGCCGCCGCCAGGACGGACGTCGCCACGCCGCCCGACGCGCGCGCGCGATCGATGGCGGCCTTGAGGGCCATTAAGTCGATCTCGTGCGGGGCCTTTTTGTCGTACAATCTGATCAGCTCAGCTGCGAGGATGTCGGCGCGCTCTTGGGCCTTGGCCGCCGCATCGGCCGCCGCAAGCGTCGCCTCCGCCACGCTCACCACGGCGCCGGCAGCGCGCGCCTCATCCAGAGCGACGCGCAACGCAGCCCGATCGAGGTGCAGCAGGGAGGCTTTCCGTCCCAACGGGCCAGGAGCGCTGGCCTTGGTGGCCGCTCTCTCGAGCTGCAAGTTCAGCGCAGCCTCAGCAACCGCAAGCCGCGAGGCCACCTGCTGCTGCGTCTCCGCGCGCGCTGCCGTCTCGGCCGTCTCGACAGCCTTGAGCGCCGCCGCCTCTGCGGCCTTGGCGCCGGCCTCCTCGGCGGCGATGTCCACGTCCTCCTCGTTCTCCTCAGGCGCATTCGGATCCTTGCGCACGTCCCCATCGGAAGTGCGCTTCATTTTACCATCCGCCATTTTGACCGTGTATATGTTCTTCGCCAACTCGAACTCGACGACTGTCGCCGCCGACTCACTGCCGTCGCTTCGTTTGACCAGCACGGCTGCGCCGATTTCGTACCGCTGCCCACGCACGTCTTGCTCGGACGCACGCTTCATTTTGCCATCCGCCCCCAACTTGCACGTGTAGATGTGGTTATCCAAATCGAACTCGACGACGGTGGCCGCCGACTCGCTGCCGTCGCTCCGTTTGACCAGCACGTTCATGCCGACGGCAAAGTGCGCCGACGCGGGTGCCATTGCTGCCGCCCCCTTTGTAGGAGTCCGCCGCCCAAAAGCTTTGGCCGCGGCGCTGATCGCCTCGGGCACCTCCACGCCTAGCACGCTCGCTCGCGCAATGGCGATCCGCACGGCTCTCTTGTCCAGCAGTGCGTCGGAGAGACTCATCGCGCTGAGCTGCTTCTCAAGGGCAGCGATGCGCGCCTGCTTCTCATGCGCGGCGGCTACCTCCTTGAGGCGCACGTGCGCTTGCGAGAGCGTCGATGCGTCGAGGCCGAGCGCGACTCCCCGCTCGATGGCGGCCTCGAGAGCCGCGCGGTCTACTTGCAATGCTGAGCCCGATGGCAAGAGCAGAGCCTTGATCTCATGGATCACGGCCGCCTGTGCCTGGGTCCGCTGGGCAGCCCCCAGCGTTTTCTTGGCCGCCTCCGCCGCCACGCCCACGCCCAGCAGCAGGGCCTGCTCGATCGCCGCCTTCAAGGCGGCACAGTCGATGTTCCGCAGGTCCGACGGGGCCGTCAACTGCTGCAGCTCCGCTTCGGCCGCCGCCCGCTGGCGCGCCTGGCTTGCGGCGGCGACGGCGGCCTCGGCGCGCTCGAGCAGCGCAGGTAGATCGGCGAGCCGCTCCGGGTGGTCCTTATGATCTTGCATGAGCAGCCGACCACGCTCGAGGGCCGCGACGATTGCGCCGTCGTACATGGTCATCGGCGCGTCTTCGGGTCCAAGGAGCCCAAGCATCTCCTTGCGCAGGCCCGCGATCATGAAGGATGCGCGCTCGGCGCGCACCTTGTCGACCGCTTGCTCACGCTCTTGCATGGCGAGCTTGGCGGCCTCCTGGCGTGACTTGATCACGCGCTCTTCCTCCGCCTTCTCCTCCGCCGCTTCCTTTGCGGTTGGTGGCGGCGCCACGCGCAGCTTCGCTTCGCGGCACATCTTATACTCGGCAGACACCCTGGCGCCGAGGGTGACCTTGTACGCGAGCTGCGCCGAGTCGTACTCCTCGATGTACCCGATCGTATCGCTGCCATCGCTGCGCGTGACGAGCACGCGCGAGCCGATGGGAAAGCCGCTCGCCGGAGGCGCATCCCAACGATGCACAGCCTTGGCCAAGTTGAGCTTCGGGATGGGCATATTGGCCATTGGGGACACGGGGGACGGCCCGTACATGGGCGGCTTGGATACGGGAGGCGGCTTGGAAACTGCAGTTTGAGCCTTCTGGGTGGCTGCGCGATAGGCCGCCATCGGATCCACCTCCTCCACCACCTCCTCCTCCTCCTCACCCTCGACCGATAGCTCGGTCGCTACAACTTTGGCCTTCTTCTTGGGGACAGCCTTCTTTTTGCGGCTCGACTCGGAGCCGATTCGCGCTGTATCCGGCATCTATCCGGCTGTACCCGGCGCCGTTTCTCGCACAGCAGTGAGCCCTGCAGCGCGCCCAACTGCGGTCTTCGAGCGCACGTAAAAGGCCTAGCTCAAGCCAAAACTTCCTGCGTGGGGTCGCCGCGAATCCCTGTGACGCACCGCGGCCAATACTTTGGAACGGGTTTCGCCTCGAAATCCTAGTTTCGCTGCGCCGTGCGTCGCAAAAATTTCCATTTATGAAAATGCAACCTGGACACATGAAACTGACATGTTTTCGATAGAGGATCCATGCCGTGTGGACGCCGCGCAAGAGCGTCACCTACGCTGCTTCCCGGATGGCGAGTCGCGATATGCCGAGGCGGCCCCACGCACGGCGCCAGGGCTGCCGCGGGAGGTGCCGGTGACCGAGATCTGCGTGATCTGAGACTCACGCACCGAGGGGATCGCGGAGCTGTGCCCCGGGTGCCCGCCGGACACCCCGGTACGCGCGCCCACCGCGCGGCGTACCGGCCCCTGTTCCATTTCATGGAGTCGTCGAGTGTTGCCGTCGCGATCGTTGCGGCTCGAGAGAGCACCGCTCGGGTGCACGAAGATGGGCTCCTCGACGCGCGCGCGCTGCACGAAAGGCGCCGCCGCACTACCGCCCGGCTTCGAGACTTCATCGTACCGGCTGCCGACTCGCGCCGCCGTGGACGTCGGACCGGTAGGAGTGCCGCCGAGGGGACTGCCACCCTCGCCGTAAGCGAACGCCGTGGTGGGCAGCCCGCGGAATGCCGTGGTGGGCGGCGCGTGCACGGCGGGCAGTTTGGCGGCGGCCGCCTGTATATGCGCCGGGACCGGCCGCCTCCTCTGCGAGGGAATGCGCGGGGGGGGTGGCCGCGGCAAGTGGGCTGCGAAGTACTTGATGTTGCCCTTGCGCAGCTCGCGCTGGCGCAGCAACCAATAGGTGGAGGTGAGCGGTGAGCGCTCGCCCTTACGCAGGGCCTCGATGATGTCCTTCTGCGGCAGGCCGTACTCGAGCTCCATCTTGCGCGCGAGCTGGCGGCACGACGGGTCCACCACCGCACCCACCAACCCCGTGCTCAGCAGATGGTTGCTAGTGAGTGAGGGCGCGGTAGCGCGCAGCCACTTGTGCCCGAGGACCTGGCGCCCGGTGAGCCGATCCTCGGGCGGATACTTGAGCAACCCGCAGATCAGGTCGCGGCAGCCAGCGGTCAGATGTGGCACCGGGCTGAAGTCGTACTCGCCCGAGATGATTTTATCATAGAGAAGATCCATCTCCTCTGGCGGCGCATCGAACGGCAGGCAGCCGCAGACCATAGCGTACAGGCAGACGCCCAGGCTCCACATGTCGGCACGCTGGCCAAGATATCCGCCGCCGATGAGCATCTCGGGCGCCGCGTAGTGTGGTGAGCCGCACGCGACCGTAAGCACCTCGTCCGCGTATTTGAGAACGGTTCCAAGGCCAAAGTCAATCACCTTGATGTCACCATGTGCATCGAGCAGCACGTTCTCGGGCTTGAGATCGCGGTGAATGACGAGCTGCCGATGGCACGAGTCGATGGCCGCGGCCATCTGGGCGAACAGCCGGCTCGCTTCCGCCTCGTCCAGCCGAGTTTTTTGCACAATGTACGAGAAGAGCTCACCGCCGCCCACGTACTCGGTGACCAGGTAGATGCGATCGGCCTCCTCGATCACCTCCAGCAGCTGCACGAGGTTGTTGTGCTGCACCCGGTGCAAGATCTGGATCTCGTTGACTAGGCGCTGCCGTGAGTCCTCGTCGACAATCTTCTCTTTCTCCAGAATCTTCACAGCAACAGACTCGCGCGTGTGCCGCTCGACAGCAAGCATGACCTCGCCAAACGTGCCCTGGCCGACCGTCTCCAATAGGGTGAACCGGCCGCCGACTGTCTGCAGCCCATCATGGGCCCCGGCGGCACGCACTCCCACGCTCATCACGGGCACCGCGCGGCGGACGTTCCGCGCGCTCGGAGGGGGCAGAAGTCCGTCGAGGTCGGTTGCCTCGAATCGTTTCGCGAAACTTCGTTCGAACTTCGAATCTCTAATTAAAATTTTCGCCAACACCTAACATGACAACCCGTTGTAGCTCTTTCACAATGGTTACATGAACAAAAGCGTCGTATCGGCAGCTTGCGATGGTCGACGTCGGCGAGGACGACGACGACGCGGATGTGCGTCATCCGCAGAAGAAGTTTTTCCGCACGCGCGCACACGTCAACGTGCTCAACGCCAACGACTTTTGGTACCCAGTTAACCCGGCGGCCGTACCGTGGGCCGAATACTTCCCAGCACTAGCCGCGAGCAGTAGCGCGGCTGCTGTGCCAATGCCACCGGTCGAGTTTGTCGACATCGGCTGCGGTTACGGCTCGCTGCTGTTTGAGCTCGCCAAAATTTATCCGCACACGCCGATTCTCGGCATCGAGATTCGAGAGAAGGTGGTCCAGTACGTGCAGCAGAGTACGCTCGCTCTCCGCGAAGAGGCGCGCAAGTTGACAATGGCTGCAGCGGCGAAGGCCGCGGCCGCGCCGAACGACGTTTCCGCGGCCTCGGCAGCCGCGGCTGCAGCGAACGCGCCCACCTTCGAGAACGTGTGGGCGCTCAAGAACAACGCGATGCGCTTCATGCCCAACTTTTTTGCTAAAGAGCAGTTGTCCAAACTCTTCTTTTGCTTTGCCGATCCGCACTTCAAGCGCAAGAACCACCGCAAGCGCATCGTGTCGCAGGCGCTGCTCGCCGAGTACGCGTATGTGATGAAGCCCGGGGGGTTTGCGTACGTCATCACCGACGTGGCTGATCTAATGCTCTGGATGGTCGATCACTTCTCGAGTTCGCCCCTCTTTGAACGACTCCCGCGCGAGGCGCTCAAGGCCGACCCGACCGTGCCCGCGCTCATCCGCACGGACGAAGGCCTCAAGGTGCAGGGCAACAACGGCAACATGTACATCGCCGTCTTTCGCAAGCGCCTCGACCCACTCGCGCCGCGAGAGCCACCGCCGCCCAATGACAATGCCGCCGCCGCGCTCGCAGCGTCGGACGCCGGCTATACGCCGAAGGAGGGCGGCGAACGTCGTGGCATGACGTGGTAATAGTGTAACTACAAACTTACACTATTACACTATTACACTAGTAATAGAGAGTTAGCGCCCCACGACGATGATCGTTGGGAAACCTTTAAGGTATACTTTTACGTTTTACACCGTCTAAACTCTCTAATGGTCTAAAATCCGCTCCGCGGGCCACGCATTGATTCTCCATTACCTCTCTACTTCTCTAGCGACAATGTGCCGGCGTCCATTCTCCAAATCGCGTTACACGACACCAAGTCTTCTGGCCGATGCGAGACGAGCAGAACTGCCGCGTCTTTCCGGACCAGCTCTCGCTGCAATATCTCGATGGCTTTCGTCGACGACGTCATGTCCATACTCGACGTGACTTCGTCGAGCACGACGACCGCGGCGTCGGAGAGCGCGGCCCGGACCAAAGTGCAGACTTGCTTTTGGCCCGATGACAAGTTACCCCCGCCGGCGGTTATCGCGTGGTCTAATTCTAATAGATGGTCGCTGGTTCCTCCGCGCTGCTCGCTGCTGCTACTCGCAGTCGCTTTGACGAACTCGTCCAAAAGATCGTTCAGCTTAGCGTCCGAGTGGAAGCCGTGAGGGTCCAAGAACAGCCTCAACTTGCCGCTGAAAATGAAGGAATCTTGCGGGTAGATGTGAACTAGGTCGCGATATTGTTTCAGAGGCACTGTGCCGACTTCAGTTCCTTGCAACAGCAGTGATCCCTCAGCGATCGGCATGGCCCTCGCCAAAACCCAGCTCAGAGTCGACTTGCCCGAGCCCGTGCGTCCGACGAAACCCACGAGTTCCCCAGCCTTCAGTTCAAATGAAACCCCTTTCAACGCAGGGGGGAGCGAGGGCGAGTACGTAGCCACGACGTTCCGTCCCTCCAGAACCGTCACGCCTTTTAGAGCCTTGGCGCCGCCCGAAAATGAGTTGTACGAATCGTGCAGAGGAGGGTGGCCGAATTCCACTACCTCCTGGGGAGCCTTGATGTACTCGCCAACTCGATCACACGACGTGAAGTAGTTCTCCAACGCCGTGGACGAGCGGATTGCGAACGACAAGCTCGTGCAAGCGCTCATCGCGTACGAGAGCATCAGGCCGGCCTTGCCTCCACCACCGACTCCGTCGAAGCCGCCGGCCCCAAGTAAAAGAGAAAAGGCAGCTGCGGAGACGATGAGAGCGCCGATGAAGTCCAATCGAATACCGAGCCACCTGTTGGCAAGGTCCCAATTGATCCTCGACGTGATAGCAAAGTCGATGAGCTCCTCGTTTTTAGCGATGAGCAGGTCCTGCAGTTGATAGCCTCGCGCAGTCTCCAGACCACTGACGACTTCTCTGAAGTTGCTGAAAAGTGGACTTTTCGCCCCGGCCTCTATTTTCTTTAGCTCCTTCGACACGTCTCTGTATTTGCTCTGCACGAAGACGTACAGCACGGTTAGCGGGATGGCGACCAGGATGTAGATCGGGGAGTTGATGCAGACAACCCCAACTCCGGTGATGATGCCGAGCAGCGCGTCCATGAGGTTCTGTATCGAGGACGGAATGGAGTCGTCGATCGTTTCGAAGTCGGAGCTGAATCGCGACGTCAACCTTCCGCTCGGCGTGCGGTTGAAGAAGTCAAAGGTAGCACCTATCGTCGACTTTAGGAGCTGACTGTGCAGGTCACTTGAAGCGACATAGCCTGCGTACGAGTACATGTAGTACCGCGCAAAGTTAGCCCCGATCACGAGCACAGACACCAGAGTGTAGTAGCCAAGGTACGCTGACATGGACATTCGACCGTCGGCCTGGAATGCAAGAAGGAAATCGCCGAGGGCGCCCAAGGCGAAGGCAAACACTGTCAACACAACGGCGCTCAGCAAGTTCTCAAGCTTGCAAGCTCGCGCATAGAAAGCAAATGCTTGGAACAAGGAGGAAGACTCGCTGATATCTCCTCCGCCTCCTCCTCCACCTTTGCCCTTGCCCTTCTTTTCCTCTGGCGCCTTTTTCGTCGCCTCCGTTTCCACCGCTGGCCTGGACTGCGCCGCCGCTCTGGACTCTGCGAAGGCCGCCGATGACAGTCCCAGCAGATCCGCCGCGCCACTCTTCGTGTACGATGCGTAGTCCCCATCGAACACGACCTCCCCTTGCTCCAGCGCGATGATCCTGTCGGCGTGCTGGAGCAAGCCGGAGTTCAAAGTAGTCATCAACACTAGCCTGTCCTTGCTCAGCGGCAGGAGCGCTTCGTGAAAGACATGGTGAGCGACCCTCTCGTCCAAGCCGGCGAGCGGCGTGTCGAGGAAGAATAACTTTCCCGAAGAGCACAGTGCACGCGCCAAGGCGATGCGTTGCTTTTGTCCGCCGGAGATGTTGATCCCCTTTTCTCCGATGATGGTATTCTCCCCGTCCTTCCAGTCCTTGAAGTCAACCTCCAATGCGCAAGCTTTCACAGCGTTCTCGTACATCTTCTGCGCCTCCCCCTCGTCAGCGCCGTACATCGCCGCCTTGTCGTCGGAGCCGGAGTCGCCGACGCCGACACCTTCCCTAAACGCCGTTCCCCTCGCAGCGAGCAGGATGTTGTCCTTAGCCGACGCGTTCGTGATCCATGCGTCATGTCCCATGTAAGCGAACGCTGCGCCCTGCGGCTCCCTTAGCACGCCGCCGCCGCCGTGCGCGTCTCTGACGTCGAGCTCCCCCATGACGGTGAGGAGGAGGGACGTCTTGCCCGAGGCATTGCCGCCTACGACGAGAGTCAGCCCGGGGCACGTGACAGCCGGCCGGAGCGACACGCCACGGAGCACGGCGGCGTCGGGGGGGCGCAGGGCAGTGACGCCCTCGACGCTCACGAGCACGCGGCCGACGCCTCCGCTGTCGTTCTCCTCCGTCTCCCGCTGTCTCCGAGCGTGTTGCCTCTCCTCCTGCTCGAAGGCGGAGACCTCGTCGAAGAGGTCAGGCTGGAATCGTAGGGCGTCCATCATGAGGCTCTCGATGCGTCCGCACGACACCTGCGCGTCGCTGAGCAGCGTGATGGACTTCGGGATGACACGCATGGGCCTTCCGATGACGCCGATCACCGCGATAGCAGCGAAGGCACGATCGGCAGTCAGGGGCTCGGTCGCCACGAGGTGGTACGCCGCGAATGTGACGAGCACGATGACAAGCGACTGGCTTCTCGTAATGACGAAGTTTGCCATCTCGATGATGGAACCCCTCCACGCGACGGCGAGCTCTGCATCCCGGAGCCGCGACACCTTGTCGAATACGACAGGCGCGAGGCCCGTGAGCTTCACGGTCCTGATGCCGTCGAGCAGCTCTCCGATCAGCGCCACGCGCTCGTCGCTCTTCTTCAACGTCGCTCTCCTGGCCTCGCGCGTCAGGCCGGCGATGTACGTCTCGAGCGGGATGACAGCCGGGATCACGGCGGCCGCGACGAGGCCGGCCCAACCCAGCAGGTGCAGCAGCAGAGAGACGGACACGACGACGAGGAGGGGGCAGGCCCACAAGTTGTGGGCGAAGACTACGAACTCGCGGAGGGACGCGGCGTCCTTGGACTGGACGTTCGTCAACTCGCCGAATGAGCGGGAGGGGTGAAGGCGGTGGAGGCGCAGGTAGAGGACGCTGGAGAAGATGACGGACATCGCGGCGCTCACGGACTTGCTGCCGCACATGAAGACCGAGTGGATGAAGGCCTGCAGCGAGAAGGCGCCGATCAGGCCGTTGAACAGGATCGCGAAGGAGTAGAACGTCACGGAGGGAAGGTCGCGGCGCTCGGCGGCGACGACGATCCACTTCACATACATCGTTCCCATTAGTACGGCGATCGAGTTGACGAGCATAAAGGCGCCACCGACCCAGAATTCGCGGAAGATGAGACGGTGGAGGCTGCGCCAAAGGCGCTTATCGCGGCCGGCTGTCGACTCTTTTTGCCAGCAGGAGAGGAAGGCGCGATTCACGGCGCGGGCGCGGTAGGATGCGGGCAGAGGAAGGTGGTCGGAGGCCGTCAGCTTGCGAGAGTTGCCGAGAGTGATCGTTGGATTCAAGTAAGAGTGCAGCGCGGCTTGGAGGGAAAAGAAGGTGGAGAACGTCGGGAGAGGAATAGGGGAGGCGGAGCCTGAGCCATCCAGAAACGCAGACTCATCCACGCTGCTGATGGGCAACTCCCTCGCGCCCACGCGGCGCGGCCTGAACCCGCTCGGCCCACGGGCCATGAGCCCCCGCGTGGGCCAGTTCACGGGCGTCAAATCTGTGCCCGCGCATTGCACTGCGGAATTTCGACAGTGAATAATCCTGTGAATGAGCAGAGGTGCCAACGCCGCATCTTGATCGACGAGTACATGTATTCGGAGCCTTGTTGAGGTCAGCATATGTATGCTCAGCCCTCGACTATCTACACAGCCCCGCAGTTATATACATGTAGCCCCGGGGGGCTATGTGTCGGCACTCATAGTCACACTGTCCAGTTTGGTTACATGTGATATACGTGTGATTCCTTTCCCGGTGCCATTGCATGCATGTATTTAGAAACAAACGCAAAACTCACCAAATCACACACCGAAGAGCCAAGAGGAGGACTCGTGACGATCCTCGTGACCGACCTCGCGGGGACTGAGATCGAGGCCACATGCCTGGCGGCGCCTTTTCCCATGCCGACTGCTCCGCGTGTTCGCCATGCGCGCCGAGCTCCTGCTTTCGAGCTCTTCCTGACTTTTCGGTATCCTCAAATATGCGTGATTTCTGGACGCGTGCACTGACGCCGTCGGCGGGCAATCGGAGCGCTGCACTGCTGCTTGGAGGCTCAGCCTCGACCGGATCTGCCCTCGGCGCATACAACTTGTCCTTTGCGGAGCGGATTGTGGACACAGTTAATCGAGCTATGCCGTCATCACGGCGTCTTACGCTCACCAACGTGGCGCAAGGCAGCACGCGCACCCTTTGGGCGTTGAGCCTCTTCGAATCGCTCTGGGCGCGATCCACCTCGCCGGACCTCATCATCTGGGAGTATGGTATCAACGACGTATATCTTTGCTCGGAGCGCCCCGAGGAGGAGGTGGAGGCACGCACAAAGTTGCCGGGGGGGCTCAGCTGGGATGAGACGCTCGCATGCACGCTCGAGGTCTTTTTACGCCGGCTGTCATTGCTGCCATCGCCGCCGGCTGTGCTGCTCGTCTTCCTGTGGCCGTGCTCGCTCAAGCCTCACATGAGGCGGCGCAGATACTTTTCGGTCGCGGCGCCGGTGCTCAAGCGGTATGCGCGGGTGCTGCCGCTCCTCGGCGTCGACGTCAACGGCGGGCTCCTTAGGCGGCTGGGCGGCCGTTGTCTCGGGACTCGAACCGCCAAGCCCGAGCTTCAGCCCGAGATCAAGCCCGAGATCAAGCCCGAGCCGCCAAAACTGTCCCCAGCTGCTCGTGCGTCGCCCTATTCCTCTGACGCGCTCATGTCGCCGACCACATCGACTGTCACGTCGGCGGCGCCTCCATCGTGTGCTGACACATCCGCGTTGCATGCGGTGCTGCGCGCCCACGACGGGTGCCACCCACAGCCACGCACCCACGCCATGATTGCTGATCTACTCCTCGAGAAGCTCGAGATGAGCGCGTTCCGAGCCTTGGTGCCGGCGATTGAGCTCACTACGGCGATTGAGCTCAGGGCCCCTCACCCCTTGTCTGCACTCGATGCGCCCTCCCGGCAGCTACCCGAGCCCCTCTGCCGTGCGCTGCTGCCTGGACCCCCGACCACTGCCAAAGGATGCCCGCACTCGCCCGCAAGCGGCGGCGCACTGCCGGTGGCGAGCGCCTCATTAACGAAACCCGCCTCCTACGGGCCATCATGGCGCCGTGACTGCAATGCGACGATCAGCACGATCTTGCGTCTACGGAACCGATGCGCCGCCCGCTCGTTCCTGGCATGGCGGCCCAGTGCGAGCTTCGATCTCATGCTCGACGAGCTGAGGCAGCATGGGGCTGGCCGACACGCGGTCCGCCAGCAGATCGAGCTCAGGGCCGAGCTCATCCCCGGAGCCTCGCCCGCTGCCCATGGACCTTTGACCTTTGACAACCCTTCGGTGGAGGGCCGCTCACTGCGCACATCGACCGTTACATCGACCGGGGTGCTGCTGCCTTCCTCGCCTAAGATGCTGCGGGGGCTCCGGGCGAGCCCGCTGTACAAGTGCGGGACCGAGGCCCGCCGCGACGACTGCAAGATTGGCGTACAGCTGCCCTGCTGCGCCGAGTGCTTGGTGGATCCCGCCGCATGCACCTTCACGTTGGACCTGCGCTCGGGACGGCGCTCGGGACGGCGCTCGGGACGTCGGATGGATTCGTTGGTGGTGCGAGGAGTGCTGTGGAAGATTGGCGCGTTCGACTCGAAGCGTGGGAACCCGGATGCGTTCGACGTGGCCGTCGTCGCTGAGGAGCTCATGCTCGACAGCAGCGGCAGCGCCGGCGGCGCATCATCCCTAACATCGCACGTGCGTCGACGGCGGCGGGTGCTCTCCACTGAGGCCGTGCCGATGCACCATTCGCGCTGCGCGCGCACGCTCGATGCCTACATCAAGGGCTTCGGGCATGATCTGTGGTGGCTACCTGACTCGCCCGCCAACCTCACCTCACTCGCCCTTTGTACGCGCCATAACTCGAGCCTCGGCCGCGATTGCGAGGCCAGCAGGCAGAGTGTGGCTGAGGCGACCGAGTGCCGTGCGCTGCGTGCTACTTACCATGTGCGCTCGGGAACATCTTGGAGAGCCCTACCAGCCGCAGGCAAGCGTCGGTGGGCTGAGCTTGCCTGCGGCGATGCGGAGGGCCGTGTGATGGGCCGCGTCATGAGCCGGGCGTACTTGCACTACATCGCGGTTTTTCACGACTAGTCTGTGTAGTTGCGAGCGAAAACTTAAGCTCTAGAATTGACAAAGAATGACTCCTAACGATGTGAAAGATCCGATCTCCGCATTGGTATCACCGACCGCGACGCGGTCAATTGTTCAAATGATACCATGCTTCATGAGGACGTCACAACGGTGCGCGAGTCTCGCCCAGCCTTCTTCCGCCGCACAGCCATACTCAGCCTATCCAAGTCTACAGCTCCTTGTCAGTGAGGAGTGCATCCAGTGTTGCCTCGACCTTGCTGAGCTCCCGTGCGGAGAATCTTCCGACGGGTTTGCCGTGTTTGTCGAAGATGAAGATCCCGGCAAAGTTCCATGAGATGTCGCCTGGGAAGGCGCTCTTCGCCAGCTTGAAAACAGGATCGGCTGCCGGACCATTGACGTTCACCTTTTGCATCAACGTGCAGCCGCCGCCATCGATCGGCAGTTGATAGCCCTTGACAAAGTCAGGGATCTGCTCTGACGGAAGCTCCTGCTGGCCAAACTCGTCAGATGGGAAGAGTAAAATTTCCACCTGAGGCCCATACTTGGCATGCAGCTCTCGCAGCTTGCTGTACACGGGCCTCGTCGAGCCTCATCGGGAGGCCACGTTCAAAACGAGCACCGGCTTGCCGAGGAAGTCGGACATCGATACCGACTTTGCATCAATTCGCGTACCCGTGAGGTCATGCAGCGAGCCGGAGGCAGCCGCGGACGACGAGAGCGCCGCAGTGGTCGAAAAGGTGGTGAGGGAGAGCACGGCCAGCGTTGTCCGGAAACGTGGCTGCGTCATCGCGCAAGACGATCGTCGCATCGCGAAGCGCAACATTTCGTCAAGGTCCAAGGTCAAGTCAGAAGGTCAAGTAGGTCAAGTCAAGTCAAGTTTCGAAAAGCGTGTAGGAAAGTTTGCTTTTGGTGACCGGACCATACCTATACACGCACGCACCCTAGGGGTCAGCGTACCTCCCCAATGAGATGGACGTGTACTACGGTACAGAACTGTCTGCTGTGGTGCACACTAACTACACCCCCCTTAGAGAGAACCCACACCTCGAACCCCGCTTTCCCGACGGGGGGTGGGTTGGGAGGTTTCGTTTTCTTTGCTGTGTGGCGGTGTTGGACGTCGCGGCCGCCCCCGTAGAGGGGGGTGGTCCCACTCTCCCCCTGTGGGGAAGGGTGGTGACGTTCTTTGGTTGTTTGCTTTGTTTTGCTTTGTTTTGAGAGTTGCGAGCCTGATTATAGTCAAGGCGACTCTCTGTAGAGGGGGTATTGATGGACTATCAAGTCAAATCAAAGGTGGCAAGTCAATCAGTATTCCTCAAAATTCATCAAGGAAAAGACTTCGCGAAGTTTTTGTCGATTCACGAAGACGTCGTCGGCTCGAGAACAGGCCACCTGGGCTGAGCTCGGGCGTGCGCTGGCTGAGGCTGCTGAGGTGACAAGCGGAGTGGCGAGTGTCATAGGGAATCTGCTGGTTTTCGGGCAGGCGCTTCGCGCATAGTCAGCAATTGTTAGTGGCAAGTCAAGGTGGCCGTGCAGGGCTTCGGATTCGTTTGTTGTTCGTGATTTGTCGTGCGCGCGCAGCGTGGGGAAGCCTCCATGCTGCGTCTTCAAGAGGGTGCTCGAGAGAATCTTTGAAGGAGATGCTCGTCTGTCTGGTCATTCGTGATGGTGACCGCCATTCTGCGAGAGTCGGGTTGTAGAAGGGGTGGACTCGCGGCGATCTGAGAAAGGTCTCTAGGACCATAAAAAACCCAAAAAGGGTTTCTTTCGAAAAGCGTGTAAGCAAAAGACTACCGCCCCCGGAACAGCAGACGGACGCAGACTCAAGGCCTGAAGACGAGCCAGCGCGGCCAGCTGCCATCACCAATACTACGGATAGGAACGGGTTCGCATGAGGCATGTGGCATGGGTCGAGTGTGTGTCGTGCATTACTCGCTAGCGCCCATCTTCTCGGCCTGCGCGATCGCGACTCGCCGCGTGAACCTGCGCGGCGGCAGCAATGACGGGGTGCAATGAGCACGCCATCGTTACAACCAGGGCGCACCGTGTGCGCACTGGGTGCTCACTCAGTGTGTGCCAGCGGCGTGTGGGTTCAACGCCGCCGGCGCGCTCACTCGTCGTATTGGCATTTCTCGTATCCGTGGCGCAGGTCCCTGCACTTGAAGGGTGAGTACCACGTCTTGATGCGGCACTCGTTGAGAGGGATGAGCAAGTGGGCACAGTAGTCACGGAAGAGCAACGGCACGCGCGCCGCCTTCATCTCCTCGTGGGTAACGTGCATCTCTGCGCGGGCGCGGGTGGAGCATATACACACGCTCAGGCGAGTGCTAGGACAGCCAAGCGCGCGCCTGAGATGCACCACAGCTCAGCAGAACACGCGCAGAGCAGTGATGTCCTTCGCCAGGCAGCGTAGGCGCACCGGGTGGTGGTGGCACGCCACCAGAATTGGCATATTGCTCGCGCATGGCGGCAAGCTCGGCCATGGGGCCAGCCTTGATCGGAGTGACCTTGCTGCCGTGGTCGATGCTCATCGGTGCAAAAAGACGCGACAGCAGCAGAGAGAAGAGAAAGAGACCGCAGGCAAGCCGAACTTGGGGAGCCGTCTTGAGCGGAACTTCAAACTTACCAGGATCGCAATCGCATGCTCGATTGGGTGCATCGCGACACACATCAAAATCGCTTCCCCTCTGATTTCCCCACTCGTCTCATGCGAGTCGCCGCGCTGCTCGTGCGCGCCCGCGGCGCGACCCTCGCGCGCCGCCGGATCGACTTGGCTCGGTTGAGCTTGCGCTGCCTCACATCGTCCGCGGATCCGCCGTCCATCTCATTTGACGTCGCCGTCGACGCCGCTTCCATCAAGGAGGATCCGGCAAATCTACTGGGAGTGTTTCCGCCAGCGCTTCCGAGCCTGCCGTTGCCGTCGGCCGTCCTGCTTGACGCATCCGTGCCGGCATCTGACTTCTCAGGTGGCATCGAGTCCACAGCTGCCGCAGCCGCCAATAGCGCGCAAGCAGCCGTCGTACACGCGGCCGTCGACGCCGCCGCTGCGCTGCCGCTGGTGCTCTCGTACTGGCCACCTGATCTTGCGCTGCGTGCGGCCGCGCTGCTTCATGACTCGGCAGGGCTGCCGTGGTGGGGCGCCATCGTTGCCTGCACGCTCACGGTGCGCGTGGCCTTGCTGCCGATTGCCCTGCGCGGCACGCAGCAGCAGGCGGCGCTGCAGGGGCTTCGCGCGGATCTGCTGCCACTGCAGGCGCGCATCCAGGCGAGCGGAGGAACGGACGCGGCGGCTGTGGAGGAGCTGCGGGCGCTGTACGCACGCCACGGCGTCTCGCCCTTCAACGTCATGCTCTTGCCGCTCGCGCAGCTGCCCATTTTTATGAGCTTCTTTCTCGGGTTGCGACGACTGGCCGATGCCTTCCCCACAGCGCACGAGGGTGGGATGTACTGGTTTGTCGACCTGGGCGCGCGCGACGAGTCCTTCTACCTTCCAGTCGCTTCGGGCCTCACGGCGCTCGCGCTCGTGCGCCTGAGCATCCCAGGCGCACCCGCGGGCGCAAGCGCCGACGAGGCGCAGCAGGTGGAGCGTATGAAGCTCATGATGAGCGGGCTCACGATGATCTCTCTGCCGGTAGCCTCGACGATGCCGAATTCCGTCTTACTCTTTTGGATCGCGAACAATACCTTCTCGCTCGGCTACGTGGGCCTGCTCCAGATGGACGCCGTGCGTGCCGCCCTCGGCCTGCCCCCGCGCGCGCCGTTCTACACGTCCAGCGCGACGCCGCCGGTGCCTAACACGGAGTCCCACAACTATGGCGGCCTGATGGGGAGCGGCGGCGCGGCGCCCGTGGACAAGGCATCGATGGGGCGTGCCCAGCGGCGCACGGCCGACTCGCTCGCGGCGCTCGCTCAGTCGATGCGCGTCACGGGCAAGCTCGAAGAGGCCATCAGCATGCAGCAGCGTGCCCTCAGCCTCTGCACGGATTCCCAAGGCGAGGCCGATGTCACCAGCCTTGCGATGGCCTTCGAGCTTGCGAAGATGCAGCACTTTGCCGGGCAGCGCGCCGAGGCCACGCAGACCTTGGAACGCTGGCGGCGTGCCACCGTGCTCGCGGGCGGCAACGAGGCAGAGGCTGCGCAGCGCTGCGAGGCACTTCTCGGGCAGCGTCCCAGCGGGATTGGGCCATCCGCGCAGGGTTGACGTGATGACGAGTGGACGTAGGATTGAACAGTCGAATGTTGATGGGGAAGCCGCTACTGTACCGGTACCGGTAAGTTGGTGAGGCCTCCTCTCTAAAGTTTTGCCCAAAACGGCGCGCTGTGCCGGCTTTTTGTGCGGAGACGGATTGGCGGGTGTGGCGTGAAGCTGCAACGCCTGAAGGGCGAAGTGGATAACCCTATCCCCCCTTCGTAATGTTGGCGATGTCACAGTGTGAACACACAGTGCACAGAACGGCGCTAGTACCGAGCGCCTCTCTACAGAACCTTCTATTGACGAACCTCAATAGCATCGGGCGACACCTCCTTCCCTCAGGAGATTTTCAAGCGTCACGTGACCGCGATGCGGATCGGCTACGATCACGCGACGATCGCTCTCGTGACGCTTGAACACAAAGGGAGTGACGACGAATCAAGGGGCAGACGGGTGAGGATGCTGTCCCGACCCCATGACTCGAAGGCTGCGCTCGAGTCTCACACCGAAAGGCGGCCCAGGCCCAGCGCAAATCCGTAACCCGCCAGGAGGAAAGGATCACCCCAGCCAGAGCGCCAGCGTGCTGGGCGACGATGCCTATATGCGACCCCGCGCGCGACGGCAGCAGCAGCAGCAGCAGCGGCAGCAGCTGCAAGCGGCAGTCCCGCGACCCGACAACGGGTCGCGGTGATTCATGTACAAACATGAACATAAACACGACGCCGCGGCGGCAAGCCACACCGACAACGTCTCTCGGCAGTGACAGGACCGGCGAGGGCCTCCCTCGCCTCGACAAGCGCGAGCGCGCGGTCTCGCGACGCGCGCTCGAAGGGCAGCGACAGCAGCGCGCGGAGCAGCAGCCGCAGCAGCAGCAGCGAGCGGCAGTCCCACGACCCGTCAAAGATCGCGGCGACTCAGGTGCGTCCCCGACGGTGACAGGACCGGCGAGGGCCTCCCTCGCCTCGACAAGCGCGAGCGCGCGGTCTCGCGACGCGCGCTCGAAGAGCAGCGACAGCAGCGCGCGGAGCAGCAGCAGCAGCTGCTGCAGCGAGCGACAGTCCCGCGATCCGTCAAGGATCGCGGAGATCCACGCACGAACATGAGCGCGATGGGCGCGGTGTTCGAGGTGAGCGCGATGAGCGCGATGCGCACGATGGGAATGCAACGAGCGCGACGGCGCGCACAAAGAGTCAATCCCCTGTAAAGGGAGGAGAGTCACCCCTCCCTAAGTAGGGAAGGAGACGCATTGCAACCGCTCGTCCTGTACCATTCATGGTTCTGGTCGGGTACACATAAAACCTCATCTATAACCACATATGGTTCTGGGTGTTAGGACCATTGGGATTCAAAGAAAGCGCAGATGGAGGACCGTTGGAGAAGGGTACGTAGCGCTAATAGCGTTATGCTCCCGGTCCCGGACACGGGGACCTCACCTACCCAATGGTCCGCACTCCCGAGAGGAAGTGCTAACCCGACGGGCATCTTAATGACCGATCCAGTACGTACCGTACCACCCATGTGTCCCGAATGTGACACAGCAGCAGAGCGGCGCGCGAAAGCGCGACGAAACCCTTTAGTGGGATTATACAACTTTCGCACGCACAGGAGTTGTGTGCGGAGACGGATTGGCGGGTGTGGCGTGAAGCTGCAACGCCTGAAGGGCGAAGTGGATAACCCTATCCCCCCTTCGTAATGTTGGCGATGTCACAGTGTGAACACACAGTGCACAGAACGGCGCTAGTACCGAGCGCCTCTCTACAGAACCTTCTATTGACGAACCTCAATAGCATCGGGCGACACCTCCTTCCCTCAGGAGATTTTCAAGCGTCACGTGACCGCGATGCGGATCGGCTACGATCACGCGACGATCGCTCTCCCCCCTCCCACCCAGCGATAAACCGAGGGCGCTAGCGCGCCGCATCGCCAGTACCGGGCGAAGGCAGCACGCCCGCGACGGCGCCCACGAGCGCAATAAATACCCGACGCGAGCAGGCAACAAAGGCCAGTGCCGGGCCAAGACTGCGCGCTCGCGACAGTGCTCGCGACAGCGCCGGGGCGACGCGCCCGCGACGGCGCCCACGCGCGATAAATTACGAGCGACGAACCGGGGGCACGCGCGCAGCATCGCCAGTACAGGGCCAGAAGGTGCCCACGACGGCGCTCGCGCGCGACAAAACGAGCGCATGGAAGCGCAACCATGCACCGCATGGCCAGTGCAGGTCCAAGACGGCGCGCTCGCGATGGCGCTCAGGTCAGCGCGCTCGCTAGGGCGCTCGCGACAGGGCAAACACCGCGCGCCCGCGACGGCGCCCGTGCGCAATAAGTTAGGGACGCACGCCCGCGACGACGCTCGCGCGACGAGGCCGCGCGCGCACCGCAGGTCAACAGCGCCGCATAGCCAGCTCAGGGCCAAGACGGCGCGATCAAGATGGCGTCGGTTACGCCGGCGGCGTAGTTTTTCGCGTACAGCGACCGCTCAGGCCACGCGATTAGTGGGCGAGCGTCATTGCTCACCGTCCAAAGGGCTGCCGAGAGGCGGCCCGGGCCAGTTGATCGCGCTTCGCGCACCACGCGCGCCGACCGCCCGCTATACGAGCGAATCTGTGATGGCTAATCGGCCTGAGCATGATGACATCATGATTATGTCATGATTGCTCACGGGGGGGCCGCCGAGAGGCGGCCAGCGCCTCGCTCGCGCGCAACGCGAGCCGACCGCCCGCTACGCGCGAATCAGAGGCTGAGGGCCAGTGATGGCTCATCGGCCTGAGCATCATTGCATCATGATTACGTCATGATTGCTCACCGAGGGGGCCGCCGAGAGGCGGCCAGCTCCTCGCTCGCGCGCCCCACGCGAGCTACACGCGAGCCGACCGACCGCTACGTGCGAATCAGAGGCTGAGGGCCAGGGATGGCTCATCGGCCTGATCATGATTGCATCATGATTACGTCATGATTGCTCACCGAGGGGGCCGCCGAGAGGCGGCCAGCTCCTCGCTCGCGCACAACGCGAGCTACACGCGAGCCGACCGACCGCTACGTGCGAATCAGAGGCTGAGGGCCAGGGATGGCTCATCGGCCTGAGCATGATTGCATCATGATTACGTCATGATTGCTCACCGAGGGGGCCGCCGAGAGGCGGCCAGCTCCTCGCTCGCGCACAACGCGAGCTACACGCGAGCCGACCGACCGCTACGTGCGAATCAGAGGCT
>Ga0210241_100124_pt1 | contig 59938 bp, 52 predicted proteins | sample ChrtobMetP5a_8mM_FD_155488 | JGI IMG/M metagenome (GOLD analysis project Ga0210241, IMG submission 155488) | Chrysochromulina tobin associated microbial communities from unialgal haptophyte culture, Seattle, Washington, United States - P5a_8mM | ecosystem: Host-associated > Algae > Haptophytes >...
ATTTGGTCAGACGAATAGCGAATAGTGTAGTCTGCGTGGGCACAATGGTCTGGTTATGGTCAGGCATCCTTACAGTGTAAACTGCTGTTATTTGCAGTAAATAGTGCCCAAATTTTCGCGCCTGCGGCGGGCTAAGGGGCAACTTGAATACCCCTTCCAGAACGCGCCCCCCTGTCGGTCCTCGACAAGTGGTACCTACCCATTGTTCATGAACGACCGGGGGCTTATGCCGGTCGCAAGTAGAAGTACCGGTACGTCCGCGTATTTCAAGGGCCGCGTTTTTATAGAAAGGGGGCGGTTTAGAAGGGCGACATGCCCTTGATAAGCTTGAAGCTCATGTGTCCCGGCTCCCCCTGTCTATTTACCGGACCGGTACCGGTAGGTCCGGTACGATACAATGTACCCGGTACCGGTAAAAAGACACCGGGGGGAGCCGGGACAAACACGGGACACACGGGACACGCGGACGCACAAAGGCACACAGACCACACAGACGAACCTCACCGGGTACTGTACCGGTACCCGGTACCGTAATAATTGGAAATGAACTGTGCTGGCGCGAAGCGGCGCGCGCCTGCACTTTGCAGTCCTGCTGTGCAATAGGGCGAAGACCGGTACTGTACCTGTGCATCGCGCCATGAGAGCTGGCGACCGTTTCTCATTGGATCGTGCCGCCGGCCTGCTGTCTTTTGATAAATTTGATGCCGACGTTGTACAGCTTCCGAGGTTCCGTGTCCTGTGGCTTGAGAATCGGCTGGACTGCCGCATCTGGTCATACTACTGCGACTTGCGGAAAGCAGTGGCGCAGATGCACGACATGGTCCGAAGCCCATATCTTGCAGATCTGATTGTCGTTGGCCCACGGATGAGTATGGCCATCTTTCGTGAGTCAGATCCGCTGGGCATCAGCCGTCAACGATGGGCACACTTGCCGCTTGTCGTCATACAAAACAAGATGTACGAATGCACCAGCGGCGAGTTCTGTGGTGGTTCGTCATTAAAGCTCGAGTGGGCTCGCCAGGTGGGCGCCGCAGCGGCCTTTACGTGGTTGACACGGCATCACGAATTCACGCAGAAATCGCGTGTACATCATCACTGGATGCCCTTTGGCGTCGATCCGGTGCTTTATGGCCGATTTGCAGGCTCGTTTGACAACCAGACCATCGACGTTGCCTTCACCGGCACAAGCGATCGTAGCAAGTACCCACTGCGCACCGAGACGTTAGATGCGCTTGCACGCTACAGCCCCAAGGAGGGCTGGAATGTTTTCATCGGCTCGTGGACCCCGGCGAACCGTGGACCGAGCACCGGCAGCGACTGGCAGCGCTTTCGTCGCGCGGAGTACGTGCAGCAAATCGCGCGCTCCAAGATCTGGATCTCGACGACCGGCCCCGATTGGATCGTAGGCACTCGATATTTCGAGGTGCTCGCAAGCGGTACGACGTTGCTGCTCTGCAATCGGCCGCCCACGGGTCTATGGGTGACGGATGGGCTTTTTGAGGAGGGCGTGCACGTCGCGATGTACAGCTCGAAGGACGAGCTGCGCAGCCGCATCCGCTACTATCTAACGCACGAGGCCGAACGAAGACGGATCGTCAAGTCAGCCCGAGAGCTCACCCTCAAGCTGCACTCCTGGGAGGCGCGAGCCCGATTGATCACGGCCGTGGTTGAGAGGGCCAATCGATCCCACCCACCGGGGGTGGCCTGGTATAGTCCACCTAAGAAGCCGGAGCCCACAACATCGTTGCGCGGCCAGTCCGGCCCGTCAGCATACGCAGGATGTTTTGCGGAGCCACGGAAACGTGCACGGGCCACATTCAGAGCAACAAATGCAACAGCAGACACCGCGGGCGTGCAAGATAGCACTGCCAGGGTGTGGGACGAGCAGCACGTGAAAGTGCAAGGGCCATATCCGCGGGGATTCAACGTATCGATGTGCGAGCAGAAGTGCGCAGGCTGGCCGCACTTTGCGCTCATTTGTGGCGGCTTCTGCTCGGGCGACGTGCACTATCGCGGCCGTTGTGTGTGCGGCCAAGGGATGGCTTGGAGGCGCATCCTGGTAGCTCCGCTGGGGCCCCAAAAGTGCGAGAGCACGTGCTCACTGCATGACGATCGACCTTGCGGGGGCGCTGCCGCAATGGCCGTGTACAATCTGAGCCTCCATTTCCCGAGTGACATTAAGTTTCCAGATTAGGAACGGTCACTTCCCAACCACCTTCCAAGTTCTCTGGTACGGGCTTGGCGCTCCTGCCACAAGAACTCACCTTGCGCAACGATGAGCCGGAGTCGTCGGCAGCGATTCCGTGAGCCAGAGAACTTGCTGCCGTTGACCAGCGTTGCATCGCTTATGGCAAACGAGCTCCCATGCGGCGCCAACATGACCCGTGAGGCAGTGGTATGAGAGCGCGCAACACTGAACTATCATGCTCGCTGCTCTGCATTCTGCATGAGCCTTGACCAGCTCACCCTCGAGTATCGAGTTTTGTGCAGGTACTAATGCAATGGATGGCCTCTGAGCTTGTCGGAGTCGTCACACACGATGCCGTTCAGATGCGGAGGGTCGGCCCTGCAGCAGAACGTTCAGAAGAACAGCTGACGTCGGATGGTCTCCTGCGCTCGCTTTCAACGCTCAGACTGCAGGCTTTTGCGAACCGATCTCCATCCCCTCAGCGACAGTGCTCACTCGACAGCCGTGCCTTCGGAAATGCAATCGACGTGCCTATCAAGAGCAACACAAGAGCTAAACCAGCACACGGCTTGCGCCTGTGAGTGAGTGGAGCAGCGCGCGCAGGCTGGAGCCGGTGGAGCCGCACACAACACACTCATGGTGAGGCAAGCGGTGAGGCAAGCGGTGTGCACACACACAGTAGAAAGCGAATGTGTCCCGTGGAGACTTCAGACCTCGCTTGTGACCTGGGGGAATAAGCCCAATTAGCCCAAACACCAAAGTCGCTAACTCGTGTCGCTATATGTGTAAATGTACATGACGAGAGTGGGATGAGGCGTTTGGGATTGGTTGGGTGTATGTGACTTGTTATGCGATTTGTTTTAACCTTTACGAGGTGTGAAAGTGTACGTGAACATAATGTGTTGTGAATGAACGAGGTGGTGTGAATGATTGCCATGCGAGGTGGTTCCGCGGTCCACTCGCCAACCAGACGAGGTGGTTGTATGTGTGTTGTATGTGTGCCCGCCATGGTCCACGCGCCAGCCAGGTGACGTTAAGGTGACGTGGTTGCACGGGTTCTGCCCCGGCGGGTTGAGCACGTCCCGGGATGTGGCGACTCAGAACCGTGTCTTTGAGCGCGGTACGCGTTTCACCTCGCGAGCATGAGAATGCAGCGAGTGTGAACGTGTGCGAGGTGTTGTTCTTCACTTGTGCGAGGAGGTGTGTGTGAATGTTTCATGAGTAAAAGGTCGTGCAAATGCCCATTCCGGTCGTCGGAGGGCGTGCCGCGCCATTCTACGCGGGCGCCGGCTGCAATGGGCCGACAACCCAGAGATATTTATCTAGTATTGTTGAGCCATCGACTGCACAGGCCGCTTGCGAGGCCGCTTGCGCTTATCAGCAGTCCCATGTGGGTGGGAAGCCATCGCGTCCTGCCCGAATGCCTGCGGGCGGCATTGGTGCTGGTGCGGCGGTAATGGCCTCGTTCACGGGAGCCATGGCCGGACGTCGAAGGGCCGGCGAATTTGCAGCTCCTGGTTCAGCGCCGCCGCCGACTAAATGTGCTCCCGCGGTCATGCATGACCTCGCCCAGGGTGCGTTTGCGAGCGTGCGTGTGGAGACGCTCCCCGATGGCCGGCAAGTGGCGGTCAAGCGCTACGAGAACGCGATTGCCGATGCGGGCAGCGATCTGCAGACCATGCATGCCTTACACCTCGCCAACGAGTTGCGCCTTGCCGGCCGTCTGCATCATCCGTACGTGCTCGCTCCCGAGGCGGCAACAGCGAGCGCCACGGCCACCGAGTTCACGATGGAGTACGCGCCGCACGGGTCGCTCGAAGCGTACGTGAAGCGCCTTGCCGCTAGTGGTGGCGTGCCCGAGTCCGAAGGGCAGCGCCTCTTCGCGCAGTTGGTCGCAGCTGTCGACTACTTGCACAGCCTTTCGATCGTGCACCGCGACATTAAGCTCGAGAACGTCGTGCTGGACGTTGCATGGGCGGCGCGATTGATTGACTTCGGCGCGGCGCAGCACGTCAAGTCTGGCGAGAAGCTGCGCGTCCTCCAGGGCACGCCAGCGTACATGGCTCCCGAAGTGCTTGCTGCTGCCCAATCCCGAACAGGCGTACAGGGCGCCGCAAGCGATGCCTTCGATCCCTTTCCGGTCGACATGTGGGCGCTCGGGGTGTGTCTCTACTGCCTCTACCAGGAGGGAGCCATCCCATTCAGCGGCAAAGACGTCAAGGAGCTCGCGGCGAACGTCCAGAAAGCGCCTACGCCGCCTGTGATGCATCTGAGCGCGGGTGGGCGTGATCTGCTGCAGCAGCTGCTGAACAAGGCGGCGAGGATGCGGCCGACGGTCGTGCTCGCAAGCCGGCACGCATGGATCAAGTCGGGACTTCAGCGGCCACACTCGACCGTGGGTCACACGCCTCATCTTGGAGCTAGCCCGACCATGGCGGCGGCGACGTCCCAGCCGGCCACAGCTGCCGGTGCTCGACCTCGGAGTGCCTACCCTGCGACGAACACTCACATCACCCCCCACAGTCTTCAGCCCGTCTCCAAACCTCACGCATCACCCGCACGGAGCTCGGTGGTAGACGCCGCTGTCGGAACGCTGGGAACGCGGATGCCACCGCCAGCGGCTGGTCAGAGCTCTCACCGTTTTCGAGCGGGAGTTGGTACCTCAGAACCTTGCGATTTCTGCGCATCCATGAGTTATCGTTCAAATCTGGGCTTGTAATGCGTTATTCCAATTTCCTGGGGAAACGGCGAAACGCCCGCGGGCCGCGGCACACGTCATCGATGGCATCCCCTACTTCGCATACACGCCATGGTGTTTTTGTACATGATTTGACCCAAAGGGGTAGGGGGAGGTATTCTTTCTGGATGCACACACTATCCCCACCACCTGATTTTGAACTCAGTGATGTGTGAATGTGAACGTCAATCGATCCCACAGTTTTTCATCGATCCACAAAGGGCTTCGCGCCGATCTTCGCGCCTCTCCCTCCGATGGTTCGCACATGGTTGGGTGGATCTTCGGTGGGCCGGCTTGACCCGCTGATGCCGAGGCTCGTGGAATCCGCCGCGGCTATGTGCAAAGTGCACCCGCAGCTGCACTTTATCGTGAACTTTTACGATTCGGATCCGACACCGTTTGATGCGGATGCGCTCGTGCGCCAACATTCACGGAATAGCTCATGCGTGGAGGGCACGCACGTGGCGGGGATGAAGACCGTCTTTTGGAAGCGCGTGATCACCCCCGAATTAATCCGCGCTCGTAATGTCGAGCTCGTGTGGCTCGTCGATTCGGACATCGCCATCCACCCCAGCGCCTTCCCGCTCGGCACGCTCGCTGGTGTCTTGGAGAGCACCAATGCAACACTTCTGCAGCCATCGATCCGCGCGCTCGTGCATGGCACTTACCACAGCTTCCTGCGTGTAAAGAACGCACACATGAGCTGCGTGGCGACTTCGGCTCAATTTGTCGAGCTCCAATGCCCAGTCTTTGCGGCCGAGGCGTGGAGTGCCTATCACTCGCGTGTGCTTTCGCAAATCGCCGACAAGGACCTCGCCGAATCGGACTACGGCATCGACATCAGTTGGTGCGCGGCCGTTCGCGAAGCCTTCCCGGGCCGGCCTGCGTGCCTTGTCACCCCGGGCGAAACCGCCACGCACCTCAATACTCACACGATCGAAAAGTTCATGGACAAGGAAATTGCAAGCAAAGTGCGCTCTTGTGCAGGCACGTGCCAAACTCTGTTCAGGCTATTCCCGCGATACTGGAAAAACTACTCACATCACAATGGCAACTGCTATGGATTGTCTCCCACACGTGCGCCGCTGCCCGATGAAACGCCCCCATTGGACTGCCCTCTCTGACCACGAATGAGAGCCGTGGCGGGAACGTATGCGCAGGTCAAGGCGGCGTGGAGGACGAAGGCGGTAAGTACTCGATTGGTGACTCTGGCGAGGTGCGCTCGCGCAGAAAGAGGAAGCACGGCGATGACGTTGGGGTCGATATAGATCATAGCCGACCGCCGTCCGTGTGGTTGGCGGCCACGTCAATGGCGAGCATCGACCCGAGGAAGATCGTGGGGGTGTGCGGGGCTCTGAGCGCGTTGATGAAGGAGTGGCCGCAAGTGAGGGCTGTTGTCAACTTGCACGATGGTCCTAGCGACGGCGAGCCACGGGGTGATCCCCGGCGCGGCATCAAATTAGCCGAAGAGTTTACGCTCGACAACAGGATCACGACAACATGGATCACGGCGCCGAAGGTGCGCTTCTGGATGGTGCTGCATCCCAGCACAGCGCTCATGAAGAACGTTGACTTCGTGTGGCTCTTCGACCCTCACATTGCCATCCACCCGACCCTCAATCCGGTTGGGATGCTCAACTCTGTACTGAGAGCAACGGAGGCGCAGATCGTTTTTGCGGCGGATGTTGGCAATGCCCTTGAGCCGACAGCCACGCCGCCTCCAGCACGGTCTAAACGGGCTGGGCGGGAGGCAGCGGCTGCTGCTATGGCTGCTGCCACGGCTGCCGCCACGGCTACAGCCACGGCTACAGCCACTGCTGCCTCTGTGAGCCATCCACCTCACTGCATAGCCATCACGTCACGCCTCAAGGCCGCGGCACCCTCGGTTCTGTTTCGGACCTCGGCTTGGGCCCTCTTGCTAGATCGGTTGGAGAAGCCGCACCCATTGAAGCAGGTGGCGATGCCGAACACCACCGCGGCGGGCGTAGAGCTCCTCGAGCTCATCTGCCAGATGGTATCTCGCACGCAGAACAAACCGGCATGCGTCGAAGTGCGCTTGGCCATCCTATCACAGCCCCGGCGGTCGCCCCATCCCGTCCGCTCTGCCATCAACGCTCACGCTTGCTAGCACCCGTGCTCAGGTGTTTGCGCACCGGCTACTCCTCACCGACGCTCGGGCTTTCGAGTCCGAACTCAGGCTTGTCGAAAAGGCACGCGAAAGCCTTCCCCACGATCCGGCTGCTAAGGGCGGTGGCGGCGATGGTAGCTTCCAAACGAATCCCATGTGCTGGGAGATCACGTCCGACGGCAAGGGCATCGGCCTTGATCGGACTTCGCGCTTCGCGCTCAAGCAGGCAACTGGGTGGCGCGGGCACGCGTAGATGTGATCGGCTGGTCATTTATCGACAAGCGCAACGCACGAGCCTCACACGCTAGCACGCGGGGATACCAGTGTGGCTGTGCTCGGCTGCCTAACGCTGTTGCTGCCACGCTGCTTCGTCGCTCGCCGTCATCTAGCACTCAGTGTCAAGGTCAGGGTTGTGGGGAGTTGACCCGAATGCGATTCCCAATGGTATTTCACAGTGAAATCTGAAGTGCTGAAGACCTCTGTCGTGTGTGGAAATTCATGATGTCACAGTTGGAATGCGCGAATCCCACTCCCAATGGTCTTTCACAGCCAATGTTTATAATTCGACACCCAAGACACCGGACCGGCGTACATACGGATGCGGTTAACACTAGCTCGGGGACCCCTGGACCCCCTATTATCACAGCCATACTCGATCAGCCGCCGGGCCGGGCCGCTTCACAGCGAAATCTGAAGTGAAGGTACATTATTGTGGAAATTCATGTCTCTGTGTCTATTCTTGCTTGCGGTCTCTGCCGCGGCGTTCTCGGCCGAACGCGAAGCGGGCCGCGCGATTGCGCGCCATGCGAGCGATGGTCAGTGGCGAAAGGCACTCCAGCTGCTGCGCACGCTTCCCGATCGCGGCGTGACAGTGAATGTGATCCATTATAATGCAGTCATCAAGGCATGCAGCCGAAGTGGGCAGTGGAAACTGGCGATTGCACTTCTCCGCGAGATGACGGGGTCAATCAAAGACAGCCCAACTGCCGCCCCCGCGGCAGATGCATGGTCGTTTTCGACGGCAATCTCTGCATTGTCAGCGGCGCCTCAAGAAGTCGGCTGGCAGACATGTTTGGAGCTCCTCGAGCAGATGCCTGAGGCATCGACTGCCGCACACAATGCTGCACTGCGCCTTGCAGGCCGTGACGGCACCGCCGACGGAGCCCGCCGCACGCTGCAGATGCTGCGAAAGATGGCCGCCAACGGCCCACCACCAGATCTGCTGTCATTCAATCTTGTAATCAACGCCTTCAAGGCGCGTGGCGAATGGAAGCCAGCATTGGAACTGCTCGCCGAGCTCGAGATACACGCGTCGCTCCGCCCCGATGTCGTGAGCTACTCGAGCGCCATTGCCGCCATCGCACCGACGGGTAATTGGCGGGAGGCGTGCCGGCTGCTTGACCGGATGCGTGCGGCAAATGTGCCCCCAAACGAGTTCTCGTACGGCGCGGCGATCTCAGCTTGCGACGCAGGGGGTGAGTGGGTGCGGGCTGTGGCGCTGCTTAGGGAGTTGGAGCGGACCCACGCACCCAGTCTGGTGGCCTACACTTCAGCCATCTCCGCGTGCGCCAAGGATGGAGCCTGGCAACAAGCTCTGCGCCTGCTCGTGCGGATGCCACTGATCGGCCTTCAGCCAAATGTCATCCAATTCAATGCGGCCATCTCGGCGTGTGCGAAAGCTAAGGAGTGGCGGCCGGCGCTCGCCCTGCTCAAGCGAATGCGCGGAGAGGCGAACGCGAACGACAAGGGGCAGCCACGGCAGCGACGCCGGCGACGACTGTATCCATCTCCTAACGTGGTCAGTTACAATGCGGCCATCTCCGCCTGTGCTCGTGGAGGCGTGTGGCGCGAAGCCCTGGCCCTCTTGCGCCAGATGCGCACAGATGGTCTGGCGCCCGATATGGTCAGCTACAGCACGGCACTTGACGCATTAGCGAGAGGTGCGCAGGGTCGTGCAGCGCTCGGAATCATCACCGGCATGCGGCAAAAAGGCATCGAGCCGGATGCGATTGCCTTGTGCGCAGCTTGCAGGGCATGCGAGGCAGCTGGCGAGTGGCGCGGCGCATTGCTAGTCCTTCGGCCGGCCCTTCAGGCAGAACCCGTGTTTCAGGCACTGCCCGAGACGCGCACGGCCAAGGGCGCTCCTCCACAGGGTCCTCGACAGGGCGGAGCGCTGCCGAGGAGAGCCACAGCCGTTGGAGCTGTGAATATTCACAGAGCCACAGCCATTGGAGCTGGCACAGCCTCGGGTGGGAATGCGGATGTGGCCTCAGACGAGGAGTTGGCGCCGGCCTTTGCTGCCGCCTGTCGTGCCTGTGCCCGCGCGGGCGAGGGGCGGGTGGCTCGGATGCTGGCGGATGTCGCCGAAGCTCGAATGGGCAGGCCGCTACCGTCCGCTGTGCTCGCATTGGTTGACGCGGCGGAGGCGGCACCACACACAGCTGCTTTACGGACAGAAGCGGAGATAGCCCCGGCGGCGCCGGCGGTGGTAGCGGTGGTAGCGGCAGCAGCAGCGGCTGTGGAGACTGCTGCAGACATGCAAACGCAGGCGACGCCTGGGGTTCGTGCTGCCAAATCTACTGCACCCCAACAGGGCGTCCGGCCGACGCACGCCTCCGCCCGAGCCAACTTCGTCCTCGAAGGTGCCCAGGTCTCTTGCACCCATGGCGAGAACGCGTCCTCTGCCGTGGACGTCTTTCTGACGCGCGATGCGAACGGGAGCATCGCTGGCACGGTGGACATTGCACGCGAAGCTCGGGTGCTCGTGCATGCCTTGCAGCGCCGGGCAGGTTACGTACCTGTGCTCACGGCGGCGCCGGAGCGCTCAGGGCGCGGAGAGCGTCTGAGCTCTGCGCGGCGGCGGCGGATCCTCTCGCAGCACGCGGAGAAAAAGGCGCTGGCGGCTCAGCTTCGGATGGGATACCCTGCGCCGCGGCTTGAGCTCTCGCATCGGATGTGTGCCGACTGCCACGCCTTCTTCCGAGCAGCGGCCGTGGACTCGCAGAGGCCCATCGTTTGCATCGATGCGCGCGTGCGGCACGAATTTGGCGTCGATGGTCGCTGCTCGTGTGAGACGCCGACGCGCGGAAGAGTGGCCACGACGACATCGTGATCGTGAGAGACGTGACACATGATGCTTGTCGACGCGCCAGGCCTTACCTGCTCTCGAGTCTGCAGTCTCGACGGCGGCGCCGCCGTGCGCCACTTCTGGAGCGTGTGGATATGGATTTTTACCTATAGTAAACCCGATAGCGTAAAGCGTAGGAGCGGTATACGCGGCGGTCCCTACGTGGCCCGCGTTACCTCAAAGCTTTTGTGGATTTGGATCGGACGTCGGATCGGATGTGCACGGTTAATATTGCAAGTACCGCTATTTCGACTGCATTCGCGCAGCGGACTAGCGCACAGCTGCACACCGCGGCCGATCATGCTTCGTCGCGGGTTGGGAGAACGTGTGTGGTTGATCTCGGATCCAACCAGCAGAAAATCCCGCGCGCCGCAGGGTGTAAAGCCGGCTCTCAGCCGGGCCGGTGCGAAAAGCCGGGTCGAAGCCGACCGGGGTCCGGCCACACATCGTGCATCGACATCTCAAGGTGCTGCACGCACCACTGGTGGAAGCTTGATGATCACCTTGCTGCGAGTCCGGCGCCAGTCCTGCCCGTGCATAGGCGCCCACCATTGGCTAGCTCGCTCATTAATGTCCAAACGTTGCGGCGGAAACGTGCTCAGATACGCGAACGGGTTGGCACGCAGCGTCGACTTGAGAGCGTAGTTCGAGGACGTGAGACCGTGGCCAACCGTGCTGCTCTGTCCAAGCTCGCCCAGCGGCGTCAGCGTGGTTTGCGACTGCGATGCAGCCAAGTGAGAACGGAACGACGCCCGCGTCGGCCCTGGCGGCATCAACTGGTGCAACCGCAGCGGCTCGCTCGCCACACGACGCAGGCGTGAAGGACGCATGCGCTGCCGCAGCAACTTGTTGAGCTCCTTGTACTCAATGGTGCCGCCGCCGTCGAGGTCGAACTCCTCGAAGAGCGCCTCAGCCTCGACACGCGTGGCTTCAACGCCCAATGCCGTGATGCCCTTGAAGAATTCGTCCTTGTCAATCAGGCCATTGTGATCCTCATCCCAATCCCGGAACAGATCAATGACGCGCACCATATTGGCTGCCAGCACTTCGCGGAGCTGCTCAGCAATCGGTTTCTCGCTCTCGCGGTCGAGCTTGACCGTGTTGGACAGCGCCGCGCCGGTGCGCTCGCGGATCGTTTCGTCGAGGCGTCGCAGTTCATGTTTCTGCTCTACGATAACGCCTGCAAACTTGCGTAGCCTCTTCTCTATCTCGAAGCGCGAAATGGAGCCACTGCGGTCCTCGTCGAACTCTCGAAAGATCTGGTCGATCTGCTGAACCGGCACGTCCGAGAATCCGAGCGTGAGGATCGCACGCCTGAACTCTTTCTCGTCGACCGTCCCATTGCCATCTTCGTCCCATCGCTGAAAGATCTCTGAGATCTTCGTGACCGAACGAGCGAGTGCGTCACGCATGGAAAAACGGAGGTACTCATGCTTCTCAATGCGTCCCGAACCAGTGACGTCAAGAAGTCGGAAGCGTTTACGAAGCTCATCCACGGTGTGTTCGCCGGTCTCACGGCTGCGGACCAGCGCACAGAATTCCCTGAAGTTCAAGCCCACGGCGTCTGGGTCGGCGGCAATATTCCCGATGAAAATGTCCTCATTGTGTTTTTCAAGAGCTGCATCGTACTCGGCCGCGTTTTGGCGCATCGCTGTCCTGAAGGTCTCTTGACGCTTGAGGGCACGCCGCTGCGGCGGGGGCGGCAGAGGGGGCGGCGGCGAACCGCCCGCGTCCATGAACTCGCCTACAGGCTCCTGCGCCGCGAACCCCACTGTCATGATGCCCCCTGACTCGCGCGCGGTGCGAAAGAGAAACGTAAAACTCGTCGAGAAAAAGTTCCTGAAACCGTCACAATCGGGTGGCGGGTCGCTCTATCTATTACATCTGGAACCGCAACGGTCAGGGAAGGTCCTTCCCGGAGCATTCACGGAGCAGCTTTTTGGACACTCCTCTCATGTGTTTGTGTGATTTCTTTTAATGTGTGCATGTGTGAATGTGTGAATGTGAATTGGTGCTTGCTCTTCGATCAGCATGATTGCCGACGGCATCGGAGGCCTCGGCTCTAATGGCTGCTGGCACCACGAGCTTAGCTACGCGTCGCTCGCTTCGACAGACTCTGGCTACACGCAGCAGCCATGGCTACCTGATGAATTGGTGACCAATTGCATGCTCTGCCAGCAACCATTCGGCATGTGGCGGTGGTCGCATCACTGCCGAGACTGTGGCGGGTGCTTCTGCCGAGACTGTACTCGACACCGTGTCGAAAGTCTCAGTAAAGACGGGCCGGCCACGCTGCGCTTATGCGATCGCTGTGCCTTCTCGAGTGCTCATCCAGAGCACCTCGGCTGCGAGTGCGCGCCACCTACCACACTCTGCATGCTAACTCCTCGCATTACATGGTCCTCTCACACGCTGCCCAATGCTCATAGGCGCCCGCTGCAATGCTCGCGGTGCTCGTTTCCTCGAACCGAGCGGCAACTATGCGTCTACGTGCTTCTGGTCTTACGAGTCGCCGCCTGTGGCTTCTGTGCGCCCTGCGCCACGTCCAGCTGCCTAGGCACACCCGCTGCCACGCCGCATGCCCCCCCACCGCCGACCGTATCCACAGCGCCATCCGTATTGCAAGCTTCGTATGCTTTCACGGCGGCACCGGCCAAGTACAATCCTCCGACACAATGGAGCGGAACTGGCATGAGGGGCAGCATGCCTGGTGCTGCGGGTATTGGTGCTCGTGCTTGTGCTGTTGACTAGTCATGCGGTTGTGCGTCGACGTTGTGGAGCTTGCAGCTTGAGCGGCGCATGCAGCGTTGTGTAAGCGTTGTGGCGACAACAGAGGTCGCGTATGTCGCACACCGCCGCAGGGGAGTCGTGCTGATAGTGTAGTTAATCGGAGGCTGAAGACACTATTTGATCTGTGCGCGCCCGCGCCCCGCGCGCGCCGATACCGCGCGACACGATCGCCGAGGTGACGTGGCGACGTCCGACGCGCGACGGCTGCTCGCGTCACAGCCGTCCGGTCTCGCACGCACTTGAACACGGTGGGCTCGTGGGTACCGGGTACCGGATACCGCATCTCACCGCCGCACGTGGCGGAGACCGCGCGGAGAGCGTTGATGTATCGGACTTTCATTCACCATCGGGGTCTATTGCATCGCGCTTTTGCCGCTTGGCTGCACGCTCCGCCATCAGCTTCTCAATCTGCACGAGCTCGCGCTCCATCTTAGCCTCCCTCTTGAGCGCCTCGACGTCAACGCCGCCGCGCTTACCGCCGCCGCCAGCCTTACCCCGATTATCGTCGCCGTCGGCGGTCTCGTCGGGTGATTGGGAGCGCACGATGCCAAGCTCATCATCGGCGTCAGGGCCATGTAACCCGAGATTGTGCCTGGGTGCAAGTAGAGGTCAAGGGAAGAGTCAGGAAAGCGAATCAGAGCAGCGGACGCATGCAGTCAAGAGGATGAACGTGGGGCGCGGGATCAATATCGCCAGTAGCCCACGCACCCTTCATAAGTATCGGGGAAGCACTCGCCATATGAATCGTCCATCATGGCGGCCGACATCTTGAGGTCTTTGGATAGGCTCGGAGGAGGCTGTGCCCCGGCTTTCTTGGCCGCTGACATGCGCAGTATTGCCATGTCATCCAACTCGTCGTCCTCCCCCATGACAGCCCCCCATGCCGCCTCGCCGACTGCACGTATGCGAGCACTGGCACAGGCAGTGCCGGCGATGGTCGAGGATGCAGCGGCAGCGGAGAGGGGGGGATGGCCGATGGATGCACTCCCCGAGGCCATCACGCTTCGCAGTAGTGCATCAGCCGCATCACCAGCCGCATCACCAGGGGCATCGTCATCGACATCGTCTTGCTCCCGTTCGCTCCCACCTGCAGGGGCGCCGATGGCCAGGGCGGCAGGCGCTGCGGCGGCAGCAGCCTCGCGAAGCACTGCCGCATCCGTCACCTCCCTGGCGGCTCGGCGCAGCTGTTCGGCACTCGGCTCGCACACGTAGTCCGAGCCCACGCCCTCGCCGAAGATGTCATCCACGTCATCCTCGACGGGCGGCTTCAAGGGCGCTCTACCAACCGGAGCCGCCGTCTGCGCCGAAGCCGCCGACGCGGCCGGCTCGATCGTCGGAGCGCCCCTGGGCGCAGCGCCGCCAGCCGATGCGGCGCCCCATCGATCGGCTCTGGCCGTAGCGGCGGCAGGGGTGGCGGAGGCGCTGGCAGTGGGAGCGGCGGTGGCGGCATCGGTCGGCGCGATGGCAGGTAGCGGGCGCATCGTCAGCAGCGTCCCCGTTTCCCACGAGGAACCCGCCTTCTCCTTCTCCTTCTTCTCGTGCTTCTGCCGTTCACGGTCGCTACAGCCCCAGCCACTGCCGCCGTACGTCATGATCTTGGTGAGGCGCGACAGGAGGGCGGTAGACAGCGCCGCGTCATGCAGCACGGCGCCCCGAGGCCGAACCACCGAGAGGTCATCGGTCGAGCGAATGAGTACTGAGGGCTCATCAGCCGAGGCCAGCGCGGCTACCAAGCCCAACAAGGTGGCGGGAGCCTCGGCGGCGATCTCGTACACGTAGACGAGGCGACCCTCCGTCAGGGCGCGGTTGGGGCGGGCGCGTTGGGCGGCGCCGCTATCGGCCAGCAGTGCGCTATAGAGTTCGCGCACCATCTCACTCCGGAAGGTCAGCGTGCTGGCGTCTGCAGCGGCGGCGGGACGCACAGTGGCAGAGGCAGACGTGGCGGCGGCCTTGTATGAAGACGGGAGCGGGGGGGGGGGCATCGCAGCAGTGCCGATTGGCCGGCTCGCAGCTGCCGATCTGTTTCGCCCCACTGCCTTTGGGGCAGCCACCTTCTCCGCAGCCGCCTTGCGCTCAGCAGCCACCGATGCCTCCGAGGCGCTCAGGTCGGCGCGTGTCTTCTGGAGCAGCGCAAAGTCGAGCCCTTTGACAAGGTGCGTGTGCTCAATGTCGCCACCGAGGTACTTGCTTTGCGCGATGGTCACTCGGTGCTGCTGCTGTACGAGATCTTCGCGACCACCCAGCTGAGCAACGGTCGGCACTGTCGAGAGCGACGCTGCATCAGGTATTTCATCATCGTAAAGGCTGTCGATGAAGGCAGCCGGCGCCACGCCTTCCTCCTTGGCCTGCCGGCTCTCTTCCTTGCGACGCTGAGCCGCCCGGTCAGTGTAGCGATTGGCCTCCGCGAGGGCCTCCTGCCGTCTCTTTTCGATGGCCATGCGCCGCTCGTGCGAGGCCTGCTGCTTGGCCTTGCGACGGGCCCGCTCCTCTGCCGTCATCTCGGCGGGCGCGGCAGCCGATGCCTTCTCCACGCGCGGCGTCGCGAGCAGAGCACGGAACTTGGAGTTGTCCATGGTACTAAAATATCAGCGTAGCCGCCTGCTCTCGAGAGGAGCGTGACGGGGATGGGACAAGCGCCCACTTGACGATCAGAAGATTTGTCCTAATTTGTGCGTGAAATCCGCCGGCGTGAAAGAGCGCTTTGACAAAGAGATCCTTTCCAGGTGTGCTTCATACTGGGCCTCACAGGGCGACTATCATGCGCGAGATCAACGAACCCCCTCTGTAAGGTGTAAGCACACGGACATCGCAGCACTCAGTCATCATCCTCATTCCTCTTCTTCTTCTTCTTCTTGCCCTCACCCTTCTCGTTCTCTCCGTCCTTCTTCTTCTTGCCCTTCTTCTTCTTCTTCTCCTCCTCCTCCTCCTCGTCGTCGTCGTCGTCCTTCTTCTTCTTGCCCTTCTTCTTCTTCTCGTCCTCCTCTTCCTCCTCGTCGTCCTCTTCCTCGTCCTTCTTCTTCTTGCCCTTCTCCTTACCCTTCTTGCCGTCCTTGGGAGTGGGACTGTCTTCGAAGTCGTCGGCAACGGACGGAGAGAAAGGCGAGGCCTCCTCCTGCTCCTGGCTGACCGTTGGCTGCCTGGGCGGGGGCGCGCTCGCTTCCATCCTGGACGACCGGGCATTGGCGAGCTGCGGCGGCGGCGCGTCGGCGCCGAGGGCGGGGTCAGCTATGTCGACGACGAGCACGTCCTCCTCAGGGTGCACCAAGCCCACGTTGGCCAATCTGTCGTACAGCGAGTTGCGCCCGGCCATCAGTGCCGACTGGAAGGGTTGAATGACAGGGGGAGCATTGGATAGGTAGTCGGCATTCGCTGGGGCCGCCACCTTGACAGGCAGCGAGGGCGGCGTGCGCGGCGCCTGTCTGAGCGGCGGCGGCGGCGCGTCCACGCTCTCTGCAACGTCGTCCTTGCCGTTCTCTCCGAAAGTATCGGCGCTGCTTTGCGTTGTGACCTGTGAGTAGGTAGGCTTCGACTTAACATCTCGTTGGCGCGAGGCGCTCCCGCGCTGGTCCGCGGGCAGCGGCACGACGAGCGACTCGAGCTGGTGGCGGACAGCGCGGCGCACGCCGATGGAGAGGCCCGTGCAGAAGCAGACGATCAGCGCGAGGATGGCGATGAGAATAAAGGTCGCCCACGTGCCGTTGGTCAGCGAGACGAGGTGCAAAGTGTCCCACGAGATCATCGCCACCGAGCAGGTGTCGCCGCCGACGAGGCCGATCGAGGCGTCGCAGGGCGCCTGCAGGCCGCCCGGGCAGCTGGCGGGCTGGCAGCAGTGGCCAAACGTCGGCGTGGCCGCCGAGACGTTGGTGGGCGTCGAGAGGGCGCACCAGCCCGCACGCGCCATCACGAGGTTGCCGCCAGGACACGTGGCTCCCTCAGGGCACACGCGGCAGGCGTTGTCCCATCCGTAATAGCCGGGCTGGCACATGCACGACTGGAGCAGGTAGGAGCCGCTCGAGGCCGTCGTTGCGTACGCGGGGCAGGCGGTACACTGGGCGACGCCCTCGGCGGCGGCGTAGAAGCCGATCGGGCAGGGTGTGCAGCTCTCCATGGCAGCGAAAGGCGCGTAAGAGCCCAACGGGCACGGAACGCACTGCATCGAGCCGCTATCCATTGTGAAGCCGGCCTTGCATACGGCCTGGTACGACGCCTGGAAGCCCGCGCCCGGCTCGCCGGCAGCGTTCGTCACGAGCCGCACGAGCATCGTCGGGCCTGTGGAGGAGATCGACGCAGGCAGCATCGTCCCTGTGATCGTGGCCAGCCGAGGAGAAGCGATCGTGTTACCTGCAAGTGGCGGAAGTGGAGGGGATGGGGGGGGGGGGGGGGGGGGGGGGGGGGGGGGGGGGGGTCAGTGGCCCGATCGGGGTGATGAGCGGAGCAATGCCGAGAGCATCGGTGGGCGTGGCCATGGCCGGCGCGAGGCGCGAGGCTGAACGAGCTCGGTGGCGGGGCCGGCTTACCATCGTGAATCTCGAGGCGGTCGCCCTCGTCAAGCAGTTCGAGCTGCGTGAGCACGACGCGCACGACTGTGTGGGCGAGAGTGGGCCGCAGTCCGAATCGGCAGTCGAGCGAGTTGCGATAGTGGCCGATTCCGTCGGAGATGACTCCGCGCGTGCCAGTGAGCACGAGATCTCCGGAGCAGCCGGAGCCCATCTCCCACGCATCATCCTTGAGCATATCGTTGGTGCCCGCGCCGAACATGACATACATCGAACCGACCGACGCGAACGCGGGGATCCCCCATCGTGGCTCCGGCAGCGCCGACATTGAGACTGGCTGCGACCAGCGCAGCACGCCCGAGACGGCGGCGTATACAGAGAAGGACCAAAGATCTGCGAGCTTCTCACCCTCTTTGTTGACACCGCCGAAGATGTAGACAGTCTCGTCCACGAGGACCATGGCGTGCCCGTCGCGGCCCGCCGGCACCGTCCTCGACGAGGCAGGGGCGGGCTGCATCCACACGTTGCGTGCGATGTCGAGCATGTGCACGTCGCCGAAGAACACGGGGATCTCTTGGTTTGAGCCGCCCGAGACGATGAGAATGGAGTTGAGCACGAGGCACGCCGCGTGGCCCTTGCGGGCTTGCGGTGCCACGCCGCTCGGCGTCAGCGTTGTCCAAGCGAACGTCGTCAGGTCGAGCCGGTACAGGTCGGAGAGAGCGATGCTGAGTGCGCTGAGACCTCCGAAGACAACCATGGCGTCACGAGCCGCCCCGGACGTCGGTGTGAACGGTGCGATCGTAGCCGTGTGCTCGGTCCGAGCCGGAGGCCTTGTGCCGCTCTGGTTGGCATGCAGGTTGGCCCAGGAGCCAACATTTCCCGCAGCCACGTTGAGCGCGTACAGATCGTTCATCCGCGCGAGCGCCGCAGTCTCACCGGCAAAGAGGAAGGCAGTCCGCTGCTGTGAGAGGACCATCGAGGCGCCGCGGCGCCCAACGGGTATGACGCCACCCGCAAGCTGAACGCTCCAGACGCCGCTTAGCATATCGAGCTTCCACAGGTCATTGAGTGCTGCGCCAGTACTGGAAAGGCCTCCAAAGACCCACACGTAGCGACCAAGCGTGGGCGTGGAGTGCACTGTGTGCTGAACCACGGCGGGCGCAAGTGCGCGTGCTGCCGGCAGGTTGGTGTAGGTTTTTTGATGCCACGAGACGTACGTCTCGTCCTCGCAGGCTGACGTGTGGAGCAGCGATAGGACAAGGAGCACACGCATTCCCTCGGACCGGTCGTCCGCGGCAGTTATCTGCGGTTACGAAAAGTGACATGATGAATACGATCTCTTGAAGCAAACTGGAAGCTCTTTAGGTCCTTGTGTTGCACGACTAATTAGCTTGTGCTTCCTCTTGAAATTCATGCCATTGATGACACACGGTGGCACCCGAGGCAGCTCGAACATGCTAAGATAGAACGATACACCCCAGTTGTATGCATATCCAATCGGAGACGCGAGTTCTCCTATCCGGGTCAGTATGCGGCCCGCGTCTTTCGGCTACAACCAGCTTTGGTCCTGTGTATGACTGAGCGCAGAGACAGTAGTGTTCGTCATCGAGGGCGCGCGGTCCTCGGAGGGACTACGGCACGCGGACGGTCACCTCTTCGCCGTAGAGATGCGAGGCGCCGTCGAGATGCGTGCGCGCGCGATTGAAGTGCACCTCCGCCTCCGGGTACAGGTGCACGTACACGCCCGCCGGGTGTGGATGCTCGCAGGCGCGCTGCAGGGCCACAGACAGCCCGTCGCGGCGCAGCCAAACGTCATCGACGACGATCGTCTCCTCGGTAGGCTCTCCCGGCTGAATGATGAGAGTGGCGCCGCGCGTGACGCCAGGGCATAGCCCTATCAGTAGCTTGGCATCGCCCGCCGCGGTGGCAAGCATCAACGTCGTGGCAGGTGGGGCGGCGGTTCGCGCCGCCCGCTGCGAGCGGGCGCGGCGCCGTGGCGGGCGTTTCGTCGCCTCAGCGCGTGGGTCACCGACTGGAACCACCGGCGGCGACGGAAGGTCGAGCGAGGTGGCGGGGCGGCGCAGCAGCAGCAGCTGCCGGTCGAGCTCCGCTGAGCGGCGTGGCCACTCGTTGCGGTCGAATTGTGAGCCGCGGCCCTGGATGCGAAGCACGATGCCGCGGTTCTCACTCGTGATGCGCTCGAGCTCGCGGCGTCGCAAGCCTAGGTTGAGCGATTCGGGCTCACGCGCGGAGCCGCGCTGCGGAAACGTCGGCTGAGTCGAGATGCTGTGGTCGATGACCGGTATCTGGAAGCGATTGAGGCGCACGCCAGGGGAAAACTCCCACGTGCCCGCCGTAGGGTCGAGCACGGACGAACCGGGCGCCATCAGTTGAGACATCTTGTCAAGCAGCAGTCGGTTCTCGTGCTCAATGGTATCATAGCGCTCGCTCTGTACCTGTTGGCGCTTGAGGTTCTGCTGCACATGGCGGTACACGGGCGTGGAGCGGTGCGGGCCCTCATGCCACTTGTTGCCGAGCGGGGCGCGACGCGTGCCGCCTGCGATGTCGCGCAGCCGCTGCTGGTGCGATTCAAAGTCACGCTGTACACTGAGCTCCGCGAGCGTGCGGTTGCAGATGGGCGGCTCTTTGCGCCCCGCTTGAGCCCAGGCGGGCTTCATTTGCCGAACCGACTGTTTCGTTCAAAAACTTCTCCATCGCCAACAGACGAGGCCAATGGACGGCGCGACGCTCGATGTTGCGAACGCCGAGGAGGAAGAGAATTTCGACTCGGGCGTGCGCCGCAAGGCGCAGGACTTTGCTGCAGTCGACGTCGATAACGACAACAAGCTCGACTTTGATGAGTTCTGCGCGATGGTGCGTGATCGTGAGGAAGGTGAGCACACTGACGAGGATCTGCGTCAGCGGTTCACTGAGCTCGATGCCGACCGCAGCGGCAAGGTCGACATGAACGAATACATTCGCTGGGCGCTGCGTGACGCACTCGCTCGCTCCTCGGCCCGGGTGATCGACCTGTTCCGCCAGTGGGATGAGGACGGCTCCGGCGTGATAGAGCGCAAGGAGTTTAGGCGCGCAATCCGCGCGCTCGGCTTCGACTTCATCCACGACGTGTCTGAGATAGACTTGGTCTTTGACGACTTTGACATTGACAAGGACGGCACGCTCGACTATAATGAGCTGAACACGATGCTGCGCCAGGGAGCGTCGGTCATTCTGGACGACGCGCTCAAGGTGGGCGCAGCTGGCGAAATCGCGACGCAGGTGCGGCAGACGCACAAGCTGCGCAAGCATCGCGCCAAGGGCAAGGCGCTGCCATCGTCGGTTGTACTCAAGGTGAATAGCAGATTGTCGGTGCAGCAGCAGCTTCAGCAGGTGCTGCGCGATAACGCGGTGCGTGTGATCGACATTTTTCGCGAGTGGGATGAGGATGGCGACGGGCTCGTGTCAAAGAAGGAGTTTAGGAATGCCGTCTCCGCTCTCGGGTACCAGGCACCACGCGAGGACGTTGACGCTGTCTTCAGCCTCTTCGACGAGGATGGCTCCGGCATGATCGAGTACGGGGAGCTCAAGCGCGCGCTTGACATTGAGGATTCAGATCACAAGGTCCAGGATGCCAAGCTCGTGAGCAGCACCCAGCAGCAGAAGGGTAGCGGTGGAGGCGCAGGCAAGCGCAAGACTCCGGAGCGCGGGCGTCCGGCACCGACCGCGCCAGCCGCACCGCGAGCAGATGCTTGCCGTGGCGCCACCGCCACCAGCGCTCCGGGGGAGCTCAGCGAGGAGGACGTGGTGTCAATGTCCAAGAAGTTATACGATGCCCTCAAAGGCGTGGACCCCGACTTGCGACACTTCTTTACGCTCTTCAAGAGCGTGGACAAGAACGGCAGCGGGCGCATCACATTCGAAGAGCTCGGTGTCTTGGTGCGCCAGAAACTCGGCCTGAGGGAGAAGCACCTGAGCCAAACGCAGCTTCTTGCGCTCTGGAAGAAGCTTGACATCGATGCGACGGGCTTCATCGACGCTGGAGAACTCAGCCGATTCATGCGCATAGGCCAGAGGGAGAAGAAGCCCATGCCTGACATCGGGTCCACCGGTGGGAGCATCCGGCAGCAAATGAAGGCTGGTCGCGCTAGCGGTGCCGCTCCGGCCGACCGTGTGGAGTCCGTGAGCGGCAACCCGTACGATGACGTTGAGCTGCTGGTCGAGGCGGCGCCACTGCCATTGCGTGTCGTGGGCATGCCAACGGGCGCAATGGACCAAGCCGATATGTACGACCGGCATGCCGCCGCCGATGGCCGTCGTGCCCCGTCGGCCTTTGAGCGGCAGCTGCGCTCGCAGCTCGATGGACTGCTCGTGGGTGGCGAGGACGACGAGCAGGCTGGATGGCCGGGCGCGCCGCCTCGGCAAGAGTTGACGAACGCGCTGCAGCAGCGGCGCGAGCGCGTGCAGATGCAGGCGAAACAGGCGCATCTCGAAAAGGAGAGCGCCGCCAAAGTGCAGGCCGCCGCTCGCGGCCACCAGGCACGTAAGGAGTACGAGGCGCGCAGACCCAAGCGCGAGTGGCGCTTCGTCAAGAGCCACCGGCGCGTCGTCAGCGTGAGCGAGAGCGGCAGTGGACCTTCGACGACGATGTTCTATGTGCAGAAGCACGAGCGCCTGGACCTCCTTGCCGCCGAGGGTTCCGGCCGGCTGATGCTCGACGCTGCCGACGCGCAGGGCCGGGTCGTGGTCGAGGGGAGCTGCGTGTTCGACTCGGCGCTCTCCGCCCTCGCCATCACCGCCCAGGCCACTGCGCATGTCAACGCCAACGGCCAGGGTGCGGCGGCCCCTGCCCTCTGCTCGGCGCCAGGAGAGTACCTCTACACCTTCCGACTCGAGCCCAGGGCAGGCCAGCTGGAGGCCAAGCTCGAGCTCAAGTTCCAGATCGAGTCCACCTTTTCCGACCACGACCTCGCCTCCGAGCCCGCCTCCGAGCCCGCCGCACAACCCGCTGCGGCCACTGAAGCTGCTTACACTCACGGCGCACCTACCGCGCATAAGACGGCGCGGGAGCGACGCCGGGAGGAGCTGGCATCAGGCCCTCTACTACACCTCCCGACCGAGGTCTCGACCGACGCAGCGTACCCGAGCGACCCCACGGCTCCGAACCACTATGTTCCGGCCGCGTACGAACTCGTCGGCCTGGGCCCCGGCGCACACGCGTATTCACCCGCGCCGCCGAGCCTCCTGCCCGACGCTTCTGGCGGCGGAGACCCTGCTCTGGGCAGTGGTCGCGGTGCATGCTTTGCTCGCGCGGCCGCGGTCGAGTGGCAGCAGCGGCAGTCTGATGCGCGCCGTGGCGGTGCACACCTGGCGGCGCTCGACCTGCGAGCGCAGCAGCAGCTCGAGGCGGCTGGAGTGGCGCCGTTTGTGCCGCAGCCACCCGCCGCCGCGCCGCCAGTGTCGCAACGCCACGCGCCACGCGCCACGCCTGCCGCGCAGCCGCCGCCGCCGCCGCCGCACTGGCCCTCGTATACATACGCATACGCCCAGAACGGCAACTACACGTATCAGCCGACCGAACCGTACGGCAGCACCGCGGCGCCTCCACAGTGGGGCCCCGCCGCGTACTCCCCTCAGTACGCCGCGTTCGTGCAGCAGCAGCAAGCAGCAGCGGCGTCGGCGTATGCGCAGAGCAAAGGGGTCGCGCCGCTGAGGGCAGCAGTCGATGCAGTCGTTGCCGTAGGAGCTCTTCAGCGAGGCCCGCGCGCCCGGGTGCCCGGCCGCTGAGCAGCCATGCAATCCCATGCCATGCACAAGGCATACATGTACGAGTATGCATGTCGCAGAGCAGCACGCCAATGTACAGCACAGTCCAGCAACCGACGCTCGTCGACAATAGGCAGATCCATGCGTAGTCCATTAAGTACCAGGTGCGCATATGTGGTGGTTCTGTTCGGGAGATACAGCTCGTCTGTGCCGTGTCGTGGCTCGTGCCATGCGGGGTCCCTTGTAGCTACCTTGTAGCCGTCAATTGGTAGCCGTGTTACATGGCCAGCGGCTTAGGCCGGGCTAGTAAGTAGTAACGGCGTGGCCGCGCGACCCGGCGGTGCCCGCGATCGCGCCGGTGCCTGGGGCGCCGCGTCGAGCCCGGGGGCCCGGGCGGGGACGGCGGGGCCGCCCCGTGGGAGGCTTCTCTGTGCGACGGCGCACTCCGACCGCACGGTTGTCGGTTCGCCGTAAACGTAACGCAAGGGTACCCGGCGCTCACGGGGGTCACCGTTACGCGCGGCTACCGTAGCTACGGTTTAAGCTTTTACCCCGGCGGCGGCACCCTCCACGCGGCGGCTCTACGACTACGCGTTAACTAACGAGAACACCCGGCCGCGCACCGGCAGCGCGGATCCCGGGCCGCGCGGGGCGCGGGATCGCCGGGCCGGATTCGCGCGGTCCGCCGGGAGCAGCGCGCGACCCGCCCCGGGGACGACCCGCGACGTTCCAACTCTCGCAATACTATATACTTCTAAGTTTACGTAAATCCCAACGAGAAAATAACCGCCCCCATTGTGCATTGAGCCTGCGAGCGGTGCGTCCCCGCCTCGCCGCACCGCGTCTGGGTCCTCCGCTCGTGGTCCCGTGGTCCCGACCCCACTGCAAATCAGAGTCGGGAGTGCTTCACCGCGCAGGCGCATGACTCAGCGCTCTGTGTAGCAAAGGTGACCCCGTCGCTATCTTGGCGGCGGTTTCGTATCCATGAGGCAAGCACCCAGCCTCGCTGCGATCGCACGCGCCCATGCAACGTCCTCTTCAGTGAAGCCTCGTTGGCGGTCGCACGCGAGAACGAGCGCGCCAGTGCTGCCCACTAATGGCAGCATTAGGACGCCCTGCGTAAGGGATGGCAGATATCTGAACTCAACACGGCCGGGCAGAAGCTGTAGCGCTGGCAGGTAGTCGGGCGCGCCATTTGTGCGCTGCATGCACTTGGTGAGCAGCGGACCAGGCACGACGACGGCGCTCTCCGATGGCAGCACGCCGCGTAGCATCAGCGTGCGACCTTCGTGATGCAGCGCGACTGCAGCGCACGCTTCGCATCCCATTAGCGTGTCCGCGGCCCACTCCAGCTCGTCGCGCAGGTCCGCCCGAAGCGATGGCTCGACCCACGCTACCTCGGCACCATCAAGCACCACAGGTTCAGCCTCTTTGGGGGTAATGTCCAAGTCGGCGAGGGCCTTCAGCACAATGAGCACGGGCGCTATGGTGGCAATCAGATCCGCACGGCTCTGCGAGTTCAGCAAATCGTCGGTGAATAAACGATTGATCACAAGCAGCAGCAAGAGCGATGAGCCGATCGCAAGCGCTGGCTCTGGCAACAGAAAGTTACCACCACGCACGGTTGCGGGCTCGCGCGCTTGTAGGCACGGCTGCCATGCGCGAGGGCACGGGTTCGATGACGTTCTAGCAATGCTCACACGCTGCAGTGCCGCGGCCGACGATGCGATAAGCAATACGATAAGGACGCGAGGTCGCAGCATGTGACCTTCTTCCTGTGAAGAGTTCAGAGTGTGAATTGGCTGTGAATAATCGGACGAAGGACCAAAGCATGTTGAAAGACACAACAGAAACAGAATCTTCGCCTGTCCTGCCCCTAGAGGCCATCGAGATCAGATGCAGAAGCTGCCCTGGCAAAGCGAGGGCACCTCCTGATCTGCTGCCTCCTTGTAGTCGGGCGCAAATGTCGGCGGCAGGTCGACATCATTCAAGAAGGCCTCGAGCGCTTCGATCGAGGCCGCGTAAGCCAGGGCCGTTCCCTTCCTGTCGCCCTTCATCCGCGCCTTCTGCAGCTTATCCACCTGTCCAAAGAAAGCCTTCGCCTCCTTGACCTGTTTGACCTTCTCAGGCGGCTTGCCTGAGTCAGTACGGAACGCGTTGCCGAGCAGGAACATGGACAGCTTCATATCTTCCCAGCGGGACGAGTACTTCTCTTTTGTGGTGCACGCGTCGTCGTTGCCGTTGCATGTCCTCTTTTGCCTTGCCGTCGACACGAGAATGGTGTCTGCGAAGAAGTCATCGATTGTTGCTGAAGAGAGCTCGCCCTTCTTCACCGCTGCACCGACGGCGAGGTACTCAAAGACGCCCTGCTTGACGCGACCGTAGTAGCGGCGCTTCGCGATAGGGATGGTTGTGTACTTGCCAGCAGTCGCGCCGCCACTGGCCTCTGCCGCAAGAGGCGCTCCTCCGAAAAGCAGCAGCGCTGCAGCACCCTCGATCATTGCCCGACGGCTGCTACTCGCCGCGCTCATGATAGCAGGGATGGATGACACCGCGCCACGATGGTTGAGCTGCTGCAACGCCCACGACTGGCTAAAGCCTGACACTGCCGCACCCACCAACACAACCGTGAGCATTTTCTGCGAGGTTTCGGCCTCCCTCAGAGACGAGAGAGGAAAAGACTCAAAGAGATCGTGATCTCGCGCCGCCAAATGCACGATGCTCCTCCCATTTTAGGCTTCAAAAGATGCTTCGCCATTTTTAGGCTTCTAATGATGCTTCAGGTACTTGTCTCGCAACTCGATGCTCCGGCACCCTCGCAGGACGGCGGGATGCTCGGCTACAAGCTAGTACCGCGGCCGCTTTCGCTCGACGCGGTGCCCAGATCCGCGGCTGCAACCTGCATGGCCATGCTGGGGTCCCGAAAAAAGATTCAGAACGCACTCCTGTGGTGCGCACCACTATCCGGTGAATCGCATGATTGGATAAACTGTTGCTCTCGGGAGGGCGCTCAGTCTTGCGAGTAGGCGGCTTCCATGTCTATTGCGCCACCGTCCTCCTCCAGCGCGGCCTCGATGCACGCCCGATCGTGCGGCATCAGGTCGGCAAGCGCCCGAAAGGAGGTGTTCGAGGTAGCGTAGCGCAGGTTGACGGCGTGGGATGTGTAGAGGCACGCGTAGTCGCCGACCTGCTGCGCCCAGCGCGAGTTCTGGTGGCCCGCCTTGAAGAGTTGTCCCCAATATGGATGGAAAGATTCATGACGCGCCTCGAGCGCCTTCACGAGTTGCTCAGTGAGCTGCGTATCCGTAGGGGCACATCGTGCGCGAGCATTATCAGTTTAGGCGCGTGACGGACGGACAGGAGGGAAATGAGGGAGGCGATTGGATCGGGCGCGGTCCAAAAGGGGAGCGGTACCTTGCTCTGCTGATCGTAGAGCCGATCCTCCTCCGCCTCGAGTTCCGCGAGGGTGGCTGCCTCCGCTGCCGTCGCCGCCGCCATCTCTGCCGCCATCGCCGCTGCCTCTTTATCCTGGTCAACAGCAGCGGCTGCCGCAGCAGCTTTGGCGGCGGCCGCGGCCGCGGCATTCGTCGCCTCGGCGGAGGCGAGCACCTCGATGCGGCGTAGTTGCAGCCGCCTCAAGAGCAAGTCGAGCCCCGCGCGTGCCTGGCGCAGCCGCTGAGTCTCGCGCCGTTCGCCTGCGGAAAGGAAGGAGCAGTTGGGACGCGAGGTGTGCGGCGATCGGCAAGGGAGGGGGCTGGAGGGGGCAGCTCAACACCGCGAGTGCGCGCTAACCTTCCGAGCGCTCGAGCATCGAGACCTCGTGACACAGCTCGGGCACCATGAGCACGGTCCGCCAACCGAGCGTGCGCTTGGAGCGAAGGATGTCGGAGTACATGTGATCTCCGACGTACATGAGTGCTGAGCCCGTCTGCAGCCGCAGCATCCGGTGCAGGTGGTTCCAGTTGCCCCCCTGGAAGACCTTGCCCTCCGAGAGGGCGCGCTGTGCGAGGGCCTCCGAGCCCATCTCGATGTTCTGCAGCGAGGCATCAGCCGTGTTGACGCGGAAGATGGGCAGGTAAGGATCGAGCAGGAAGCCAGGCTTGCGAGCGCCGCAGATGACCAGATCAAAGTAGTTGAGCCAATGGGGGCCGAGGAGGAACTCGAGCACTACCTTCGTGTAGTCGTAGAGCGAGTTGGTGAGAAGGAAGACCTGCTTGCCACCCAGCTTCAGTTGCGAGAGCATCGCGGCGAGCTCCGGCGACTCGTAAATGTATTTGGCGGGCTCCACGGCCACCGGGTCTTTGATCTCTCCGTCGCAATGGCACAGGTCCACAGCACGCCGCACCTGCTGGTAGATGGTGGCGTATGACTGCAGCAGCTGCTCGGGGAACCGATCTTTGAGGTCGACAAGCTGACAAAATAGGCACACGTCCACGAGCAAGAAGTCGGTGTCGATGGATGCATATTCCGGCGGCGAGAAGGTGGGCTGGGCTTCGAAGGAGCGCGCGTAGATGGCCTTGCGCTCAGCTGATTCCAGCTTGGACAGACCGTGGTAGGCGACCTTGACATACTTGTGCCGGTCGAGCTTGAGCACGTTGCCGCGCTGCTTGTCGATCAACAACCCTCGCTGATAGCGCTTGGGGTCGTACTTGAACGACGCCACCTCTTTCGGATAACCCATCGCTATGAGCTTGCGCACCGCCCCATCATATGCGAGCAGGTCAAACGCGATCTTGTACTCGGCGAGAGTGTAGTCCAGGTCGAAGCCGACCGCCTGAATCTGGGCCATGTTTAGTGCACGGTTGCAGAAAATGCGCCGATCGAGGGAGCTGTCGGGACCGTATGTGGCTGTCGCCTCGAATGAAGGTATCGCGCCGCTGGTGCTGCTTATCGCTGCATACGCCGAAGACTCGACGGGCGATGGTTGGCACATGCGCGGGCTGCCGCGGCTGGCGGCGCCACACTGCTTCGTCGGTCGCATCTCCGGCACCCGAACCAAATATGCTGCCGCGAGAAAGGGATAAGGCAATAGGAAGACACGCATTTTCACCATTAACATCACGGAGCCATTCACTTCACACTCACGACGATGGGTCCGGGCGCTCAACACGCCGCTGCGCTGTGATGGGGGTCCCGCGAGGCGCAAGGATTTCGTTCCGTCGGTACCGGTATGCTCCCGATGCGCTGGACTCCATAGAATGGACGAAGGGCAAGCGCCGAGGACTCGGCGGCCGAGGACCTCGGTGGCGTCGCTGCTGCGTTGCGCGGTCGTGCTTGTGACCCTCGAAATTGTGCTGTGCGGAAAAGTGGGCGGTGGCAAGTCTAATGGGAAGTCGAATGGGAAGACCTTCAGTGTGACAGGCACCTGGGCACTCTCCGAAACATTCATCGAAAAAAGCCGCTGCAGCAATGCGACAAAGGGCAGCTCAGGTATCGACTGCGCATACAAGCTGGATGCACGGCTCGCAACATGTTTGGCACACTTTTTCCGTGGTCTGACCGTCACCGAGCTTGGCGCGGGTGTCGGACGCTATAAAACGCATGTTGACAACAGTGGGATGGCGCGGGAATACGTCGCGTATGATGGCTTGCTCAACGTGGCCGAACTCACACAAGGGCGAGTGCAGCACGTCGATCTTACTGTTGACACCCCAACCTTGCGCCGTTCGGACTTTGCACTCTCCCTCGAGGTGGCCGAACACATTCCAGCAATGTTTGAGCAGACGCTCTTTCGGAACATCGATCGCTCGAACCGGTTGGGCATCGTCATCTCGTGGAGCAACATGGGATCATCGCAAAGCGCCCATGGCCACGTGAACCCAAAACGTAAATCACAGGTTAGGCAGCTGTTTGCTCCATGGGGCTACGTGGAGGATCGCAATGCTAGCGCTTATCTGCGCACGTGTGCGACCTTCCTTTACCTCAAGCGTGGCATTCAGGTCATGCGACGCACGGCAACGGCCGCAAATACAAGCGGCACGAGCAGCTTGTGGACCATCTCGCCGGGGCGACGTTAGGAAGCGCCACTGGTGAGACGCACTCGTGCCTCTGATGGAAGAAGCAGAAGATAGCCGAGAGGGTCGGCGGGCTCGATCGCTCCGTGGTGCCGTAGTGGTGCCGAGTTGGGCCCTTGGTGCGTGAAGATCATGCAACCGGTGTTGGACACATAGATCATTATTACTGTCAGGCGAGCCTGCCAACCTGGTCTTCTGGGGTAGCGGCTTGTAACCACGTGCGTTCTCGAGAGAGCGTCCCGGGAGGGTACCTACACGCTACAGGGAGTTACTCCGCTCACGTCACGGGCCTTACGTCCCGTCCCGCAACCGGAACTCGCAACTCCGCGAACCGGCCGGGCGGTACGGTACCGCCGTAACCGTTGGCGGTATGTTGGCGGAAGCCGGAACCACGTGCCCCCGCGGCCGCGCCCCGTCAGGATGCTTACAGGATGCGTCTGTGCTCTGTCCCGCCCTCGCTGGGAGCGTCTCTCGCAATCTGCTATCTGGAACGGAAGAATCGCGCTGTCCGCGCTCCGGCCGGCCGGGGACAGATGCCGTGAGATGCAGGCATGCAGCACGTTGGTGCATCACATCACAAGCAATCAAGCATGCGCGGCGTTGCTCCATACAAACGTCAAACCCAACTACATGAACACAGGCGCCAAAACCAAAACCCCCAAATTCGTTACTCAGCAGACAGCACCGTCTCTCAGGCGTCGAGGCCGGGGTGCGGGGAGGGAAATCGATACGCGACACCCCGAAATCGGCCGGCCATGCTGATTCTGATTGTGCTCAAGCTGCAACCGCCGGCCGGTTACGACGAACGGCTCCCGGACCGGCACGACGGCGAGGTGGGGCTTTAAGTCGATTCGTTAGCTCCGGTACCTAATTTTTTTCAGCTCAACGTACTTATCACAACGCGCGAATCGACATTCGATAATCGACACTGTCGGCCGGACCCAGCCGGACCGCCGGACCGTACGCGCTCAAGCGCGGGAATACTCAAGCGAAGGTAGCAACGCCGTGAAGCCCGTCTTCCATGGCACGACTGGGATCGCCATTCCACCTTGGGCGGGTGACGACGTCGAATGTTGCACAAACGATCTGAAGAGTCCGCGGGGCTCGCTATGAGCGTGCGTGATGAAATTCTCGCTCACGCTGCCACGCGACATGATCAGCGGCCGCCCGTGCCATTGCGTCGAAAGTCCCATCGCCGTGCACGCTTCCGCTTCCGTGTGTGACTGCGCTCGTTGGAGTGTCGCTCGCATATCGAATTTGAATGGCTCGATTGGCTGGCGAAATTGGCTAAACGGCTTGCCTGACGTGAGCAATGGTTGGCTGGAGCTGCGTGACAGCGCCATACCTTCGCGATTTGAATGCAATGTGGCAGCCACCGACGTCTCCTGAACGCCCACGCCTTGTAGAAGTGGCCTAACCTGTGCTGGCTTGTACTTGTCGATGCTCGTATTGGGTCCCGCCCGCACGGCAGGCGAGGCGACACACTTGCCGTGCGAACGCTCCTTCTCTATACGTTCGCGAAAGCACCTGCCATCAAGTAGAGAAGCACTCATAGGCACTCAGTGGCACTCAGAGGTACCTCGGTGGCACTCAGAACTCAGATGGCACTCACCCTTGGTCGGACGAGAGGAAGAGAGGAGGCCATCGAGAACCCATGGTACAAGTGAAACGAACCAACGAATACCAATACGATTATGTAATTCTTCCAGAAACGGAAAGGCGAGCACCTTGCGAATTTGAGCACCGAGGCCAAGCAAGCAATCGTGTCGAAATGGGCTCGAAGCGGGACCTCACCCGACCACGCCAAGGCCCGATGATTAATCATGTTCTTATACCCCCCGGGGCCGCCGCCGGACCCAACCGGACCCGCGCGCCCGCGCAGGATGAGGCGAACAAGACTGGACGTGCCGAGAACGGTCTACCGGGCCGCCTCATGCACGTGAGGTAGCGAACTAAAGTCACTGTTGTGGCCGTGTAAGAGCCACAAACGCGCTCGGCTGTGGTCACTGCTAAGCCTCGTACTCCTCAGCTGTCGCCTTTCGCCATTCCCGGGTCTGTTGCTGCCATTGCTTGAGTGAAGTGGCGCTCTGCAAGTAGCGCGGCGGGATAGCAGCACGTCCTTTCCTCATACGCTTCGAATTGGGGTCGTCGAAGGATCGCACGACTCCCTGGATTACTTCGGGCAGATAGCGCGAGCACAGGTCAGATGTCCAGCCAAATCCGGGCTGGATGATGCCTTTGTGGAAGCCCATCGGCGCAAGCATCATCACATCGTACGAGAAGCCACGCTCAAGCAAAGCCGCTTCCAAGCCCGATCGTCGCAGCACTTGCAGGGCCGAGCACACATCGAGCGCGCTGTGGAAGCCGCGATTAGAGCCAAGACCCTGAGGAGGAGGCGGCGCGCTTGCGTGAGGCAGTGGAGAGGGACGCCGCAGCTGAGGCAGCGGCGCGCGAGGGCGAAACAGCTCGGATGCGCGAGGAGGAGCGGCTCGAGCGCGAGCGGCTGGCCGAGGAGGCGTGCCGTCGTGCAGAGGAGGAGCGGCTCGAGCGCGAGAGGGTCGCTACAGTGGCGCGATTGACGGCCGCGTACGCAGAGGCCTTATACTGTACCTGAGGCCAAAAGGGCTCCAAGAGCGAGTCGCCTATCGGGAAGACGGGTACCAGCGCCTTCGCGCCGACGAACGCGCGCATATTACGCTCGAATTCTTTGCGCTGCTCATCCCGGGCATCAAATTTGTTCTGCGCGATGGCATGCGACTGCTGCACCGTCGATTGGCCCGCCTTCAAGACCTCCAACTCGGCATCGAGGTTTGCACGCTGACCGATTTCGCTGATGCCCTGGCCGGTAATGGCGGCGTAATCTTTGCGGTTGGCCCAGACTGCGGTGGCATAGGTGCGTGCTTGCAGAGAAATCTGCGCACAGAGGAGAGTCAGACACAGGCCTAGAGTTGGTGAAGTGGTGCCTGGGGGCAATGCCTACAATCCTCACCTGATGCAGCTCGTCTTCAAGCTTGGCCGTCTCCTCTCTATGCCACGCCAGCTGCGCGGCCGATAGCGCCGGCACGGCTTCGAGATCCATGCAAAGAGGCGAGTTCTGCGGCTGCGCTGCGCCGGGGCCAGAGAGGCCGAGCACGCGGAAAGGCGTGAGGCATCGAGCACGCGTAGAGAAGTCGAACAGCTTCACTGGGTGGAATGCACAGAAACGGGTTGTGGCCGGCAGCCGACAACACCTGCGAGGTGGGGCATGGCGGCGATCGGAACATGGTTGGCATGTGCGCAGGCAGGGTTGGCTCATTGGAGTTGGGTAGTGCCTGCTGTGAGGACGCAAATAGAATCTGAAGGGTGGAGACGGCGCTGTTGGAGGCGGGGCATGGTGGGGAAAGGTGCGGCGAGACCAGAATCGCGGCAGGGCGGTGCGCTCACGTCGCCACGACCCTCCCAAGCACCAGGAGCGCGTCCAAGTTGACATTCGCCGGGGAGAGGAGGAGGTCGACGGGTAGATCCTCACGCAGCACCCCTCGCTCGAGCAGGCAGCGCTTGCGCACGCAGGCAGCGATGTAGTGAGTCTCCCCTTTAAGGTACTCGAGGTTCTCGCAGTCCACGCCGTTCTGTTTGAGCGTGAGGAGCTCGCCGCCAAGGATGCGCACGAAAGAGCGCAGCCGCTTGCTCTCCTGCTCGGCAATGAGGAGGGAGGACAGTCGGGCCAAGCAGGACCGCGCCGGTGGGCAACACACAGTTCTGTTCAACTTTGGGTTATGTGAGGGCGAGCCACACCTTGCATTCGGGATCGAGCTCGAGGTTGACGACGAGGCCGATGGCAGTGGCAAAGCGGTCGACGGTCTTCGTCACTCCCAGCCGCTTGCACGTGGGAGACCACTCGCCCTCTGCGAGTGCGAGCGCATCAAATTGCACCAGTCTGACATCCGAAGGCGCCACCGCCATCGGGCCTAGGACGAACTCCTTGGATACCTCCGAGGTCGCCAACATATTATTAGCTCCCTGGAGCAGAGTGCGTGAGTAGTCGCCGATCTTTGTCGGTTTGAAATCGAGGGCGGACGCGTCCAGCTTTGGCTGCGAAGTTTTCGAGATAGCCGCAGCCGGCACTGGCGGTGCTGCTACTGCCGCCGCCCCTGCCGGTTGCGTCGCTCCCGCCGCCACCGCACTAGCGGTAGACTTGTCGCGCTTGGAGCTGCCGTTTTTGGGCGACTTCTTCTTTTTACGCTGGCTACTGGCCGCAGCGCTACCATCTGCGTGTGCGCGGTCCGAGTTTGCGAACATGGACGAGATCGCCAGCTTCTTGGTTCTCCCTTTGCCGCCGTTGCTTCTGTTGCTTCTCGGGGGCTCGGCGATCGGTGCGCCGGCGAGGGCGAGCTCGGACGCAGATGACGTGTCCTCGCCCTCCTCCTCCTCCTCCTCGTCATCCTCCTCATCGTCGTCCTCGTCGTCCTCCTGCGCGGCGGCAAACTTAGGCGACCGCGCCCAGGCCTTCCATCGGCCACCCACGCTGTGTGGCGTCGTCGGCGCCTGCACAGCCACCAACTCGGAGCCGACGTGCAGCCTGACGCCGAATAGAAGCGCGGTCTTGAGCAGCACCTGGGTGAAATAAGAGGCGAGAAGGGTCGGAGTATGGGTACAGGGCGGGGGCGGGGGGCGGGCATGGGCCACACAGGAGGTTGCATACACAAACTCGACCACGTGGTCTCACAGAGCACGGGCCACAAGGAGGCTGCATGGGCCAGCGGGCGAGCGCCGCAAACGAGAGAGGCTCTGTGCACAGCCCTCCCCACGGCAGCCCTCCCCTCCCAACGGCGGCGCACCAGTTGAATCTCGCGCGTGCCAAGGTGCAGCAGATCGCCGTGGTTGGTGAAACGCGGACAGTAGAGCTTCGCCCCGAATGACATCAGGTCGTCGGCGGTCTGCGAGGGTGCCGTCGACTCGATTGACAAGATGAGAGGGTTGTAGTTGTGAAGGCAGGGATGGGTGGAGGGCGACGCGCAAAGGGTGGCGGGTTAGACTGCGCCTTCACCTGTGGCCAGAGCGTCAGGATGTTGACACGAGAGAAGGTCTCGCGCTTCTCGACGATGGTGACATCTATTCCGTACAGCAAGCACTCGACCGCACAGCGCAGCCCAACGGGACCCGCACCGCTCACCACGACACGCAGCGGGCCGCTGCTCGCGCTGCCGCCGCCGGTTTGCGCTTCGAGCTTGACGAAGTTTCCGGGGAAGAGGCCCTTTCGCTTGCCGCACGTGCCTTCCCACCAGCCGTCAGAGCCCTGGTCAGTCACGAGCACGATATCACCAACGGCGAGCGACATTTCACCGCCCTGCTCGGCGTGGAAGGGCTGTATGCAGCGGCCCTTGGGCATTTCTGCGCGCCGCGCGCGCTGCTTAGAGAGTTCCTTGCACATCTGGCGTACACGAACGGGCATGGTGCGTTCGCCCGAGGCGAGTAGCGCATCGTACAGCGCCATGCCCCACGCATCCTTAGGCAGCTTTAACATCCGCCGGATGCGCGCAAAAGTCTTGATGACCGGCCCGATCTCATCTGCGTCCACAAAGTCCTGCCACACTGCGTGGTGATGTGCGAGCTTCTTTGGTGGGATTGGCGGGCCGGCTGGCTCGGCATCCTCGTCGACGGTCCCGGCTGCTTGACCTGCCAACTCTCTCACTCGCTCTTCGTGTGGGATGGGCTCCCCATCCACGGCTATTCCAATGCAGCCCGGGCCGCCACAGCAGCACAGCTCGGGCCGGCGGCCCGTTTTCTCACAAAGTCCGTTCTCGCGGCGCCACTTGATCTCGCGCTCATCCTCTTCCTCGGCGGGCTCGAAGGCATGCTCCATCCGAGCGATGTACTCCTCCGCCGACAGGGCCTTCTGGCCACTGCCCAGCATGAGCGAGGCCAAGGACGCCATTCTTGAAAGCCCCTTGTGAACAGGGGATCGACGATTTGGAAGATGCCTCTCCTGCCGATATAAAAAGCACGCTGAATAGATGGTCCCGATTGCTCACGGGAGCCCCCGTCTGCTTGAAATGCTTGACATGCTAGGCTGCTTGCATGCAATCTCGAAGAGTGGGAATTTAGGAACTACGTTGTCGATTCCTTCTGAACACAGCATGCTGGCCGACTCATCTTTTGTGAGCACCCCCTCGTCGGTGACGACCCCCGATCAAGCGCACGCGCAGCCGACACTCAAGCGGGCGCTCGTCCTACCGTCCCCGGACACGGAAGCCCACGCCAAGGGCGCGCGCGTCGCGCCGTGCTCTGGAGCGACCGCAAAGCCAACATCCCTCGCCTCGCCCTTCTGTGCAGCCACTAACGAGCACGACGCGTCGGGCGTCGCCCCTCCCGCAGCCGTCGACGCGGCCTTCACCGTGGAGGGGGCGCACTGCACCGGCACTGAGCACCCACCGGAGCACCCGCAGAAGCGGCCGATCGCCGACGCCATGTTCGCCGCGGCTGGTGCTACCATCACCTCGCATGCAGACACGCGAGGTGCCGGCGAGCAAGATGTCCCTCTGGCTCTGCCGCTCGGTCCGGCCGAAAGCGAGGCGAACCAGTTGATCGATCATGTGGGCACGAGTCTGGCGGCCTGGCTCGACGGCTACACCACGGCCCTCGCGCAGGACGTCAAGAACACGCTGCATCCCGTGCTCCACCAGAGCTACCTTGAACAAGCCGAACGCATCCTGTCCAACGCGCGCGCCCTGGATCGGCAGCGGCAGTGGAACGACCAAGCACGCCAGGCGCTCGTTGCAAGCGCGCAGCGCATGATGAACCTCGTCGCGGTCATCCAGCCGAACGGAGGCGCCGTCGCCTCCGCTCGGGTAGCGGCGGTGCTGGCGGGCGGCGGGGCGCGCGGCAGTGCGGGTGGTGGAGGCGGGACGACCCGTCGCGTCGCGGGCGGCATCGGTGCGGGCGTCGGCGGCGTGCAGACGCAGGTGGCCGAGGTGCCGCCACCACCGTTGCCCACGTTTGGTGCTCCGTTGCCTCCCCACGCGCCGCCACCCTCGCCAGCAATGAGCGTGGCATCAGGCTGCGAATTCGGACATTCGGACAGCCCGCCGCAGCACGTGGAGAGCCAGGCACGCCACCAGCAGCCATGCGATGAAGATGGCTCTGCGAAGGCCAGCAAGGAGCATCCGGCGAAGGCGGCGGACAACAAGGGGGTGGCGGACGAAATCGCCGACGATGGCCCTGCTGCCGATGGCCCTGCAGACGAGCACGGCGCTGATGGCGATCAGGAGCTCAACGGCATTGGCTACATCAGCGGCTCCAGCCACGTGATGCCCACTGTTGGCCTTGCGACGCAGCCGTGGGATGATGATGACGGCCGTGATGACGGCGACGAGGATCAGCACACGGCGGATGTTGTGGACAACAAGGAGTTGGCGGACACGAATGCAGGTCTCGGCAGCTGTGGCACGGGCGGCGGGGGCGCGAGCCTTCACCATGCTGTCATGGGCTGCGGTGGGCACATCCTCGGCGGGGGGCTCTCTGGCGGAGCGCCCGGCCCTCGAAGCCGCGCCCCATCGGTGACCTCATCGATGCCTGCAGTCCGTGTGCCTGCGGCGGCGCCGCCACTCGTGGTCACGGCTGCGAACCGTCCCCTGCTCGGTAGTGGTGGCCACAGTGGCCGCAAGCGCCACACTGAGTGAGCCCGAGTGAGCGCAATGCTTGCACGGAGGGCAGGCGCAGCAGAGGGCGCCACGTAAAACTCGGTTCTAGCGGCGGCGATTGAGCGGCCCCGTGAGCGGAGCGGTACGTGAGCGGCAACTACACACGTCCGAGCCGCGCGGTGGTCGAGCAGGGCAATGTGGGCAGTCCGGCAGTGGGGCATCGGGAAGTCGAAGAGCGGCCGATACGCGTACGATACCCGTACGAGGGGTGAGTGGTTCCACGACTGCGCGCGCGCATCCACGCGCAACGGCCAAAGAGGGCCCACGCACGCCGTGCACAGTGTTTCTACGGCCGAGGAGCCAAATCGCGCGTACTTGGCGCACACAAACCGCCCCCGCGCGCGGGGCCAACGATGGTCGTTGCGCGGCAGCCACGGTCTACGGGACAGTGCTCAGGGGCGCGACGTCACGCGATAGGCCGGTCCCCACACGACAACGTCAACGTGAACGTCCGTGCTCGGGGGCTCGACCTCAGAGCTAAGAAGCGGAGAACGTCGGGAGTTACGAATGCGGATTAAAGGAGAGCAGAATAGGGAATCACGAAAGCACACCGAATCTCTTTTCCCGGAAGTGCGGGGCCACCTCATCACGGTCCATGTTCATGTACAATTTGATGGACGAAAGACAATAGACATGATCTTAAAGAGCGACCGCTCATTGCGGGCTCACGTTGCTACTACACACCGACCCTGGTATCGCGGGTGTGCGTCGAGGCGCGCGTCACTTTAAAGTCGCTCATGCTATTCGGGCGACGCTACGTCGCTCACTGCTTGCCGCTAGCGCCCGCACCGGCCGAGCTCGAGCTTGATCCGCCTCTGTCGACGAGCAGCACATCGCAAGCGTTCGATACTTTCTGTTGCAAATACTTGGAGCCGCCTTTGCTCGGATCGTTCATCTCTATCAGCCGCTTGTGTGCCTCTAGCACCTCTGCCTCCGTCGCCGTCGGTTTTACGTTGAGGATCATGCGCGCCTGGGTAACGCGAAAAGGCACGATCATTGGCGCTCAGGAGGAGGTGTTGCACAGCGCTGGCCCCAACGAGTGGTGGAGGCGGAACACGCACCTCGCTCTCCAGCAAGCCTCCTCGACCGGACCGCAAGCCAGCCTTGGCTGCATTTGCTGCTGCAGATGCCCCGCCATTGTCTGGAGCGTTCAAGTACACGGGGGGAGGGAGCAGTTATGCAAGTGCCCGCGTGCATATGGCATGGGTGCCTGAGGCCAGGCTGCCAAGGCGCTTACTGAGGGCCTGTTTGTATGCATCGAGGAAGGCACGCCCAAGCACGCCACCTCCCATGACGATGACATTGGCGATCAAACGCGCGAAAGGGGCGCCCACCATACGTCGACGGGGAAGTCGTTGTGAAGGAAGTCGTGAATGCGTCGATCATTCGAAACACACCGAATCTTTTCCAGTTTTTATTTTTGAATTTGGACACTATTTGGACTGCACGAGAATCGAGGACTGGAGGCGAGTGAATCGTGCAATCTTCGGCACCGCTTCGGCACGCCCGACATGAGCGACTTCGCCGGGTCGCAGGGTCGCGGGAATAATGATGTGCGTCAAGCGTTGCTCAACGCGGCTGACCGTGTGGAGGACTGCGGCACTTCCGATGGCACCAGCCAGCGTGAACCGGACGCGCGTCGAGAGGGCTCTCAGCAAGGCTATGAGCATGCAGATGCTGACGGTGATGATGGTCAACACGAGGATGAGAACCTGGAGGATGACGCCGACGGAGGTCAGCTTACGGATGGCGGGCATGGCGCCATCTCCGAGCCTGAGGCGGGTGACGGCAGTAGTCAATTGACAGGTTACTACAGTGCAGATGGCACCATGCACGGCCACCGAGCTGGAAATCGCTCGCCGCGGGTTCGTGCGGCTCAGCGGGGTGCGGCGCTCTCGTTTGGTCGCGCATCGGTACCAGCACCCCGAGGTGGCAGCACCAGACGGCGTACTACGGCATCGCAGCCCGCGCGCGAGCGGCGTGACGGGCGTGCCGCGGCCGAGGATGAGGGCAGCGCCGATGATACTCGCGTTTGGCGCGGCAACGAGCCGCTAATCCCGCAGTCCTCTTCCTTCGCTCTCCCGCCTCTCCGCGTCGATATGCCGAGCGGCATCCCCAGTGGCGGCCTCGATCACCACCCCGTCAATCTGCTGCGCTGCACCTCATACTGCTGCTCGCTCGGGATCGACCTCGTCGCGTTGAACCGACACCTAGCAGAGGGGCGTCGTCTCGCATGCCGCATGCACAAGGATGGACTGAACGCGGTGCTACACTGCGTCGAACAGCACCGTGCGTCCGAGGCCTTTTCGCACGAGGGGCGTAGCGAGGGGCGTAGCGCGCACTCCTTCTACTTTTCGTACGGCTGCGTCGTCACATGGGGCTTGAGTGAACGAGAAGAGCGCGAGCGGCTTCTGATGCTCGCGCAGCACGGCTTTATGATCGAGCCCCTGAGCGAGGAGGAGGTGGACGATTTCGGCTACACTCACCTGGAAGGCGCCAAGGCGTCCATCGCCAAGGATGTCATAACGCTCACCTCGTACCAGATTCTCGAGAAACTCGCCATCTCCTTTGGCCTTGCCCAATCAGTTAAGCTCGGCGTCTTTGAACGTACTGTCGAGCAAACCATCCAGGAGACGCGCTCGATCCCCGAGCGGATGGCCAGAGATGGCAAGATCCGCCTGCGGCGCGCCGCCATCACGAAGCGCATCGGGCAGCTCTTTGTCGATCGTGCCTCAATCAACTTGCACTCGGACATCCTGGACCACCCCGAGTTCTTCTGGGAGAACGACGAGTGGCTCTCACTCTATGTGCGTGCCAGCAAGTACCTCGAGATCGACCGGCGCACCGAGGTGCTCAACAAGCGCCTCGACATTATCAAGGAGCTCTTCGACATGCTCGCCTCGGAAATGAACCAGAACCACTCCAACAAGCTTGAGTGGATTATCATCATCCTCATCTTAATCGAAGTCTTCTTCCAGGTGTTCCAGCTGGTCCTGGACCACTTCTACTAGACTATCACCAGGTACTGCGTGCATTGCTGTTCAGGGAGGTGCATATATTAGCGCATTGCCCGCTCTGCCGGTCCCCCGCTGGTCGGGACGGTCTCGCCCGACCGGGATCGCCCGCGGTCGAGTTCGATCCGCTTCGTCGCCTTGATGTGCTTCGAACCGCCCGGATCGCGCACCCGCGCGTCTGAGACTTTAATACGCAACATGGCAAGTCTCATAGATACATTGTGCACATTCGACATTGATAAGCGCGCCGAGATACGGACTACACCTCGACTTTTCTTGAAACGTTTGGACGCTCACACGTATTACTCGATAGCGCGGCGTGTGAAGCAGGGCCGGACCGGCGCGGACCCGGCGCGCGTGCGGAGGCCGGAGCTTTGATCGGATATTCGATATGCACTCAGAGACGAGAGCGAGAATCTCTCGCCACCAATGATTACTCCAATGATTCGCTTGTATGGTTCGCCATGTGTCGTATCGGACGGCCGCATTTCGCATTAGCTCCTGATCCGCCGCGACGCGTGTGCACCGGCACCGCCAGCACCTTGCTCAGCACCCCTACCGACCCTGCCGTCGTACGTGGAGTCGACGCAGAGGTAATCGTAGCCGCGCTGCTGCGACGGTCCATCATCACTACCAGACGTGAAGGTGCCGATGCGGATCTCGGTGCCCGAGGCACTAGTAGCATGGGCAGCGGTGCCGATGCCGAGAAGGGCAGGCGGTGCGACCATCGGGGGTGCCACGGCCAGGAGCAACTCACCTCGTACGGCGCCGCTGACACTGTCGCTGAGTGGCACTGCAACGATCGCTGGCGAGCGATGCGCCAAGGCCAGCCGTGCAGCCTGCTGCAATCGCGCAGCAGACACTTCCCCAAGCAGCGACTCCGCCGCCGGGTAGGCCTCGAGAGCCAGAGACAGCGCTCGGCTGGCGGTGGCAACGATAGCCAGATTGATGGGGCTGATGCGGTCGGAGACAGGGAATGCCTCAGAGCGCCGCGTCGCTGGAGCCGGCTCCCCGACGGCCGAAGCGGTCGTGGCACACAAGTGGGCGATTAGGCGGGATCGAGGCTTGCGCTCGAGGCGCAGCTCATGGGCAGCGACGATCAAGTCGCCGCGGATAGCCGCCGCCACATCATTTCCGCTATGCACCGCCCGCGCCGCTGCCGCCGTCGCGTCGCCCGCTGCCGCCTCGGCCGCTGCTGCCGTCTTGACGTCCCATGCAGCCGGGTCATCAGCAAAGACGGCACCTTCAGAATGGTAGCCCGCGCACGTGCTAGGGCGACTGTCGTAGCTGGCGCCTGTGAGAGGGCGACCGTCGTCTAAACGGGCCGTTGAGGGTCTGCTGTTGCACGAGGAGTCGGCAGTTGGGGGTGCACGGCTCGAGGGCGGCGGCGCCGCCACCGCCTCTCGCTTGGATGATGGACGCGGCACCGCCGCGGTCGCGGAACCGTGCGTCATTGCAAGCTGTGCCGCAATCGCCAAAAAGTCGTGCCACTCGAGCAGAGCCGGTGCCTCGGCCGCTGCCGCACGCACGGCCGCCGAATCGACATCCATCCCACCTCCCAGCAGAGCAGTGTGCAACTTGTTGTTGGGCAGCTGGCACGTGGCGGTGTCGCACTCGAGTGCAAAGGCGCGCGAGAGGCGCACGCGTGCTTCGGCAGGGAGCAGAGCGACGGCGGCCTTCAAGGAGGTCGCGGCCGCGGAAGCGACGGAGGCGGCAGCGGCGCTGGCAGCGGCGGGAGCGCCGACTCCCGTTTGGCGCGCAGCCAGGACCCGCAGCTTCTCCGCGACCGCCACCACCTCCTCATACCGCAGCGCCACGTGCCCCGTGAGTGCCGTCATCATACCATCAGTTGGCACAAGAGCCTCCACGCCCGGTACACCTGCACGTCGCAGGGTCGCTACAAGTGAAGCCAACGGCATGGTGAGATCAGGGCCGCAGGCTGCGGCGAAAGCGGTGGCGAGGAGTGCGGCGTCTACAGCAGCGAGGCGATCCAAAGGATCCTCGGCCACAGCCTTCGATTGTGCTGAGGCCTTCGCCTCTGCTGACGCGCGCACACCAGCCGCCGCCGCTGAGTCGACAGCGCTGCTGCTGCCGGGGCGGCCAGTGGCCTTCGGTATGGAGCGTGGCGGCTGCTGCGGCGGAGCCGCTGCCACTGTCACGCCCTCCGCGGCAACCGAAGGCCCGCCCACCCTCGCTGCTGTTGCCACCAGTTGCTCCGCCGCAGACTTGAAGCCTTTACTCGGCGCATTTCGCCCGTTATCCCCCCTAGAGCTGCCCCCGCGGCCGCTGCCCCCACGGCCTTTGCCGTTCAGCTGGACTTTCGCGCTATCCCTCCTACCGTCGGCTGCGTTGGCCGATGAACCGGCGGTAGTGGTGACGGATGCTGCAGTGCCCGGTCGTGAAGGGGCAACAGCGGTGACACCATTGGCCTGCAGAAGCATGGCGGCACGGTTGAGCAGATCAGCCTCCGCGCGTCCTGCAGGTACCTCCGGCACCACGGATACAGATGGCGCTGGCTTGGCCGCCGCCACGGCGGTGCCCGGCCGCCGTCGAGGAACCGCTGCTGCGGCAGGCGGCGGCGGCGCCAGCCGAGAGCCCGAGACATCCATAAATGTAAGCGTCTCCGTCGATGCAAAGCGGGTCTCGCGAGGAGTCGGTGCAGGGGAGGCTGCTGATTTAGAGGCTGCCTTCTTCGACTGTACAGATGTAGGCAGAGCAGCGGGGGTGGCAGGCCGTCTGACTTGCCCTCCAGGGCGATTGGCACTTGAGCGATGGCCATGAGGCTGCGAGCGTTCTGGCAACAGCATGAACCGGCCACTGCCATCGTCACGGGGCACGCGAGCGCACTCGTAGCCGCCCTCACCTCCAGCCGCCATGGCCGACGCCATGTCAAACCCCGCCGCCCTGGCCGCATCCAGCGCCGCAGCTGTCCCTGCGGCGACGGTTCCGCTCACGTATGTTCCGGCGGCATATTCGTTGAAAGCTGTGTCCTCGAGGACGGGTGCAGACGAGGCGTTGCTACGCATCGACACGTGCAGTTGATCCGTATGCAGGTGGCGCATATGCGGAGGCAGCACCAACGCTGCTCCCACACTGCTGCCTGTGCCAAGCTCACAAGTGCGATTGCTTCCCGAATGACAGATCGTCCCGTTTGCAAACTCATTGGCGAGCGCAGCGGGATCGACGATACCGTCGAGGAGTTGTTCGGTGAGGAGTCGCGCCTGCATCTTCCGCTGCGCCTCCGCCTCGAGAGCGACGCGCCTGGAGGTAAGGACAAGAGGATGCGCTCAGATGAATCGGATGGAGGAGTCAGGGGGGGTCTGACAACGCAATGGGATTTGAATTCGAGCTGTTGCTCACTTCGCTCGCTCTGCATCAAGCTCGGACATGAGCTCGACGGTCGCGGCGCGCAGCTGATCCATGTCACTCAGTTGCTGCCGATGGGCGACTTCCAGGCGTCGCCTCTCCTCGTCTGCCTCCATCGCCCGTTGCCGCGCCGCGGCGGTCGCCTCCGCCGCCACATGCGGCTTTGCGAGCGGCAACGGCTCGGCTGGCAGCACGGGCCAGCTGTGGTACTCGGGGGTGGAGGGGCCGCCACCGCTGCCAAGCGCCGGGTAAGGAACGAAGGGTACAGTGGCGCCGGCGGTGGTGGATCTTCTCGAGGGAGAGGTGGGCAGCGACGAGGGGCGCGATGAGGTGCGGGATGCCGGCCGAGAGCATATACGGGAGGGCGCAGGCCGAACATTGTGGGCTCCACCGAGGCTGCTGCCATACTCCGCATAGGAACATAGTCTGCTGCCGGTCAGCGCGCCGGCGCCACCACCAACGTGGCCACTGCCCGAGCCAACGCCGCCCACACCGCCGGCGTACACTTCCGCCGCCCGAACCTTGACGAGGGCCTCGCGCTCGCGCCGCTGCGCTTCCTTCTGGTGCCGGAGCGCCTGCATGCGTGTCAGGTAGCCTCGAGCGGTGGCTTGGATTCGGGTGGCGGCGACACGCTCGGCGGTGGCTTTCGCTGCCGTCTTGGTCTCTTCTGCTCGCCGGGCCGCGGCATCCGCGAAAGATTTGTACTGGTTCGTTAGTCGTTTGAACTCACTCCACGGAAGACGGCCCGAGTGCTTGTCGCGCACTGCCGCTCTCCAGCGCGCCGCCGCCTCCGCGGGTGACGCCGAGAGCTGGAGGGAGGCCAGCGCTGCCTCGAATTGCACACGCGTGAGCGCGTCGCAGCTGTCGACGTCCGCTTCGCAGAAGGCCGACCACACCCGCCCGGCAAACGCGCTCAAGTTGGGTGGCGGATCCGCCAGGTTGGTGGCAACGCGGCGCTGCCTCGCTGCCGCTGCCGCGGTCGACTCAGGCGCGCCGGAGCCGTTGCCACCAACGTCGCCGATGGTGCGGCGCGCATGCGCGTGCATGGAGGCGGCCGCCTCCGCCTCCGCCTTGGCCGCAGCGTGCAGGGCGTCGGGCCCCTCATGAAAGGCGAAACGAAAGGCCTCGAGCGGCGTGACCGGCCGTGCTTCCGCCTCGGAGCGAAGCCAGTGGAGGAACTCGGCCCCGCGCTCCCGGCCGCGCGCTTCTGCCGCGTGGGTATCTCGATCCTCGGGTGCGCCTCGAAGCTCCCACGCGTTTGTTACGGCACGCATAGAATTGCGTTCTGCCTCGTCTGCCTTGAGCTTGCGCGTTCCGTTGGCGGCAAAATTTTCGTTCGTCGCAGACAGGCATGAGAGGTTCCGAAGTCGGAAGTGGGGCCCGACGATCAGGGTAGCCAGACCTGTCACTGCCCTTAGGGCGGCCAAGATTCCCCCCTGCTGATCTCCCCTAGGTGCTATATAGGACCGAATCCCACTATAGAAGGCTGAGGCGGCGGCAGATGTTTGCAGATATGCCAAGTCGCCCATGGGCATCTATGCCGGCGAGTTACCGGCGAGGAGAAGAAGCAGTTAAGCAGCGGAGGCGGTGACGCCGGTGGGAGTACTATACGTAATACGAGGCCTTTAACGAGGCCTGACCCTGGGGCGAAATTATCCATGACACAGCGTGGGCGCCATTGGTGGGCGCGTGGCCGTGGGGCGAAATTATCCATGACACATGTGCGACCGGTCCACCCCGTCAGCAGCGAGCAGGCAGCACAGCAGTGTCACCTGTCAGCACGCCGCGGGAAAGGGGGAAAGCCGTGGGCGGAAAGCACTGAGCATGGCACTGAGTGCGTGCGTTCCAGCCATGGTTCCAGCACGCGTGTGACAGCATCTCGCCGCTGCTGTCCCCCCCCCCCCCCCCCACTTTAATCTCCGCGCGAGAGGGTCACCAACCCGAACCCCACGTATACCACGATCCTCGCCACCTTCGCACGAGCATCCACCCGCAGGCTGTGCCGCCAGCGTGCGCCGCCAAGTCCACACCACAGCACGCCGCATCTATCGCCAGGTGCACAAACGGAAGCGCAGCCGAATGCATCTCGACGCCGTAGAGGCGCACGACCACGCGCGGGTACAGGGCTGCGTTGGCTGCGATCATACCCATGGCAACGCCCGATGCACCTGCGCTGCCCTCATTCGGGCGGCGGCACACCATCCCATTCCATACAAGCGATGCCACCGACGCTGTAAGCGCCGAGAAGAGTAGCAGCACGGCCATCACATCACAGCCCAAAGCTGAGTGAAGCACCGGACCCAAGGTGAGAACCTGCATCACGTTGTGCAGAAGGTGAATGGGCGAGAAGTGAACCACGTTCGCGGTGAGCACTGTCCAGATGCGGCCGGCACGAACGGCGTTTAGGGAGCAAACACCGTGGCGCAGCGCATATCGCTCAGCACTTGTCGCGAGCACCCAACCAATGATGGACAGTAGAGCAAACGCTTCGTGAGGTACTTCTCCGTCGCGGCAGACGCTGAGTCGAGGCACCTTGAACGCCAGCAAGGGCAGTGGCACCCACATGCCAAAGATACCGACGAAATGCCGACCTTTATGGGCGCCGATGCGCAGGAGGATATACGCGTGCGTCTCGACCGAAACTGCAAGGATAATACGCTCGGCTAACGCAGCAAGCCCTCCGAGATACCCTGAAGGATGCTGTGCGGCACTGGCGAGGTAGATCTCAAACGAATCGTGTGAAGGGCACGATGCAACCGCAACTGCAGCAATCACAATGCAGATGGCCGGCTTGGCTCGTTCAAGTATTGAGGGTGGCGGTGCGACAACAGCGCCGCCGTCGCTCACGCGGCGACCGACGCCTTGGAATGAGCGTGACTTCATTGGAGACGCTGCGAGCGGACCATTGTGTCCTTGTAGGTACATGTAACCGCAACCGTACGTACGTTGGTCCGGTCTCGATTCACAAACTTTTGCTGTGAAGACACAAGTCCAAGCCGCCGCCTGTCTTGCTTGCCTCTTCTCTCGCTCACATCAATCCTATGACGGCGATGATTTTTCAGCTTCTAACGGCTACTATGCCGCTCCACCCGTTAGCGCTCAGACCTTTCAGCCCATCATCGCAGCTGCGCTGCTCTCGGCCGCCGCTGATGCTCGAGAGCAGCAACTTGGAGCTCGAGGATGCCAATGTTGATGAGGCGCCACCGAGCCCACCCTCCTTCTCGTGCGAGGATATGCCGGGTATATCGGCACCGCTCGGCTTCTTCGACCCCGCGGGCTTCTCTGACGGTGCAACTGAAGGCCGCGTCAAATTCTTCCGCGAAGTGGAGCTGAAGCACGGCAGGGTGGCGATGCTAGCCGCGCTTGGCTTTCCGTTGGCCGAGAACTTCCACCCGCTCTTCGGTGGAGAGATTGATGTGCCGTCGTACGGTGCGCACGGCCGTTGCAGCTTTGGCTATCTGCCCATGAGTCTCATCGCGTGCATACCTTGCCTCCGTCATCCGCAGTTGCCTTTCAGGAAACGCCTCTGCAAACCTTCTGGCCACTGGTCACAGCTGTGATCGCCGTGTTCGAGGTCTTCTCCATCTTCTCTTTCAACTCGCCCATTGACGGCGGTGAGATGTGGAGCATAAGGGCCGACTACGACAACGGCGACTTGGGCTTTGACCCGTTGCGTCTCAGGCCAGAGAGCGCAGACGAGTTCAAGGAGCTCCAGACCAAGGAGCTGAACAATGGCCGACTTGCGATGATCGCCATGGCCGGGATGATCGCGCAGGAGCTTGTGACGGGCCAGCGCCTCTTCTCATGAAGAGGTACATTACATGGGCTCTGCGTGGCACGAAAGCGATCGCCCATATGCGATAGGCCATCGACTCGACCGGCGGCTCTACAGTAAGTCCGTTCCCACGGACCTCGGCTGTGCTCCAGGACCGCGTGCACAGGCAGTCGCGCGCCACACATCGAAAGAACACGCGAGAACCGCTCTCGAGAAAGTAATAGATTTGCACGTTGAGATTGGCGAGGCGGCGTGCGTGCGCGACGGCCGGACGCGCGGGGACGCGGAGTTCGCGGTGCCGTCTTTCGCGACTCTCACTCGCACTGTGCTCTGTGGCCTGGCACACCGGGTCACAGGAAGCTCCCGGCCAGGGCGGCCTCACATAGCAATGATCGGAGAGACGCCCTCGTTAACGCCCTGTTCCCGGACGAGAGGCCGCGGATGTGCGGATGAAACGAGAGATTCGTTAAACGAAACGGTAGACTGAGCTCTATGAGGTTCAGCGTTCACGCCACGTCGCTCAAGTTAAAGCCGCTAAAAAAGCCCTACTGGAGACGCCGGCCTCTCTAGTCTCGCACTCGCCGCGCGCCCCCCGCCGACCCCCGCCGGCCCGAGGCCGCGGTCCGCGCACGCCCCACGCGGCACCCGGCGCGGGGCACGCGGACGCGCCGCCGCCGGGCGCGACACGTCACACGAGGTCGAGGGCGGATCGGCAGGCTCGACATGAAGACGCACTGCTAGGGACAACTCGAGACAAGACTGCGCCGCGCCCTGCGGCCCGTCCGGTCCAGCGTCCGGTCCAGGTTGCACCGCCCGACCTCGCTGGCGCTTGAGTCATCCCCGCCTGGCGGACGCGGAGGCGGCAGACGGCTTTGCACACCACAGTCTAACCGGATGCCACCTCCTGCTGCCTCGCTTCATGGTGCTCCTGCGCCGCCTCGCCTTGCACTTGCGCTGCTCGCTCGTCGTGAAGGGGCCGCAGCCATTCCAGTACGACTTCGACAAGCCGCGCGGCCAGGCCGTCGTCCGTCGGGGCACCGCCCGCAGGTTGCAGCTCCGGCGGGGGCACCCACACCGGCACTAGCACGTCGAGGCACACGGCCAAATATGGTACTAGGTGCTCGGCCATGCACGCGCACAGCGACCGGAAATGCTCGCGAGCGCCAAGGCCCAGAGCGATGGCAGCCTCGCGCGCATCGGCGAGCGCGCGCACGCAGTCTCGCAACGTCGTCGCGACCTGATTGAAGAAAGCAGGGCGCAGCTCATATGGCGCGCACGATCGCATCTCGTTGAAGACGACGAGAAAGTGGTTGAGAAGCACAGCCACTGGCGGATGCTGCAGCAACGCCAGCGGCGGCGCCGGGCTGGTGGCTGTGCGATCTGTGCCGCTGCCAACACTGCCGCCGCTGCCGCCAGCGGCTGCCGCATCGGCATCTGGAGCTCCGGTCGTGCCCGAGCCTGATGGTGCGAGGGCTGCGACGGCGGCAGCGGATGCGTGCGGAACGTTCCACTTGTGCACGCGTATGGCATCGAGCCAATGCTCCTTAGCGGCAGCGAGCCCGTCGTCGAGAAGCTCCAGCACAGCATCACGAAAGGGACCGCGCGCGAACGCCGACACATCCATGCCGACGCGAGCGAGCGAGCGCGCCGAGTAGGAGCACTGTTCGATGAGGTTGGCGAGGAAAGCGCCCTCGCGCACGCGCGGAAGCCACGTGCGCAGCGTGAGCACAAACTCATCGATGCGCTCGATGGCCCACTTTCCCAGCAGCAGGTTGCCCAGCTGGGTGGCCGACACGCCGGCTGGCGGCGCATTCTCGCAGGGTGGGTTGGGCATGGGAGCAGCGGGCATCGTGGCAGCAGCCTCATCGTCCGCGGCGAAGACGGCGCGGTAGTGCGTGACCGTGTCGTACCAGTGGACGCGGCAAAGGTCGATGTACTTTAGCAGGAAGGTGGCCGGCGAGTCACGTGGCAGCGTCGCCTCCGCTTGTGTGAAGAAGATTGTGCGGTTGCGCACAAAAACTGCACGCAGATCAGCCTCGCTCATGGCATGTGCGCCCATCCGGCGAAGGTAGCCGACAACGCGCATCGCATCGGGCAGCTGCAGAGGTCCCGCAAGCTGTGTGAGCAGCGCGTCACGCAGCTCGCCCATGTGCGCACTCACCTCGACCGCGACCCGCACGGCGATGGGAACGTTGGCGTGGACGAGCGCGCGTGAGCGCACGGCCGCCTCCAGCTCCAGCGCCTCGTCAATAAAGCCGTTACGCACGCACGTGTCCATGAGCATCGGCTGCTCAAGAACCTCAAGCACATCGGCATGCTTTGCGAGCAGAGCCATGTTGCTGCGGCGCTCGTCAATGCGGCGTTGCGCATCAGCCTGCACCGCCGATAGCGGTAGGTGCGATTCGAGGGCCTCAAGGTGCCGCTTCACGCGTGCGAGCTCGTCGCGCACGCGATGCACGCAGTCAGCACTCTCCACGAAGGATCCACTTGAGGCACTAGCCAACTCCTTCAGCTGCTTGCGTGCGCCTTCCTTGAGGGCTTCGAGTTGCGGGGTCTTGCGTCGGACTCCCTGAAGCGTGAGGGCCCCAAGCTCAGCAACGTACTCGGCCTCGTCAGCCGTCGCGCCAATCGCGACAGACAAAGGGTCGAGTGCCATCGCACTCTAGAGGTTCCCCAGACAAGTTTGACTTGGAAAGCCCCCGGGTGTATGGAAACAAATTTGCAGACTTTCTTGGTCGGATCTTTGCCTTTTGCGGGTTTTGCCGCGAAAGCTAGCGCTCCCGCTTCCGATGCCTGATGGTCCTATCACATGCACAGTCTCAGGCCTCAACCCCCAGCTCAAAGAGGCCGTGCACCGCGCGGGTGAGAGGCTCGGCATCACCTTCACGCCGACCCTCGATGAGAACAGCACGCACCTAGTCGCCATGACGGTGCAGAGCGACAAGTACCGCCATGCGGTGAGGCTGGAATTGCCTGTTGTCACGCCAGAGTGGGTGCTGCGCAGCGCTGACGCGGGCAAGCTCGAGCCCGAGGTGTCCTTCCTGCTGCCACCGCTCCATGGCCTCGTCATTGCCGTGACGGGCCCGGGCTTCGACGAGGAGACGCGTGAGCGGACGAGCCAGCTCATCGAGCGGCTGGGCGGCAGGATGACCCGTGGCCTGATCGCCGAGTGCACCCACCTCGTGGCCGAAGCACCCTGCGGCGAAAAGTTCCATGCGTGCTGCACTGTGGCTGACCTGCGCAACGTGCAGGTCGTCTCTTGCGGCTGGCTCGACGCCTGCGCGCGCACGGGCGTGTGCGTGGACGCGGCACAGTATCTGATGGCACGGCGTGAGCCATGCCTTAGCTCCTGCGTGCTGTACGTGATGCGCGGCAGCGCCTCAGACGAGGAGCTCGCCGAGCTCGCGGAGGCGGCGCGCGCCGTCGGCGCAACGCGCGTGGAGCGCCTTGGCAGGCTGGTGACGCACGTGCTACTCGGCGAGCTCGCGTGCGACAACCCAACGCGCTGGGGCAGTGAGGTAAGCGGCCTAAGCGAAAGCGCGCCGGCGGCGGCCGTGCTTGCCGCGGACTGGCTCCTCGAATGTAACCGCCGTGGCGACTACGCGCCGACCGACAAGTACCTGTGGCGTTCGCTTCTCGACAGCGCGCAACGCCAGCGCCAGCCGCCGTCCGCGGCGGCGGCGCCATCGCGTCGCCAGCAGTCGTCAGCGTACGGTAACGCGCGCCATCAGCACGAGCGGCAAGGCGGCAAGGCGGAGGCCTCGTTGGGCAGCGGGCGCGACGGCTCACGAGGCGAGCACATGGCGGCGGCGGCGGCGGCAGCGGCGACGGCAGCGGCGACGGCAGCATCCGCCGCAGCCTCCGCCGAAGGCTCGGAGGCCGTGGGCGGAGGAGCGTGTGGCACGGCCGTCGGCGGCGCAAATGAAGACGAGGACGATGCGGCCGTGCCCGCAGCGAACATCATTGCGCCGCCGACCGCCGCCGCTTTGGCCGCAGTCGGGCGCGGTCGGAGCGGCTTCCATGACCTGTGCCTGCTTGTGCTCCTCTCCAGGGAGAGCCACTCGGAGGCGCTCATGACGATCGAGAAGGCTGTCGCCCTCGGTGGCCTCACAGTTCTCCGTGGCGACACGCCCGAGCACCTCGATGCATGGGCAAAAGACGCGGGGCGTGCAGCAGTGATGGTGCCGCATGGCCCCGAGGGCCTCGCCTCGGCGCGGCAAGCAGTCGGTCAGCACGGCAGTCAGCACGGCAGCCGGCGGCAGATAACCGACAGTGCGCGCGATGGCGTCACTCGCGAGCGCGCAGTCGACATCGTGAGCTTCCAGTGGTTGCGCGAGTGCGTCCACAAAGGCAGGCAGCTGAGCGTGTCGCGCCACCCGATATTTGCGCCGTGCCCACATGAACTGCCGCTGCCCGGCTTCAGCGAGAAGGTCAAGGTCTGCTTCACGCAATATGACGCCGCATCGGAGGAGCGCCGCCTAGGCATCGAGCTGGTCAAGTTGCTCGGCGGCAAGTACAAGGATGCTTTCAACCGCTCGCGCACGCACCTCATCTGCCCTCGCGTCGCAGGTGACAAGTGCGAAAAGGCGCGTGAGTGGGGGGTGCCGATGGTAAACGCGTCGTGGCTCAAGGATTGCTTCGACGAAGGCCGCGTCGCCGAGGTGCGCCCATGCCATCTGCCCGATGGGATGCGGCCCACGTTGGCGAACCCGGCCGATGGCCGCGCCGCCGGGCATGGCCATGACGTTGGCGTAGCCGGGCCCATCGGGCCACCGCCGCTGCTGCCTGACGTACCACCGTATGTGCAGCCATTCTCCGACCCAGAGCCGCTGCCGTCCTCGGCGTCCCACCGTCGGCCCATGGCCTCGCGCCAGCCGCAGCCTCTCGGGCCCGCCGATCCCAACCAGAGCGGTTCGCCCCATCTGGCTAATCTGCCGCCGTCGGTGCGCCCCGGGGGCTCCGACGACAATCCAGCGAGCCCACCGCCCAAGTCGCCCTACTGCACGGCCCTTGAGCCGATCGAAGGCTCCAAGGCTGACAGCGCCGCTGCCACGCGCCACGACGCCAACGCGCACCCGCTGCACCCGGTTTTGAGAATGGCAGCCCCCTCCGCTCCATACGCCGCTGCACCCGGCAGCCTCACCGCCGTCGCCGCCTTCTCGGTGGCGCCACCACCAGAGGCACGTGCGGTTGCGCCTACCGCGCCGGCCGGGGCATCTTCGAGCGGCCGCCCAGCGCCCACCCCTGCACGTCCCTCGTCGCGTGTGCCTGCCTTCGCGCTGCGACCCTCTGGGGTTACCTCTGCTGACCCATCTGATGCGTTGGCCAAGCCACTTGGAGGCAACGCTGCCAGCGGCAATCTGCCGATGATTCGATCGCACACTGTCGCGAGTGCGGAGGCCCTACTCGCGCAGTTACCAGTGGCTGATGAGGTTGACGCGTGCACCAAGGCGCCGCGCCCACTCGCCACCAGCCTTGGCCCAACCGCCAGCCATTCTGCTGCACATGCCGTCTCGCACTCGTCATCCTCGGCTCATGCCTTTTCCGAGCGCTTCGACGCAAGCGGCACAGTCGTGGCGCTCGCCCCTCGCCTCGTGCGGCGCTCCGAGCTCGATGGGGATGCCAATGACGCCGGTCGCGAGCCGAGTGCCGCATTCTTCGAGCCAGTGGCCTCGCAGCAGGAGGTGCGCTACGTCGATCCTGAGCAAGAGGCCCACCAGCAGCGGATTCGGTGGCGCATGCTTGCCGCCAGCCCCGCAGCTGACGACCTGCCGCGGCCGTCCTCGCGGACTTCTGGCAGCAGCAGCCCCATCGATCGGGCTGTCGCGATGGCGGGCGGCACAGGCGGTGGCAGCACGGGCGGTGGGGGCTGCAACGTGCCCGCTGCGCCGGCCTCCGGGGTTCCTCAACGAGTGCTAGGGCAGCAGCAGCAGCAGCAGCAGCAGCAGCAGCAGCAGCAGCAGCAGCAGCAGCAGCAGCAGCAGCAGCAGCAGCAGCAGCATGTGCACGCGCCCTCTTCGACGACAGTCGCATGCAGTGCTGCGGCGAGCCACGCCCAGTCGAGTGCGCGCGCCAATCTATTCTCGTCCGTGCAGCGCAGCGGCGGCGGAAGCGCCGGCCGGCCTCTTGCGCAGCGCACGATTGTCATCGTCGGCGACGACGCGTGCGCGCGCGAACGCCTGGTGGCCAAGGCCAAGAGCCTCGGCGCGCAGGTGGCGGAGTTGCGTGTGCTGACAGGGTCTGGGTACCGCCCGCCCGAGCCGCAGCCGGTGCCAAGCCACTGCAGCGCAGCCATTTTTGCCGACGAAAGCGCGCTGCGTGCTTCGTTCGAGTGCCTGGCGGTGCTCGCGGCGGGGCTGGTGCCGCTTCGCGCCACTTTCCTCGACAGCGTGCAGCCGTTGAGTATCGTCTCCGCCAGCAAGCATGCGCGCCCCTCATTTATGGCCGAGCACGCGTGGCAGTCGCATCACCTGACAAGCGCTGCGCACGCGCACGAGCGTGAGCTCACGAGCGCCCTGCTCGCCGTAGGCGCAAGGCGCTCTGCCTCTGCCCAGCGGGACCGGCTCTGGGAGGGCTGGCGCGTTCACGTGCACCCATCTGCGTACATCGACGAGGCTGAGAGTCCGGGCGATGACGCTGGCAGCGGGGCGGCGTGGGCGGCAGCAGGCAGCTGTCGGCTCGACGAGGGCGAGCTCTGCGCGCTGCTGCTTTCGGGCGGTGCCACGATCGTCGAGGGCGCTGCGGCGGCGACGGATGCGGACCTCGTGCTCACGGGCCGTCACGGCGCGGACGACGACGCGCTGCCGCGCAGCGCGCCGTGTGTCCCCCTATCGGTGCTCATGCGCTGCGCACGTGGCGAGCTCGAATGCTCCTCGACTGATGCGCTCATTAGAGAGGCTGCACGGCTGCTGCCGCCGCCGCGAGGGCACCCAGAGGCCATGCTGCCTGCGGCCGCTACGCGCGGCATAGGTGGGGGGTTCGGGGGCGGCGGATCTGGAGGTGGAGCTGGCGGAGGTGGCGCCCATGAGCCAAGCAAGCGACGCACGAGGCACAGTGGCACTGGAGCCGAGCGGCCAATGACGTCTGGCGGCGCTGGACCAGCGGCGGCCAACAAGCGGCAGCGTGCGCTCTGAGGGACGGCGCGCGAGAGAGGCACATCGGGAGTCGTCGCTGAAGTCGTCGCACGTCGGTGGCCTGCACAGAGGCCGCGCGAGGCGAATCTGAAAGCTACCGGTGCGAATCCGCGGAATCTGCGGACTGCGAAGGGCTGAAACTGGTCCCCGGGGATCGCCATGGCCGGGGCCGTGCCACTGCCGGGGCTTGTTGCAACTCCGCTGGGCCAGGGGTGCTCCTCCGCACTCCGCACTCATTGCCGTTACTGTTTTGCGTTGTCTTTCGGAGTATGCGTTTTCCCGGACTCGCTTTTCTATCCTTGGTTCCTTCCATTCCGTTAGGCCTTTGTCCGCGCCGGGCCAAGAACCGCGACGTCCCGACTCCCCGCACCCCGGTGCCCGGGCGACCAGGTATTCGATTGGCTATTCGCCTATTGCGCGGCGCGGAGACGCCGGAACGCCTAGAACGCCCGCGCCCCGCGGCGCGGCGACGCAACGGGCCGGGACCGGGAGACGACGCGACCGGACCGAGATCTATGAGCACTGAGGCCTGTCCCGGCCGCGGACAAAAAGTAATTATCCAACGTGAGCGTTATACCATAGTAATACCATTACTCACTTCTCAGAGGAGCGCTCACTCCAGTGGCCCAGGCTGACGGCGGATCCGATAAGTCAACCGAATGTTACCCGCGCACAGAACTCTAGCATAGAACGCGTGTTTGGCGTGGAGCCTACGGTAAGGCTAAGGGGCGCGGTGCCCAGTTCTGCACGTGGTGTCTGCCTGTGACCCCCCTTTTAGCTTGAAAGCACGCGTTCAGCTCTCGAGTCTCGGAGCACTTGTGGCACGGCGCATCCGGCTCGTTGCAACGCCACTGGCTGGTACGGACGCCCGCGCCGGGCGCTAGCGTCCAGCTCGGCGCAGTCAGCGTACACGCATGGCCGACCAAGCTCACACATGGTGCCCGGTCGGAGCGGCACACACGCGCGATCGCAGCCGCCCTCGTGCGGGTCGAAGGAGGCGTCGCAGCGCGTGTCGTCTGAGTTGAGGAACCAGAGGCCATCGTACACGAGCTTCGCCTTCTTGCTGTGCCTGGCCCAGTTCATGTGGACGATGAAGGCAACCGCCTTGCTCGAGAGGCTATGGCTCCAAACAAGGCCAGTCGGGAATAATGTCTGGTTGAGCTTGGGCGCCATCACTCTCAAGCCCTTGCGTCGCTTGCGACCGTCGCGAAGCACGTCGTTCAAGCAATGCTGATCTTCGAACATGGTGTTGGAGTTGTTCACTTTCGAGAAGAACCTGCGTAAGAGCGCATCGAACAGCGCTACCGTGCGGTTGCTGGCTCGCACGTAGTAAAAGCCTCCATTATTTCCAAACACTCCTTCACTCTGCACGAGCATGTCGGAGTCGCGGTACGTTGCCGTGTGTCCACTCGGCCGAACCAGAATGGGTTTCTCGAAGAGGGGCAGGGGATTACGCAGGATGACCACATCAACATCGCAATGGAGGATGTTGAAACCCGCCGCCAGCAAGAGGCGTAACCAGCCGACGCGGTGACACATGATGGCGTTGAACAGCCGGCTGCGATACACAGCCGCGTTCCCTATGCCACTTTGAGCACCTTGGCTCGTTTGCTTTGCAACCGTTCTGTTCGTTTCTGGTCGCGAACCAAACGTGGAGTTGGACCCGTGGACCGCCGCTTCAAAGTGGTGGTATGGGCTGACGCAAGCAGCCGCGTGCCGCGTGTCGTTCAGCCCAAAATCATGAGCAAGCTGTTGGCACACGATCTCGTCGAATGATATGACGAACCAGTGATGCATGCCGGAACGGTCCACAGAACACAACAGGTTCTTGAGCATGGGCAGCATTCGAGCGTTTCCAAACAGCGGCATGACAGTGCGCTCATCGCGCCGCACCAGCGCCGTCCTCGCTGCGCGGTCAAGTACCTGCGATTGCGAGCTCCCACTGGGCACCTCGCCAGGCATTGGCGGCCACTGCGCGGAAATCGGCATATTAGATCGGCACGAACAGCGCACGTTTCGACTACGTGCGACGGTCCGCGAAGCTTGCATAGGCTCCAACCGCCCGAGGAGACCTGGAATTTCGGAACGTAACTTCTGGCAATCGGGCAGACGTTACAGTTGACGAAACGCGAATTGCGCTGCGCGTTTTCTCGTGTGAGTCTCTCTAAGGCCGAAAACATGCCGGCGACCGCCGGACGCGTCAAGATGCCCGCCAATAATCGCATGCAAACGTCAGCGTCGCTCAACACGCACAGCATCTGGCAAAATGCGATCGGTTATGATCCGTACGCTGCAGAGCAGAAAGCTGCCGAGACAAGTGTGAGCGTAGAGGCAGCAACCTCTGCACAAGACAATATGAAGGCACTGCTCGAACTCGCCAAGAGCAATCGTGCTGCCATGGAGGAGGAGAAAGGCAGTTGGCGCGGTGCCAGTCAGCTGCGTGGCGGATGGGCGGGCGGTCGAGATCTTGGCGTGGTTCCTTCTTCTGAGCTGTCCTCATCAAGGACGGGACACAACGACAAAGGCGGAGATGACATGCCGTCCTCGACGTCGAGCTTCGAATCGGATCGGGAGGAGGATCCCAATCGTGCAGTGCGCCCAGATGGAGGCGCTTCGAGCTCCGCAGCAGCTGCCAACAGCGGCGGCAAGAAGCGCTCCCGCGAGGAGAGCGAGGGCGAGAGCCGAGTAAAAAAGGGCAAGGGCAAGCACAAAAAAGATAAGCATAAGCACCACAAGAAGGACAAGCACAAGCACAAGGACGAATACGGCGTGGAGAAGAAAAAGCACAAGCACCGACACCGGGACTCGGATTAGCGAAAGCATCTGGGACACGTGGAACGCCTCGACGTGTCGAGGGGTGTGGATCACGCGAGACGCGAGCCTGATGTGGGACAGGGAAGACGAGGAGTTGAGGGGCCGCCCGCAAGCTTATATCGCTTCGACAGACCATCCCTTGCCACGGAGATCTGATCACGCCCATTATTCAAGGGGGGAGAAATGTTCTTAATTATAATATAAGAGACGTATCGTATACGACGTCCGGCGGACCGCCCGGCGGCCGGCGCGGGGCGAGCGCCGCCGCCGGGGTCGTCGCGCGCGCGGCGCGGGGGCCGGGGCGTCGGCAGTTCGCGGGCCCACCGCCGCCGGCCGTCGCGCGTCGGACGGCGTGGTCGTCAGCCGGTCGCCGGTTTCACAGCGCGCGGGTCACGAGAGCCGGCGCGCAAGGTGGCCGGGGCGTGTGCGTCGACCCGCGAGCGCGGCAGCCGCGTCGCTCGCGTCTCGCGCGCCCCGCTCGTAGCGCTTCACCGTACGAGGCGGTCCCGCACGGCACCGCCGCACGCGCGTGCCGTGGACAGTCACGCGCGGGACGCGCCGCTCATCCACCGGACACGCGCTCCGGGGGAGTATCGCCGCTTCGCGCGGCGTTCTTCACACGAGGCGCGTCACGCAGCCGCACACCGGAGCCCACACCACTGCACGGCGCTACAGGACAATCTTATTAACACGAGATCATGAAAAGCCAAAGGGGCGATCGGGCTTCTCCTGCTGCGACAAGCCTAGGAGCAAAAAGGAGTTGAGGCCGCTCATGAGCGGGTTGGCTGCCTTGTGCTCACCGATGGCACGCAGCAGCGACGCTGCCAGGTTGCGCACGGACGCATTGGGATGGAAAAGTGCGGTAGCAACAGGTGAGAGGCAGCCAAGTGGCGACGAACCAGGTAGTCTCGAGAGGAGCTGCTCGAGGCGCGCCTCGTCGGCCACAAACGAGTGCACGCTCGAGAAGATGTGCTCGAGCTCCTTGTCGGTCATGCACGAGGCGGAGCGCAGTTGCTCAAGGAAAAGCATCACCATCTCGTCAGACGGGCTGCCCGCCTGCCGGTCCATCACCGCGGTGCTTCCTCGCAGCTGCTCGCACCGCAGCTGCTGTGCGTGCTCCTGGAAGCACGCACGCAGCCAATGCTCGGAGTACCGCGCATCCAGACCGGTGCTCACCTGCTCGTAGAGGTCCTCGTCGAGCTCGCTCAGGCGCGGGGGCTCGGCTGCGCACTTGCGCCCATGGGGGCCTACTGAGGAGACGAGCACGCGGCCCGAATCGAGGTCGCACAACACGTCCCACCACTCGGGGTGCGATGCGAAGATTGGGTTGGTGCTGCCTGCGATGAAGCCCTCGATTTTGAGGAAGTCGAGATTGGTGAGTGACACGAACGGGTAACAGCGCTCGAGCAGGCCAGTCAACGGAGGGCACACGAGAAGCGGCAACGAGAGCACGGCGAGGCACACAATCTCCGCAGGTTGCGAGTGACCCAGGAAGAGCACCCGCTTCTTGTTGAGAACCGCGTGAAAGATGCAGATGAGCGCCGTTCGAAAGCGCCGGAGCAGCTCCGTCACCGAGGCGTCGGCGATCTCCTCTGGCTGGAGCATCAAGGGCACGCGCAGCGGGACACGTGCGCCGCTTCTGGGCGGAAATTGCACGTGACCCAAGAGCGTGAGCTCTTTTTGTGCTGAGCCCTGCGCCAACATTTTGTGATGCACCCGCCGCTGCATGTCGCTCACAGGCGGCAGCGCGGAGACAGACAGCGCATTGAGCTCATCGTACAGGTAGCGGCACTGCTGCTCGAGCGTCTCGGAGTACTCTCCGAGCCCCGTCGACAGCATAAACATGCGGTCAACCGCCAGCACTAGTACCGGCTTCCACACGTGAATGAATTGGAAGCGCGAACACACTGCGAGAGCCTTGACTTGGGCGCCGCGTCGAACCGTCGCGTCGCGCCGGCTGGACACGTGGTTGAGGCACCACAGCAACGGCTGCGGTGCCGCGGAGGCAGCAGCGAGCGTCTCGATAGCAACGCGGAACTCCTCTTGATCCTCAGCTGCGAGGAAATGAATGCCGAGGGCCGCGCCCTCGAGCGAATACATGGACGCAAAGTCGGGCTGCAGCGCTGCATACTGGAGCTCTTCGTGGTGCACGAACCGCAGCGTCTGGCCGTCTCCGAGGTCAATCACAAGGAAGAGCGGCGTGGGCATCGTTCCGCCGAGCTCTAGCGAGATTGTGTCTGGGCTGTCTTGCTCGGGGTTGGGGCTCGGGCTCCTGATGATCTCCCAGGCGCCTTGCTCTTCCGCGTTCGGGTCGTCATTGTACCGGTATGCGTGCACTGTCCACCGCTTCCTCAGGAGTTCAGTGGTGGGCTTCGCCGACGATGCCGTGATTGATGGCATGTCAGCAGAGCCACCCAGCATGAACACAGTCCAGTCCTCGAAGTGATTGTGCGCACCCTCGGGCAGCATGAGCTCCGCGAGCAGGTGTTTGTCACCGACGTCCCGGGGGTACTGAATGCGGCAAACGGAGCCCTTGTCTATGTCAAACTCGGCCATCATCACCGCTTCCACCATCACTGCTCCTCCTTCGGCCATTTCACGTTCACGTTAAAATGCCCTCTCGGCAAGACGCACAGCCACAGGTCCCGTGGAGACACAACGTGGGAGGCGCAGGTTCGGGGGCCATTTTGGGGGCGTACCCACTTTAGGCAAGTACAAGTCACACGAAAAGTGCACAAACGAAAAATGGAAGACCTGACCTACCCAATTGCGCGTTCACAGCCAATGTTCTTCCCCACCCCCGGTTTCGTCTGAATACCGGGAGGGAAGCCTCAGAGATTAACCGCCAGCGTGAAATTAGCGCGTGCGCGAAACGATAGGAATTTGCGGTGGAGCCCGATTTCCGACTTGTCCG